>Ga0137418_10002145_pt1 | contig 18111 bp, 17 predicted proteins | sample CZODoug3_1_2_16f_FD_122242 | JGI IMG/M metagenome (GOLD analysis project Ga0137418, IMG submission 122242) | Vadose zone soil fungal communities from Angelo Coast Range Reserve, California, USA - CZODoug3_1_2_16fungal (Hybrid Assembly) | ecosystem: Environmental > Terrestrial > Soil > Vadose... | reverse complement strand
GCGTTCCCGGAACTTCTGGCGCGCGTCCGGGCCCGCCTTCGACGCGGGCGAGCCGAACAAGCGCCCCACTTAAGACTAGCTGATCTGGAAATGGACGTGGTGACTCGCAAGGCGAGGAGGGGTGGGCACTACCTGGAGTTGACGGCCCGAGAGTTCGAGCTTCTCGAATATCTGCTTCGACACAAAGAGCAGGTCGTTTCCCGGGAGATGCTTGCGCGCGATGTCTGGAAGGAAACTGCCCGCGCGACCCCGCTCGACAATGTGATGGACGTTCACATCAATCGGCTTCGCCGCAAGGTGGATGAGCCCTTCGACCCCAAATTGATTCACACCGTTCGCGGTGTCGGATTCGTGCTACGAGAGGAAGAATGAGATTCAGACCGCGAAACGTGCGTTCCCGATTGACGCTCTGGTACGTGCTCGTGCTGGCGGGCCTTTTGGCGTTGTACGCGGGAGTCGCTTCCTTATTCCTGTTCTTGAGCTTGCGTGAGGACTTCGATCAGAACTTGCTCCAGGACGTCGAAACTGTTGAAGGGATGCTCACGAAGGAGCCAAACGGAGGCGTGTCTCTTCATTCCAGCCGCCCCGGCGCGGCTGAGCCAAGGATAGGCCATTTCATCGAAGTATGGTCACCGCAGGGTTCGCTCCTTTATAGAAGCGCGGAGTTGCAAGACCAGACATTAGGTGGTCCTCCTGGCCTGGACGAAGGCTTGCGCGATCCAAGTCCGTCCACCATGCGGCTTCCGAATGGCCCCCGAGTCAGGCTAGCCAGCAGCGTCTATCACGTAGAAGACCAACGCGTCGTTCTCCGAGTCGCCTACAGCGAAGAAGGATTGTGGCGTGAGTTGGGCGAATTTGGGGAAGTTTTGTTGCTCGGTTTTCCGATTGCTTTGTTACTTGCAGGCTTTGGGGGTTACGCCTTAGCCCGCAAAGCACTCTCACCAATCGATTCGATGGCCACCGAGGCCAAGAAAATATCTGCCGAACGGCTGGGTGACCGCTTGTCTATCGAGAATCCTGAAGATGAATTAGGGAAGCTCGGTACCGTGTTCAACGGCATGCTTGGGCGATTGCAAGCCGCATTCGATCAACTGCGCCGCTTTACGTCTGACGCCTCGCACGAATTGCGAACTCCGCTGACTGCCATCCGAAGCGTTGGCGAGGTCGCGCTGCAAGACCAGAGGAGCCCGGCGGAGTATCGAGACGTGATCGGAAGCATGCTGGAAGAGGTAGACCGTCTGACGCGGCTCGCGGAGAGCTTGCTTGCGCTTTCCCGTGCCGACGCCGGGCACGTCCAGCTTCAGCGTGAGGACATTGGTCTTCTCCGCCTCGCAGAGGAAGCCAGCTCAGTAGTCGAAGTTTTGGCCGAGGAGAAACGGCAACAAATTGACATCGCGGGCAATGCAAACCTCCTCGTGTCCGTCGACCGGCTGATTCTCCGCCAGGCCATCGTCAACCTGCTGGATAACGCCATCAAATATTCGCCCGCAGGAAGCCAGATTCTCGTCCGCGTAAAAAGCGGGGGAGACAGACAAATATTCCTCGAGGTGATCGACCAGGGACCTGGAATTCCAAGCGAACATCAACCGCACGTCTTCGATCGCTTTTTCCGGGTCGATAAAGCACGAACGCGGGAATGGGGTGGTGCTGGCCTCGGCCTGTCCATCACCCGCTGGGCCGTCGAAATTCACGGCGGCGAGATCACTCTTGAAAGCGAAGAAGGCAAAGGCAGCACGTTTCGAGTTTCTCTGCCGCTCGTGAAGGATTCTTCTACAAGCCCGTCAAAAGGAGGGTCGTAATGAAAAAGATAGTAGGGATTCTAGCCGCGGTTGCCGCATTTTCAGTTGTGATCTGGATGATTCTTGAATCCAGGGAGGGAGGATATTCCTCCCATGCCTCGCAACCGGAGACTCCTGCGCCTCCGCAGTCCGCCGGTGCCTCGTTAACCTACAACTTCGACAGCGACACCGTGGGAGCGATGCCAGCGAAGTTTCATGGCGCGCGCACAGGGAAAGGAGCCGAGAGTAAATGGGTAGTGATGGCGGACCCCACCGCGCCTTCCAAACCCAATGTTGTTGCGCAAACGTCAACGGATACGACCGACTATCGATTCCCGCTTCTGATTGCGGATGAAGGCAGTTTCAAAGACCTAGAACTCAGCGTGAGATTCAAAGCTGTATCCGGCGAAGTGGACCGCGCCGGAGGGTTGGTGTTCCGGCTGAAGGACGCAAATAACTATTACATCGTCCGCGCTAACGCGCTGGAAGACAACTACAGGCTCTACCACGTTGTCGCGGGGAATCGCCGGCAGTTCGCCGGAGCGAATTTCAAAGTCACTCCCGGCGAATGGCACGAGCTGCGCGTCGAATCTGTCGGAAACAAGATCATTTGCTACTACGACGGTGCCAAGAAGATCGAAGCGACGGATGACACGTTCAAAGAGGCAGGCAAAGTCGGTCTATGGACCAAAGCGGACTCGGTTACGTACTTCGATGATTTACGCGTGACTGCGAAGTAGGGTGCAGGCGATTTCGAGCAGGAAAACTCTGAGGAGGATGTCATGAAAAGAGCAGCAGTGGCCGTAGGGTTGTTGATGGCCGGGCTGGTTGTCAGTCCGGGCTTGTGGTCGCAAGACAAAGATCACGCCGAGCTCGCGAAGGCCGTGGCCGGGGCGAAAGTGTCTCTCGAACAAGGCCTGACCGCCAGTACGCACGCGGGCAATCCCATTTCGGCGAAATTCGAGATCGAAGACGGCAAGTTGCAGCTTTCGGTCTACACGGCCAAGAGTAATGCGTTTTCGGAGGTCGTTGTCGACCACAACACGGGGAAGGCGGCCAAGACTGAAGCCATCACGAGCGGGGAAGACCTTTCGGCGGCAAAAACACAAAACGAAGCGATGGCCAAGGCGAAGCAGTCGCTTCACACAACTCTCGCCAAAGTTCTGAAAGCCGACCCCGGATTTCGTGCGGTGAGCATCTTCCCTGCACTCAAGGATGGTCATCCGGTCGCCGAGATCACATTGACAAAGGGCGACGAGTGGAAGACCGTCTCCGAAAAGTTGGATTAACAGCCAATCTCCGAGGAAGAGTCCGACCATGAAGTGGATCACACGCAGCAACGTCAAAGTGGACCGAGTGGCCTGCCCCTGGCTCATTCGGCGTTTCGTGGACCCAAAGGCGGAGTTCCTTTTCGTACCCGAAGACCAGCTCCTCAACGCCGCGCGAGAAAAGAAAGCGATTCCTTTCGATGCAACCCGGTTTCCCGAAGTGAAACTGAATCACCGGGGAGAACGCTGTACGTTTGAAGCCATTCTCGAGGATTACAAACTGACGGAGCCTGCGCTTCACCGCCTCGCGCTGATCGTCCGAGGGGCTGACGTACAAGGGCAGGAGCATGTCTCCCCGGAAAGTCTTGGATTGCGCGCCATTGCTCAAGGCTTTGCACTTACCGGGATCAGCGACGAGGAGCGCTTGGCGCGCGAGTTTCCGATGTACGACGCACTGTACGAGTACGTTCGTCAACAGTTGAAGGAGCAGTAGCAATCGTGATTTCTCGATTTCTCAAAACCCAACATGAGGAGGTTCGTCAGATGCATCGATTCATGCAACGAGGAATGGTAATTCTGTTCGCGAGTCTTTGTTTCCTGTCATCCGGCGTCGCTGCTTTGGCGCAAGACATTCCAAGTGACTATCAGGAGGTTCTGAAAGCGCTGGACCGCAAGGGTGACTTCAAAGCGGGCGTTCTGAAGGTGAATATTCCACGCAACGATTTGAAGATGACGATTCAGGGCTTCTCCACGCCGACTCCGTTCGGCTTCGGAGGTTGGGTTGCCTTGACCAAGGCATCCGACGGCTCGGACGTGATGATGGGCGACTTGGTGTTGCTGCAGGAGGAAGTAAATCCGGTTCTCTCCGCCCTGCTCGACAACGGAATCGACGTGACGGCGCTTCATAACCACTTTTTCTGGGATGACCCGCACGTCTATTTCATGCACGTCCACGGAATGGGCAAAGCGGCAGACCTCGCGCGCCGCGTAAAACCAGCGCTCGATTTGATTGGTCACGTAAAACCCGAAGCGGCTGCGCCTGCGAGCACCGGCGGCACTGCGCTCGACACGGCCAAGCTTGCCAAGATCGCAGGCCACGAAGGCGAGCAGACGGGTGCCGTATACAAGATAACCGTGGGACGCGATGACTTGGGGATGAAAGAACACGGAGCCACGATCAACGCCCGCATGGGACTTAACACATGGGCAGCTTTCGTCGGTGCGCAAGAAGATGCGGCGATTGCCGGTGATGTCGCGATGCTCGAAGACGAAGTAACACCGGTTCTGAAAGCTCTTCGAAAGAACGGTCTCGATGTCGTCGCGATTCATCACCACATGACGGGAGACCGTCCAGTCGTCATCTTCCTTCACTACTGGGGCAGAGGTTCGGCGGAAAAACTCGCAACTGGGTTCAAAGCCGCTCTCGATGAATTAGGGAAAGGCGTTCCGTCGCACGGAATGGGACGTTAGAGTTCGCACACGCTCAGCGAAGTCATGCATACGACCGCGGTCTCAGTCGAGGGTGGAGAAACGCAGCCCAAGCTGCGCGAATTCCTGCTCTACTTTCTCCACCTCGGCACTCTTGGCTTTGGCGGGCCCATTGCCTTGGCGGGCCACATGCAAAAGGACCTGGTTGAGGAGCGAAAGTGGGTATCCAGTCAGGACTACGTCGAAGGACTCGCGTTTTCTCAGCTTTCGCCCGGGCCGCTCGCGGCACAACTTGCGATGTATCTCGGTTGGGTGCGGGCTGGGACGCTCGGCGCGACGCTCACGGGAGTCGCGTTTGTCCTGCCCTCTTTCGTAATGGTCTTAGTGCTTGCCGCGCTCTACGTGCATTACGGGCGGCTGCCTTGGATTCAAGGAGTGTTCTACGGCATTGGAGCCGCAGTCATCGCGATTATCACGCGGAGTGCCTACAAACTGATTCGCTCTACTCTTAAGAAGGATTTGTTGCTGTGGGCGCTCTTTATTGCATTGGCGATCACGACCGCCTGGAAAGAATCGGAAATCGTCTGGCTTTTCCTCCTCTGTGGGTTCGTTTCGATGTTCATCAAGGCACCGCCGCGCCTGAAGCTTTCACACTCTGCAGCTCCCGCTTTCGCCGGATTAGGCAAACTGTTCACAGGTGCCCTGGGTCCAGTCACAGCGGCCACGGTAGGGACTCTCTTTCTTTTTTTTCTGAAAGCAGGTGCTTTCGTCTTCGGGAGCGGTCTGGCGATTGTGCCTTTTCTGTACGGCGGGGTCGTAGGCCAATTCCATTGGCTGACGGAGAGACAGTTCCTGGACGCGGTCGCCGTCGCGATGATAACGCCAGGGCCCGTGGTTATCACCGCGGGATTCATCGGGTATCTGGTAGCGGGAGTTGTCGGAGCGCTGCTGGCGGCACTCGCTGTTTTTGTTCCTCCGTATCTGATCGTGATCGCCGGCGCTCCGTACTATCGGCGCTTTGCAAGAAACCTTCGGGTGAATGCATTCGTGCAAGGAGTGACAGCCGCCGCGGTGGGTGCTATCGCCGGAGCGGCCTTTATCCTTGGCAGGCGTTCGTTGATTGATCTGCCCACGGTCTCCATTGCTGTCGCGACGTTCGGGCTCCTCGGTTTCAAGAAAATTCCGGAACCACTGTTGATTCTTGCGGCGGGTGTAGCGGGGCTGCTGCTTTTCAAAGGGTAGAGATTGGGAAGTTGTTTGAAGAAATCATGGGAGGCCTTACATGCGAAACAAAGGAATACAGTTTCTCGGGCTGATCGCACTGACAGGGACTTTGGGGCTGTCGGCCAAGTCCGTCACGCCCACGCTGAAGAAAGTGACCGAATTCGATCTACCGGGGCCTCCGGGCAAACGGTTCGACTATCTCACCATAACCCCCGACGATCATTACCTGCTCTCGGCTCACCTTGCCGCAGGGCAAATGTATGTCATCGACCTGCGCACAAACAAAATCGTGGCGACCGTTCTCGACACGCCGGGTGCCGAAGGCGTTGAATACGTCCCCGAATTGAAGAAGGCATACACGTCGAACGCCGGCAACAACACCATTGGCGTAGCGGACCTTCGCCAGATGAAAGTCGTCAAGAAAATTCCCACCGCAGCCAAGCCGGACGGTAGCACCAATGCTGCACCATTCCACAGGCTTTACGTTTCTGATGAACGCGGCAAAGCGGAAGCCATCGTGGATGTCCGCACAGACAATATCGTGAAGACGCTTCACTTTGATAGCGAAGCCGGGATGCCGCAATACGATCCCGTCGCCCAAAAGGTGTACGTCAACCTCCAGGACAAGAATATTTTCGCGGTCATCGATCCAGCTACAGATGAAGTCGCAGGGCGATATCCGGTGGGGCGCTGCGAAGGGAATCATGGAATGACGCTTGACCCGGAACATCATCGCGCTTTCCTCTCCTGCGAAGGCAACGACCTCATGGCCGTCTTTAACCTCGACACGCACCAGCCCATCGCATTCCTGCCGATGGCGGGCGGTCCAGACGTCATCAAATTCGATCCTGGCCTCAGGCGAATCTACGTCGCCTGTTCGAGCGGAGCCATCTCCGTATTCGAAATGGACGACCCTGACCACTACCGCAAGCTGGAAGACTTTCCTGTTCAGAAGAAGATACACAGCTTGGCAGTAGACCCTGAAACTCACCGTGTCTATGCGCCGGAGCAGGAAGCTGACGGCAAAGCGGTCGCCAGAATGGTTATTTATGAAGCGATCGTGCATCCGTGAACTTGCCCTTCCGTTGATGTGAATCAAGTGCTTCAGCCCAGGCGGTCACAAGTTGCAGCTCTCTGCGCATTCTTCCGATCCGCGGGAAGTGCAGGAATGTATTACTGCGTTCTGGGAGCGCTGGCTTTGGTGTGTCTAAATGCGGGCATGCTCTGGGGGAGGGCTGTTCCTGACCCAAGTCCCCCTTCTCCGCAGGAAGCGGCGCGTATCGCAGAAGCAGTCCGGGTGGACCGTGCACCACGTTTGGATGGCGCACTCAACGACTCGCTATGGCAATCAGGGAGCCCCATCACTGATTTTCGCCAGCGTGAGCCCCACGAAGGTGAGCTGCCAATTGAGAAGACGGAAGTGCGCATTCTCTACACTCGGCACGCCGTGTACTTCGGAATTCATTGCTATGACTCTGAACCGTCTCGGATCATCGCCACCGAGCTGCGGCGCGACGTAAGCCAAGACTTGGACGACCACTTCGAAATCCTGATCGATTCGAACCATAATCGCCGTGGCGGCTACGTTTTCGAAATCAATCCCCTTGGTACTCAAAGCGATGGTCTCATCGTGGAAGAGCAGGGAGGCACAGACAGAGGCGACTTCGACCGCGGCTGGGATGGAGTATGGGCGTCAGAGGCGCGCATCACTCCTGACGGATGGACCGCGACAATAGAAATTCCATTCACAACCCTCAATTTCATTCACTCAAGCGATGTAGTCTGGGGTTTGAATTTGAAACGCTTTACCCGTAGAAGGAACGAAGAAGACATCTGGAGCGCTTACCGGCGAACTTTTGGGATCACCAAGGTCTCGGAGGCGGGAGAGCTGCGGGGCATTAAGGACATCGGAAGTGGACGACTCTTCATTGTGAAGCCATACGGACTAGCCCGGTACGACAAGCAGACAGGGCAGGACCCCAAATTCCCGCTGACGGGCGGAGTCGATATTAAATACGGCCTTACTTCAAACCTCGTCTTGAATCTGACAGGCAACACGGATTTTGCCGATACCGAGGTGGACCTTGAGCCTTTCAATCTGACGCCGTTCAAAGTCTTCATTCCAGAAAAGCGCCAGTTCTTCCTCGAAAACGCAGGGGTCTTCAATTTCGATATCGGCGATCAGGATCAATTGTTCTTTAGCCGTCAGATTGGAATTGATCCAATAACCGGACAACAGGTGCCCATCAATGGCGGAGCCAGGCTGACGGGAACGATCGGTCGAACGGAATTGGGCATCATGGAGGTACATACCCGGTCCAGCGGCCCGAATCCCTATGCGAACTATGCAGTCGCACGGTTGAAAGAGTCATTGTGGGCCGGATCCTATGTCGGAGTGATGGGAATTGATAAGCGATCGGGCAACCCCCTGGACAGTTTCAATCAAACTGGAGGCGTCGATACGCGTCTCATCTTCTTCAAAGACTGGTTCGTTGACGCTCACATGGCGGGCACGCAATCTCCCGGACACCCAAGCGGTGGGAGCGACGTGGGCGCCTCGCTCTCGTATCGATCAAATTGGCTGGACGGAATCGTCGAGCGGCGTAAGACCGGCCCGAACTTCAACCCGGAAGTAGGATTCATCGAGAGGGTGGATTCAAACGAAACGTACGGGGACCTAACTTTCAAAGTAAGACCCGAGATCAGCGGTGTGCGCGAGCTACAATTCGAAGGATTCATTCTCCATGTACCCGATACGCGCAATGAAGTCTCTACGCAAGAATGGCAGGGCACGTTCCGGGCGGATTTCAACAATGGCGCTTACACCGACGATGATATTGCGGACGTGTTCACCCAGCGAATCACAACGCCGTTTCATATTTACAAGAACGTGTTTATTCCGAACGGTTTATACCATTTTGCCCGCCACCAATTGACCTATGGGTCCGGAAAAGACCGTAGGTTCACTTACAATTTCTTCGAACGCTTTGGCGGCTATTACGGTGGGACTCTGAACGAATTCCGTGTACGGGCTAACTATCGCCCGACCGCGAAATTTTCGATCTCTGCTTCAGAAACTTGGGATCGTTTTCGATTACCTCTGCCGAATGGTAATTTCTCCGTCCTGCTGGCGAGCTTACAAGGGAACTATTCCTTTAGCCGGTTTCTGACTTTTACCGGCCTCATCCAAATGGATACGTCCAACACTCAAGCGGTCAGCGCCAATTTGCGCCTTAGATATAACTACCGGCCGGACAGCGATTTTTACATAATCTACAACGTTGGCACGCAGTTCGCCAGCATTGCTCCGGCAAATCCCCCACAAGTCCGTGAGACCCGCTTCGCAGTGAAATGGACCTATTCCTTCGCGCCATGATTTCAACGCGGTGTCATGTAGGTGTCATGCGAATGGTGATGAATGGCGGTAAATGGTAACGAAAACTGAAAAGAGAAGGTGAATCTGAGTTAGCCCCATTTGATCAGAACTTGCTGATTCCCCTCGATTTGTCTCGGCTCCGGCAAATTGTGATTAAGTTGGTCTCAAGGCTGTTAACCGAAATGTTGGAGGTTCGAATCCTCCCCGGGGAGCCAACTACTTTATCCCGCAGTGAGTTACGAACATTCCGAGCAGACTTGCCCTTCCACGAGGAAATGTCGAGTGCGCGAATCACGATTAATCGTGATTAACGAAGGCGAACGAAAGTCGACTCTCTGTGGTTTATCAGATCAATCGCGGTCAAACCAAGCATTCGGCTCGCGACCGAATGCTTGCCAACTCGCATGCAGGTAGGGTGACGCGCCTGCGTTCCACCTGGAAGTTAGCCAGACCACTCAATACAAGCGCGTTTGTCGGTACTAATTCAGAGCAGTCGGAATTGATCTCGCTCACATGCCGGGCGCATGCTTCACGGTGGACCGCTTGACCTCTCGCTGCCTCAACCAAAGGTGCATCAACTCGATTTCTGATTGCTGGTCGGTGATGATCTCTTGCGCGAGCCTGCGCATCTGTGGGTCTTGGCCGGATACCAATTGGATTTTTGCCATATCGATAGCTGCCTGATGGTGCGGAAGCATCAGCTTGACGAAATCGACGTCATTGTCGCCGGTGGGCTGCACCGAAGCCATGGCGGTGTGCATCGCATGCATACTTCCGACCAACTCAGACCATTTAGACTCTGGCGGGCTAGTGTGCAAATGAGACTCTTGCCCCCATTCAAGCGGCGCAAGAGGCAGAACCAGAATCGAAAGAATCGCATATCGCCATATTTTCTTCTTCGTATTCTTCATGCTATACCTCATATTTTTTAACGAGCTTGACATCAAACCAAATCTCGTGGAATCGTTGTCGAAAAGCGGAAGAGAGAGGCAGCATCCTCTCTCTTCTGTCCCGAGAAATCAGATCCCGGCCTCAGTCGTGGCCTTGGCCCGAATCGTTAGCTTGCCGTAGCACTATCTGCGACGGGTTGCTGGCTGGCGTAACGGTGAGGTATTGGCGCGAAGAATCACCGGCCGAGGTTCCAGCCTCAGCGGCAAGCGTCTTTAACGGACCGATAGCTTGAACAATTGCTGATCCGTCGGGTTGCGTCGTGAAAACTGCCAGAGGTTCGAGTTTTTCAGATGTATCGCGTTCCGTGAGGTTCAGCTGGTATTGTGACGCGGGCATCAGATTCTCCGCCGCAACCTCAACAAGGTCCAACAGACCGAGCGAGTTTACGGCCACCGATGCTTGTGCCTTGGGCGATGCACTTCCTGCTGCCGCCGCTAGATGTAAGTGCGCAGTGTTCCCTGCTGTCCCGAGCGGCATGAGATTGGCAGTACCATTCCCGGCTGTGACTGCATTCGGCACGTACACCAGCGCTTGCGTCGTCTGTCCAATTGGAATGTCAGCGATCACCTTGTTGCTTAAGGTATCGATGGCAACGGCCATTTCACCGTTTTCTAGCGCGACATACACTCTGGAGCCATCACCCGATGGCCAGATTCCGTGTGGAAGATTGCCCACAGGTATTGTTGCGATTAGTTGCGGAGTTGCACCTCTGCGAAACACCTTCACTTCGTTCGCACCACCGATGGTGACGTAAGCGAACTTGCCATTTTTGTTGTTTGCAAAGTTCACGTGGTTCGTAATCGGTCCCGTTTGCAGCGTCGCCTTCAGGCCAAACGGCGGCTGCGCGCTGTACACTTGCACTTGGCCCGTGTCCTTCAAGGTGAACCAAACTTCATCATTTTCCGGACTCACAGCGATGTTGGGACAGAAGGGACTCGCTTGCGGCAAACGCTTCACAATTTGGTCCGAGGCCACATCGATGACGTCGAGCTCCGGCGTGAAACTGGAACAGACAAAGGCATAACGGCCGTCCGGACCGAACATCGTCATGCCTGGGCCATTGGCCACTTGGATTCGCCGAGTTTCCTTCATCGCTACTGGGTCGATGACTGAGACGTAGTCTTCGCCCCGCACTGTCACCCATAGTTCGCTTCCGTCAGGCGTGAAAAATGCCTCGTGGGGCGACCGTCCCACATAAATCGTCCCTTTCACTGCGTTGGTCTCCGTGTCGATTAGCGTTACCGAATTTGACGCGACGGATACGACCGCAACTGTCTTGTAATCGGGCGAGTAACCCATGCCATGCACCAGGAGTTGGCCGGTGTAGAGCGGACTCAGAGCGCCAGGCACCGGATTGCCTAGTCTGATTACGCCAAGCAATTGATTGTTGTACGGATCAATGACAGAAACAGTGTTTGAAGTCTGGTCGGCCGCATACACACGGTCGGCGTTCGAGACTGGAATATCTGGACGCGCAAACGGTGCCTGTACTTGCGCGAACACCTGTGGCGCGAACGCGCTGGGTAATAGACATAAAACTTGTAGCAAACGGCGTATTTTCATTAGTGCTCCTTGCTCGTGAAAGATTCTTCTCGGTTACCCCGTACTTCCTCCGTTTCGTGGATGGAATGTAGATGCAATGAAGTAAGACTCGACGTAAACATCCAGTCCAAAAAACATGACGGATCGTCCAGTATTCGAACACCGTATGGCGCGGGCAATCGTCCTATGCGCGATGTAAAGCCCCGTTTTCTGAGCGTCTTTGAGTATCAGAAGGGCGTTTATCAACATCGGTAAGCGATTAAGGCTTAGGTGGGCATCATGCGACGAAGAATCAGCCGTGACACATAGCGCACGGCGGTCATGCGAATCAAATATTTGCAGCGATACGTCCTTAAAACTCATCTTTATCTACATGGCAAGTTGGAAAGAGTAGATGCTACAAACATGGGACTCATGGGCTGATATCAGTCCGAAATACGTGGCCGATCGTCCAGTACTCGAACGCCGCACAGACCCTCTGTCTGAAGTCTTTGGATCGATGAGCATTCAGGAAGCGGTTTATATGCGTCTGGAGGCGACGGCGCCCTGGGGCGTTCGCTACCTGGGAGATACAGGTCCTCGGATTCGTTTCATGTTAGTGGTTCGCGGATCGGCGCTTCTGCGATTCAAGAATCCGCTGCGAACCTTCTCGCTTTCCAGCGGCGATCTTTTCATTTTCATTCTCAGTGGCGAGCCCTTTACATTGATGGATCATCCGAATTCCACCGTGGTCGATTCCAAGGAAGTAAGAAAATTAGCAGTCGATGGCGTGATTAACTACGGAGGAGGCGGGCCGCTCACAACTTTGGTGGCCGGGGCGTTTGGTATGAGCACATTCGGTGCTCCACTCATTTCTGCGATTCTGCCTCGTTTTCTACACCTGCGGCTTGAGCAAAAGCGAAGTCATGCCTTCCAATGCGTCTTGGATCTTTTGGCGGCAGAAACCGCTCAGCCCGGTATAGCTTCATCGCGCTTGATCAGTTGCCTTTATGAATCGCTGTTTGTCTATGCGATTCGGGCATACGCAAGTAGCTCCGCCGCTCCACCAAAGGGGTGGTTGGCTGCGATGTCAGACAAGCATCTGAGCAAAGCCATAGAGGCGATGCATTCCCACGTGGAAAGGCGCTGGTCGGTAAAGTCACTCGCTCGCGAAGCACGCATGTCGCGATCGGCTTTTGCCCTAAAATTTAGGACCGTATTGGGCCAGACACCTCTCGAATACCTTACCCAGTGGCGCATGTACCAAGCAGGTGCCATGATTCGCTCGAACCATACGTCGTTCTCTGCGACGGCGTCAGCCGTTGGATACGAATCGGAAAGCTCCTTCAGCCGTGTGTTTAAGCGAGAGATGGGCGTAGCTCCCAGAGAATATCGACGCAAGTGCGCGGATCTCCAATCGTCCGTAGGAGAATGATTGCGGGAGAAAATCACTTCCCGTCTGTCGGCAATCCGGAAGTAATCCAGACGGGCAGCGGGCGATCAGTACCGGCAAGTCGGCTTGTGTTTACCGGAGATTTAGGATCGTCAAATCTGGAATTTGCGGTCGGATGGCGGGATTCGACCGTTAGTGCCACATGAACTCAGGAACGAGATGTCCGCTTTTTGGGATTTTGGCAGCCAAGTCGGAAACTGTTATGTTTACCTATAAGCCCCTTAAGAATGAACACTTGTAAAGTGTATCAAAACAAGGGACTTTCATCCCCAAGCCTGCAAAAATCTACATCTATGTGTGACCCATCTCGCTTACTTGTGACGGCGGAGTGGCAGTCTTCCAGATGACAAAGCACGCGGAATTCAACAACAGCTCTAGAATCGACAGGTCTTGCGGTTAGGACGCCAGCATTCTCGATAGCTGTTCCGATGGGACAGATCTTAAGTCGCGCCGGCTCTTGGCGTGCATTTTTGAAAAAATATTCGAGACATGGAACTTTACGGTGCTCACACGGATTTGCAAAAGCTCGGCAATCTCTCTGTTGGAGAGACGCATGCGCACCAGTTCCAGAATCTCCTCTTCTCGGGGGGTGGTTGCCTGAGGACTCCGAGCGTCTTTACGAAGCACAGAGGCTGCCTCACTCAGGAATTCCCGAAATGCGTCGTGTGGCACCCACAACTCATTTGCGGCAACAAAAAAGATCGCCCGAACTAGCGCCTGGGACACTTCAGCGTGAGGTACGTACCCGTGGGCGCCCATAGCGAGAAGGTGCACGATTCCGTCTTTGGATTTCGCGTGGTCCAATATCAGGAATCTCGGGTCCACACTGCGAGGTCGCAAGTGCCGGAGACATTCGGCGAGCGGTACTTCTAGACCGCATTGGTCGACGATGAAAACGGTATTGCTCCGCTGGAGTGGCGAACTGAGCATGAACTGCTTGAGGGTTAGTGCGCGGATCAGGCGGTGTCTCTTTAGAACTTGGCAAAGATATGCTTCCACCAGACAGTTCTGCGCTACGACGCAGACCTTAACAGCAGCCCGTGGGAAGATCTGGCCCACTCCGGCCTCCGACCGCACCTGCTAGGTCAAGAAGTCCAGTTTTCAGAAAATACAAAACGTAGGAACCTACCGTAACTTCTTGAGTAACGTGAGTATGTTACTTCGGACGCTGGACTGTCAACATCCTGTACTCGTCCAGTAGATTAGTGACACTTTGCCTTTCTAGGATTCGACTTCCATCGAGTGAGAAATTCGAGCGGGGTGAGGTAGGCGAGGGACTGATGGGGCCTTACGCAGTTGTAGGTTTTTTCCCAACGTCGCAGCTGCTGGTTGAGCGCGGGCAGCTGATCGGAGTCGGCCTGCACTTGGTAGAATTCCTCATTGTGCGTGCGGTGGGAGCGCTCCACGTGGGCGTTCAGTTTCGGTGATTTGGGCGGAAGCACGAACAGCGGCAGCTGTTTTTGCTGGCAGGCCTCCTCGAACTGGGCGGCGAATTCGCTTCCGCCATCCACCTGCAAGGCTCTTACGGGAAAGGGCAAACGTTCCAGTAGGGTTTCCAGGAACCGCGCTGCCGCTAGCGAAGTGGCACGGTGATGCACCTCCACCACATCCCAGCGGGAGACGACATCGCGCGCGCTGAAATGCTTCAGGAGCACGCCGCGACGCATACGGATCTCCTTCGTATCGATCTCCACCAAATCTCCGGGCTGTGCAATTCGCCAGTATTTAGGCTTGCGAATGGCCCATGGCCGTTTTCGCAATTTCCGCCGCGCCTGGCGCAGCAGGGCCGGCTTGGGCGGTTCGTGAAGCACCCCGCGCCCCTTCCAATAGACCAGGATGCGTCCCACCATGGAGGTGGAGATGCGGCACTTCTCGCGGGCGAGCAGCACCACCAGCTTGTCCTTGCCCCAACGCGGATACTGCTGGCGCAGAGACAAAACGCGTTCGGCCAACGCCGGTGCCCAAGTGGGCTGGCGCACGCTGCGCGGCCGATGCGAGCGCTCTTCCAGAGTGCTCAGATCGTGACGGTTGAAGCGCCGCTTCCAGCGATAGAATGTTTGTCGGCTGATCGCGAAACGGCGGCAAGTGCGCGCCGCATTTCGCCCATGGAAGACATAGAACAGCATCCATTGCAGCCGCCCTTGCGCTGCCCGGCTTAAGCTCTTCCCGAGGCGCGCCAGCTGGCGCGCCTCGGGAAGGTTACCCCATCCAATCTCGCTCATCCTGACACTCTACAGAGTGTCACCAATCATTCTGGACGAGCACACATCCCGCTGCTTGCCCCCTCTTTTCGTCGGAGTCGAGCCCGCCTTTCGGTCGGGCTAGACCCTCCCCTGAACAGCCGTTGTGCCGCCTACACCATGTCAATAGCGTCTGTCCGGGTCTTATTCCATCTCTCAGACATTTTTTGCAGGCATCTCTTCGCGAGGTGGAGAAGCCTCAGGGTCCCTAACAACCAAATCTCAAATTGAGGAGGAACTATGGCTTTCAGGAACGCAGGAACGCCTGTGTGGATTGCCCCAGGTGGCATTCAGTCCTGGTGGTACGGCTGGGGTGATGACCACGGACAAGAGTTCGCAACCGCTGACATGAAGACACCCGGTGCCGAAATGGTAGTGGTGGCGGAGTCGGAGCGTAAGGAAACCGGCGGCGCTGTCAGCTACTTCGTGACGCTCAAGAATAATGGCCCGCAGTGGTGTTACTACAATTTGCAAGGAGGAGGCGCTGTATGAAAGTAAGAATCGTGACTGACGGAGGTAATGTCGTTGGATATCAAGTAGTGGAGAGCGAATCACCGGCCCCAGGGCAATTTAGGGCCGCGCTGACAGCTGGGCAAGGGCAGAAGATCCATGAAGTGGAAATAGCCGAAGACTTCGCGCTGGTCCCAAACCCCGAGGAGATCCACAAACGCTTAGCAGGTCAGATCGCCAGGAGGGCCACTGCGTAGCACAAACGCAGGTAATCTCCATTGCGTGCACTTGGCCGCTCCAGCAAACAATGCCATGCGCTGGAGCGGCCATTTTACTCAATCCTGATGCGTTGCTCCAGTTTCGATGGCCACGTGAAGACCAACTTGACCCGAAAGCTATTCTAATGATGGTTTCGCTTGACTTGTATACAGTTTCGTGTAATATACGGATGGGTAAGACTCTGTCCCAAGCATAAACCCCGCAACTCCCCTGTTTGTTATAATATAGCTATAAACCCAATCGAATCAGAAGATTGCGGACCCTTTTGGGCAACGGCGCGAAGCTATCCCTTGTATCTTCAATCGATTGCGCACTCTTTTGTAGCTAACGGGGGGTGGGGGTATGGCTGCTAGCGAAATTCCACACAAGCGAACGAAATCGCCCGCTTAAACTTGCAGGCGCTTCCAGGTGCGCTCGAAAATACCGGCGGCCTGTTCATCAAATAGCACAAAATAGATCGTTTCCAGCGAGCTGCCGTTCCGCAAGTGCTCCGCCGCCTGTTGCAGCATGATCTCCGCGCAGTCCTTCATCGGAAATCCCGCAATTCCCGTCCCCACCGCCGGGAACGCAATCGTCTTCAGCCCGCGCTCGGAAGCCAGGCGCAGGGAATGCTGAGTGGAGGTCCGCAGGGTGTCCGCGGTCGTCAGGCTGCCCAATCCCATGCTCGCGGCATGGATTACATACTTGGCTTTCAACTTCCCGCCCGAGGTGATAGCCGCAAACCCCAGCGGGATGCTCCCAATGGCATCGCATTCGCGTTGGATTGCTTCCCCGCCCTTGCGCCGGATCGCACCCGCAACTCCAGCGCCTAGAACAAGATCATTGTTCGCAGCGTTCACGATCGCGTCGGTATCCATCTCCGTAAGGTCGCCCTGTTGGATCACCACCCGCGACGCGATTTCCTTAATGTTCGCAGGACTCATTGTTTGTACACGTCCCTCCGAGCACGTCGGCACCGCCGAATCGAGCTAATACCGAGGAACCTTAGGATCAATCTCCGCTGACCACCGATCGATTCCGCCGGACATCGATTTCGCGCTCTCGACACCTTGACCGCGCAACCACACCGCCACGTCCATGCTGCGCATTCCGTGGTGACAATAGCAAATCACTTCGTCGTCGGTGTCCAGCGCCTGCAAATTCGCCGGAACCGTGCCCATCGGAATCAATTTGGCGCCTTCAATCCGGCAAATCTCGAATTCCCACGGCTCCCGCACGTCCACCAGCAAAACGCCTTCGCCGCGCTCCAGCCGCTGCTTGGTCTCCGCCGGAGTAATCTCCAGATCATTCATGAAGTTGCCTCAAACTCGATTATAGGCCGGAAGACACAAACGCTGGAAATAGCTGGGCCGCGAACGAGGTTCACTGCAAAGGCGCTTTGCTCGAGAAAGTTTGAGGGGAGGTCGCTGCTTCGTCGCTGTTGAAATTACTTGCCCTGGAATTTTGGTGGGCGCTTCTCGAAGAAAGCGCGAATGCCTTCGCCGCAATCCTCGGACGCAAAACATTTTATCTGCTGCTCGACTTCCTGCTCCAAAGCCTTGGTGAGTTCTTCTTTCTGGTTCGCGAACAGCACGCGCTTCGCCGCGCGAATGGCAATTCCCGGGCCGCCGGCAATTCTCTGCGCCAGCGCGCGCGCTTCGCTCTCCAGTTGCGCCGCCGGCACAACGCGATTCACAATGCCCAGTCGCAGCGCTTCGGCGGCATTGATCATGTCGCCGGTGTAAAACATTTCAGCCGCTTTCGCCGGGCCCACGAGTTCGGGCAAGAAAAACGTCCCGCCGTAATCCGGAAACAATCCGACCTTGGCAAAATTCTGGCCGAACGTGGCATCTTCCGAAGCGATCCGAATGTCCGCGGCCAGCGCAATGTTCATGCCCGCGCCTGCCGCCGCGCCGTGCACCGCTGCAATCACCGGCTGCCGCATGGTGCGAATCCGAAGCACCGCGCGCATGCCCGCGCGCAAAATCGGATCGAGCCCACTAAGATCGTTCTTCTCGCGGCCCGCGCCAATCACGCCTAAATCGCCGCCCGCACAGAACGCCCGCCCAGCTCCCGCAATTACAACCACGTCGATCTCTTGATCCGTCTCCAGCCGGCCCAGCGCTTCATTCAGGCCCACGGCTAAATCTTTGTTGAGCGCATT
>Ga0137418_10002142_pt1 | contig 18117 bp, 16 predicted proteins | sample CZODoug3_1_2_16f_FD_122242 | JGI IMG/M metagenome (GOLD analysis project Ga0137418, IMG submission 122242) | Vadose zone soil fungal communities from Angelo Coast Range Reserve, California, USA - CZODoug3_1_2_16fungal (Hybrid Assembly) | ecosystem: Environmental > Terrestrial > Soil > Vadose... | reverse complement strand
TTATTGCGCTTATCTTCTTCGCGCCATTCACTGACCAGCAGGCCTTGACTCTCCAGCCGCCTGAGCAGCGGATAGAGTGTGCTCTCATCGATGGCCAAGCCATCGTCAGCCAGGGCTTTGCGCAGCGTGTATCCGTAACGCTCTGTCTTTAGCTGTGCCAGCACTGCCAAAATCAGGTACCCGCGGCGTAACTCAAGCCGAAGGCTTTCATAGAGGTCGGTGTTGTCATGGGCGTTGCTATTGCCACTGTGCTTCATATAGTATGTGACATACACTGTATATCGCACAGTACAAGAATCGTCAAGCACTTTTTGAAAAAATGCGAAAAGGCAATTTCCTTCTGCTCTTGGACGGGCAGGAATGGGTTGGGCGGCGGGTTTCTGCCGACCGGCAACCTCCTTGGAAGGAATGGTTTTGGGAGGGCACGGCTTCAGCCGGGCCGGTATGGAGTAATTTAAGAATGCGGGCTTTAGCCCCCGGAGGCCTTCTCCCACCGTCCGCAAATATTTATGAGGCCAGCTCTAGTCAGCGGCGGAAGAATAGCATTGAGATTCGTTCGGGAGGCCCCGAACATAAGTGTCCTGTTCGAAGTGTCGGCGGTAGAGGCCTGATTTCGACACCCATTCCTACCGTGAACCCGGCATGTGTCGCGGTACACTTCTTGGTGGGAAGATTCCAAGAGGCGATGTCATGGGATACGTCCCAGCATTTTGCCTATTTGTTTTGCTCAGCGGCTTCACCGCAGCAGCTCAAGTTTTACCGACGTGCAATGGATTGTGCAGGGTACTGCTTCGGGTCCGGAGTCTTGCAATGGGATGTCTGGAGTGTCTCTGTGGAAAGCGGATACCAGTAATAGCGCCAATGCGACTGACGATGACCGCTCAAAACTATTCGTCACACGGTACATACTGGCACCCGGTGCGCCATTTAATCCAACCAGTGAGGGCCGCGAAGTTCTCGTTGTTGCCATGAACAACGGCGAACTGCTAAACGAGAAGAGGTCACCACAGAGCCACATCAACGTGACAAACGGTTTGGTGATATTGATGCCGAAAGAAGAACCGCATCTGCTACGAAATGTTGGCAAAGGGAGTCTTCAATTGCTCTTGATCGATGTCAGGATGGGGATGTCGGGATCGGAGTCTTTCCCGGAGCCAACCCGATCAGGGATACGCCGATGATGACGAGCGCGGCCACGCCCCACAGTTCTCCCCGTGCGATCAGATTGCGGAATGCCTGCACCGCCATAAGCGCGGCGTGGGCAAAGCTCGACCATGCGGTGAAGGCGATGAGGCTGCGATTTGCCGATGGGTCACGGGCTGCCAGCAGCAAGAAAATGCCGAGTGTGACATAAACGCTAAGCATCATCGCCAAGGCAGGTTCTTGCCGCACAAACACCGTCAAAGGATAAACTAAGGCGCAAAAGATCAAGCCCACCACGACCAACACAACCTTCAGCGCACGTTCTCGGCGCATAGTGTCCCCCTGCTAAATCACATACGCGGAAAAGCTTGTACAGCCTTAATAGACCACACCCATGCCGCCGCCGAGATTCTCGATGACACGACAGTGCGAAATGGTTTGGCCGATCATTCGGGGCGAATCTTACGTGGGCGAAACGGGCAAGTCAATGGAGGTCATGGGTTTGGCGGTGTCTCGGAAGGATAACTGTCGATCGCGGTGGGGACACCCGTTGCCTGGTGCCCCCGCACAGACCCGGACGGAGGCTCATTAGCGCATCCGGTTCTTATCTCGGATGAATGGCGGCCAAGCGTAAGGCTTGTCCGCACACTCGCCCACTCGTGGGATACGCACAGTCCCGAGTCTGGGTGTGGTCTCCCGATCTCGGTGAGCGCACACTGTACGAAACCGATTCTCGCAAGATCACATATTGGCAGAAATAGCTGGCGGAACCGTCTCGAAGACTTGAGCGGGAACAGGAAACAGAACCAGGCCAAACCGGACTGAGGGGGCGAGGCGAAAGCCAGGTCTAATAACCACCGGGCGACTCGAGTCACTGCGCCTTCTCGACTCTACTCCCCATTGCGCTCACGACCGGGTCAATGCTAACGCGATTTCGACAACCATGATGTGAGGATGGGCGGACCTACTCCGTTTCCGCAATCAAGCAAAGCTCCTCATGACCTCATGATCCTTGAGTCCGACATCAGCATTGCGGATTCCCGCACGGACAAGTCGAAAAATTCATCAAATGTCTTCCTGGTTACGGCGTGGCCGAAATCCTCTGGAGTTGCCATAAAACGCTGTAACTCCACCCGAAGCAACCTAGGTTTCATCCTTTCGACAAACTGGTCGAATTGTCCCGGCATGGAAAACCTGTCAACCTTGGGGACTACGACAGCCAGATTTCCTTCCGGCTAATAAAGTCGATACCTTTCCCGCCGTGTCTTTTTCTTGAAGCTTTCAACCCAATCCGCCATCTTTGGTTTGGGGTCGACGAGCAGCAGCGAGAAGTCGTGTCTTGCGAGATCAATTGTGTTCGCTAGCGACCGTCCGTCCAAGGTAGGCCTCCTGTTAACTGCAATTGTTTTTTCGAAGGCCTGCCCAGCGTTCACTCACGTTATGGCCTGCACGCTCGCCGAGTCACTAGACGAGTCCCTACACCGAAAGCTCCGACGGCTTCGTTGCCTCTGCTGCCGCTTCGATCCCTACCGAGGGGAGCGAACCAGTTCCCGGGCGGGAGTTGCACCCGCTATGCAGGCGTGACGTTAGGTTTTGGCTAGTCGTCGGGACCTTCAGGACGCCGAAGACGCTCCGTCATCCAAGATTGCACCCCCGCCAAGGAAGGCCCCAAAATCTTACCAGCCGCTGTTGTTCGTTCGTCGTCCTCGCTTGTACGCAGCTCGCGACCCGGCCCCTTCAGGTCAAAATCGGAAAGCTGCCAGGAAGGGGGAGGGAAGCATTTTGCCGTCGCTATACACCACCCCAGTCTGTCATTGACGGGGTAGTGGGGCGCACGGGAAAAATTGGGCCACCCCGTAACGAACGGGTTAACAGTATTAACTGATCGGTAATCGTGCGATTGGGGTGTGAGCGACGAGCGGACGGTGCGGCGTGCGGGGCGGGCGGACAAGCGCTATTAACGCATGATTATTTCCGACGTTTCCGGACCAGACCGCCGGAGGAGTACTTCCAGTTTGCTGACTAGACACCGCCCTATGAGCTAGCGAATCCCACGCGTTCCAGAAGTTTCTGAAACTCCGCGTGCGATCGCATTTCGTCCCACTTGTGATCAAGAAGAAAGGGCATATGCACATCGCGTTCTTCCAATGCTTGGCCAAGCCAATGCAGTGCTCTTTCGGTTTCACCAAGGCCAGCGAACACTAATGCAACGTTATACGGCGGGACGTAACGCTCATTTCTTCGCTCTAGCATCTGATGAATGTACTCTTCCGCTTTGGCACTGTCGCCGGCAACTGCATGTACATAGCCCGCCAGCGAGAGCGCTTCGGAGTTGCCTCCGGAGAATTGCCAGGCGAGGTCGCACGCCACGAGAGCCTCGGAATGCAAGCCTAGCTTCTCGTAGACCTTCGCCGCACAAATCTGCCCTATCCAGAATCGCGACTCCATCCCCAAAATCGCCTTGAATTGCTCGACCGACTCTAAGTCTCGCCCGGCGTGGTATAGAAATTGACCGCGCATAGCGCCAACGAACAGAGAGAGTGGATCGAGCACCATCGCCTGTTGAATGGTCGACAGGGCCTCATCGTATCGACCGGTATTCGAGAACACGTGAGCCAGATGGACGTGAGCAAGGGAATAGTTTGCGTTCAGTTGGATGGCCCGACGAGCTGCCAACTCGCATCCCTTGAAATCCCAGTCAAGCCATAATTTCACAGCTGAATCGGACGTATGGGCTTCCGCGGATTCAGGATCCAGGCGAAGCGCCTGCGCAATCGCGCTCTTTGCTTCAGAGGATACCTCATTCGCCGCGACGTCGCCCGAGAGCACGAATATCATGAGGGCATCGATCAGCCCCGACTGCGCTAGGCTAAACGAGGGATCACGCTCTATTGCCTGATGGAAATACCCCACGGCTTTTTGCGCATCGAACAGATTGAATTTCGCATAATGATAACGCCCACGCAGATAAAGATCGTGCGCCTCTGGGTTCCGAGGAGCATTCCTGACGAGTTGCCGCCTCTCTTCTGACATCAACTCCAACTTCACTTGATTCGCAATAGCGGCCCCGATTTCGCCATGGATCTCGAGGAATCCAGGCAACTGCCGGTCGTAATTCTCCGCCCACAAATGAGTCTGGTCTTGCACGCGAATCAACTGGGCCGTGATGCGCACATGTGCCCCATCCCGCCTCACGCTCCCCTCAAGCACATAGTCCACGCCCAATTCCCGCCCAATCTGCGCGACCGATTTGTTCGCCTGTTTGTAGACCATGGACGAAGTCCGAGCGATTACTCCCATCTGACGCGGAGACATTTGGCCCAATCGCATGATGGTTTCCTCACTTAGACCATCGCTGAAATATTCCTGTCCTGGATCGCCGCTCAGATTCTCGAATGGAAGAACGACAAGCATGACCCGAGACCGTTCTGCCTCGACCTGCACGGTCTCGACTCTAGAAGCAATTACAGCATGGCCCTTGAAACGATACCCTTTCCCGAGTACGGTCTCGACATACTGCGGATTTCCGGCGTCGTCCCCTAAAGAATTCCGGATCTTTCGAACCGCGGTGTTAATACCGTTATCCGAGTCGAAGTAGAGGTTCTTCCCCCACAGGCGCTCAATAATTTCCTCGCGGCTCACCAGCCTTCCCTTTTCCCGCACGAGCAGGATGAGAAGATCCATGGGAATGCGTTCCATCCGCACCGGTTTCCCGGCGTGGGTAAGTTCGTATCGGTCTACATCCAGCACGAATGTTCCGAACTGCATTATTTCTGAAGGCATGTCTATCGCTAAGGCTAGCCTGCGCTATTTTACGGCCAGCCGTAGACTCTTGTTTGTCCAACCCTACAGACAATCTACAGGCGCTCTCCATTGTGTCGCGCAACCCTCGGCCTCAAGATACTCAACACTTGGGGTGGGGACCGACACACCCTCCAAGAAAAATCTGGAGGCACCAATGAAATCTCGCATCTCCCTATTGCTCATCACGCTTGCTCTGGCAGCGTCGTCTACGTTGACAGCTCATGCCAGCTCTTGCAGCGATTCCACCATAATTGGAACCTATGCCTTTACGCTCCATGGAACAATCTTCCTCCCAGGCGGATCTACCCTGCTCATCGATGGTATCGCGAAGCAGACGTACGATGGCCAAGGGAATATGACCCAGGTAGACGCGGTTGCCACAAACGGCGTCCTCACGCCAGGTTGGCGAACTGGCACGGGCACTTACTCAGTGAACTCGGACTGCACCGGAACACTTACGATTGTGGTCCCGGGGCTGTCTGACCTGCACCTACAGTTCATCGTCGCGCAATCCGGAAACACGATACACCAGGTAGTGACTGATCCGGGGATCGCTACCACCAGCGAAGGGGAGCGCCTTCGCATTCCCAAGAAGTAATGGTCACGGTTATGTCAATCAAACATCGCTTCGAACTGAGCGGGGAATGGACACCCCGCTCGGTCCCATCACTTCTCAAGTTCACGATGCAATCAAGAAGTTCATTACCTTCGCGTATGTGGAACGCTTTACACCTTTTCCATGACGAATTAGCCGGATCGTGTCACGATGTACTCCGGTTCCTTTTCCAATCTGACGCTCGGAAAACCTGGCCAACAGGCGGAGAGTCTCAGGGCCTGCCACCACCCGTCCGTTTTCGTAGACCTTGCAGTTGAACTCGCCTTCGTGATCCACCGGACCCCGCCCTAGTTTCCGCTTGAATTCCTTTCCACAATAACGATGCTCTCCCGCTACGATATGCGTTCTCTGTAGAATGCCACGAGTCCAGCTAGAACATTGCTTTCCGTCTGGTCCATCGAATTTCGATTCGGCATTGTTGACGTAGGCATTAAGAACTGAATGGTAGGACCGCACCGGAATGGTTCTTTTGCTGGTGGGTTACGGGGTGGCCCAATTTTTCCCGTGCGCCCCACTCCCCCAGTCTGTCATTGACCCCCTTTCTCCCGTCCCCCTAGAATGAACGGTTTGGTTGGCTGGCTCTTTTCTTTCCTATGGCCCTGCGCCTCTATAACACCATGTCTTCCCGGATGGAGGAGTTTCGCCCGCTTCAGGGAAATGAAGTTCGGATGTACGCCTGCGGCCCGACCGTGTACGACTACGGCCACATCGGCAATTTCCGCACCTTCATCGCCGTTGATTTGCTGCAACGCTTCTTCGCGCAGAGCGGCTACAAAGTCCGCTACGTCATGAATATTACGGACGTCGACGACAAGATCATCCGTTATTCCGCCCGCGCTGGGGTTCCGGTCAAGCAGTACACAGCGAAATATGAAAAAGCGTTCCGGGAAGACACAGCCACCCTGAACATCCAGCAGCCCGTTCTGGTGTACGCCACCGATCACATTGTGTCGATGGCGGAATTCATTGCGAAGCTGGAGCAGAAGGGGCTCGCCTACCGCACCGAAGACGGTTCGTACTACTTCCGCATCGCGAAGTTTCCGGCCTACGGCAAGCTTTCGAAGAAGGATTTTGCCGGTATGGAGGATGGCGCGCGGGTCGACGTCGACGAATACGAAAAGGACAACGCCCGCGACTTCGCTCTCTGGAAGGCCCCGAAACCGGGCGAGGCTTCCTGGGATACGCCCATCGGACGTGGCCGTCCTGGCTGGCACATCGAGTGCTCCGTGATGTCGATGAAAGAGTTGGGTGACACCTTCGACCTGCACGCTGGCGGCGAAGACCTGATTTTTCCCCACCACGAGAACGAGATCGCGCAATCGGAATCGCTCACGGGCAAGATGTTCGCTCGGTTCTGGTTTCACGCGCGCTTTCTGCTGGTCGAAGGCGAGAAAATGTCCAAGAGCTTGGGGAACTTTTTCACGTTGCGGGATTTAGTCCTCAAGGGACACAAACCATCGTCGATCCGGTATCTGCTCTCCTCGGTTCCTTACCGAAACCAACTCAACTTCACGTTCGACGGACTGAAACAGGCGGCGACGTCGGTGGACCGGCTGCGCAATTTTCGGTTGCGGCTTTCCACCGGGCAGTTCCCCGCGGGCTCGAACGAAGCGATGGGAAAGCTGGCGCGGGACACTGCCGAGCGTATGAAGTCTGCCCTGGAGGACGACCTCAACACTGCGCAAGCACAAGCGGCAATCTTCGAGATGGTGCGTGCGGCGAACGCGGCATTTGACGCCGGCGAAGTCCGCCAGGACGATGTGCCCGCGCTCCTGCGGGCGCTTGAGAAATTCGATGCCATCTTTGCGGTGCTCGCCGATGACGACGCGCCCAAGATCCAGGGGATTCTCGATTGGGCCCGCGCCGAAGGGAGGGAGAATGACATCAGCCAGGAACTTCTTGACCTCGCGGGTTCGGCAGCGCTCTCCGATGCTGAGGTCGAGAAGAAAATCGCTGAGATGAATCGAGCCCGTGCTGCTCGCAATTTCAAGGAATCAGATGCGCGTCGCGCGGAACTCACAGCGGCTGGCATTGTCGTCGAGAATACCAAGGAGGGGGTGCGGTGGAGAAGGAAGTAGGAAAACAGGTCTTGGTCTGAGGTCTTAGCCTCAGGTCTTAGGCGTACTAGGACTTGGGGGCTGCAGTTTGTGCAGCCTTCTCGTACGCATGGGCAACCCGCAGGATGGTCGCCTCGTCGAAATGCCGGCCTAGGATCTGCAGCCCGATCGGCAATTTCTCGCGCGTTTCTCCGCACGGGATTGAGATCCCGGGAATCCCCGCCAGATCCGCGGTCACCGTGTAGATATCGGCCAGGTACATGGCCAGCGGGTCGTTCACTTTCTCGCCGAGCTTGAATGCTGCCGTCGGACTGGTGGGCGTAACGATCACATCGACCTTCCGGAAGGCCTGGTCGAAGTCCCGGGTGAGCAGAGTGCGCACTTTCTGCGCTTTCAGGTAATAAGCGTCATAGTAGCCCGCGCTCAAGGCGTAGGTCCCCAGCATGATGCGTCTTTTCACTTCGGCGCCGAAGCCTTCGTCGCGGCTTCGACGGTACATTTCTGAGAGCGTGCGAGCGTTTTTCGCGCGATATCCGTAGCGCACGCCGTCGAAGCGCGCGAGGTTGGAAGAAGCCTCGGCGGTGGCCACGATGTAGTAGGTCGGGATCGCGTACTCGGTGTGCGGCAGTGACACCGGGACGATTTCACAGTCGAGCTGCGCAAGTTTCTGGATTGCGTCCTCGACCGCCCTGCGCACTTCCTGGTCCAGGCCTGCGCCAAAGTATTCTTTCGCCACACCTATCTTGAGCCCGCGCACCGGCCGGTCGAGTTCCGCCACGTAATCCGGCACCGGGACGTCCGCACAGGTCGAATCCATCGGATCGCGTCCTGCGATCGTCCGCAGCACGGTGGCCGCATCCTTCACGTTCTTGGCCAGTGGCCCGATGTGATCGAGCGAGGAAGCGAACGCGATCAGGCCATAGCGCGAAACGCGTCCATAGGTCGGCATCAGGCCGACCACTCCACAGAACGACGCGGGTTGACGGATCGAACCTCCGGTATCGGAGCCCAGGGTGACGACCGACATGTCCGCGGCGACCGCCGCCGCCGAGCCACCCGAGGACCCTCCGGGCACCCGGCTCCTGTCTCGCGGGTTGCGCACGGGATGAAACGCGGAATTCTCGGTCGAGGAGCCCATCGCGAACTCGTCGCAGTTCAGCTTGCCCAACACCACGGCGCCCGCCGCTTCCATCCGCGCCACCGCCGTACAGTCATAGGGAGGAACAAAATTCCCGAGAATCTTCGAGCCGGCCGTCGTGCGCACCCCGCGGGTGCACAGCACGTCTTTGATCGCCACCGGAACGCCGCCCAGCGGGGGCAACGGCTTCCCCTCGGCGGCCCTGCGATCCATGCGGTCGGCCTGCTCGCGAGCGCGTTCTTTGCTCAGAGTGAGGTAAGCACCGATCTGCGAATCTTCTTTCTGGATTCTGGCGTAGAACGATTCCACGAGCGCGAGGCAGGTCGTCCTGCGCTCCTGAATGGCGGAGCGGGCGGCGTCGATGGTGAGCAGATTCAGGTCCATGGAAGACGGGAGTCGGTTGCCAGTCGCCGGCTGCCTGTCACCCGATCGAATAGCCAGCGAATTCACCCGTGCGCACGATCAGAAACTCCGGCCAGCGGCAACCGGCAACCGCCTTACCGCTCGATGACTTTAGGAACTTTGAAGAAAGTGTCGTCCGCATCCGGCGCGTTTTCGAGAGCCTCTTCGTGCGGAAGGGACGGGCGCAATCCGTTGGGCACGTCCTCGCGGCTCGCGTAGGCGAAGCGCTCGCTGCCGATCTTCAATTCGTCCACTCCGTAGCGGTCGGACGCTTGGGCCATGGGCTCGATCCCATCCGTGTTCAGCTGGTTCAACCGGTCGATGTACCCAAGAATCGAGTTCAGGTCGCGCACCATGTGCGCGCTCTCCTCCTCGGTCAACTCGAGGTTGGCCAGATCGGCCACATGGGCCACGTCTTTCTCTGTGACTTTCATATTTTGCTCGAGGGTCGCGGGCACTCCTGCTCGCCTGGTGCGAGCAGCCTGCTATTTCCGTGACGCGACCACAAACTCAACGCGCTGGACGCTCTCGGCAGTGTATCGATTGATGGCCGCCACGTATCTGGGCGCCAGCGCCTGCAACTCTTTGCGCCATCCAGCATCCGCAACTTCCACGCGCAGAATGCCATCTCGAAATTCCAATGCCCGCGTGCGTTCCGCCACGGAACTGCCGCAAGCCAGAGGCCACGCCAGCGCGGGCCCTTCCCCGGCGGGAGCCTTGCGCAGGGAGCGGACTACAAGTTTCTCCAGCCCTGCTCCGGCAGGCTGCATGTCATGTTGGGTGCGCTGCATGGCAGGTTCGCTCTCCTGGGGGCGGGTCTGATTCTAGCATCTCACTTGTTTGGATTTCTCCCTGCGATCTGTGCCTCTACGCCGACTCTTCGACCCCAGATTCATGGCAGCGGGAACTCACGGCGGATGAATTCCATCGCGTCGTCTTTCGACTGCAGCCGGCTTTCGAGCTGCCCATCTTCCACCGCCGAGAGGATTTCTTTGAAGCCTGGACCGGGCGCGTAGCCGGCGGCAATCAGGTCATCTCCGGTCAGCAGCGGAACGGGGCGCATTTTCTCCGGCGGAATCGAAGCGATCTTTTCCTTAACGAATTTGTAAGAAGTCAGATCTCCGTGACTCGATTGGCAGTCCATGCGATGCAATTCGAGGTGCTCCTCGAAGCCCGGCATGCGCAAGAACTTCCTCAAGGTCGACTCCTTCATCTGGGCGACGTGCGCAAACCGCATGTGGTGTTTCACCAGCGCCAGGATCTGTTCGGTGTCGTCGTTCGAGAAACGCAGCCGCCGGCAGATTTCTTCCGCCATCTTCACACCCACTTCGACATGCCCGTCGAAGCGAATGCGGTCGGGCGCGATCCGAAACGTCGGCGGCTTGCCGACATCGTGCAGCAACGCACCCCAGGCTAGGGTTGGGGGACACGGATGTGGCAAGTTCGCGAGCAAGAGCAGCGTGTGGACGAACACGTCGCCCTCCGGGTGAAACTGGGGCGGCTGTTCCACGCCTTTCATGGCGGAGATTTCCGGGAGTACTTCCTGCAAGAGCCCCGACTCCTCCAGCAGAAGAAACGCCTGCCGGGCATGACCCTCGGTGAGCATCTTGGTCAGTTCGTCGCGCACCCGCTCGCGGCTCACCTGACCAATCTCGGAAGCGAGCCTCTCGATCGCAGCGAAGGTCGGCGGGTCAATCCGGTATTCGAAACGGGCGGCGAAGCGCACGGCGCGCAACATGCGCAGCTTGTCTTCTCCGAAGCGCAGTTCCGGATCGCCGATGGTGCGGACGATGTGCGCGTCGACATCCCTCCGCCCACCAACGAAATCCAGCACCTCGCTCGAAATCGGATCCATCAGCAGGCCATTGATGGTGAAATCGCGCCGCGCCACGTCCTCGCGCGGATCCTTGCTGTAGCGCACTTCATCCGGATGGCGCCCGTCGCTGTATCCGACGTCGGAGCGGAAGGTGGCAACTTCGACGACCTGAGCCTTGGGAGTAACCCCGCGACTCGCGTTTTCGCCGGCGGCGCCTCCCGGGATCGGCACCAGCACGACTCCAAACTGCGCTCCTACGGCGTACGTCTCGGGGAAAATACGCATCACCTGATCCGGCGTGGCATCGGTGGTCACGTCCCAGTCGGCCGGCTCCCGGCCGAGCAGAAGGTCGCGTACGCATCCGCCGCAGAGGTAGGCCTGTTGGCCGCGCTCGCGCAGGGCGCGGACAATCGCGACCGCGTGTTGTCTTCCGTTCGCCATGTCCGCGACCGACTTCAAATAATATAGGAGGTATGCCTGACGCCCGCATCCTCGGCATCGAGAGCTCCTGCGATGAAACCGGTGCGGCGGTGGTGCGCTCGGGTGAAAAGATCCTCTCCAACGTGGTCTTCTCGCAGATCGCCACCCATCAGCCGTACGGAGGGGTGGTCCCCGAGCTGGCCTCGCGTGAGCATCTGCGCGCCATCGTCCCGGTGGTGCGCAAGGCGCTCGCGGACTCGGGCCAGACCTACCGGACCTTGGACGCGCTGGCCGTCACCCAGGGTCCCGGGCTCGCGGGCGCACTGCTGGTCGGCATCAGCTACGCGAAGGGCCTCGCCTTTGCGCTCGAGAAGCCGCTGATCGCCGTCAACCACCTGGAAGGCCACATTCACGCCGTGCTGCTCGAGGAGCGCCAGAAGGGGAACCACGAGGTGAACTTTCCGGTGCTGGCGCTGGTGGTTTCCGGAGGGCACACCCATCTTTATCTGGCCGAGCAGAAAGAGGAAGGCTGGTCCTACCGAAATATCGGTCACACCCGCGACGACGCCGCTGGCGAAGCCTTTGACAAGGTCGCCAAGCTGCTCGGGCTGGGGTATCCCGGCGGTCCCATCCTCGATCGGCTCGCAACCCACGGCGATCCGACCGAGGTGAAGTTCGGGACCGCGCATATCAAGCATCGCGACCGCAAGGATCGAAACGAACCCGACGACGGTCTCCCTCGCTTTGACTTTTCTTACAGCGGAATCAAGACCGCGGTCCTGCGCCACGTGGAGACGCATAACCTGAAGGCCGCGATCGAGGAGCGGCGGCGCGCCCTGGCAACGATCGAAAAGCCGAGCCTGGAGGATTACCTCGCTGCCTGTGACCCGAAAACGCTCAACCTGGTGGCATCGTTCCAGCGTGCCATCGTGGAGGATCTGGTGGAGAAGACCTTGGCCGCCGCGCGTGCTTACGATGTCGCGACAGTTTTCGTGACCGGCGGCGTGGCGGCTAACCACCAACTCCGTCAGCGCTTCGAGCACTCCGCCGCCCAGGACGGCCTGCCGGTTTTTTTCCCGTCGCGTCTGCTCTCCACCGACAATGCGGCCATGATTGCGGCGGCAGCCTACCCCAAGTGGTTATCGAAGGATTTTGCAGCGGCGGATTTTTCTGCGGAAGCCAGCCTGCCCCTGCGCCGGCTCTGAGGGCTATGTCCCGGAAGCGTACCCAGCGGTTTTGTTCAAACAGGATGCCAGCGCTTTTCCCAGCTGGTCCTCAATGTCGATATCCTTGAAAATCGTGAACTGGGCCCGCGTCTCTTTGCTGTCAAAGCCACCGGAGCGGCTGGTCACGATCACGATGGGAATCTTTGCAGTCTCAGGCTTGCTCTTGAGGACCGTAATCAGTTCGCTGCCGCCCATGCTGGGCATCTGCATGTCGGTGATGACCAGGACAGGCCGTACGCGGCTGAGGATCTCGACCGCCTCCACCCCATTCGAAGCCGATTCCACGGCGAAGCCCCGCTCCTCGAGGAATCGAGAAACGGTGTGCCGAATCACCATGGAATCGTCGACAACCAAAGCCACAACCGGCATTCGGGCACCATGCGAACGAGAATATCCGTACGACACTAGCAGAGCGTTTGTGCCCGAAACAACCCAGAACCCGCTCTAAGGGTTACCTCCGTCATGGCGCGGCGTAAACCTCTCCCCCCCGGTTGTGGCCATCACGGTTCAGCTCGTCGAAGGGTCGCTGGTGGACTCAGATTTCTTCCGACGGCGTGCGCTCCTCAATCGCCATGTCCTTGAATTCACTGGACTCAAAGACCTCTCTGCATTCCAGACACTCGACGTATTCGGTGTCCTGGTCGCGGCTGACGACCTGCACGCGCGGGTGTTTACACTGATTCATGTTCCTTCTCTGCGGGGGGTTCTGCGACGGCGGTTGGCTTCATAAATCCGGAGGGCAGTCCCGCATGAAGGGGGACCGGAATGTGCCGGAAATTTTTGGTATTTTAGACCCCTCCGGGCACTTGTCAAGTCCTCTGAACCGGGTCTTACATCTTCAGCGATTCGCCGGCAGCCCCGTAGGCGAGAATCATCCCAGGCAAGCATCCGACTGAAATCGTCCCTTTCGTTTAAACCGTTTAACCTTCATTAGTTACCGGTCAAACTCCTGTTCCAGCAATTCCCTGCGCGGGGTTGCGCCAGGGGCTCGAAGGAGCTAGAATCAAAGGCGACCGAAATGGTCGGAGATTAATCCGATCAAATTGGTCGCATTAGCCGCACTGCCGACATGCTCAAGCTCACCAAGAAAGCGGACTACGGGCTGATGGCCATGAAGCACCTGGCCGAGCATGCGGAGGAGGGCTCCTGCAGCGCTAAGGACGTGGCTGAGTCTTACGGGATTCCGCCCGAAGCGCTCGCCAAGATCCTGCAGCGGCTGACCAAGGCCGGGCTGCTGCATTCGCAACATGGCATCAATGGCGGGTACAAGCTGGCGCGCGACGCTCATGAGATCTCCGCTTATGAGGTGATTCGAGCCATCGATGGACCGCTGTTTATCACGTCTTGCATCACGGTGCGCGGCGAATGTGACCAGACCGAGCGCTGCACGATCCGCGAGCCGCTGCGCAAGGTGAACCAGAGCATCGAAGACGTGCTCAAGAGCATCAAGATCGCAGAGATGACGGAAGCCAACGACCCGACCGGCGGCGAGCGCAAGAAGACGCTGGACGAGCTGGTCACACTGACCTGACCGAGGACTAAGCTAAGGTAGGAGAAAAGCAACCATGAGCACCGATCTGAAGACCGCGACCCAGGAGCAGCGCACCCCGGCTCCCGACGGCATCAAGCTGCCCATCTACATGGACAACCATGCCACCACCCCCATGGATCCGCGAGTGCTGGAGGCCATGTTGCCCTACTTCATGGAGAAGTTCGGCAACGCCGCCAGCCGGAACCATCCCTTCGGCTGGGTTGCTGAAGAAGCCGTGGAACAGGCGCGTGAGCAGATCGCGAAGCTGATCGGCGCGACCGCGAAGGAAATCATCTTCACCTCGGGCGCGACCGAGAGCGACAACCTCGCCATCAAGGGTGTGGCTGAGATGTATCGCGAGAAAGGCAACCACATCATCACGGCTGTTACCGAGCACAAGGCGGTCCTCGATACCTGCAAGCGTCTGGAGAAGAACGGCTTCCGTGTCACCTATCTTCCCGTGCTGAAGGATGGCCTGATCGACCTCGAAGACCTGAAGCGCGCGATCGATGAGCAGACCACGCTGGTCACGATCATGGCCGCGAACAACGAAATCGGCATCCTGCAACCTTGGGCCGAAATCGGCAAGCTCTGCCACGAGCGCGGAGTTCTCTTCCACACCGACGGCACCCAAGCCGTGGGCAAAGTAGCGGTGGACGTGAACAAACAGAACATCGACCTGATGTCCATTTCGGCGCACAAGATGTACGGCCCCAAGGGTGTGGGCGCTCTGTACGTGCGTCGCAAGAATCCCCGAGTGCAGATTTCCGCCATCATCGACGGCGGCGGTCACGAGCGCGGCATGCGTTCCGGCACGCTGAACGTCCCAGGCATCGTTGGCCTGGGCAAAGCCTGCGAACTGGCAAGGGAAGACATGGCGCGAGAGTCGGATCGCCTGGGGGCGCTCCGGGAGCGGCTGCGTGACCGGATCATGAGCCGGCTGGACGAAGTGTTCATCAACGGCTCCATGGAGCACCGTCTGCCCGGCAACCTCAACATCAGCTTTGCCTATGTGGAAGGCGAGTCGTTGCTGATGGGTATCAACGACGTGGCTGTTTCGAGCGGTTCCGCCTGTACGTCCGCGACGCTCGAGCCTTCTTATGTTCTGAAAGCTTTGGGTACGGGGGATGACCTGGCCCACAGCTCGATCCGCTTCGGCATCGGCCGCTTCAACACCGCAGCCGAAGTCGACTATGTGGCCGACCGCGTGTGCGAAACGGTCGAACGCCTGCGTGAGCTTTCCCCGCTGTACGAAATGGCGAAGGAAGGCGTCAATTTGAAGGATGTGAAGTGGGCGGGAGAGTAACCGGAGTTTCGATTTTCAAGTCTCGAGGAAGCAGGAGAAAGCAAAATGGCATACAGCGATAAGGTTCTCGACCATTATTCCAATCCGCGCAACGTCGGATCGCTCGACAAGAACAGCACCGAAGTCGGCACCGGCCTGGTCGGCGCGCCCGAGTGCGGCGACGTCATGAAGCTGCAGATCAAGGTGAACCCCGAAACTCAGATCATCGAGGACGCGAAGTTCAAGACCTTCGGCTGCGGCTCCGCCATCGCCTCGTCTTCACTCGCCACCGAGTGGGTGAAGGGCAAGACCGTGGACCAGGCCCTGCAGATCAAGAACACCGAGATCGTGAAGGAGCTGTCGCTTCCCCCGGTCAAGATCCACTGCTCCGTGCTGGCCGAGGACGCCATCCGGGCCGCGATCCACGACTGGAAGAAGAAGAACGGCGCCGAGGAGAAGACTGCAGCACCGGCCGGGGCCCGGGCCAGCCACTAGAGGTCTCCCGGGCGCGGTCATGCTCTGCCGGTTCCGAGATCACAGACTGCGTCTGGGCACTGAGTTGGGCTCATGACAACCATGGCGGAAGAAACCACGAAGACGATCGCTCCTCCCGTCCCGGCTGCCCCGATCAAGGGCATCCAGGTTACGGACAAGGCGATCGCGAGAATCCGCGCTGCGATGCTGAAGGAAAGCATTTCGCCGGAAGAGGGCGGGCTCCGCCTGGGCGTGCAGGGTGGCGGCTGTTCCGGCCTGAGCTATAACATCCGCTTTGACACGCAGCCGCGTGAGCGCGACCGCATCTTTCAGTTCGGAGATGTCCGCGTGTTCGTCGACCCGAAGTCGTTCATCTACCTACACGGCATGATCCTGGATTACCAGGAGACGCTGATACAGCAGGGCTTCGTCTTCGTAAACCCGAACTCGTCGAAGTCGTGCGGTTGCGGGACTTCGTTCTCGGCCTGATTCGGTGTGGGTATTCTGGCCCGCGATGGCGAAAACGCATCTCCAGATTCTTTCGACCACGGCGCCACCTTGTCCCGGCCCGGGCGAACGCAATACGGGCGGCGCGACGGCTGGGCGTCGGTGGTGAATGTGTCTATGGCAAACCCTGAATCCAAATCGAGCTCCCCGCTGATCATGCCGGACGAGGTTACATCGAGTTGCTGGTCGTGCGGCAGCATGCGGGCTGTGTACTTCTGCACTGCCTGCGGCAAGGTCCAGCCTCCGGTGCCGGTCGACTACTTCACCTTCTTCGGACTCTCAAGGAAGCTAAATGTCGAGCTCGGGGCGCTGCAACAGGAGTTTTACCAGCTGAGCCGCAAGCTGCATCCGGATCTCTACTCGGGCGCGGACAAGCGCGAACAGGAGTGGAGCCTGGAACAGAGTTCGCAGCTCAACGACGCCTACCGCACCCTCAAAGACCCGATCAAGCGCACCGAGTATTTGCTTCGGCTGGAAGGTGTGGAACTCGAGGAACAGTCCAAATCAGCGACCGAGCGGGCGCGCGCGACCGGAGCAGTGAAAAAACAGGTGGTCCCGCCCGACCTTCTGGAGGAAGTCTTCGAACTCAACCTGCAGCTCGAAGAGCTTCGCATGCATAAAAAGCTGGGCGAAGACGATCCTGCGCTGATCGAAGAAGTCGGCCGCCAGAAGCTCGAGTTGGAAGAAAAGCACGAGGCGCTTTTGAAGGAACTCAGAAGCCACTGGAGCGATTGGGACCGGGCGGTCGACAGCGGCCGGGAAGACGACCGGCTCAAGATTCGCGACCGGATGGTGGATCTGCTGAACCGGCGCTCCTACATAAGGAATTTGGTACGGGATGTGAATGAAGTGCTGGAGAGCTAGCCGTGAGCAGTCTGCACTTGGCCAGTCGCGCCTGCGGTTGAGGTGGGAATAACGGTCATGGGCGAAATGCGGGTCGCCAAGTGCTACGCGCTCCCTCCAGCGACAGCGACACCGCGAACTTAGAATGTCAAACGAGCGCATCGTCGGAATCGATCTCGGCACCACCAACTCCCTGGTGGCGTTCATGCAGGGGGACACGCCGGTCGTGATCCCGGGCGAGGACGGCCTCAACCTGGTGCCGTCCGTGGTCGCCTTGGACGACCAGGACCAGATCATGGTGGGCAGCTGGGCGCGAAAATACCTCATTGAGACGCCCGAGCGCGCAGCGTATTCGATCAAACGCCTCATGGGGCGCGGTGTCGAGGACATCCAGGACGAACTCAAGCTTTTCCCTTTTCGACTCGCGGACGACCTCGAATCAGGTGAGGTTCTTCGCATCAGGCTGGGCCATAAAACCTACACGCCGCCGGAGATTTCCGCCTTCATCCTGCGCCAACTGAAACGCAATGCCGAGCGCTTCTTCGGGGCTCCGGTCGCCAAGGCGGTCATCACCGTGCCCGCCTACTTCAACGACGCCCAGCGCCAGGCCACGAAAGATGCGGGCCGAATCGCTGGCCTCGACGTGCTGCGCCTGGTGAATGAGCCGACCGCGGCATCCCTGGCGTATGGTCTGGACAAAGGAAAAAACGGCATCGTGGCCGTCTACGATCTGGGCGGCGGGACGTTTGATGTCTCGATCCTGAAGCTAGAGGACGGCATCTTCGAAGTCATCGCCACCAATGGCGATACCCACCTGGGCGGCGACGACATCGACAACCTGCTGATCACCATCGC
>Ga0137418_10002141_pt1 | contig 18121 bp, 19 predicted proteins | sample CZODoug3_1_2_16f_FD_122242 | JGI IMG/M metagenome (GOLD analysis project Ga0137418, IMG submission 122242) | Vadose zone soil fungal communities from Angelo Coast Range Reserve, California, USA - CZODoug3_1_2_16fungal (Hybrid Assembly) | ecosystem: Environmental > Terrestrial > Soil > Vadose... | reverse complement strand
TGATCGCCGAGCCGCGCGAACGCGACGGGCAGGTGGCGGGAGGAGCGGGTGCCGCGCAATAGAGTCCATGCGGCACCCGCTACTCCCGCCACCTGACCGTCGCGTTCGCGCGGCTCGGCCATCACCGGCTCGTGAAGACGAGGCTGGACGGCCCGTCGAGCTCCGCGACGGTGCTCGCCCGCTGGACCTCGTCTCCCGAGGGCTGGCGAATCGCCGCTCTCGACGTCGCCGGGCGAGACGCCGTCCGCCCGGCCTGAGCCTCGTTGTTCGGCACGGTCCTCGTCGCCAATCGAGGGGAGATCGCCCGTCGGGTGTTCCGCGCCTGCCGCCAGCTCGGGCTCAAGGCCATCGCGGTGTACTCGGAGGCCGACCGAGGCGCTCCCCACGTGCGCGACGCCGATCAGGCGGTGGAGATCGGCGCAGCACCGGCCCGCGAGAGCTATCTCAACGCCGAGCGGATTCTGGAAGCGGCCCGTCAGGCGCGGGCCGACGCGATCCATCCCGGCTACGGCTTTCTCTCCGAGAGCTGGCGATTTGCGGAGGCCGTTCAGCGGGCGGGGATCGACTTCATCGGTCCGCGACCGGAAGCGATCCGCAAGATGGGCGACAAGATCGAGGCGCGTCGCCTGATGAGCGCCGCCGGCGTCTCCGTGTTGCCCGGCAGCTTCGACGCGGTGGACGACGTCGCTCGCGCCGAGGCCGTCGCCCGTGAGGTCGGCTACCCCGTGATCCTGAAAGCCGCCGCCGGCGGGGGCGGCATCGGCATGGCGCGCGTGGACAAGGCCGCCGATCTCGGAGCGGCGTTCGCCGCCGCGACCCGCCGCGCCCAGGCCGCGTTCGGCGCGGGGGATCTCTACGTCGAACGGTACGTGGAGCGGCCTCGACATGTGGAGGTTCAGGTGTTCGGCGACGAGGCCGGGACGGTCGTGCACATGCACGAGCGCGAGTGCTCGATCCAGCGTCGTCACCAGAAACTCATCGAAGAGTCACCGGCCCCGGGATTGCCGGCGGCGACGAAAGAGGGCTTGACGACCGCGGCGGTCGCCGGCGCGCGCGCCATCGGCTATTCGAATGCCGGGACGATGGAGTTCCTCGTGGACGAGGGCGGGGGATTCTATTTTCTCGAGATGAACGCCCGCCTGCAGGTCGAGCACCCTGTCACGGAGGAGGTGACGGGTCTCGATCTCGTCGTCGCCCAGCTCCGAGCCGCGGCCGGCGAGCCGCTACCCTGGCGCCAGAGCGAGATCGTCCAGCGTCGTGCCGCCATCGAGTGCCGCGTGTATGCTGAGGACCCGTCCAAGGGCTTCCTGCCGTCGCCCGGCACGGTCCAAAAGCTCGAGCTGCCGTCGGGAGAAGGAATCAGGATCGAGTCCGGGGTCGAGGCGGGAAGCGCGGTGTCCGTCCACTACGACCCGCTGCTTCTCAAGCTCGTGGCGCATGGGGCGACGCGGGCGCAGGCGATCGAGCGCATGACCGACGCGCTCGATCGCTCGGTGATCGAGGGTGTCCGAACGACGATTCCGTTCCTGCGCCGGGTCGTCGCGAGCGCCGCGTTCCGCGAGGGCCGGGTGCACACGCAGATGCTCGAACAAGGAGCCTTCAATGCCTGAGGAGATCAAGGCGCACATCACGGGGGTCGTGTTTCAGATCGCCACCAAGCCGGGCGACCGAGTCGCCGCCGGCGACGCGGTGATCGTGCTCGAGTCGATGAAGATGGAGATCCCCGTGGAGGCGCCGAGGGCCGGCGCGGTCAAGGAGATCAAGGTCCAGGAAGGCCAGACGGTCCAGGAGGGCGACGTGGTTGCCGTGCTGGAGTAAGGGGGAGTCGATGAGCGTCGAGCTGATCCGCGGGCTATACGACTACCATCGCTGGGCCAACCGCCGCCTCTACGAGGTCACGACCGCGCTCGGTGAGGATCTCGCCTCCCGCGAGGTGGGCAAGCAGTTCAGCTATACGACGATCCGACGGATGTTCGGCCACCTCTACGGAGCCGACCGCATCTGGCTGGCGCGGTGGACGGGCGTCACGCTGACGACGATTCCCGGCGCCGAGTTCGCCACGCTCGCCGCGATCAGGACGCCATGGGACGACCTCGAACACGAGCAGCGAACCTACTTGAATGGGTTGTCCGCGACCGACCTCGAGCGAATCATCGAGTACAAGAACGCGGAAGGTAAAGTCCTCAGGGCTCCGCTCGGTCCGCTACTCCAGCACGTGGCGAACCACGCCACGCATCACCGGAGCGAGATCGCGACCATGCTGACGATGGTCAGCGACTCGCCTCCGGACACAGGCCTCGCGACTTACCTCCTGACAAAGGCGAACCAGCACCGCTAGTCAAGAAGGGCGTTCGGGGGAGTGATATAGTCGCCACGCGACATCGAGAAGCGCCCCGGCTACGCCGGGGCGCTTCCGAGCGCGGGGGCTTGGGGGGGCCCGTCGAGGCTCCCCATTACTTTAATTCTCGATGAACGCGCGGAGGTTCCGGCCGCGCAGCGGGTGACGAAGCTTCCTGAGCGCCTTGGCCTCGATCTGCCGGATACGCTCGCGCGTCACCTCGAACCGCTTACCGACCTCTTCGAGCGTGTGCTCGCCCTCTTCGCCGATGCCGAAGCGAAGCCGGAGGATCTCCTTCTCCTTGGGCGAGAGCATCGATAGCGCCCGCTCGACCTGCGTGGTGAGGTCCTGATTCAGCAGCGACTCGTTCGGCGAACCGGCCGACTTGTCCTCGAGGAAGTCTCCAAGCTCCGAGTCCTCACCGATGGGCGTCTCGAGAGAGAGCGGCTTGCGCGACGACTCGAGGATGAGCCGAACCTTCTTGGCCGGCACCCCCGTGCGCTGAGCGAGCTCTTCCGGGGTCGGCTCGCGTCCGATCTCGTTGACGAGGTTCCTGTTCACGCGCGAGATCCGGTTCAGGGTCTCGACCATGTGGACGGGAATCCGGATCGTCCGCGAGTGGTCGGCGATCGCCCGGGTGATCGCCTGGCGAATCCACCACGTCGCGTACGTCGAGAACTTGAAACCGCGCCGGTACTGGAACCGGTCGACGGCCTTCATGAGCCCGATATTGCCCTCCTGGACGAGATCCAGAAGCGACAGATCGCTACCGAGGTAGCGCTTCGCCACCGACACCACCAGGCGCAGGTTCGCCTCCATCAGCTCCCGCTTCGCCTGGCGCACCGTGCGGTCGCTCCGCTCGATCTGCTCGAGCAGCGGGCCGAGTTGCTTCCTCGAAAGCCCGGTCCGCTTTTCGAGCTGACGCAGCTCACGCGCGACCGCGGGCTGGTGTCCGCGACGGGTCCCACGGTCGAGCTCGCTGATCTGCTCCCAGCGTCGGCGCACCTGGGCGACGAGCTCGTCGATCACGGCCGGCTTCAAGGTCATGCCGGCGATCACGTCCTGCATCGCCTCGCGCGCCTTGGCGATGGCGGTCGCGGTGCTCTTGCGATAGGCGGCCGACCGCCGCCGGGCGCCAAGCGACGCCTCGAGACGGGCGATCTTCCGCTCGAGCCGGCGGATGCGCTCGAACGCCAGCACCACCGGTCGGATGGCCTTGGCTTCGATCTCACCGCCTTCGGGGAGGACGATCACGTCATCGGCCGGCATTTCACCTCGGCGCAACTTATCCCCAACCGCCAGGAACGCCTCGACCGCCATGGGGATCCCGACGAGCGTACGGCGCAGGGCGATCTGGCCAACCTCGATCCGCCGTCCGATCTGGACCTCCTGCGCGGCGGTGAGCAGGGGAACCTTGCCGATCTCCTTCAGGTAGAGTCGGACTGGATCTTCGCCTTTGGTCAGACCGGGAGCGTACACCTCCTCGGCGGCCGCGCGCGGAGTCTCTTCCGCGTCGTCATCGACGACCACCTGCGCTTCGCGCTCGCCGGCCGAGGTCATGGTTGCAGAAGCTACGGAGCTGCCTTCTACGGCGTCCGAAGTCTCTCGAAATGTCATCGTGTCACCGGCTTTCTCTGATGGGGATTCCTGTTGGTTCAGATGCGGAATCCCGCTTCAAAGTTTCATCAAACTAGACTTTTGTCCCAACGGAGCCGGGCCTAAGGTGATCCCTTCTGGAGTCTTCCGGGATTCACCCGAAGCTCGAATGGCACTCCGCGAGTCCGAGCACGCTTCTGACCGGCAGTGCAATCGGTCTATTCACCGACACATCGAGCATTTGTCCGGAACCGCTGTGCCCTACCCAACGTTGCTACGTTTCTCACCCGCCTCCTGGATTCCCAGGCGACTGCCCAGCCGTCCGCAGGGGTAGAATCGACCCAGTGATTGCGCCGAGCGCCAGCTACAGCTTCACCGTCCGCCTTCAGATCGCCAGTCGGCCGGGCATGCTCGGTCGCGTCGCGTCCGCAATCGGCGACGCGGGGGGCGACATCGGCGCGGTTGACCTGGTCGAGACCACGCGCGAGCGGACCGAGCGCGACATCACCGTCAAGGCCCGTGACAGCGGCCACGCCCAGCAGATCGTCAACCGGCTCAAGCGGGTGGCGGGTGTGCGCATCGGCGCCATCTCCGACCGCACCTTCCTCATGCACCTCGGGGGAAAGATCGAAGTCAGCAACAAGGTGCCGATCAGGACTCGCGACGACCTCTCGATGGCCTACACCCCGGGGGTGGCTCGGGTCTGCCTCGCGATCAAAGAAGACCGGCAGCGCGCTTTCTCGTTGACGATCAAGCACAACATGGTCGCGGTGGTCACGGATGGGACGGCCGTCCTGGGCCTCGGCGACATCGGTCCAGAGGCGGCCCTGCCGGTCATGGAAGGCAAGGCGATGCTCTTCAAGGAGTTCGCCGGCGTCGACGCCTTTCCAATCTGCCTGGGGACCAAGGACGTCGACCGGATCGTGGAGACCGTGAAGGTGATCGCGCCGGCGTTCGGCGGAGTCAACCTCGAGGACATCGCGGCGCCGCGATGCTTCGAGGTCGAGGAGCGGCTTCGCAAGGAGCTGGACATCCCCGTCTTCCACGACGACCAGCACGGCACGGCGGTCGTAGTGCTCGCCGCTCTCCTGAATGCGCTGAAGATCGTTCGCAAGGACCCCCGGCGGATCCGGGTGGTCGTGACGGGGGTCGGTGCCGCCGGCACCGCCACGATCAAGATCCTTCAATCGCTGGGGGTCCGTGACATCGTCGGGGTCGACGAGCACGGCACCATCCACCGCGGCCGGACTCGAGGCATGGACTTCATGAAGCGCTGGGTCGGCGCCGCCACCAACCCCCGTCAGGTCAAGGGCGGCCTGAGCACGGCGCTGGAGCGCGCGGATGTCTTCATCGGCCTCTCGGTCCCCGGGATCCTGACGCCCCGCGATCTCAAGCGGATGGCGCGCGATCCCATCGTCTTCGCCATGGCCAACCCGGAGCCGGAGATACGGCCCGAGGAAGCCGAGAAGCACGTCCGCGTGATGGCGACCGGACGGTCGGATTACCCCAACCAGATCAACAACGTGCTCTGCTTTCCGGGGTTCTTCCGTGGCTTGCTCGACGCTCGGGCGCGGATGGTCAACGACGAGATGAAGCTCGCGGCCGCGCGCGGGCTGGCCGCCTGCGTGAGCCGGAGCGAGCTCTGCGAGGAGTACATCATCCCCAGCGTCTTCAACAAGAGCGTGGCGCCGGCTGTGGCCGAAGGCGTGGCGCGGGCCGCGCACGACACCGCCACGGCCCGCCGCCGGCGACGCCAGGGCCTCACCGGGATCCGGTGACACCCCGCTGGTCGGTGGTCATCCCGGCGTTCAATGAGGCCCAACGTCTCCCGCCCTTTCTGGAGAAGGTCGTCGCGTACTTCGAGGGGCGCGACGAGCCCTACGAGATCATCGTCGTCGATGATGGATCGACCGACGGCACCGCGGAACTCGTCGAGGACAAGCGGCTCGGCGCGGTCGAGGTGCTACGCCTGCAGCCGAACCTGGGCAAGGGCGCCGCGGTGCGCGCGGGGATGCTGGCGGCCAGGGGAGCCTACCGCCTCTTCGCCGACGCCGACGGGGCCACGCCGATCGAGGAGCTGAAGCGACTCGAGCCAATGCTGATCGCGGGCGCCGACGTCGTGATCGGCTCGCGAGTCCTCGTGGATCCGGGCGTCTCGGTGACGACGCGTTGGCATCGCGTGGGGTCCGGGCGCGTCTTCAACTGGTTGGTCGCGCGGGTAGGACTTCACGGTGTCGCCGACTCGCAATGCGGCTTCAAAGCCTTCACGGCTCAGGCCGCGGGTCGGCTGTTCGATGCGCTCTCCACACCGGGATTCGGCTTCGACGTCGAGCTGCTGCTGCTCGCCAGGGCCACCGGCTGTCGCATCGTCGAGGTCCCCGTGAACTGGGCCGATCAGGCCGGCAGCAAGGTCGGGGTGCTGCGGCACGGGCCCGGGATGCTCTGGCAGATCCTCCGGGCGCGGCGAAGGGTCAGGCGGAGGCTCTCGTGACCTTCGCGCGGCGGATCCGGGAAATCGAGCCGTTTCTCGCGGTCGAGGTGGCCGAGCGAGCTCAGGAGCTCGAACGGGCGGGCATCGACGTGGTCCACCTCGAGTTCGGCGAGCCCGACTTCGAGGCCCCGCCGGTCGTCCGCGATGCCCTCGCCCGCGCGCTCAAGGACGGCCGCGCACGATACGCGCACAGCCTTGGAATCTTGCCGCTGCGGGAAGCCATCGCCGAGCACTACGCGCGCACCTACGGCGTGACGATCTCGCCGGACCAGATTCTGGTCACGGCCGGCACCTCGCCGGCCATGCTGCTGCTCTTCGGACACCTGCTGAATCCCGGAGACGAGGTCGTCCTGAGCGATCCCTACTACGCGTGCTATCCGAACTTCATCCGCTACGCCGAGGGTCAGCCGGTCTACGTCGGCGTGACGGAGGAGGACGGCTTTCAGTACCGACCAGAAGCGATCCAGGGCCGGATCGGCCCGCGCACCCGGGCGATCGTGATCAACTCGCCCGCGAATCCCACCGGCACCGTGCTGTCGCCCGAGCGCATGGCCGCGATCGGCGAGCTGAGCCGCGGCGACGGCCCGCTGATCGTCTCCGACGAGATCTATCACGGGCTCAGCTACGAGGGCCGGGACCGCACGATCCTCGAGTTCACCGACCGCGCGTTCGTGCTCAACGGATTCTCGAAGGCGTACGCGATGACGGGATGGCGACTCGGGTGGGTGATCGCCCCGCGCGACCACATCCGGGCGCTGCAGACGCTCTACGGCAACTTCTTCATCTCGACGAACGAGTTCGTGCAATGGGCCGGCGTCGCCGCCCTGCGTGAAGCGGGTGAAGACAGCCGGCGGTTCCGCGCGATCTTCGACGATCGGCGCCGCGCGATGATCGCGGGGCTCAGGTCGATCGGATTCGGAGTCGGGGCCGAGCCCACCGGGGCGTTCTACGTGCTCGCGAACGCGCGCCACCTGTCGTCAGACTCCGTCAGCCTCGCCCGCGAGATCCTCGAGTCGAGCCACGTGGCCGTGACGCCGGGCGCGGCCTTCGGCGCCAACGCGGAGGGCTATCTCCGGTTCTCGTATGCCTCGTCGCTCGAGCGCATCCACGAGGGGCTCGAGCGCCTCCGACGCTTCCTCGGCGAATCGCGGCGAAACGCCGCTCGCCGGTGAAGCGCTCGGCCCTGCGTCGCACAGAGTGATGGACCCCGCGTACGTCACCGTTCACATGGAAGAGGACCGGTCGCACTGGTGGTTCCGCGGCCGGCTGGCCGTGATCCTCGCGGCACTCCGTCGAGCATTGCCGCCGCGCCGTGTGCGGCTGCTGGAGCTCGGCTGTGGCACCGGCAACGTGCTCGCCGCGCTGTCCGAGTTCGGCGAGGCGGTCGGCATGGACGCTCACAGTGACCTTGCCGCCGCCGCGCGCGCGTCCGGCCTCGATGTTCGCATCGGTCACCTCCCGGACGATCTCGGCGTCGCCCCGGGCTGGGCCGAGGTCGTGCTGCTGCTCGACGTGATCGAGCACGTGGACGACGACGTCGCGACGCTCAGCGCCGCACGCACGGGAGTCGGGGAGGGCGGGCTTGTCGTGGTGACGGTGCCCGCGTATCGATGGCTCTGGAGCGGCCACGACGAGGCCCTGGGGCATCGCCGCCGCTATACCGCGGTCGAGCTTCGCGCCGCCGCCGAGCGCGCCGGCTTCAGGGTGGTTCGCGTGAGCTACTTCAACACGCTGCTCTTTCCGCTCCTGGTGGCCGTGCGTGCCTGGAAGGGCCTACGCGGCGAGCGCGGCCACGATCTCAGGCGACCCGCGGCGCCGCTCAACTGGCTTCTCGAGCGCATCTTCGCCTTCGAGCGCCACCTCGTGCCGCGCGTGCGCCTTCCATTCGGCGGATCACTGCTGCTGATCGGCCGACGATGAACGCGACTCGCTCCACGCCGACGCGTGAGCTGGTCATCGTGGGCGGCGTGTACCTGGCTCTGGTGTTGGTCGCGGCGGTGTGGCTCGCGATCGACCGACGGCCCCCTGAGTGGGACCACGCCAACCACCTCGAGCGCGCTGTGCATTGCGCCGAAGATCTCGCGCGGCGCGACGTGCGCGCCATCATCGAGCGCTCCTCGTTCTACCCGCCGGTCGTCCCGTGCGGCGCCGCGCTCGTGTATCGGCTGGCACCGTCGGACGCGGCCGCGGCGCAGAGCGTGATCCTGGCGTTTCTCGGCCTCGGCATGGCCGCCGTCTACCTGCTCGGCCGGCGCCTGGCCGGCGGCACCGAGGGCGTCGTGGCCGCGGTCGTGTTCGGATGCGCGCCGTTCGTGGTGTTCTCCGCGCTCAGGTTCCAGCTCGATCTCCCGCTGGCCGCGATGGTCGCCCTCGCGCTGGTCGTCATTCTGAGAACCGAGGGTTTCACCAGCCTGGGATGGACCGTCATCACCGGCCTGGTGTTGGGGCTGGGAATGCTGACGAAGCCGCCGTTCGCGGCGTACGTCCTGGTCCCCATGCTCCTGGTCGCCGCGTCGAGTCGTCACCGCTGGCGCGGGGCCGTCTACGCGGCTCTGGCGCTCCTGATCGGGGCTGCGCTGAGCCTGCCGTGGTACGGTCCACGCCTCTTCGGTCTGGTCCCGCAGATCGCCAACCGCTCCTTCAAGCAAGCCGCGGAATCCGGTCACCCCGATCCGTTGACCGCCACGGCGCTCCTCTTGTATCCGACATGGCTCACGACTCAGCTCGGGATTCTCGCGGTGGTGCTGCTCCTGGTGGGGCTCGGCGTGGCCGTCGTGAGGCGGCAGTGGATCGCGCTGGCCGCGCTCTTCGCTCCGTTTCTCCTGTTCGAGCTGCTCCAGAACAAGAACCTGCGCTACACGCTGCCGCTGCTGCCGATCGCCGCCGTCTTCGCGGGAATGGCCTTCGGCCTTCTGCCGGGCCGAGTGCGCGCCATCGGGGGCTGGGTGCTAGCCCTGGCGTGCGCGATCCAGGTGGGCACCACCGCGCTCGGGGTGCCGAAGAACTTCAGCCTGCCGGGGCTCGGTGTCCCGTTCGTGCTGGAGTCGGCGCCGCGGACCGTCGACTGGCGACATCGAGAGATCATGGCGCTCATCGGCAAGGACAGCCGCGGCTCACCGGTGACCGTGAGCGTGGTGCCGAACGACAGCTTCTTCTCGGTGAGCAACTTCAGGTACTACGGCACGCGAGACCGTCTGCCTCTGCAGTTCACGCGGGCGTGGGATGGCGAGCCGATCGGGGTCCAATACATGGTCCTCAAAACCGGCGACGTCGGTCCGTCGTGGACAGCCGAGAAGCCCAAACGGATCGACGAGCGCCTCCGGACCGACGCCGCGCTCGCGCGCGTGTTTCCCGTGATCGGAGAATTCCAGCTACCTGACGGCTCGACGGCGACTGTCCGTGCCAGACGGCTCACCGACGCGGTCGCCGTCGAGCCGGCCGTCTTCGCACGCGAGGTCCAGGCCGCGGTCCGCCGCGCGCTCGCAGACGTGGCCGCAGACGTCCAGGGACTGGATATCGCGCTGAACTACGACGAGACGCTCCTGCGCGGCCACATCGGCCGTGTCGACATCCGGGCGGCAGCCGCGCGCCTCGGCGAGCTCGAGCGCCCGGGCTCGCCGCTGCTCAGGGTCGCCGACGTCAGGATCGTCTTCGAGGACGTGCTCGTGAACCCCTTCAGCGTCCACACGACGGGCCGCCTGTCTCCGCTCGACGCGCGGCGCGCCGCCCTCGAGCAGGCGACCATACGCGAGGCCGATCTGCAGGCGTTCCTCAAGGAGCAGAAGGGGTTCAAGACGGCGTCGGTGAGGTTCGAGCCCGGGGCGCTCGGCTTCGTCATCGGCCTGCCCGGGCCCGATGTCGCCGCGCGCGTTCGGCTGCTTCCGGCAAGCGAGCGGCCGTTCGCGCTGGCCGCGGAGCACGTCACGGTCGGAGGAATCCCGGTGCCGGCGCTACTCGTTGATTGGGTCGTCCGCACCTGGGATCCGACACCCCGGATCGCGAGCCGTTTGCCGATGCCCGTGACGCTGGGGCGTATCGACGTCACGCCCGAGGCCATCCGAATCTCAGCCAAGCCGTAGGGGGAGTACTCATGCGGGAGACGCGGGACGCCAAGCGAGCCCGGGCCAAGACGATCGTTCGCGCGCTGAAGAAAGCCTATCCCGACGCCAAGATCGCGCTCGACTTCGGGAATCCACTCGAGCTGCTGGTCGCCACGATCCTCTCGGCTCAGTGCACGGACGAGCGGGTGAACCAGGTCACGCCCGCTCTCTTCACGAAGTACCCAGCGGCGCGCGACTACGCGCGGGCCGAACCTGAGACCGTGGAGCAAGAGGTGCGCTCCACGGGTTTCTATCGCGCAAAGACCCGCTCGATCATCGCGATGGCCAAGGCGCTCGTCGAGAAGCACGGCGGCGAAGTTCCCCGGTCGCGAGAGACGCTCGTGGCCCTCCCGGGCGTGGGGCTCAAGACGGCCAATGTGATCCTGGGCAACGCGTTCGGCGAGCAAGCGGTCGCGGTCGACACCCACGTGTTTCGCGTCTCTCAGCGGTTGGCGCTGGCGCGCTCGGACGATCCCGACGAGATCCACGATCAGCTCGTGGAGGTGCTGCCGGGGCGCGAGCTCACCTTGACGACGCATCTCATCCAGGCGCACGGACGCCGCTGCTGCTTCGCTCGGAAACCGCTCTGTCCGGGGTGTCCCGTGCGAACGCTGTGCCCGTGGCCCGGCAAGACCAAGATTCGTTAGACCAAGATCCGTTGACAGCCCCATGCTTCTCCCTTAGAGTATGGCGTTGCGTTTTTCCAGTTTGGACGCCTACTTAGAGCCGTGAAGGGGAAGCTGATGCCGACGTTGGTACCGAAAGAAAGCGAAATCGAGCGCAAGTGGTTCATCGTTGACGCCGACGGGCAGGTACTCGGACGTCTCGCGAGCCGCATTGCGTCAATCCTTCGCGGAAAGCACAAGCAGACGTTCGTTCCTCACCTGGACGTCGGTGATCACGTGGTCGTCGTCAACGCGGCGAAGGTGCACTTGACCGGACGCAAGTTGAAGGACAAGCAGTATCGCTGGCACTCCGGGTACATCGGTGGACTGCGGGAGGTCAGCGCCGAGACGATGCTGCGGACCCATCCCGAGCGCGTCATCGAATGGGCGGTGCAGGGGATGCTGCCCAAGAACCGGCTCGGGAAAGCGATGGCCAAAAAGCTGAAGGTCTACCGCGGCTCCGTGCACCCGCACCAGGCCCAGCGCCCCGAAACCCTCACGACGAAGCCGGAGGTTCGCTAGATGGCTGCGGTGCTCGACAGGTTTTACGCGACGGGCCGTCGCAAGACATCCGTCGCGCGGGTTTGGATCAGGCCGGGAGCGGGGCGCATCGTCGTGAACCGGCGGGCGTTCGAAGACTACTTCCCGCGCGAGACGCTGCGCATGATCATCGCGCAACCGCTCGAGGTCACGAGCACCATCGGCCAGTTCGACATCTTCGTGACGGTCGGGGGCGGGGGTCCCTCGGGTCAGGCCGGCGCAGTCCGCCACGGGCTGTCGCGCGCGCTGGCGCGCTTCGACGAAAAGCTCCGCCTCCCGTTGAAGAAGGCTGGGCTCCTCACGCGCGACCCGCGGATGCGCGAGCGCAAGAAGTACGGCCAGCCCGGCGCCCGGCAAAAGTTCCAGTACTCGAAGCGGTAATGAAGGTCCGTGTCGCTGTCGCCGGCGCCAGCGGGTACATGGGCGCGGAGCTGCTCCGCCTGCTCTCCGTCCATCCGAACATCAGCTTGACCGGCGTCACGTCCGACCGGCTGGCCGGCGAGGCGCTGACCAAGGCGTATCCCCACCTGCGCGGGCTGAGCGAGCTCAGGTTCCACGACCTCGACGCCGAGTGGCTCGCGAGCGTCGCCGACGTCGTCTTCCTCGCGCTGCCGCACATGGAGTCGCAGAAGGCCGTGCCGATTCTGAGGACCCACGGACGCCGGGCGATCGATCTCTCGGCCGACTACCGGCTGCGCGACCCGAACGACTACGTGACGTGGTACAAGGCGCCGCACATCGACCTGTCCGGGCTCGGCGAAGCGGTGTACGGACTGGCCGAGCTACACCGCAAGGCGATCGCGCCGGCCGCGCTCGTCGCCACGCCGGGCTGCTATCCGGCCGGCGCGATCCTGGCGACGGCTCCACTGTTCCGGGCGGGCCTCGCGCGCCTCGAGGGCATCGTCATCGACGGAAAGTCGGGCGTCACCGGGGCCGGAGCGCAGGGTCGAAAGATCGACCCGATGTACCTCTTCACCGAGGCCAACGAGAACGTCCAGGCCTACGGCATGGCCTCGCACCGACACACGCCCGAGATCGAGCAGGAGCTCGGCGCGCTGGCTGGAGCACCGCTGCGCGTCGCCTTCACGCCGCATCTGGTACCGCTCAACCGTGGGCTCTTCACAACGGCCTCGGTGCCCCTCACTTCGGCCGTGACGACGGCTCGGCTCCTGGACGTCTACCGGGAGTTCTACGCGGGCGAGCCGTTCGTGCGCGTGCTCGACGAGGGCGAGCGGCCGACCACGCGCACGGTTGTGGGCTCCAACTACTGCGACGTGACCGTGGTCGCGGACCCCCGGACCACCCGTGCCGTATGCGTCTCGGCGATCGACAATCTCGGCAAGGGCGGAGCCGCGAACGGCGTCCAGAACCTCAACATCATGTTCGGCTGGGGCGAGCGGACCGGGCTCGAGGCGCCGCCTGTGTATCCCTAGCCATGGCACCGACCGCGCTCGAGTGGCTCGACGGCGGTATCACGGCGGTGCCGGGAATTCTCGCCGGTGGCGTCGTGGCGGGAATCAAGCCGAGCGGCAAGAAAGACCTCGCGCTCATCTACTCCTCGACCCCGGCGCGGGCGGCCGCGGTGTTCACCTCGAACCAGGTCAAGGGCGCCCCGGTTCTGGTGTCCTCCGAGCACGTGCGCGGCGGCCAGGCTCAGGCGATCGTGGCCTCGAGCGGATGCGCCAACGTCTGCACGGGTGAGCAGGGCGTCGCCGACGCGCGCGAGATGACGCGGCTCGTCGGTGACCTGCTGCGGATCCCCGCGGGCCACGTGCTGGTCGCCGCGACCGGCGTCATCGGCATCCCGCTCCCGATGGACAAGATCCGCGCCGCGATGCCAAATCTCGTGAAGTCCCTGTCGCCGCAGGGTGGCCGCGCGGCGGCCGAAAGCATCATGACGACCGACACGCGACCGAAGGAAGCGGCGGTGCGCGTCGAGGTCGGCGGCCGACCCGTCACGATCGGTGGGATCGCGAAGGGCGTCGCGATGCTCGAGCCGCACCTGGCCACCATGTTCTGCTTCGTCGCGTCGGACGCGGTGGTGGCGCTCGGCGCCCTCGGGCCGGTTCTCCGGCGCTCGGTCGACCGCTCGTTCAACCGAACGACGGTCGACTCCGACCAGTCGACCAGCGACACCGTGGCTGTCCTGGCGAACGGACTCGCCGAGAACACGCCGCTCGAGGCCGGCTCGCGGGGGATCCGCCAGTTCGCCGCGGGCCTCGACGCGGTGATGACGAAGCTCGCGCGCATGCTCGTCGCCGACGGCGAGGGCGCCACCAAGCTGGTGACCGTCGCCGTGCGCGGCGCGGCCAATGGCCGGGATGCGCTGAACGCCGCGCGGGCGGTGGCGAACTCGCCCCTGGTCAAGACCGCGATCAACGGCCAGGACCCCAACTGGGGGCGGATCATGATGGCCCTCGGCAAGTCGCCGGCCAAGATCGACCAGGGCAAGGTCGCGATCACCTTCGGTGACGAGCCCCTGGTCGAGCGGGGAATGATGAAGGAAGGCGTGCGTCTGGAGCGGGTTCGGGAGATCATGGGATTGTCGGAATACGAGATCACGATCGACCTGGGACTCGGCCGCGGCGAGGACCGCGTCTGGACGTGCGATCTCAGCGAGGAGTACGTGCGGCTCAACGCCAAGTACACGACGTAGCTCACCATCACACACGCCGCGCGCTTTCGGTGGTAGTGCGAGCCCCCAGGGCGAGACTACTGAGCGCGGCGGAGGCAAACCGAAGGAGGATCCATGGCTGCCCTGACGATGAAGGAGCTGCTCGAGGCCGGAGTGCACTTCGGCCACCAGACCAAGCGCTGGAACCCGAAGATGCAGAAGTACATTTTCGGCGAGCGCAACGGCATCTACATCATCGACCTTCAGAAAACGCTCAAGAAGTTCCGCGAGGCTTACGCGTTCGTGCGGGACCTCGCCGCCGGCGGCGGCACGGTGCTCTTCATCGGGACCAAGAAGCAGGCCCAGGAGACCGTGTTCGAAGAGGCGAGCCGCTGCGGAATGTTCTACGTCAACCAGCGGTGGCTCGGCGGGACCCTGACGAACTTCGCGACGATCCGCAAGTCGATCACCCGGCTCAAGAAGCTCGAGGAGATGAAGGAGACCGGCGAGTACGAGCGCGTGCCGAAAAAGGAAGCGCTCGAGCTCGATCGCGAGCGCGAGAAGCTCGAGAAGGCACTGATCGGCATCAAGTCTATGGACCAGCTCCCGGCGGCGGTCTTCATCATCGACCCTCGCAAGGAAAAGATCGCGGTGGCCGAGGCCCAGCGGCTCGGCATCTCGATCGTCGCGATCGTGGACACCAATTGCGATCCGACCGGGATCGACTATCCGGTCCCCGGTAACGACGACGCGATCCGTGCCGTGCGCCTGATCACCTCCCGTATCGCGGATGCCGTCAACGAGGGGCGTGGGACTCTCGGCAAGGACGAGACCGAGGCGGCGGCCCCGGAGGCTGCGGCCGAGGGCGCCGAGTTGGCCGCGGCCGAGGCGGAGAACTAGGCATGGCCTCGACCGCGCAGCAGGTGAAGGAGCTCCGCGATGGCACCGGCGCGGGCGTGATGGATTGCAAAGAGGCGCTCCAGGTGAGCCAGGGCGATCTGCAGGGCGCGGTCGAGTACCTGAGGAAAAAGGGACTCGCTCAGGCCGCCAAACGCTCGGGCCGCGACGCCCGCGAGGGCGCGGTCGGTACCTATATCCACGCCGGCGCCAAGCTCGGCGTGCTGATCGAGGTGAACTGCGAGACGGATTTCGTCGCGCGGACCGAGGCGTTCCAGGAGCTCGTCAAGGACCTGGGCATGCAAGTCGCGGCGGCGAACCCCGCGTACGTCACGCGCGAGGACGTCCCGAACGAGATCGTCGAGAAGGAGCGCGAGATCTATCGCGGTCAGCTGGCCGACCAGAAGAAGCCGGACCACGTGCTCGACAAGATCGTCGAGGGCAAGCTCGAGAAGTTCTTCACCGAACAGTGTCTGCTCGAGCAGCCCTTCATCAAGGATGCCTCCGGCAAGACGAAGGTCCGTGAGCTTGTCGACACCGTGAACGCCAAGACCGGTGAACGGATCGTCGTCAAGCGCTTCGCCCGTTTCCAGGTGGGCGAGGGGGGGTAGCATGACGGCGGCTGCGGGCTCCGGCCGCCCGGCCTACCGCCGTATCGTCCTGAAGCTTTCGGGGGAGGCGCTCGCCGGGAGCCAGGGCTACGGCATCGATCCGCCCGTTCTCCACCGGGTCGGCTCCGAGGTCCGCGAGGTGGTCGAGCTCGGCGTGCAAGTGGCGCTCGTCATCGGCGGCGGCAACATCTTCCGCGGAGTCGCCGCGAGCGCCGGCGGCATGGACCGCGCCACCGCCGACTACATGGGCATGCTGGCGACCGTCATCAACGCGCTGGCCCTCCAGGACGCGCTCGAGAAAGTCGGCCTCCAGACCCGCGTGCTCTCGGCGATCGAGATGCGCGCGGTCGCGGAGCCTTACATCCGCCGCCGAGCGATACGTCACCTCGAGAAAGGACGGGTCGTGATCTTCGCCGCCGGCACCGGCAACCCGTTCTTCACGACGGACACCGCGGGGGCGCTGCGGGCCGTCGAGATCGGGGCCGACGCGATCATGAAGGCGACCAAGGTCGACGGGATCTACTCGGCCGATCCCAAGCGGGACGCCAACGCGCAGCGCCTCGAGCGCATGACCTACCTCGAGGTCCTCAGTCGCGGATTACAAGTCATGGACGCCGCCGCGATCTCGCTCTGCATGGACAACAAGCTGCCGATCATCGTCTTCGACCTGACCCGATCCGGTAACATCAAGCGGATCGTCCTCGGCGAGGCCGTGGGCTCGATCGTTACGTCGGGAGGGTGAATCCATGGCGGATGCGCAGGGCGTAATCAAGGAGGTAGAGACGAAGATGACCGGGGCCCTGGACGCGCTCGGGCGGGAGTTCGCGGCCGTGCGCACCGGACGCGCGTCCGCCGGCCTGCTCGATGGAATCCGCGTGGACTACTACGGGACGCCGACACCCGTCAATCAGATGGCGTCGATCTCGGTCCCGGATGCCCGGACCATCGTGATCCAGCCCTGGGAGGCCAGCCAGCTCAAGGCGATCGAGAAGGCGATCATGGCCTCCGATCTCGGCCTGACGCCGGTCAACGACGGCAAGATCGTCCGCCTGGCGATGCCGTCACCGACCGAGGAGCGGCGCAAGCAGCTCGCGAAATCGGTGCACAAGATCGCCGAGGAATCCCGCGTCGTGGTTCGAAACCTGCGACGCGAGGCGAACGATCGCCTCAAGGCGATGGCCAAGGACAAAAAAGTCTCCGAGGACGAGGAGCGGCGCAGCCACGATCAGATCCAGAAGACGACCGACCGCTTCATCGCGAAGGTCGACGAGCTGCTCAAGAAGAAGGAGCAGGAGATTCTGACATTCTGAGCGAGACCGAGCTGTTCGACGCCGTGCGCGCCCAACCCGTCCCCGAGCACGTCGCGATCATCATGGACGGTAACGGCCGCTGGGCGACCCGCCGAGGCCTGCCGCGCGTGGCGGGGCACCACGAGGGCGTCAAGGCGGCGCGCTCGATCGTCCGCGCGGCCTCCGGCCTGGGCCTCAGGTACCTCACGCTCTACGCGTTCTCCACGGAAAACTGGAGCCGTCCGGTCGACGAGGTCTCGATGCTCATGAGCCTCCTGGAGCGGTCGGTCAACGCCGAGCTCCCGGAGCTGATGGCGCGCAACGCACGACTTCGCGTCCTCGGCCGAACGCACGGACTGCCGGCCGGTGTTCGACGCGGCATCGATCACGTCGTGCACAAGACGCGCAACAACACGGGGTTGACCGTGCTGATGGCGTTCAACTACGGCGCCCGCGACGAGCTGATCGACGCCTTTCGGTCGCTGGCGCGCCAGGTGCTGGCCGGCGAGCTCAAGCCCGAAGAGATCTCGGAAAAGAAGATCAGCGAGTCTCTCTACACCGCGGACCTCCCCGATCCCGACCTGCTGATCCGCACGAGCGGCGAGATGCGGATCTCCAACTTCCTCCTGTGGCAGATCGCCTACACGGAGCTCTGGGTCACGCCGACGCTCTGGCCGGACTTCGGCCCTGTCGATCTCTATCGAGCGGTGGCCGAATTCCAGGGCCGGACGCGACGATTCGGAAAGGTGTGACGTGGCCGAGACCGAGGTGGCGCGCGTGAGCGTCCGCGAAGCCGGGGCCGGATCGCCGGCGTGGAAGCGCGTCGGGAGCGCGGTCGTCCTGATTCCGCTCTTCGTGTGGGTCACGACGGGCGCCCCGACGTGGGTCTTTCAGCTGCTCGTGATCGCGGCGAGCGCCGCGGCTTGCGCGGAGCTGGCGCGGATGTTCGAGCGCACGGGACGGCCGATCAACACCTGGCT
>Ga0137418_10002140_pt1 | contig 18122 bp, 13 predicted proteins | sample CZODoug3_1_2_16f_FD_122242 | JGI IMG/M metagenome (GOLD analysis project Ga0137418, IMG submission 122242) | Vadose zone soil fungal communities from Angelo Coast Range Reserve, California, USA - CZODoug3_1_2_16fungal (Hybrid Assembly) | ecosystem: Environmental > Terrestrial > Soil > Vadose... | reverse complement strand
GTTGAATATGAAAGGCCCACATATTTTCAATTGTCCATTGCATATGCGGACATCAACTATTGTTTTGCAAACTTCAAATATGAGGAAGGATATGTAAACATCTCACATTAATTAAACTATGATAAATATATAAATGGATAGCTGATGCATATGTGTACATTTAATATTCATTTCCGTCCGCCATGTGAAGATAAGTTTGCCCATTTGGTTTTCCCATTTGGGAATTTGTGTTATAAAAAAAGTGGCTATGTCATTATTTCTTGGAAGCACTGTAATCAATGTATTCCTTCCAGATTGTACACTCAAAGTTTTGTGATAAGTGTCCTGTGGAAGCCACAATTTTCATGGCTGTACAGGTGGACAAATAATGCCCCACAAATTCCAAATTAGGCAGAATTGCCCATCCACTACTTAGCACAAGCGATCTGCTTAACTGTAATCAGCACTTAAGACTGAGATAAGCCGACTTAAGCATATTAGGGTTTCCTGATGCCATGTCGGTCAATTCTAGTACATGCATCTAGAATGGCTAGAAATGCTGGCTGCAGCAACCCTAGTAACATGTGATCTTTCTGACGTTGTGTTATGCAGCAGTTCAAAAATGATCGGAATGTTACCTTGCTGGGGTACTGTACTACTTGGTGGAGTGGGCCATTGCTATACATGGCATGTATGAGTCCCTTTAGGGGCAGCAGGTTTTAAAGAAAGTGTTGTGATTCTATGGTTATGAGGCAGAAGTCATATTAACATACTACATACATGCCTTTATATACTGTAGGCTAAGTACTATAAAATTCAAAAATATACCTAAATCAGATTTATCATTACTAATCAGTAATCCAGCATATTCCACATAATTCTGTCAAGTCCTTCCAGTGCCTTTGAGTAGTTGGTGAATTCCCTATTCCCAACAGAAAGGACACATGAGTAGACAAACAATGCATGACATTACAGGCTGGCACTCTGCATAGGTCTTGATTAAACTTGATAAAATAAATCTTAACCCAATTAAAGAAATTTGATTTGATAGATTTTTTTTTGAATTTGCAAAAACTTCATCTCAAGACTGGTGGTTTTCAATCAAGTTGAGGCTTTGACCATGGTGTAGTAACTGGCCACCGTCAACTACACTATAGGCACAACATATGGCTAGATTCATTTAGGACAAGCCTACATTTTGACCAAAATGTTCATCTCCTGCATCTCCATTTCTTCTCTACCTTCTCCCCTCCTCTCTCTTACCACTCATAACCCTTCCCTGCAACCAATTGGGGGCTGGGTATCACTTGTTTGTGGTCGGGTTGGCGCAGTTGAGGACATGAAGTGAATGCATCATGTTTGGCAGAGTTTCAAACTCTGACCATTTTTGATCACAATTGTGAATTTAATCATAGCACATTTTAAAGGCATCCCAAAATCGTGAGAATAATTATTTATATTCCTTACACACATGATAATGTAATTACAATTTTACTTGGAGCAATTCCAACCCGTGGGTTTGACTGTGTCATCATTTCGTTTCAGAGTTACAGAATATCCTTTTATATCAAGAATCCATGTCGGTATTGAAACTCAGATAATGAAGCCTTCAAAACTCGTTCACACGATAAACATTAATATCCCACGATTAGCAGTGAAACGCAGTATGCGGACATTTTGAATAGAAATGGAGGGTGAAAAGAACGAGTCCCTCTAATTCTTAGAGGACTCATAACTATGGAGATGGTTTTATTTACTGTTGAACACCTTGTCGACTTGGTTCTGACTTCTACCCTAGCGGGTATGCCCCTTTTGGCAACATTGCTTCGCCTTCTTGGTGCGAAAATTGGCCAGAATGTCATCTTTGGGATCACTTTCGACTCGGCAATCACCCTAGCCACTGATAGGGAATTGACAGTTCCTTGTTTTCAAGCGGGCGAATGGCTTTTTGATTGTCTCTGCCTAAATCCAATCCACATTGCAATCACAAAGGAAAATGGGTTACCCAAAGCTGGAGAAGTTGCTCTTGGGGGCAGGGGTCGGCCGTATCTTGGATATTCTGTTCTTTCATCAGCAAACTCTGTTTTTGGCGATAGGAAATGGTAATTTTCATAGAGAAGCCACAGTATTCATAGTTCCCACAGTGCATGACAGTGCTACACAGCTCCCGCCTGCCGCTACACAGAACTGTCACAGACTTCCTCAGCGATTGTCACATTGATAAATCGTTAAGTCCAGCTGTTTTCTTCATCACTCCAATCACAAAACTTTTCAGGTCCATGAGAAATGCTGTATCATATAAACTCAACTGCCATGTCAGCCCTGCCGCTGTTGAACTTCCTTCTTCTCCACCACCATCATGCCTGCGCAACATCCCCCCGCCATGGATCCACCTCCATCCACTACTGGACAGATTGTTCAATAACCAAGATTCAGCCTTGCCCTCTATGCAAATCTCATGCCATGTGTGATCAACTTTTGACTCCATTCTCAAGAATTAGGTGAGGACATGCAAAACTTAGGCTCGCCGCATTTTGTACATACTTGCAAGTGCATTATCCTTCGCCTACATCTTCAACTAACAATGTGACTTGATTAGCATCCGATACCTGCCAACACAGAGTTTACAACACCCCACACATCCAACAGGCATTATGGAATGAGATGGTGATGTAGGATTGGGTACAGACTATATGTACGGTAAGCAGAATGCACCATCAAGTTGTGTTCAATCATATGATTCCTATCGCTTGCCTAGGCACTCAGATCAGAACATTGCATGTGTGCACCACTTTGATCCTGTGGGTGTGTTCATTTACTCATCTCGTTGTAGGCACCTGATATGCGTCGTGACAGTTCAATACACCGTGTGTGTCCTTGCTGGCCATCTGCGCCATCAGGAAAAAGGTTTCGGGCAGTAGTGCCCTGCCAAATTAGGTAGTTCTATGGAGGTCAATTTAAGCAACATTGTTTCAGTTGATTGATCCGGGATCGCATTGTTGGCTCTGTAGCTTGGTGGAGTGACGCTGTAGCACACCTGGAGCACTGGATAGTTACAGGTCAATGATATATTGTCTATGCAGCCTTGCTTTCCCATTTGTAGACTACATTTGCTACATTTGCTATAATCCATCTATTAAGATTTCATCAGTTTGTATTTGAAACTGTGTGGCCTGCACCCCGCATTTTGGCTGTCACTGCTGCAGGGAATTATATAAACTGCCAGATCGCATCCTTCCAGTGAGTTAGTTGACTAAACCTACTAGTATGATAACACTATGATAATAATAAATGATTTGGTCAGTAAGTGGCTGGATGCCCCATGAGCTGACTGCTGAGGTCATGTGTTGGTTCGACTGGATCAACGAGAATTTCGTCTAAGTCTTGACTCTTCCCAGACTCTTCCCCTCATATCCCCGTTCTGTGTACCTCACCTTGTTCACCCTTAGAAATCTGGTTTTCCTTGTGTCTCTGTCGGTTGTGGCAGTGTGTTGTATGAAGTCCGCTCTGTTCGCGGTGGTACCGTTGAGGTGCTTATTGTCTGATTGTGGTCTTCTCATATCTTGGTCTTCTTTGTATAGTCTTCTCCATTTTCTCTTATTAGGATGGTGGGTTGAGGCTGGGAGTGGTGCTTTTAACAGTTGAGTGCCGATGAGTACCAGGAAGGCAATTGATGCTATTGGAGCATCCTTGGCAGGTGAGCAATCAATGTATGATTTTTGAAATACCAACAGGCTTGTACTGCCCCACAGGTCTTCCCCATGTTTGGAAACTCTTTGCATAACCATTGGCGTGTTATTGCAATTCTGCATGGTTGCATTTGCCCTTATCTTTACTGCAGCGTGATTGTTCTCATATGGTACATGTCAGCTTTCTGACAATTTATTTATTTATAGCATTGGCGAGGGGTTACCAGGATCAGGCCCAAAGTCATGTTTACTGCCTAATGGAATGTTGGCCGGCAAGTCTCTAATTTAGTCCCCTATGCGTTATATTAATCAATTAATTATTGTCATCTAGCTTCCATTCTGCACCGCTCAACCAATCACGTTGTCACCATCTATACCAGTGACCAACTGCCCTGCAAACTCCTTTTGCCATAGAATTGACAAATTGGCTGTGGGTAAGTCTTGCTCTCATGCCAGCTACATGGGTACATATTAGTTAATTACCGCCACTTAGCACCATTCCCGTGCTTGATACCACCCCTGTTGCTGCCTCTGCTACCTCTACCGGTGTCTTTATTACCACTCCAGAAGAGTACGAAGAGGAGTCGAAGACATGCAGATGGTGAGAACTGCAATGTTAAATAAGCATGGCAGTGTATGCAATTCATTTTAATATATACCTTACATTACCTAGATTCTATATATTATTTTTGACGCCATTCCGGGCCTGCTAAGAGCAAATTTCAGAGGTATTATGTGCTGACTATCTTTCCTTGTTGTTATATGTGGATCTATGTAGCACTATACCGCTATGAGGCTATCTGTCTACATTGTGATAGAGGCAGCTACAGCGGCTATGTTTGACTACAGCTTTGTCATGGGCAGCTATGACATGCTATAATGTGGGCCACAAACTACATGGCTACCGGTGCTACATTGGCTATGTAGGTCTATGTTTTCTAGTGGCCTTTTCCTGATGGTGGTCATTCAGCTATGTCCCAAAGGTATCTTTGGGCCTAGCACTACACAATGTTGTATATGTAGTATAGTTAATAATACAACTCTCGTGCATTATTGTCTACCATGCACCGACCTGAAGAAAAATGAAATCACTAGTGGGCGAAAGAATGGTGGTTTACTGTATTACCATTTTAGTCTGTTCTGCACAGTCTGTACAGTGCTGTGAGAGTCTGTCACAGATATAGGCGGTTCTGTGGAGTGCTGTCCCAATCGGCACCCAGCTGTGGCCTCTATGTATGTGACCCTATGGCTCAGTGTACAGCTCTCTTACAGACTGTTCAGTGGCCCCAAGGTTTTCTGATGTTGGGTGGTACAAATCATTATGTCAATCATATATGGCATCAAAGGTATTGTCAGTCTTTGATCTAATGATGTAAACTGAGTTATTCAACATGTGCAGCCCATGAAAGTCTTCAATGGTTGAACAACCTGGAAAGCCTGGCTTTTAATCATTTCGTAGTTTGGCACACCATTCAGTCTGAATATGCATTATATATGTAGATAATATTAAGACATAATGTCATTTCAGATGTCCCAGTGGACATCCGGCAGATTGTACATTATATACAATGTAAACAAGTCAGCCGGACAATATTCAGTCTATGGATAACATGTGTCCACTTATCTGACACTTAATATTGCATTCTGATGCTGTTGGATTTGGTGGACTGTTAGTTTATAAGCATGGATAATGGAATCAGTATTATATAATGGCATGGGAAGCAACCCAGACCCTTTCCCTTCATAATCTGATCCAATATTCAAACAACGAGTCAGTCAAATTCGCCGGATCAGAATTGAATATTCAATTATTGGACTAAACAGGTGGGCCCATTCTGCACTTAATATTCAATGCAGCTGCACACAGGTTAGACTGATCAGAATTGAATATTCAATCATTGTGGGCCCACTCTGCACTTAATATTCAATGCAGCTGCAGATGGGTTAGGCTGATCAGAATTGAATATTCAATCATTGGACTAATCAGGTGGGCCCATTCTGGACTTAATATTAAATGCAGCTGTGGACAGGTTAGGCTGATCAGAATTGAATATTCACTAATCAGGTGGGCCCATTCCGTACTTAATATTTAATGCAGTTATGGACAGGTTAGGCTGATTGGAATTGAATATTCAATCATTGGACTAATCAGGTGGGCCATTCTGAACTTAATATTCAATGCAGCTGCGCACAGGCTAGGCTGATTGGAAATGAATATTCAATTATCAGACTAATCAGGTGGGCCCATTCCGCACTTAATATTCAAAGCAGCTGTGGACAGGTTAGCCTAATCGGAATTGAATAGGCAGTGATCAGACTAATGAGGTGGGCTAATTCCACACTCAATATTCAATGCAGCTGTGGACAGGTTATGCCGGTCAGTATTAATTATTCAGTGCCATTTCACACTTAATATTCAATGCAATTGTGAATGGGTTAGGCTAATTTGAATTGAAATTGTTGGATAGGCTAATCAGAATTGTTGGAATGGTCAGGTAGCCAATTGGAAGTGCTGGAATGGTTGGATAGTTGGAATTGTGAGATAGTCAGACAGTTGGATATTCATAATGGTTGGAATGGTCAGATAGTCAGATCATTGGATAGTCAGAATAATTGGATAGTTGGATAATTGGACAGTTGGAATAGTAGGAAAGTCAGACAGTTGGAAAAGCAGATAGTCAAATAGTCAGAAAGATATGATAGTTGTATGGCTGGAATGGCTGGAATGATCAGAATAGTTGGATAGTCAGATAGTCGGAATAGCCAGAAAGTTGAAAAGTTGGAAAGTTGGAATAGTTGGAAAGTCAGACAATTGGAAAGGCAGATAGTTGGAAAGATCAGATAGTCAGATGGTTGAAATGGTCAGATGGTTGGAACATCAGATAATTGGAATGATCAGAATAGTTGGATAGTCAGATAGTCAGACTAGTTGGAATAGTTGGAATAGTCAGATAATTGGATAGTTGGAATAGTTGGAAAGTTGGAGAGTTGGAAAGTTGGAAAGTTGGATAGTTGGAAAGTTGGATGGTCAGAAAGTCAGAAAGTCAGAAAGTCGGAAAGTTGGAAAGTTGGATGGTCAGAAAGTCAGAAAGTCAGAAAGTCGGAAAGTTGGAAAGTTGGAATGGTCAGAAAGTCAGAAAGTCAGAAAGTCAGAAAGTCAGAAAGTCAGAAAGTCAGAAAGTCAGAAAGTCAGAAAGTTAGAAAGTCAGATAGTCTAGTTAGAATTGTCAGAATGATCAGATTCAGATATAATGGGCAGAATGCAATTGTTAGAATCATCAGATTGGCTACTTGGAATGCACAAGAATTTTGGCTTGCATTTTTGGGGCCTAGTTTCCACAGCATTCAACTATTCATTTCACTTACCCTTTCTGCACCACAAAAGGAGTCAAAATTTCTTATTCAAAATTATTGATGACAAGTGGGTCCTAACTGACAAGCTATAGCCGCCTGAGGCAATTGGAGGTGTTGTTATTTGCAAAATGGGTGATAAGTGTTGGAGGATTCACCTGGCACCCATCCCACCAATATAATCTTCCAAAATGCTATCTAAGACCCTCAAATGGAACCATCAAATATATTTACAAAGTTTGGTGTGCCTGAAATAGGAAATGGGAGGTGGATGGCCTGATCAAGCAAGGAGGGAGGGCAGCAGGTGCTCACCATCAAGCCTGCAGGCATTTTTGTATGTCTGGGATGCCTGGAACAGTTTATTAGGGATCAATAGAGGAGGGGGAAACACTAAGAACATCATATTTTACCATTTGATTGATTGGGAATGATGTGACAGGAGGTGGGAGAATTGGATCACACCACAGACTTGCCAAGGCATTCTACAATGTTCCACAGGTAAATAAATCCTACAATAGGACCATAAAATGAGTTTCCCATGTCTTTAACTCAAGGAGTTAGCCTGCACAAAGACAGAGAGCAGGAATGTGCACCTAAATGCACAAAACAGCAGCTCGATCAATCACTTGTGGCTTGCCTGATCAAGTCCAGTGTTTACCTACACACTTTATCCCCCTGCCTCAACCTCTGTACCAAATCTCAACCTCTCTTTTGCATCCTCTCAGGGCACTACTAGACTAACTATTCCGGCTTTTTAAATGACTTTTTGCTTTTTGGCTGGCTTGGAATCTACAGGTTTCTCTGTTTTTGAACTTCCTGCAAGGACACTGTTCCCTGTCTTTGTGCAGCCTACCTGCTTGAGTTCAAAATATAGAAAACTTATCTTATGGTCCTACTGTAGCATTTATTTATCTCTGTAACATTGTAGAATGTCTTGGCAAGCCTGTATTGTGATCCAATTCTTCTGCCCATTGTCACAACATTTCTGATCAATCAAATGGTAAAATATGCCATTCTTAGTGTTTCCCTCTCCTGTATTGATACCTAGTAAACTGTTCCAGGTGTCCCAGATGTCAAAAGATGCCTGCAGGCTTGATGGTGAGCACCTGCTATCCTCCCTCCTTGTTTGATCAGGCCACCCACCTCCCATTTATTATTCAAGGCACAGCAAACTCTCCAAATATGTTTTATGGTTCCATTAAAAGGGTTTCAGATAGCATTTGGTGGTATGTAAGTGGTTGGATAGTTGTCAGGGGAGCCCTCCAACATTTCCGACTTTCCGACTTCCTGACTATTTGACTATCTGACTCTTTGACTATTCCAACCATTCTGACTATCCAACTAGTCAACTATCCAACTATCCAACTCTTTGACCATTCTGACTATCTGACCTTTCTAACCATTCTGACTTTCTGACCAACTATTTGACTATCCAACTATCCAACTATCTGACTCTTTGACCATGCCATTCTCACTATCTGACTATCTGACTATTTGACTCTCCAACTCTGTGACCATTCCGACTATCTGACCATTCCAACCATTCTGACTATCTGACTTTCTGACTTTCCAACTATTTGACTATCCAACTCTTTGACTGTTCCAACCATTCCAATTATCTGACTATCAGACTATCCAACTTTGTGACTTTGCGACTTTGCGATGTTCTGACTATCCGACTTTCTGACTTTCTGACTGTCTGATTTTCCGACATTCCAACCCTTTGACTATTACAACCTTTCCAACTTTCCAACTTTCCAACTTGCTGACTTTCCAACTTTCAGACTTTCAGACTATTTGACTATCCAACTATCCAACTCTTTGACCATTCCAACCATTCTGACCATCCATCTTTCCAACTTCCAACTGTCCAACTATCTGACTGTCTGACTATCTGACCATTCTAACTATCTGATCATTCCAACATTCTGACTATCCTACCATTCCAACTTTCCAACTATCCAACTTGCTAACCATTCTAACCATTCCAACAATCCAACAATCAGACCACTCCAACAATTATGATTAGCCTGTCCAAAGATTTCAATTCCAATTAGCCTAACCTGTCTGCAATAGGATTGAATATTAAGTGCAGAATGGGTCCACCTGATTAGTCCAATAATTGAATATTCAATTCCGATCTGGTGAATCTGACTGACTTGTTGTTTGAATATTGGATCAGATTATGAAGGGAAAGGGTCCATGCTGCTTTCCATGCCATTATACAATACTGATTCCATTATCCATGCTTATAAACTAACAGTCTGCCAAATCCAACAGCATCAAAATGCAATATTAAGTGTCAGATAAGCAGACACGTGTTATCCATAGACTGAATATTGTCTGGCTGACTCGTTTACATCATGTATAATGTGCAATCCATTGGACATCCCGCTGGGACGTCTTAAACGACATTATGTCATAATATTATCTATATATCTAACACATATTTGGACTGAAGTCACCATCACCACATGAATTCTTTTATTTTTGCAACAAATCTCCAAAAACTGCTAAAATTGAGAAATAATTATTGCTGTTGTCAGCCAAAATCAGCTGTGACATGTGACCAACAAATTTTACAGTAGCTTGAATAAGAAGGCAATTGTATCCTTGACCAGATCTGTGATGATCCTCATTGTCAATACAGATAAATGCATAATTTGGAGATGACAGGGATCGAGCTAGCATATTAGAATTGACGCTGCTATAGGACAGTTAATGCCATAAATTTACAGATGGTAAATAGCAGTACTGAGAATAGCGGGATTGGGGATAAAGAAGGTGATGTGATGTCAGTAGTAAATGCAACTGAAATGACTAGCAAGGGCCCATTAAGTGCACCTGTGATTTTTCCAAAAAAATAAACATACATGAACATGTCTCTGTTACACAATATAAAAACACTGTCGACATTTGTATGTGTGCTGAAGCAAGGTTTCTGGACCAGCTGGTGGACTCATCAACATCATGGCTTGTAATTGATCCTGCAGCACCAGGGTATATTAATACATACCTTTGTGATGCTACTAAAACCTATTTTGTGCACTGAAGTCACACTGTTCAGTCCAAATATATGTTATATATATGGGTAATATGATGACATTATATTGTTTAAGACGTGTCAGCAGACATCCAGCAGATTGCATATTACATATGATGTAAACAGGTCAGCCAGACAATATTCAGTCAAAGAGAAACACTTATTTGCCTATCCAACACTTAATATGGCTTTCCAATGCTGTCAGATGCAGCAGATCACCAATCCATAAATGATTACAATGGTTTAGTAGTGTATAACACATTGAATGCTATCTATACCCTTGCCCTGTATATTCCTATCCAATATTGAAACAACCATAGTAATCGGACTGGCCGGATGGGAACCAATATTCAGTTGTCAGAATAATCAGATTAGGCAGATCAGAATACAATATTGAATAGTCATAATGATCAGGTGAGCCCATTTCATACTCAATATTGGAACCACTAATTTATTGGAAAGGCTGATGAGAATGTAATATTCAGTTGTTGGAATGATTGGATGAGACAAATTGGAATGCAATATTATATAGTTGGAATGATTGGATCGGGTGGATTGGAATCCAATATTCAATAGTTGTAATGGTCAGATTAGATGGATTGGAATCCAATATTTAATAGTTGGAATGATAAGATTAGGAGGATAGGAATCCAAGATTCAATAGTTGGAATGATAGGATGAGGCAGATTGGAATCTAACATTCAATAGTCAGAATGATTGAATTAAGTGCATTGGAATCTAATATTGAATAGTCAGAATGATAGGATTAGGCAGATTGTAATCCAATATTGAATAGTTGGGATGATCAGATTAGGCAGATCAGGCAGATTGGAATCCAACATTCAATAGTCGGAATGATTGGATTAGGTGGATTGAAATCCAATATTCAATAGTCAGAATGATAGGATTAGGCAGATTGGAATCCGACATTGAGTAGTTGGAATGATCAGATTAGGTGGACCAGTGTTATAAAATGAGTGAAAAATATCTAGACACAAGATACAAGTGTAGCTAATGTATGTGTCTAAGTATTTAAGGGAAGGAATAAGTGTTGGTATATTCCTTGAATATACTAAATGTATCTAAGTAAATAGAACACTTAATATAAAATGAATGATAATAGCTGCACCAGAATAGTCTGAGACACTAGTAATCCTGGTAGCACTTATAACTAACTACATTCTGTAGAACTTAGTCTAAGAGAGAGCAAGTCAATGCAGTAATTCATTAAGTAGTGCACAAGTAATTATCCATCTTAATGCAACAGCTACTGTGCACTGGAATTTATTCTGCCCAAGTGCCCAACAAATTCTGAGCACCTAAAAGATACATATGGGTAGGTGCAGGTCAAATTTCCAGTTATTCTGTTAGAATCTGCAGCTGCTAGAGCTCACTGACCTGGAAAATCATCATTAAAATGCCAAAAACATGAATCTGAAATAGAAATATATTATGATAGGGACACCAAGACTCTATGTGGGACCCTGTAGTTTAAAATTTAAGCCAATTGCCCCAGAATTGAGGGAGAAATGACCAGTTGAAAGTTGAACTGCATATGAATGACGAATTTGGCAACTGCCATGTCACGTGCAAAAGATCCATGGCCATTGATGGAATTGAGATTTGGAGAATCTGCAATTTAATCAAGTTAACTGTGACATATCCCAATTGTCAGTCTCCAGGTGTCCACCACTTTTTGTGTCCATTCAAAGCCAAGACATTGAGCACACCTATTCGTAATCCAAACGGGCTCAGAGTCTAAACACATCTACAATCCTGGGTCGCACAACGTTCTGCAAAACCAAGGCAATGCAATTTGGTTTTGATTGTGGGCCCAAGCCTTGTTCAGACCCAATTAATTGCTATATTTCACTGGCCTTGATGTGCAGTTTCCGTTTACAATCAGTAAATATAGGGCATTATCTTCCGTACCTGATACTTATAACTGTCTTATCTCAGAATCGAGACTAATAGTCCCTGGCTCGATCCGCATTGTTTCCTTCATGTAATGCCCTTCGAGATAAAAAGCTCCCGCCAACTTTAGCTCTGAGCTGCCTAGTCGCCTTCTCTTCCTCTATCGCTTCCAACTCTTCCTGTGTCAAGACTTTTGGCAGGCAGACTGGATCCATAATGCAGTGTGACTGGCTGCGGTGGCGATTTCATGTTGAATTTTGGCTCACTTCACTTGCTGAAGTTACGAGTCTTGCCTGATAGTTCAGGTATTCCAAGAACGGTTTTTGACGTAGCTGTGTGAAGCCATTTGAGAGAGCCAGTGGTGCAGGCCAACCTGTGGCACATGTCATGGTGAGGAAATAATAATAATTTATTCGAGTCGGGAATGTATATTTGACACGGCACACTGAAACTTTAGGAAAACATGGCTGCATTGATTTTCCCACCCACTTCATCCCCATGGATCTCTCCCCAGAACCCCTCTCGAATCCACACACCACCTCGCTTGTCCCACAGGCTCAGGAATTCACCCCCATCCAATGACGGGTACCACAGCGCCAGATGGTGGAGTGTAGGATGACTCACATTGGACTGTACTGCCCCACGTCCAACCACCCAGTTTTCCACCAGCTTTGTCTCTTAAGTAGCATCACCCGGGTAAGTGACCAACGGAATGATTGTCTTCAAAAGAAACACTGCCAGCCGTGAAAGAAGCCGAAGATCTGGAGACCATTGACCATAATTGTTCCATTCGCGGCGGGCGGATACCCTGTTACAGCGCTACAAAAGCATATCAGCAGACGTTATCAAGGGATCAAGTAAAATTTACCGTATTATGACACTGCTCAACTAGTTTGAGAGCGGTTAGGAATGGAGCCGCACTGGCAATGCAGTGCAATAAACCAAAGTCACTGGGGTCGAAATCAAGGTGTAAGGCGGTCAGAGCTGCCCCTGCACCACGGAGGGTGATATAGGCAGGTACTCGCACATCAGTCTCACCTCCATCAGGAAAAACATTTTCGGCGGTAGCGCCCTGCCAAATTAGGTAGGCCTACGGAGATCAATTCTAGCGACGGCAATCGATCTGGGATCTCGCCATCGGCTCTGTAGCTTGGCGCAGTCACATTATAGCGCACCTGGAGCACTAGATAGCCATGAGTTGCTGGTCCATTGCCTATAGGAACTTGCCGTCATGAGTTATAGCCTATATTTGCTACCATTGCATTTACTATAAATTTGATCATTTGATATTGCTGCACAACCCATTTCCACTGTTGCTGCTGCACCACAGCACCAACCAGTCAGATCACATATCCACACCATCGTTTATAGCATCACTTGCTCATCGCTATCCCAGAAGTGATAATAATAGACGAATACTGGGTTCCGTAGCAACCAACTTCCGAGATCACATGTTGGTTCGACTTTGATCAACACGCCGCCGCACGGAATTTCGCCAAGTCCTTTCCTCTTCTCATCCACCATCTCCTGTGTCGTTCACCATCTCCCCCTCTGCCATTCTTTCCGGCTCCCTCCTTTGAGTCTGCACCACTTGCACTACTGGGTCTATGGTTTCCATGTTGTACTCCTAGTCTCCCGTTTTGTTGTTATAAAGTCTGCGCTGTTCGCGGCAGCGCCGCTGAGGTGCTCATTGACCAATTGTGGTCCTCCCTCCTTTCCTTGTCTCTCTGACATCTTGTGGCATGTTCTTCTCTTCTCTTTATTCTATTCAGTCTCTCTGTAGTGATGCAAGGGCTGGAGATGGTGCTACTATGAGATGCATACTGAGGAGGGCCGGGAAAGCACCTGATGGCCAATTGAGGTATCTCTGGCAGGTAAGCCGTCAATTTACATTATGTGTGAGTAGCTGTGAGTGCTTAACACTGACTCGTACTGCCTACAGATCCTTTTTGTATTTGGATTTCGTTCAGGAGATGCTCTCGCAACGGATTTGTGCTGGTGGTGACAGTGTATTAGTACCATCCGGTTTTGTTGTACTATTTTTAGTGAATTTCATCAATCAACTGTTTATTTGTCCTTTTCTTGTTTGCAATTTTGGTTGTCTGCATGGGAGGTGTCTCGCATGCAGGTACAGCTACAGAGAGCTACATTGCAGCAACTATGTGGCCATGACCCAAACTATGCAGGCTATGATGAGCTACAGTTGAAGTGCGGGGAGCTACTGCAGCCTATAATGTGGGCCACAAACTACAGCACTATGAGCACTACATTGCCTATGTGGCACTACATCTTCTAGTGGCTTTTTCCTGATGAAAGGTTGAAAAATGAAAAATTGCTATATGTACAAGAGTGATACTTTGCTACTGAATTATCTCCACATGCCAGGAAAATTATCCTGCTTCATTTCCATTCTACTACTGACTAAAATATTTGGTAGTTCTGATAATGCACAGTATTTTGTGTGAGTTATTTGTTTTCCCTACTATTGCAAGCCTTCCCTCACATTGTCTCCAAAAGAGCTGGTAGTTCATTATTTTGGTAGTTTTGATGTAGCATCAGTGCAACATCTTCCTTAAATTGTTCCTTTCAGCAACACAATAACAGAACACAGGGCTATGTTTTTCACTACTGGGCATGACCCTAATATCTACATCCTCCCAAACTACAGCACAATTCATCTCTAGCCACATCTTCCTAAACAAGCAAAATCAATTATTTTATAGATTTTGTTCAGAGACCATAAGCAGGGGACTGACTAGAGACCCTCCATACATGTACAGCAATAATGTGTTTATATCCCTAATTTTCTATTGTGAATAAAGTGCCATGTGATGACCATGTTACAATGCACACAATTTAAGGTTTAAGATCACATGACATGTCCCAGTGTGAGGCACAAATCATGTGTTGATGTTTTATATACATTTTGAGCAAATGTTTTCCACATAGAATAGGTTCCAATATCATGAAGGTCAAATTTTAAATCATGACAAGGAGTTTTCAGCACTCACTGAGTGTGTTGAGGAGTGATAGATTGATTTAGTTCCTTTCTCAATTTAAATAAGTATGAGGACAATAATTCAGGGTCAAAAATTCTTTGGTTATTTTGATATTCAGGTGCAAGGTCGGAAGTGAGGTATTTCAAACAAGCATCTTTAATGGTATCATTTAGTGATATTTAGTGTAGACAGTTTTGCCTTTCATTTGATGCCTGGAATTTTTTAAATAGTCATGAACAGTAACCACTAAAGTTGAAGATATGATCAGGCTCCTACCCATCTGCTGTCACAAAATAGAAAAATGAGAGCGCGATGTGATATCCTAGCAATTGAGCCTAATTCTGACGCCCCCCTGTAGTGTCATGTGATCTTAAACCTTAATTTTTCTTATTTTGTGACAGCCGATGGGTAGGAGCCTGCTAAAAGGGCTGATTTTCCTTGGATTAATTTCAAATGACAGGCAGATGGCCAACTGTAAGTAAATAGATCACTCGACATCTTGTGACTTGTTAGGGGCTCAGCCACAGTAACGCACTTATTACCGTTAACACCGAAATCAGGCACGCTCTGGGTCTTACATTGCCTTCCTCTTCCAACTTCCAAGGACCCTTCGTATCCTGCCTGTTTCGAATTACATAACCTGCGACATGTCGACTCGTTCCCTTCACCAGTAAGTAAACTCATTTCTTCTTTTAAGAGTAACTAATTCGGATTGATCATACTGATACAGCATTAACTCGGAAGTCGAGGCAAATAATTCGTCCAATACGAGGGGAACACGCTCAGACCCAATGTCAAAAGTAACCATCTTTGGTGGTGCTACTCAGGCCGATGTCCGTCACGCTACTTTCACGACCGTTGGCGGTGATAATATCACATATGTCAACTACGCATCGGAGGTCAAAGAAATATTTTCTGCATTGAAACCAGTAGACCGCAGCGGCTATTATGTGCAACCGTGTATGAAAGGAACTTGGGAGAAGATTTTTGGGGAGATAGATGCATGGTTGGATGACGTCGACACACCAAATGTCCTTTGGATAGTGGGCAGCCCTGGATCAGGAAAGTCCACCATCGCTTCTAGCTTAGTCTCTCAGTTGACGAAACGTGGTCGAATGGGCTCCTACTTTGCCTTCAAGCGGGGAAATATCACGTTGAGTGATCCCGCTGCTGTATGGCGTACGATCGCACATGATCTTGCCAGATACGACGAACCCTTTGCTTCGATATTGGTGGCAGTGCTCAAAAGCGGCACGGTCGATCCTGGGAGGCCAGATATCGCTTCACATTTCGAGTCCCTGATAATGAAGCCTTGGACCAAGAGGCATGACCAATCCTTACCCCATGATATCCCCGTCATCGTTCTTGATGGCTTGGATGAATGTGGGTCTGATCCCTCCCAGGCAGGGCAGCGGAAGGCTCTGCTGGACACCTTCGTCCACTGGTCGTATCTTCCGCTGAAGTTCAAGCTCATAATAACCGGGCGTGACGAACGTGTGAATTTATCATTCCGCTCTTGTTGCAAGCAGATCGAACTCCCCACGGGAGCTGACGTCGATATGGACACGACACAAGACATCCGTAAATTTTTTGAACGGCGCTTTGCCGAGATTGGTGGCCTGTCTTTGGACGGTTGGCCGGGGGACGAGGTTCTTGATACCTTGACTGCCCGAGCCGCAGGCCTCTTCATATGGGCGGAAACGGTCATCAGATTTGTAGAGCAGGGGTTACCCGACGAGCAGCTTGAACAGGTTCTCGTCGGTAATTTAGGTGAAGGGGACAACGTCACTAACCTATATCGTCAAATCCTGGAGCTGTTGTTCGGAGATGCCAATGTCCGTATGCTAAACGTATTACATCAAGTGGCAACCGTTATCGTTCTTGCCAAAATCACGCTTCATGTTGATGACTTGCCTTCTTTCGTTTTACAACCCAAGGCATCAGTCAGCGTCATCCTCAACAAACTGTCATCCGTGATCTCGGTAGGAAGTGACTCCGGCATCCGCATTAGACATCTGTCATTCGCCGAATTTATGTGCGATCCCCACAGGTGCCCGCGGCGGTTCTACATCGATCGTTTCAAGGGGAACCACAACATATCAAGGGCGTGCTTTCGGCTCATGAAGAAATGCCTGAAATTTAATATTTGCGATCTGGAGACATCATATCTGCCAAACAACGATGTAAAGGACCTCTCAGGACGAATCATGAGGAATATTGGGCATCCTCTGATTTATTCTTGTCGTTTCTGGGCGGCCCACATCCGAGACACGCCGACCGACCTAGCGGAGAACGTGGATCTCATCGCAGACGTTAGAGACTTCTTTCAATCCTGCTTCCTGTATTGGTTAGAAGTCATGAGCCTGACGGAGGAAGTAATGGCAGCTAACATAGCATTATTGGGTGTTGCGGGGTGGATTCAAGTGAGCGAGTTGTCTACTGAGCTGCAGCAGACACTTAAAGGCAACAATATTGTGATTTTAGGTGTTTGATGCAAAGTTGTCTGACATCATTCGCGATGGCAGCCGATTCATTGTCAATTTTTTTACGCCGATTTCAGAAAGTACACCCCACATCTACATATCAGCACTGCCTTTTGCGCCGAGAGACAGCATCATTGCTACGCATTATCGATCGCAGTTTCTCAACACACTTTCTATACATTCTGGGCAAGATCATACGTGGAGTGCAGTCATCAATGTTCTTCGCGGCCACAAGGGTGAAATTTCATCCGTCACATTTTCTCCAGATGGCAAACAAATTGTCTCTGGCTCTTGCGATGAATCCATTCGTGTCTGGGATGCCGAGACTGGCGACATGGTCTCTGGCCCCTTCGAAGGACACACAGATCGAGACTCGTCCGTCGCATTTTCTCCCGATGGCAAACGCATTGTCTCTGGCTCTCGGGACAAATCCATTCGTGTCTGGGATGCCGAGACTGGCGACATGGTCTCTGGCCCCTTCGAAGGACACACAGATGGAGTCTCGTCCGTCGCATTTTCTCCCGATGGCAAACACATTGTCTCTGGCTCTGTGGATGAATCCATTCGTGTCTGGGATGCCGAGACTGGCGACATGGTCTCTGGCCCCTTCGAAGGACACACAGATGGAGTCTTCTCCGTCGCATTTTCTCCCGATGGCAAACAC
>Ga0137418_10002137_pt1 | contig 18127 bp, 11 predicted proteins | sample CZODoug3_1_2_16f_FD_122242 | JGI IMG/M metagenome (GOLD analysis project Ga0137418, IMG submission 122242) | Vadose zone soil fungal communities from Angelo Coast Range Reserve, California, USA - CZODoug3_1_2_16fungal (Hybrid Assembly) | ecosystem: Environmental > Terrestrial > Soil > Vadose... | reverse complement strand
CCCATGGTGGTGGACATTCCCTTTGCCTTCACGGCGGGCAACGCTACGCTTCCGGCCGGTGAATACCGCGTCGAGAAATTGGAGCAAAATTCGGCGGTACTTTTGATTCGCTGCGCCGACCCAGGCGCGGCAGCCATGGTGATCACCAACGCAGCCCAGGCAAATGAGCTGCAATCCCAATCGAAGCTGGTCTTCAACCGCTATGACAACCACTATTTTCTCTCGCAGGTTTGGACGGCAAGATCCATCCGTGGAAGACAGCTCTCTAAATCGCCGCGAGAAAAAGAATTGGCGCAAGTAGCGCGCACCGAGGCGAAAGACGAAATTACGCTGGTTGCCCGCCTGTCCCCCCGCTAGGCCGTGACGTGCTCACAGCCGAAATCACAAACCAGCGGACCGGAAGCCGGAGCCCCAAGCTCCGGCTTCCTTTGTACTTTTCGAGCTAATTGTTTCGGGACCGCCCCGCTGAACCAGAGTTTTTTTACGTTGTCGACACCCGCAAGCGAAATAGGAATAGAACCTCAGTCGTACCTCAGCGCCACTATCGGATCCACACGAGCCGCTCGGCGTGCCGGCACATAGGCCGCAAGCAGCGCGACCGCAATCATCGCAACTGCGCCGAACACGATCGGAACGACGCTCTTTACCGGCAAATCCTCGATCAAGCTGGCAACAAAGCTTTTGCCCCAGAGTGCGACGGGCGCTCCGATCACCAGCCCTGCGCTGACCATCCCTAGCGCATCCCCGAGCACCATGCGCCGCACATCGCCTCGACTCGCGCCCAGCGCCATACGGATGCCGATCTCGTTGATGCGCCGCGCCACCGCGTACGCAAGCAATCCGTAAAGACCGATGGCCGCGAGCACCGCACCCAGCGCGCCTAATAACCCGGACAGCGCCGCAATAGCCCGCTCCGGAACGATGGACGCATCCACTTGATCGTCCAGCGTAATAAGACGTTCCACGCTTACGGTCTTCAACACTTCGCTCACCGTGCGACGTACTTCGGGACCCACCGCCGTCGGTCCGACATTGGTCCGCAGCGCAAATTGTGATGACACATTTCCGTCCTGGAAAGAGTTGAGGTAGATCGTGCGGTGCGTGGCTTCGCGAATCTCGTAGTATTTCGCGTCACCAACCACCCCAACGATTTCGAAAGGCATGTCGTCGCCGAATCCCTTCCAGTCACGGTCGATGGTGAAATGTTTTCCGACGGGGCTTTCATTGCCGAAAAAATAGCGAGCCATTGCTTGATTGATGATCGCCACGCGCGGGCCACGCTGGTCCTGGAAGTTGAAGTCGCGCCCGGCCAGTAAGGGCGTCCCGAGAGTGTCAAAGTATTTCGGCCCGATCCAGTTGACGGAAACGTATCGGCGGTCCTCCGGGTTTTCCGGGTGGCCTTCCACTTTGACGAAGCTCGCAGCTCCTCCGCCAGAGATCGGCGTAGTCCCGCTGAACGTGGCCGAGCGCACTCCCGGAATTGCTTCGAAGCGTCCGAGCAATTCCTTGTAAGCGCGGTACAATCGTTCCCCCTCATAGCCGCTGTGCTCCGGATCCAGCTTCACTAGCAAAACGTGGTCGCGATGAAATCCCAGGTCCAGGTGCTCGAGATTCGAGAGGTGGCGAATAAACAACCCTGCCGCACTCAACAGCACCACCGACAGAGCCACTTGCGCCACCACCAGGCTCTTCCCAAAAAGCCGCCGGAACCTCGTCTCGCCGGTTCCCCGGATTCCTCGCAGCGACAATGCCGGGGCGGAAGCCAGCGCGTTCCAAGCAGGAGCCAATCCGAACAGCACTCCGGTCAACAAGGCAACTCCCGCAGTGAAAAGCAAAACGTGCGAATCAAGCGGTACCTGAAGCTCGATGCCCGACGGCAGTCCCACGATCCGCCGTCCGGAGGCCATGATGCGCACCAACGCATCAGCGCCGAAATACGCCAGGAAAACACCGAGCAGGCTGCTCGCCGCGGAAAGCAGCAGGGACTCGGTCAACGCCTGCCGCACCAGGCGAAACCGGCCGGCCCCCAAAGAGACACGGACGGCCATTTCGTGCTGCCGGGACGCAGCCCGCGCCAGAAGCATACTGGCCAAGTTGCTGCACGCGATTAGCAGCAGCAGGCCCACAACAGCCATGAGCACCACGAGCGGGTTCATAAACTGATTGCGCAAAAGCGAGAACCCCGCGGCCGCCGGTTCCACTTCCAGCCTGGCTTGGCGCCACAGGGGATCTTTGTTGGTCTTGCTGATTTCCGCGACCCTCCACTGGTTCAGCACGCTCATTTCTGCACGCGCCTGCTCGATGGACACATCGGGCTTCAACCGCCCCATCAGCGCCAGTCCCAAGCCACCCGAGATGAGACGGCTGGGGTGAGCGATCATCGGCTCCTCGGCCATAGGTATCCAAATGTCCGGCTTGAGACCTGTCTGCAATCCAGAGAACGCGCGCGGTGTCACTCCGACAATGGTCAAGGGCACATCTTCCACAAGGATTTGCTTGCCCAGGATTGCCGGACGCAGATCGAACCTGTTCTTCCAGTACGACCAGCTCACCACGGCCACCGCGGAATTAGCCGAACCAATGTGGTCGTCTTCAGGACCGATTAATCGGCCGATCGCGGGTTTCACGCCGAGGACCGGGAAGAAGTCCCCAACTACATAATTGCCAGTCACGGTCTCCGGTGCGAGACCCTCGGCACGCACTTTGAAACCGGAGGCGGCAGTGCCGATGATTCCCGAAAAAACGTGATTGTAATCCCGAATGTGCGCGTATGCCTTCCCGCCACAACAGTTCGTGCGGGGCTCACCTGGGTACTGGCTGAGGAGTTCCACCAACTGCCCCGGATCCCGCACCGGCAGCCTTCGCAGCATCAGCGTATTGATCAGGCTGAAGATGGCCGTGTTCGCGCCGATGCCGAGCGCCAGCGACAGTACCGCAACGGCCGTGAACCCGGGGCTCCGCCGCATCATGCGCAGTGCGTAGCGAATGTCCTCGATCAGGGATTCGAGGAAGACTACGCCGCGTGCCTCGCGGCATTCCTCTTTGACCTGCTCGCCCCCGCCAAACTCCAGCCGCGCCCGCCGCATCGCTTCCTCGCAGGGCACGCCACTGCGAATCAAATCTTCCGCGTAGGCCTCCACGTGAAAGCCCAGCTCCGCATCCATCTCGCTTTCCATCCGAGAGCGCCACAGCGTCGCCCGCAACCACAAACGAGATCGGCTCCAGAGCGTCACACTTCCTCCGGCTTCGTCCCCAGGATTCCCGCCATAACGTTCGCCATGCGGTTCCAGTTTTCTGTTTCTGTTTGCAATTTACGCTTCCCCGCTGCGGTGAGGCGGTAATACTTGGCCTTGCGTTTATTCTCCGACTCACCCCATTCGCTGGCGATCCAGCCCTGGTGCTCCAGGCGGTACAGCGCCGGGTACAGCGAACCCTGTTGAATCTCCAAGCGGTCTTTCGAAATCTGCTGGATGCGCAGCAGAACTCCGTAGCCGTGCAAGGGTCCGAGCGATACGGCCTTGAGGATCAGCATGTCCAAAGTGCCCTGCAGAAGGTCGAGTTGTTTGTCCACGGGAGCTGCTCTCCTAGAGCGCCTAGGAATATATATCGCACCGTCTCCTAGGCTGTCAAGGAGAAGTAACCTTTTGAATGTCAGCCTCCCTCTTTGGCCTTCTCGCTTCTTGTAGCGCCGGCATCCCTGCCGGCTTATTTTTTCTCTGCAATCCCTGCGCCCCTGCCGAGTCTAGGCCGTTCTCCCGACGCTCCCCACAACCCCCGCTTGTCAGCGCGGACCATCCTGCATAAACTCCTCCCCAAGTGCGCAATCCAACGAGAGTGAACCGGTGACATGAGCGAAGAAGACTTCCAGCCCGGTGGAGATCGTTTCCCCCTGACGCGTCGGTCGGTGATCGAAGCGGTGCGCAGTATTGATGTGGAAGAGAGAGAACGCGCGCTCGAAACGCTCTGCGCTGCTTACTGGAGGCCCGTCTACAAGTACGTGCGCTTGTGTTGGAAGCGCCCGCCGGATGCGGCGCAGGATCTGACTCAGGGGTTTTTCCTGGAGCTGCTCGAACGCGAACTGTTCGACAAATTTGATTCGAAGAAGAGCCGGCTGCGAACCTATCTGCGCGTCTGCGTGGACAGTTTTGTGATGAACGAAGACAAAGCCGGGCGACGGCAGAAACGCGGCGGAAATGCGCTGCACGTGGCGCTCGATTTTGCCGGCGCGGAAGAGGAGCTTGGCGCGACTGCAATGGACGCGGCTTTGATTCCTTCGCCCGAATCGCTCGAGGAGTTTTTCGAAAAAGAATGGGTGCGCAGCCTTTTCGCGCTGGCAGTGGGGGACTTGCGCGAATTGTGTGCGGCGCGCCAGCGCGAGCGCACTTTTCATCTGTTCGAATCGTACGACCTGGAAGGCAGCGAGACAATTTCCTACCAGCAACTCTCCAAAGAATATGGAATTTCCGTCGCGGACGTGACCAACGCGCTGGCATGGGCGCGCCGCGAATTTCGCAGAATCGCGCTGGAGCGGCTGCGCGAACTCTGCGGCAGTGAGGAGGAATTTCAACGCGAAGCGCGCGCCGCCTTTGGCTGGGACGCGAAATGAAGTTTCTTTCCGACAAGGCTCTGGAAAGATTGCGCGACGGCGCGGAGACGCCAGACCTCGCCGGCACGCGCTACCGTTTGCTCGAGCGCATTGCGCGCGGCGGTATGGGAGTGGTGTACACCGCGGAAGACGAAAATCTCCAGCGGCGCGTAGCTCTGAAAGTGCTCAATGTTCCGGGAACTGACGGTGACCTGGCAAACCGGTTGACTCGCGAAGCTCGCGTGCTGGCGGCTCTCGAGCATCCGGGCATCGTGCCCGTCCACGATGTGGGAACACTTGCCGATGGGCGCGTGTTCTACACCATGAAATTCGTGGTGGGGAAACCTCTCGACAAATTCATCGAGTCGGTGGCGTCCGTGCCGGACCGCTTGCGAGTTTTTCTCCGCATTTGCGATGCCGTGGCGTTCGCGCACGCGCGCGGCGTGCTGCACCGCGATCTCAAGCCCGCAAACATCATGGTAGGCCCGTTCGGCGAAGTGCTGGTAATGGACTGGGGCCTCGCAAAAATTCTGCGTGAAGAAGTCTCGCGCAATCGAAGCGAAGCCGATCCGGAGGCAACGGTTTTCGAGAAGCCAAAGCAGGCAAATATCGCCAGCGATGCCACGGACATTTCTGCGGTAACTGGACACGGCACGGTGATGGGCACGCCCGGCTACATGTCGCCGGAGCAGGCACGCGGCGAGGTGGAACATTTGGATGCGCGCAGCGATATTTTTTCGCTTGGTCGATTGCTGAGATTTTTGCTCACGGGGAAACCGGAAGTAGCGTCCATTCCAGGTGGACGCCGCCTCGATAAATCGCTGGCGGCCATTTGCGCCAAGTCGACCGCGGCTGCACCGGCCGAGCGCTATCCCAACGTTCAGGAGATGGCGCTGGATGTTTCAAGGTACTTGGACGGGCTGGCGGTCGGTGCGCATCGGGAGAGCATATTTGAGAAGGCTGGACGTTTTTACCGGCGTTATCGGTTCTTTATCTTGTTGATTGCGGCGTACTTGGCGATGAGGGTCCTGATTTTGCTTTTCATGCACAGATAAGCCTAAAGGAACTCCGGGATTCGTTGTAAGGAACACCAGAGAAACAGATCGCGAAGGAGGAATGCGATGAATAAAGTGCTGCTGGGGCTGCTGCTGGGGGCCGCGTTGGGTGCGCTTGATGGCGCAACCGCTTGGTTTATGCCAGCCGTGCGCTTTGAAATCATGGCGATCATCTTCTATTCCACGATTAAAGGATTGATTGCCGGCGTGCTTATCGGATTCTTCGCCCGAAAGGTAAAGTCCCTGCCGCTGGGCGTTCTGTTTGGCTTGGCCGTTGGCGCACTGCTGGCATTCGCAGTGGCGCTCATGCCCGACCCCTCTGGAAATCATTACTATGTTCAGATTATTGTTCCGGGAAGTCTCGTCGGATTGATTGTGGGATATGCCACGCAGAAGTACGGGGCGGCTCCAGCAACAACACCGGCGACGCGATAGATGTGGATTTAGGAAAAAACAAAAACTTCGTTCGCAAAAATGGGGAAACCATGTCTCGAGTCATCCATTTTGAAATACCGGCGAGTGATCCTGAACGCGCGTCGGCGTTCTATCAAAAAGTGTTCGGCTGGAAGATTGAGCAATGGAAGTAAGAGGCAATTTTCGAAGTGGTGCAGGGGGCGCGCCAACCGCGTCGGCGCGCCCCTTGTTTTTGTGACCGGTGTAAAATGGCGCTCATCGAATGGCGGTTCGGAACTGACGGGTGAGCAGGTGCGATGCGATGGGCTTTGCGGCGTTTGCCGGTCACAAGTATGTGAACCTCGAAACGTTCAAGAAAAGCGGCGAGGGCGTGAAGACGCCGGTATGGTTTGCGGCGGAGCCTTCGGTGAGTCTCGATTCGAGCGACGCGAAATTGTACGTGTACACGATTGGCGCCTCGGGAAAAGTGAAACGCATCCGGAATAATCCGCGAGTAAGAATCGCGCCATGCGACATGCGCGGCAGAGTGCTTGGCGAATGGATGGAAGCGCAGGCGGAGATGGTCACGGGCGAGGAGGCTGCCCACGGAATGCAGTTGCTTAACAAAAAGTATTTCCCGTGGAAACAGTTGCTGGGATTTGTTGCGTCCTTCAGCCGGCGCGAGCGGACCGTCTTCGTGATTCGGCCCGCGGGAAATGAAGCGAGGAAAAACAGTCAATAGTTCAGTTTGAGGGAGAACTGGATCTGGCGTGATGGGCCCGCAGTTTTGCTGATGACGCCGAAGCCGCTGCCGCGCACGATATTCGACGGCAAGCTGAAGTTGACTTCGTTGAAGACATTAAAGAACTCAGCTCGAAATTGAAGGACAGCGAGTTCTCCGTTTCCGCGACGGCCGAAGGCGGTGTCCTTGATCAAGGCCAGGTCAAAATCGCGGAAGCCGGGGCCGCGAAACGTGCTACGGCCGAGAGTGCCGAAACGGCCGTGGTTGGGGCCGGTTCCGCTGGGAAGGTTGATGGGGATTTGGAAGAATGAGCTGTTCGCTGCGCCCCTGCCGAAGTAGTCCTCGCGCACGGTGCGGCTGGTAGAAAAATCCGGCTTGGCGAGGAGGTCCGGCCGATCGGTGCCGCCGGCTCCGGCGCCAGTTTGTTGGACACCGGAATAAACGGTGAATGGCGGGCCGGTCGTCAAGGTTGTAATGTCCAGAAGCTGCCAGCCTTTGGTGAGTTTGTTGCTCAACGGCTGGAGAAAGCGAAGGCGATCAAAGGGCAAGGTCTGAATCAGGTTTAGTGTGAAAACGTGAGTCACGTCGAACGTCGAAGGTCCCCTGTCGGCTCTCGGATCAAGCGGGTCCTGGGGCAAAGTCTGCAAAATCGTCCCGGCATTTCCGGATATTCCGCCCGGCACCGCGCTGCTGTCATCAATACTTTTTGAAAACGTGTAGCTGGCCTGGAAGCTCAGTCCCATCCGCGCGCTGTTCTGGGTGACGCTCGTCTGCAGTGCGTGATAGCTGGAATGCGAGCCGGAGCTCATCACAGTTTCCGGGCCGAATCCGCCGATGGCATGGCCCGCCGGGTTGAATTGGGTATAGGGCGCAAAAGCCGGGTCCGCGCCTCCGTAACTGTTTGGCGAGAGGATGCTGGCGAGATGGATTCCCACGGTGGCGACGTAGGAGGCGCTGAACTTCACAGATCCAATTTCCTGATCGATGCCCAATGTGTCCGTGGCGATGTAGCCGTTGCGGAAATGCGGATCGAAGCTGATGGCCGTGAATAGCTGAACTTGATTGCCGGGAGTGAGCGCTGCCAAATCATTCTGGAATCGCTGCACATCCATTGGCGTGCTGGCAGGAACGTTGCTGCTGCTTCCGGAAGCAAAGAGCAGCCCACCCTGCGTGGTGTAGACAGGCGGAAGCGCAAGCGGCACCAGGGAATCCTGAAAATTCAATGGCGAGCCAGGTAGTGCGGTCACCAAGGGCTGAAAAACGAACGGAAATGCTCCAGTGACATAATTCTGAAGCCACAGGTTGGGAAGCATGGTAGTGACGGCGCCACCGGCGCGAAGGGTGGTGTGCTTGCTCAAGCCGTAGTCCAAAGAGAGGCGCGGGCCCCATCCGCTCCAGTCCATGGCGTAGGGCGGTTGCGGATTGTATAGGTAGATTTGTCTTGTGCCGGGAGCAAGGAAGCCTGCGGGCTGGCCGCTTGGTCCAATCGGAATTGCCAGTGAAGTGCGATGCTTTGCTTCATGGATCCGGCTGTTCACTTCATAGCGCAAGCCATAGTTGACGCTCAAGCGGGCGGTAGCTTTCCAAGCGTCCTGAAAGTAGAAGTTGTAGGCCTCTCGGCGGACCGCGGCTTCGTCAAACTTATCTCCTTTTGGCGTCAGGCTCGCGGCCGCGGTCACGGTGTAGGAATAGGGTGTTGCAGTGAGGAGACCGGTGAGGGAATCCGGGAGGGGATCTCCTCTATGGATGTCATGCTGGCCGCTGGCGGAGGGAATCATGACCGGAGAATAAGCGGTTCCCCCTCCGAAGGTGTAGAGGCCGTTGGGATTAGTTCCAAAAATCGTGGAATCGCGGTTGAAGCGCAGTTCCGCGCCCCATTTGAAGGAATGCGGGCCGTGCGTATAGACCATGTCGTGTTTAAACTGGTAGACGTTCCCATAGGAACCGAAGATGGATCCGTCGGCAGCATTGAAGCCCTGAAAGAGACCGTCGCCGAAGGCAATCGCAGTCTGGGTGTGGTTACTGGTGATGAAAAGAGGCGTGCTACGAACGTAGCCCAGCGTCGTTTGATGGCTGAAGTGCGGAGTGGGCGTGCGCGAGTATTTTACCGCGGCATTGCGCTGGTGATCGAAGAATTTTACCCCAAAATCAGGATCGATTGCCGTTTGATCGGGGTTCGTGGTTGGCCCGGTGACCTGATTACGGCTGATGCGCAAGAACAAAGTGGCCTTATTCGAAAGGCGATGATCGAGCCGGAGCGAAGCCTGATCCGTATTGGTGACAACTTTGGAGGATGTGGCATACGTGCGCGCGCCGTAAGCGCCGTGAGGATCGTTAGGCAAAGGATAGCGGGCGAGCAAGTGGGCCATGCTGCTGTTCAGCGGAACGGAGAGCGTATCGCCGGGAAAAGTAGCGGTATCGATTCCCTGCCTTTCTGCGAGAGTCGGCACAGGGAACACTTGTGTGGTCCCGAGGACTTGCCGGAAGCCCTGATACTCCGCGAAATAAAATGTCTTGCCACGGCCATCGTAAATTCGCGGAAGGACCACCGGACCGCCGTTGGTTAGGCCGAATTCATTGCGGGCAAACGGCGGGAGACGCCGGGTGTCCACATCGCTCCTGTGGTCGAAGAAATTTCGCGCGTCGAAGGAGGCATTACGGACAAATTCGAACAGACTGCCGTGGATTTGATTGCTGCCGGACTTGCTGATCACGTTCGTGAATCCCGCGGCGCCGTGACCGGTGTCAGCGGACATGACGCCGGAACTGGATTGCACTTCTTGGATGGCGTCGACGTTGAAGTTGGAAAAAGTGGCGCCGCCAAGTTCGGGGTCGGTGGTATCCGCTCCGTCGATGGCAAAGACAGCGGCGGAGCCGCGCTGGCCGTTAACGGCAAATTGCTGCGTGAAATTGGCGGCGCCGTTGGTGTCTGTCATGGTGCCGGCGGCGAGGAGCAGGAGCTTGCTGAAGTCGCGTTCATTCAGCGGCAGGCTCGACACTTCTCCGGTTGAGAGATGCTCACCGCCACTGGCCTGTGGAGAAGCGGCATCCTGAGCGACTATGATGCGAAGCTCCTGCCGGGGTGCCTGCCCTTGGGGCGAGAGTTGAAGACCGGACGTGAGTGACGCGCCATCTTTGATGACCACGGGATCCGCTGCCGTCCAAATCTTGCCCGCCGCCCTCACCGTGAGTTTGTAGTTGCCCTCGGCGACGGCGGTGAATGCGAACTGGCCGGTTATGGAAGTTGTGGCGGAATACTCGCGGTTGCTGTCCGTCGCGAAGAGCTTGATGATGGCCATGTCGACGGGATTTCCCGCCGAGTCGCGCAGGACACCGCTCCAGGAAAGCGCCGGAGAAGCATGGAGGACAGGAACGAGAACGAACGCCAGGACGAGAAAGGAGGCTCGAACGAGCAGACCAGCCCAGGAGAGCATAGAGAGGCATTATACGCGTGTTGATTCTGACCACGACTGCAGGCCAGGGTCGGCGGCGAAATCTTGGTGCGAGGAGCGGTTTGAGAAAACCCTCCGACGTGCAACGCGTGTACGACCAGAAGTTCCACGCGGTTGTCCACCACGCGCTGGTAGACGGCGGTTGGTATAGAATAGGCGAGTTTTCGAACCTCACGAAGGAAATCCGATGAGAAAACTCACTTTGCAACGTGTTCGAATCGCTTTTCTGGCCTTGGCTTCCTTGATCCTCGCCTTCGGGCACGCGCTGGCGGCAGACGACGCTTCGTCTTCGCTCCCGGCGCCCCCCGTCGCGAAGAAAGCTCCGAAGACTACGGAGATCCATGGCCAGAAGCTCGTGGATAACTACTATTGGCTGCGAGACAAGAAAAACCCCGAAGTGAAAGCTTATTTGGAGGCCGAGAACGCCTACACTGATGCGGTGATGAAGCCGACGGAGGGCTTCCAGAAGAAGTTGTATGACGAAATGCTGAGCCGCATCAAGGAAACCGACATCGAAGTTCCTTATAAAGAGGGCGACTACTTCTATTATTCGCGGACGGAAGCGGGGAAGCAGTACCAGATTCATTGCCGGAAAAAAGGCAGCATGGACGCGCCGGAAGAAGTCGTGCTGGACGTGAACGAACTGGCCAAAGGGCAGAAGTTTATGTCACTAGGCGCGTACAACGTGAGCGATGACGGGAATCTTCTGGCCTATACGACGGACAACACCGGCTTTCGGCAATATACGCTGGCGGTGAAGGATTTGCGATCCGGAAAAATGCTGCCGGATCACGCGAAGAGAGTTGGCTCGGTGGCTTGGGCGAACGACAACAAGACGATCTTCTATAGCGTCGAAGACGACACGACCAAGCGGCAATACCAGGTGTATGGCCACACCGTGGGAACAAGCGGGTCCGACAAGCTGGCTTACGAAGAGAAAGATGAGAAATTCGATGTATTCGCAGCGAAGACGCGCAGCAAGGCTTACATCCTGCTGTTTTCCGCAAGCCATACCACCAGCGAGGTTCGCTACATCCCTGCCGGCGAACCCCTGGCCGATTGGAAGGTGATGCAGCCGCGCCAGCAAGACGTTGAATACTACCCGGATCACAACGGAGACTTTTTCTATATCCGGGTCAACGACACGGGGCGGAATTTCAGGCTAGTCAAGGCTCCGGTCGCTGATCCGCGGCGCCCGAATTGGCAGGAGGTCGTTTCGCATCGCGCCAACGTCATGCTGGACGATACGGATTTCTTCAAAAACTACTACGTCTTAAGTGAGCGGGAAAATGGATTGCCGCAAATCCGGGTGACCGATCTCGGCAACGGGGAATCGCGGCGGATCGAGTTTCCCGAGCCCGCCTACGCGAGTTACGGCTACGTCAACCGGGAATACGATACCAGCAAGTTCCGCTATGGCTACCAGTCGTTCATTACGCCGCGGTCGGTCTTCGACTACGACATGGCCAGCGGCAAATCCACGCTGCTGAAGCAGAAAGAAGTTCCCGGCGGCTATGATCGCTCGCGCTATCAGGTGGAGCAGATTTATGCCACCGCTTCCGACGGAGTGAAGATTCCGATCTCCGTCGTGCACCTGAAGGGCGCAAAGCTGGATGGAAAAGGGCCGCTCTATTTGACCGGCTATGGCTCTTACGGAATTTCCTATGATATCGGTTTTAACTCCGATCTTTTTAGCATGGTCGATCGCGGCGTGGTGGCGGCCGTGGCCCACATTCGCGGCGGCGGCGAAATGGGCAAGGCCTGGCACGACGACGGGCGCATGATGCACAAGAAAAACACCTTCACCGATTTTGTGGCGTCCGCCGAGTATCTGCTGGCGCAAGGATACGGCTCGAAGGACCGGCTGGCAATCGAAGGAAGAAGCGCCGGGGGGCTCCTGGTCGGCGCAGTCTTAAATATGCGGCCGGATTTGTTTCACGCCGCGCTCGTTGGCGTCCCGTTCGTGGACGTCATGAACACCATGCTGGATGAGACGCTGCCTCTGACGGTGGGCGAATTCGAAGAATGGGGTAATCCGAAGGAAAAACCGGCGTTCGATTACATGATGTCGTATTCCCCGTACGACAACATTGAAGCCAAGACGTATCCCCCCATGCTGGTGAGGACCTCCTTCAACGACAGCCAGGTGATGTACTGGGAACCGGCCAAGTATGTCGCCAAAATGCGCGCGCTTCGAACGGACCACAATTCTGTGATCTTGAAGACGAACATGGATCCCGCCGGGCACGGTGGCGCCTCCGGACGATATGACCGCTTGCATGAGAAGGCGTTTGACTACGCTTACTTTCTGACGCAAATGGGAATTCAGAACTAACCGCCGCGCGGTCGCGCCGTTTCGCAACAATCAACGGGCCATGAGCGCTGATGTGGACGCCGAGGCAAGGGAGCGGAGCGATTCGGTGTAGGGGGCGCGGGCGACGCCGCGTTCGGTGAAGATGGCGGCGATGAAGCGCGCGGGCGTGACGTCGAAGGCAGGATGCGCGGCGTGGACGTCCGGAGCAATGCGTACACCTTGAAAATGAGTGACTTCGGCAGCGGAGCGCTCCTCGATGGGAATGTGTTGGCCATCCGGAATGGATAAATCGAAAGTGGAGACGGGCGCGGCGATGTAGAAGGGGACGTTGTTCTCTTTCGCGAGAACGGCGATCTGGTAGGTGCCGATTTTGTTGGCGGTGTCGCCGTTGGCGGCGATGCGGTCCGCGCCGGTGACGATTGCGCCAACTTTTCCGGTCTTCAGGAAGTGGCCCACCATGTTGTCAGTGATGAGCGTGAGCGGAATGCCGCCTTTGTGCAGTTCCCAAGCGGTGAGGCGCGCGCCCTGAAGATAAGGACGCGTTTCGGGAACGAGGACGTGGAGCTTTCGCCCCTGTTCGAACGCGACGCGAATCACGCCGAGCGCTGTGCCGATGCCGCCGGTGGCGAGCGCGCCGGCGTTGCATTGGGTCATAACCTGGCCTTCGCGTGGCATGAATTCCGCGCCGAAACGGCCGATGGCTTCATCTGTCGCTTTTTTCTCGAGATGAACCTGCTGCGCTTCGTCGACCATTTTCTTTCTGATTTTGCCGAGGTCTGAAGTCTCCGATGTTAATTCAACGAAACAACGCTTCATGCGCTCGAGGGCCCAGAAGAGATCGACGGCGGTGGGGCGAGTTTTTGCAAAGGTGTCGCAGATCTCCGTGAACTCGGCGCGGAGAGCTTCCACGGATTTCGCGCGAGAATGCAGAACGCCGAGGGCGGCACCCATTGCGGCGGCAACGCCGATGGCCGGAGCCCCGCGGATGACCATTTCGCGGATGGCTTTGGCGACTTCGCGGTAATCGGTGTAAGTGTAGGAGATTTCCTCGGCGGGAAGGCGGCGCTGGTCGAGCATGACCACGCCGCGATCGGTCCATGCGATGGGTTGGGCTACGTACATGCGCTCGATGTCCTCACGAAATCCAATTGTAGCGAAGCCGGCGCAGGAAGACGAATCGGTCCCGGTCCGATTCAGTGGCCGGGAGGCATATGGGTGAAGCCCTTTGTGGCAATGAAGGAGGTGATGGCGATCATGGAATTGTAGCCGAGGTGAAGAAGAAAACTGGCGAGCACAGTTCCGGTCCACGCGCGGGCAAAAGTAAAAATGACGCCGACGAGAGTCAGGAGAACGACCAGGCCCCAGGTCCAGCCGAGCTGGGCGCCGTGCATGAGGCCGAACAAGATTCCGGTGAAGAAGATTCCGACGAAGGTGCCGAACCGGATGGCGCGAAGCGGACCGGCCCCGGCGTTTTGGGCGAGGCCGGAAAATTTGCTGGCAAAGAGCGGATAAAGATAACCGCGGAAAACTGTTTCTTCGACCAGCGGAGCGACAAAGACAGCCATGGCCATGAGCAACATGGCGCCGCTGCGGCTCTTGAAGAGATCCTGAATCGGAACGTGATCTACGTTTTTGACGCGCGAGCTGGCGATAGCCACGAAAATGGCTAGGCCGCAGCCGGAGAAGAAATACATCCACGGGCTGCCTTTGCCTATGGAAGGATCGGCGCTGAGCTTTTTCCAGCCGAGAGACCGCCAAAAGGGCAAGCCGCGCAAGACCGCGAGGGTCATGTAGAGAAAAAGAAAGAGCAAGGCGTACCACAGAACGTTGGTGCCGACCAGGAATTGCGGTTTGGATTCGATCATCTGCTGCAGTTGCTTCTGCGTGAGATGTTTGTTCGTCGAGAGCAGCAGAACGGCGCCGATTTGAACGATGAGCAGGCTGCCGAAGCCGAAAACCAAGAAGACCACGAGATGGGGCCATGACCAAGAGATGCGCAGATCTTCGGGCAGAAAAGACGTTATTTTGAAGGGAGGAGTGGCGGCCGCATAGGAGATGGGATCGCCGCTGAGCGGCGGAGGAAGCGGCCCGGTGGGGGACGATGCAGGCGCATCGCCGCCGGAAAGTTGCAAGTCGAGATTTGGCTCCGGCGGCTTCAGCGGATTGTCGTCGAAGAGGCTCATGGTATTTAAGCGCGGCGTTTTTTGGGCCAGCCGGCGGCCAACGCGGCGGCAACGAGCGGCAAGAGCAGCTCGTGGTGGCCGGTGATGGCGTAGCCGTGCGATTCGGGTCCGCTGCGGCTGCGGCTGCGGCTGGAAGCGGTGGGACGCTTTACTACATTCTGCAACGGACGGTAGTGCTGGATAAAGTCGAAGTTCGCGGTGGTGATGGGGCGGAGCGGGACGCCGAGATTGCGAACGACGGAAACGGCTTTCAGAAAAACTTCGGGCAGAAGGACGGCGGAGCCCCAATTGAGATAGACGCCGCCGGGATGCATCCGCTCGACCAGCGCGCAGAAGAGGCGGAAATCGTGGTGCGTGGCGTCTCCCAGCGCCGCGCCGTTGACGGCAGGATGCATGTGAGGAATGTCCGTACCGATGGCGAGATGGATCGTCACGGGAATGCGGTGCTTGTACGCAGCCACGAGGACGCTGCAATCGGCGTGTTTGACTTCGATGATACCGCTCGAGAGAAATTGTCCGGCGGCTTGGCCATAGCCGATGCGAATGCGGTGGGAAAGTTTGGCGAATTCGTTGATGTATTGGCCCGTTTCAGCAGCCATCCCGAATTGGCCTTCGCCGAGACCGGCTTGGACGTCTTCGGAGGTGTTGCCGGCGAGGGCGATTTCGAAATCGTGGATGAGGGCGGCGCCGTTCATGGCCATCCCAGAAACGAATCCGCGCTTCATGAGATCGATTAAAACGGGGCCAAGTCCGACCTTAATAACGTGGCCGCCGATGCCCCAGAGAATCGCCTTGCGCTGTTTGCGCGCAGTGTGGATAGCGCCGAGAAGATGGCGCAGATCCTCGGCGGCGAGGATGTTGGGGAGAGAATCGAGATATTTTGTGAGGGAGCTGTTCGCGACGGGGGGCTTTGCAAAATCGCGGACGCTGACCTTGCTCTTGCGCGACGCGAGCGGATACGTGTGCACGGCGCCGAGGGTAATCGGAGGGATGGAATAGATGCTCATTCCTGAGGGCTTCACTTTATGGAGAAGCAGTGCTTCCCGCAACAAAAAGATACGGAGTTAAAGTTGGGCGTCACAGGATTCTCGGTCATTTGCCGTGACCACTGGGGGAATTACCGTTGGCATTGCCGTTCGGAGGGAGAACGCGGGCGAGGGCTTGCCCCGTGTAGGACTTTTTGGTGCGGGCCACGAGCTCGGGCGGGCCCTGGGCAACGATGCGGCCGCCGCCTTCGCCGCCTTCGGGGCCGAGGTCGATGATCCAGTCGGCTTGTTTGATGACGTCGAGGTGGTGCTCGATGATGAGTACGGTGTTGCCAAGATCGACGAGGCGCTGGAGAACATCGAGAAGTTTTCTTACGTCATCGAAGTGCAAGCCGGTTGTGGGTTCGTCGAGAATGTAGAGCGTGCGGCCAGTCTGGCGTTTCGAGAGCTCGCGGGCGAGCTTGATGCGCTGGGCTTCGCCGCCGGAAAGCGTGGTCGCGGACTGGCCGAGGGTGACGTAGCCGAGGCCGACTTCGACGAGCGTCGAAAGCTTTTGCTGAATCTGCGGAATATTTTCGAGAAGTTTCAGCGCGTCAGCCGAAGGCAAATTCAAAACGTCGCTGATGGAGTGACCCTTATAGCGAACGGCAAGCGTTTCGGAATTGTAGCGGCGGCCACGGCAGACTTCGCACATCACGTAAACATCCGGAAGAAAATTCATTTCAATGCGGCGCAGGCCGTCCCCCTGGCAGGCTTCGCAGCGGCCGCCCTTCACGTTGAAGCTGAAGCGGCCGGCGCGGTAGCCGCGTTCGCGTGATTCCGGAAGCATGGCGAAGAGATCGCGAATGGGCGCGAAGACCCCCGTATACGTGGCGGGATTTGAACGCGGCGTGCGCCCGATGGGGGCTTGATCGATTTCGATGACTTTGTCGATGTGCTCGGAGCCGATAATCTCGCGATGGGCGGCGGGTGCTTCGGAGGAACGGTAGAGCTTTTGGGCGAGCGCGCGGTAAAGAATGTCGTTGACGAGTGTGGATTTTCCGGAGCCGGAAACGCCGGTAACAACGGTAAGCAAGCCAAGAGGCAGCGTTATGTCCACATCTTTCAGATTATTCGCGCTCGCGCCAAGGATTTGGATGGTTTTGCCGTTGGGGCCGCGGCGTTTTTCCGGAACAGCGATCTTTGCGACACCGCTGAGATATTGGCCGGTGAGGGACTCGGCGGTGGCTTCGATTTGTGCCGGTATGCCCTGGGCGACAAGGTAGCCCCCGGCGTTGCCTGCGCCAGGGCCGAGGTCGACCACGAAATCGGCGCGGCGGATGGTGTCTTCATCGTGCTCGACGACGAGAACGGTGTTGCCGAGATTGCGAAGATGTTCGAGCGAGCCGAGTAGGCGAGCGTTGTCGCGCGCATGGAGTCCGATACTCGGCTCGTCGAGAACGTAGAGAACGCCGCGGAGGCGCGAGCCGATTTGTGTGGCGAGGCGAATGCGCTGGGCTTCGCCGCCGGAAAGCGTGGCGGCGGAGCGATCCAGACTGAGGTACCCGAGACCGACGGCCAGCAGGAAATCAATGCGCTCGGAGACTTCTTCAAGCGGACGCGCGGCGATTTCTTTTTGGCGCTCGGTGAGTTGCGCGAGTACTTTGTCAACGGCGGATCGCGAGGCGCTGAGCGAGAGTGCGGTGAAATCCGCGATGGACCAGCCGGCGAGCTTTACGGCGAGCGATTCGGGGCGCAGGCGCTTGCCGTGGCAGACGCTGCAGAGCGTTGCAGACATGTATTGCGTCATCCACTCGCGGTAGGTGTTGGAGCCGGACTCTTCAAAATTTCGTTCCAGAAATTTCAGAATGCCCGGGAAGCGGAAGCCCTTTTCACCTTTGGGCTTTTTAGCTGCTGAACCATTTTCTTCTGCGGCGCCTCGGCCGTTTGATGGCGGATAGCCGTAGAGAAGCATGTTCTGAATGCGCGCAGGGAATTTCTCAAAGGGCGTCTCGAGATCGAAGCCATGCGCGTAAGCGCCGAGTTCCAGAGTGCGCTTAAGAATGGCGGAGCTGGAGCCCGGACCAAGGCCTCCATCAAAAAGAGGGCGGCTCCAATCATTGATGATCCTGGAGGGATCGAAATCGTATTTCGAGCCGAGGCCGTTGCAGGCGGGGCACGCGCCGTAGGGCGAATTGAAGCTAAAGGAGCGTGGTTCGAGCTGCGGAACAGAGATACCGCAATCGGGGCAAGCGAGCTTTTCGGAAAGAATGTGCTCCTGGCCTCCGACGATGGCGACGGTGACGAGACCGCTGGCCAATTTGAGCGCGGTGGCGATGGACTGCTCGAGGCGCGCGGCAATGCCCTGCTTGACGAGCAGGCGGTCGATGACGATTTCGATGGTGTGATTTTTGCGTTTGTCGATGACCGGAAGATCG
>Ga0137418_10002136_pt1 | contig 18132 bp, 20 predicted proteins | sample CZODoug3_1_2_16f_FD_122242 | JGI IMG/M metagenome (GOLD analysis project Ga0137418, IMG submission 122242) | Vadose zone soil fungal communities from Angelo Coast Range Reserve, California, USA - CZODoug3_1_2_16fungal (Hybrid Assembly) | ecosystem: Environmental > Terrestrial > Soil > Vadose... | reverse complement strand
TTGTCACTCCGAAACTTACTACGATTTCAGGAGCAAGTATCCAATCAGACCTTAGATGAGCGGTTTGGAAGGGTCAAGCCAATTATGCTGGAAAAGTTAGCAAAGAACGCGAGGAAGGATCCTGAGAGTGCCAAGCAAAACCCCTAGAAATCAGCCTAGAGTCCATGACGACGGCAAGATCGACGAGCTAGCAGCAGTACGCAATAGGACGTGTTTGATGAGACCCTGTTAAGATCCGACTAGCAACAGAGAACCTCTGAAAATAAGGTATGCTCGTGAGTCTCGCGACGCAGAACTGCCTAGTATTCTGGAATCCCGTCGCTACGAATAATGGTTACAGAAACGTGTTTGTTATGCCGCTTTCTCTAGAACTATCTCTATGGTGGAGACGTTTCGAGTGTCTCCTTCTTCTCCTAGAACTTCCGAGGCGATTCGAACTTCTTTGATGGTGAGTTTTCCCTGGAAGAACCGGCGCCGCACCACTTCCACAACATCCACCGCATGGCTGATCGACTGTCCCCGAGCCTTGACCGTCAACGTGTTCTGGCCGCTGTTGAAATGCATCATGACAGCAGTCGCATAGGCCATCAACGGCTTCTTGCCGATAAACACCGTATCAGGAGGTATCTGGCCGCGAGGCCTCTCTACGCGGGGTCTCTCTTCACGAGGTCTCTCCTCGCGTCTTTCTGTAGTATGTTCTGTTCTTTCGGTTCGTGGCTCGTGGTGTTCACGTGCGGGTTTGTGCTCCACTTTCTCACTCATTGTTGTTGTCTCAGTTGTCAATCGACTATGCTCGAATAACGAGCACGAAGCGAAGCGTTGCGTCTTAAGGGTTTGCTACCGTCGCGAGGAAAACTGGGTAAGAGAAAGAGGGAGAAAAAAAGAGGATAAGAGGAGAGGGGCTTAGCGGAAGGTCGTGTTTAGAGTATCTCTCTTGTGAGAGCTTCTCTGAACTTGACCCTGCAGTCCTGGCACTGGAAGAGCCCGATGAGCACGTTCTTCTTCGACTTGCCGCCCTTGAGCTCCCAGACCTTCGCAGGCTTTGGAACGTCAGCGCCGCACTTTGGACAGACCACCTTGTAGAACTGGCTCGGAGGCGCAATACCAACCGAGGACAGGTCCGGTGAGCCTTGTATGCCGGGAACCGTGTCAGTGCCTGGAATCGACGGCTGGACTTGTGAGGTCTCTGTTGCTGCTACCTGAGCGGATGCGTCGAGTGTCGGGATATCATCCACGACCTTGACTACTAGCGCGTCAGCAACATCCTCCGCAACGTCTTGCGCTGGACCCGTCATGAACGACTCATCGAGAGTCGAGGACGAGATGTCTGACGATTGCGTTGGAGCGCTGATTGGAGCAGAGCTGGCTGCGAGAGCGTTCAATGGAGTAGCTGATGGAGCATTGGTTGTTTCTGGAGTAGGCGAGCCGGTGCCATTGCTCTGTGGCAGAGCGGGAACTGGGGCCGCTGGTTCTGCGTGCTCCTCTACAACATTGCTCGGAGCTAGAGTAGCCTGAGCCGGAGTTGTAGTAGCGGGGGTTGCGAGTGGCTGTGGTTGAGCTGGAGTCCATGGCTTGGCTGATGCGAGAGCGCCGATCCCGACCCAGCTTACACTGGTGGGCGGCTTGTTCTCTGGATATGTCTGTTTGAATTCTTGTGGGACGAGTGGTCTTGTCTCGATGTGGCTGAGTGTGTCGATCATTTGTTTGATTTCTTCGATGCTCTTGAGATTGTTCTCTAGTAGGCCCTTGAATTCCGCGCGCTGAGCACGATACTCAGACTCGTTGACATCACCGGTGACGAATTTCATTTCTAGATTCAATAGTCGTTGTGGTGTTGTGGCCATCTGGTCCTTTGTAGCTTTCAAGTGCTCGTTCAGGGTATAGCCGAGTACGTTGATCCGGTCTTGCAAGTCTTGCGAGGCGTGTCCGTATTCCTCGTGTATTGTCCGCATCTTCTCCTTGTAGCCGTTGATCTCAGTGATCAATTTCTCTATGGTCAGATCGTTTAGACCCATTTTTTTCTACCTAGGAGTTCGTCATCTATGAGGTAAAATGGTAAAAGCGTTCGAACGCAAAAACATGCGATAAGACAGCGTCAAGAGCCCGGTTTTCGATACATGATAACAAAAACAGTGTCAATCATCTCCTGGATCGCGGATGATTCTAAGCTACGAAAGATAAATTGAAATTGTGCAAAACACAAACTCGACGGCCGTTTTCAGGATCACATATAAACCAAAACCTTCCTGTGGACCCCACAACAAGCACTGCGATTAACTGTCGTACACACGTTCTCTATTGCCTAGCCTGCGGAAACCCGGCCTGCAACCTGTTCAAAACCACACTAGCCATGTCAAGAATTCAATTGGCGAAACCCACCGTCAACCGGGCTTCTAAGAGGAAGAAATTCCCACATGTCCTACAAGTCCATGAAGAACTGGGACCGCGGGAGCAGAGAACCACTGCTCTCGAAAATAACCGAGCGCGTCCACCACCAAGAACCCCTCAAAGAAAGAATCAGCCAAGTCATCTACAAGCTGAAAGTACAGCAGAACCGGCTTGAAGGTGCGAACCTCAAGACACAGCAACACGACAAGTCGCTCTTCGACAAGTGCGTACAAGCACAGATGAGCCACGACACTGCACGTAGCACAATGTACGCCAACGAGATCGCAGAAATCCGCAAAATGGCAAAGATCACACTCCGCAGCGAACTCGCCCTCGAACAAGTAGGCCTCCGACTAGAGACAATCCAGGAATTCGGCGACGTAGCAGCAACAATGGGCCCCATCGCGGGCGTCGTAGCAGCCATCAAGAACCAGGTACAAGGCGTCATCCCACAAGTCGGCTACGAACTAGGCGAGATCTCTGAATCACTGAACAGCGTAGTCATGGAAGTCGGCGAAGCAACAGGTCAATCATACGACTTTGAGGCGTCCGGAGCAGAGTCACAGAAGATTCTCTCCGAAGCAAACAGCATAGCAGAGACCAGGATGCGCGAAAAATTCCCGGAGCTACCATCACCCGCTCTCGGCACACTCGAGAGTACGGTGCCGAGGTAGCCCGGACCAACCTTTTTGGAGAATATGATCATGCCCATAACCCTTGAAGAGATTAGAAGATTCCTGGGTAGAAGCCTACAGGACCCCTATGGGAGAACCTTCGGCAAAGTCGTAGGAATTAGCGCCAACCTCAAAGACGAAATTACAGGCGTAGGAATAGAAGTCGGAAACGGCGAATTCGTACAATGCCCCGGAGACAGGGTCAAGATCAGCGCCGACACACTCGTACTCGCACCCACCTGGAAGGTTGAGGCAGAAGAATTCCGCAAAGAATTCGATGTAGTGACAAGGCGGCTGAGAGCCCTCGACGAGCTCTTCAGCGTCGGCGACATCCAGAAGGACGTCTACGAGGACATGCGAAAACAGCACGAGGATGCCATTAACGAGCTAAAGTCCAAACGCAAGTCGATCCTCGACACTCTCAGCCAGAGAAGCAACACCCTCAACACCCAGCTCCGACAGCTACAGACCCATCTCGCTGGCAACAAGATGTTCCACGCGTCAGGAGAATTCGACGACCAGAGCTACAAGGCAGTAAGCGACGCCATCGACACCGGCCTAGTCAGGGCAATGGCTGAGCGTAAAGAGGTCGATTCAATCTTCGGATACCTCTCAAAGCTAGACTCCTCCAGCTCCGCAGTCCCAGCGCCCGCAATCCAGATCCCCGTAGCCCCTTCAACCCCCGCTCCTGCTGCTCCAAACCAACCGAAGGACCAGGTCATGGTCCTTCATGTACGAGAAACCTAGGGGGTTTCGTGGCCTGTTTAGAAGCCTAGAGGAAAAAGTCCACCCAATTCCCCTAAAGGAGCGAGTGGATCAGGCTCTCTATCGGCTCGCAACCCAGAAAGAGAAACTGGAGCACATGTCGTCAAGGCTCCAGCAGCGAGACAAAGAGATGTTCCAGCGCTGCATAGGCGCCCAATTATCCAAAGATAACGCCCACGCAGCTCTGTACGCCAACGAATGTGCTGAGATTCGAAAGATGGCACACATCACACTTAGTAGCGAACTCGCACTGGAAAGGGTCGTTCTCAGACTCCAGACGATCGAAGAGTTCGGAGACATCATGGCCCAGATCGCCCCAGTCATCGGAGTCGTACGTGAGACCCGAGGAAGAATCGCAGGAGTCATCCCCGAAGTCGCCACAGAACTCGGAGAAGTGAACAACATGCTTAGCGACATGGAACTTGAGACGGGAGAGATCCCGGACCAAGGAGCCGACGTTCAAACCTCCAGCGATGAAGCGAAAAAGGTCCTCGAAGAGTCCAGCATAATTGCCTCCCAACAAATGAGGGAGCGATTCCCAGAGCTGCCTACACCAGAACCAAGACAAGCAACAGTCGTCGCGAGGCCAAATGTTCCAGAACCACCAATTCCGATTGCAGTCACCTCTGGAGGGGTCGAAGAGATGTCGCGGCCGCCTTTGGAGGATAGAGTCCTAGGCTACATTAAGGCCCACAACGGCGAGCTGAGTCTCAACTTAGCTTCCGACGAGCTAGATGTCCCCGTTGAGGAGATTCGCCAGTCACTCCAGAAACTCAGAGATGACGGCAAGATAGTCATGGACTAGGGCGAGGCCACCGAACGCCCTCTCCCTTTAGGATCACTTGGAGGCAAGGCTGATCTCAGCTTCAGAAGAACTTGAATCCTTAGCGGTAAAATACGCCAACGAAGCCATCGAATTGGAGAGAAAGGGCTCCAAACGAATCGCGGGAACAAAGTACCAGCGAGCCATCGAAGTTCTCCTGAAACTCTGCTCACTCTACCCCAACGCCCCCCAGAACAAGGTGTACCTGGAGCACGCAGAAGCCTACCGCAAGCGAGTCCAGGAATTACAATCCGATACTGAACCAATTGCCCATCCAATGGACTCCACTGAGACAAAGGATTCGAAGAACATCAAATTCGACCAGTGGGTCCTAACCGAGAAGCCTGACATCAACTGGGACGATATTGCCGGACTAGAAAAACCGAAAAGGGCAATCGAGGAGTCGATAGTCTTCCCTGTAAAGCGTCCCGATCTCTTTCCTCTCGGCTGGCCGCGAGGGATCCTCTTCTTTGGTCCGCCAGGCTGCGGAAAGACTCTGCTCGCCGCTGCGGTCGCCAGTGAGATCAAGGGTGTATTCTTCTGCGCAGACGCCGCGTCCTTAATGTCAAAATGGCTTGGAGAATCAGAGAGGAACGTCTCTCAGCTCTTCGCCAAAGCCAGAGAGAGTTCTGAGAAGGGTCAGCCCGCTATTGTATTCATCGATGAGATCGATTCCCTAATGGGAGTTCGGGGAGAGGAAGTGGGTGGAGAAGTCCGGGTCCGAAACCAGTTCCTGAAAGAGATGGATGGGATTCTGGACAAGAACAAGAAATTCCACGTCTACTTGATTGGCGCCACTAACAAGCCGTGGGTCCTTGACGAGCCGTTCATCCGCAGATTCCAGAAGAGAATCTACGTCCCACTCCCAGACATCAAGACACGAATGGACATGTTCCAAATACTTGCCCACGATCTGAAGCTTGACAATAACGTCGACTTTGCAGAACTTGCTCGAATGACCGAAGGATACTCAGGCGGGGACATCAGAGACCTTTTTCAGTCAACCCAGCTTAGGGTCGTCCGGAATTTCTTCACGCACGGAAACGTCAGCGACCTCAACTCTGTCCCAGACGCCATAACAATGGAAGACTTCCAGTCAATAATCACTGGCCGTAGACCAAGCGTTTCGCCAGGAATTCTCAAGCGATACTACGACTGGGACGAATCGTTCAAGGCAAGCTAGGAGAGTGCAAGAGTGAACCTCGACGGAACAGACTATCGAATCCTAGCAGAGCTCGTAGAAAACTCCAAACAATCCTACGTCGAGATCGGGCGAAAGCTCGCGCTCCACCCTAACGTGATAGCGTACAGAGTCAACAGACTGGAGGATCAAGGAATCATACGGGAGTACACGACTCTCGTCGATTTCTCAAAGCTCGGGTTACCCGAACAGGTCGTTGTGGCGGCAAACTTCCCTTCTGACTCGTCGAGGGAGGATATCATGAAGCAGATCTGCGAGATTCCAGAGACCGTCAACGTGATCAGCTCTCTCGGAAGCCCAGAAGGTCTCGTGTTCATTGTTGCACGAAACAAGGAGGACGTGAACGCAGTTCTCGGAAAGCTACGGTCGATGAATCTTGACATCGACTTTGCATCCTCTGTTATTCGAACTTATGATGAGGGCCGTTTGGGAACATACTTCAGGGCTATGGCCGGGACTGACGAGAGGTAGTCGGCCATTGGAGAGACCCAGCTGGGCTCCAGTCATAATCTCAGGAGCACTTCCCAGAGAACTGTCAGACCTACTCGCTATGGCAATTCTAGCCCTCGCAAGCCTCGAGAGCGTATTCGCCCAACTCCAGCCATTCAATCAGTCCGCGTGGTTCGCGACGCCTCTCATTCTGGTTCCAATGACGTGCGCATTGGCGGCTCTATCGAACTCGTCCAGGACACAGAGAGAGGAGCTTGCACTATTCGCCTATGGAGGCGCCGGATGGCAGATCCAGCTGCGATACATTGTTCGAGGTTTCGTTGTAGCGGTCGTCGGACTGTTGCCTCTCTGGTTCAGATTCATTGCAACCGAGAACGTACTTTCATTCAATCTAGTCTTGCTCCTGGTCTCAGCAACCGTTGGAGGATTATCCTACGCCGCGCCCGCTCTCAAGCGAACTCGCTCCCTAGCCTTCGTCGAACAATACAAAGGTTAACCAGAATGAAACCGCTCTTAGAATGCAGGAACATCTCCGTCGCCTACCCGATCGCTGATGGCGTTTTGAGACTATACGGGGAAGGAGTATCATTCACTCTCGAAGAGGGAGGATTCCTTTCGGTCGTCGGCGGATCAGGCTGGGGCAAATCGACCCTCGTCAACATAGTGCTGGGCCTGGAGAAGCCTACACGAGGAATGGTTCAGCTGGAAGGCGAAAACATGACCGAATACTCATTCGTGAAACGCTCCGCACGGGTAAAAACTGCCGCAGTCTTCCAGCGACCAACAGCACTCCCACAACTTACAGTTCTGCAAAACCTTCACCTCGCCCTCTCAATGATGGGAGTTCCCAAGCGGGAAAGAGATGAGAGGATCAAAGAATCAATGACCTTCTTTGGGTTGGAGAAACTCTCTCACTCGTACCCAGATTCACTGAGTGCTGGACAGAAGAGGAGGATAGATCTGGCACGAGCACTGGCGGCAAAACCCCGCTTCCTAGTATTGGACGAGCCGACCGGCGATCTTGACTCGTCAGTGACCAATTTGGTGATGCCGTTGCTAAGGGGCCTGAACAAAGATCACGCTACGACGATCCTCATGACTACCGCGCTTGCTCGACACGCATCCGCCGCCAGGCACCAAATCCACCTGAGACCTCCGATATTCCAGACCGAACAACCAATAGCTAGGTAAGAAACATGTTCAGAGACAACCCCTCACTCACGGATAGGCTTCGCGAAGCAATCAAGCCGACGCCTGTCAAGCGAAGAATACAGATGGCAACTTTCAAGCTTCGCACTCAGACCACAAGGCTCGAAAAATCGATCGGTCAGATGGAGTCCAGAGACAGAAGGCTGCACGACAAATGCGTCAAGGCTCTTGAAGTCAGAGACACTCAGAGCGCAACCCTATTCGCGAACGAATGCGTCCAAATTCGTAAGCTGATCAGAACATCGCTCAGCAGCCAGATTTCGTTGGAACAGGTACTTCTGCGCCTAGAGACCGTTGAACAGTTCGGCGACATGGTCCACAGCATGGGAAGCGTACGAGGCATCCTCACTACCGTCAGGAACGAGCTGGAAGGAAAGCTCCCGGAGATCTCAACCGGACTACACGACATAGAGGACTCATTGGAGAATCTCACCACTGAGATTGGAGAGGTCGTAGATTCTGATGGGACCTATGTGTTGCCCAGCGACGATTCAGCCAAGATTCTCAAAGAAGCAGATCTCATGGCAGAGCAGAAGATGAAAGAAAAGTTCCCGGAGATTCCACAGATTCCAGTCGACGCCCACAGGGTGAGGTAGGCTAACGATGCTCTCGCCAGAGCTTGAGACCCGCGCTTTCCTCGGCCGCCAGGTCGTAGACATCTATGGCAGAAGCCTGGGACGGGTCATTGGAATTGAGAGAAACGCTTTCGGAGAACTCGAGGGTGTCCAAGTCGAGGCCGCCGGAGGGCTCATCGTCACCGCAAAAGCTCGCCAGCTCGGTCTCACCCCGAAGCTCATCACTCTCACACCTGATTGGAAGTTGGAAGCAGTTGACATCATCTCCGAGCTCTCTCTCTTGCGCAAGAGAATCAGCGCTCTAGAGTCATTGAAAGACTCGAAGGAGATAGAGGGAGAGATCTACACGGAACTATTGGATTCACAAAAAGCCGGGTACTACGACAAAGTGAAGACAGCCGAAGCTCTGTCAGCTTCGGTGAAACACAGATTGTCGGAAGTGGCAAGCCAGATCTCCAGCCTAACACGATATCTGGTAAATGCCAAATTAGATCATAAGAGCGGAGAGCTCGACGAAGACTCACTAAAACTGGCCCAAGGATCGATTGAACCAACACTTCATCCCCTGATCGCCGAACGGAACGATCTGGCTGGATCACTGAAGATCCTAGAAGAGGTCTTGCCTTCAAGGGTTACTGTTAGCCAGACACGACAGTAGCCCCGGCTCAGTAGATACGATCCTCTCAAGCGCCTCAGTCAACGGTAATATATCCTCCCAGACAACTGACCAGAGCACCAGGTTCTCACTTTGATTGCCGACATAGACCGAGAGATGGAGAAGAAGGGAGTGGGGTCAATTCTCGTGTTCGGGGACTCAACTGTTGGAAATCCAGATCTGCGATATGTGGTCGGAGCCTCGCTGGCTAGAGGAGGAATCTACATCCAGCGCAAGTCACACGATCCCACACTTATTGTCAGCAACATAGACGTCGGCAGCGCACGACTCGGCCGGGTCCGGAACATTCGAACTTACTCCGACTACGGACTTGAACGTCTCTCTGGAAAGTATGATCGAGACGAGGCGAGGGCACGATTCTATCAGAAGATCATCAAGGACACCGGGGCGAACGGGCCAATAGTGCTCGCTGGACGAAACGAGACCTCAAACTCTCTCTTGCTAATCGACTCTCTGCGCAAGAAAGGGATCAAGGTTGTGGGTGAGAAGACCCCGACAATATTGGAGGTTGCCAAGGAGACAAAGGAGAGCCGTGAAATCGAGAAACTCCGCGAAATGGGCAAAAAAACGAGCAAAGTCGTAGAGAAGACACTTCAATTTCTCTCCAAAGCCAAACCAAGAGGAACCAAGATCACTCTCAAGTCAAAACCATTGACCGTTCATACGGTCAAGAGGGTCATCAATGGACTACTCGCAGAAGAAGGGATCATAGCCCCGGAAGACACCATCTTCGCTCCAGGAAGAAAATCAAGCGACCCTCACTACGATGGAAAGGGAGGCGACATAATCCACACGAGCGAACCGATAGTCTTCGACATTTTTCCATCTGAGCCGGACGGCTACTGGCACGACTGCACCAGGACCTACGCATTCGGATCCCCGCAGAGGAAACTGAAAGAAATGTACGATGCGGTCCTGGAGGCACAGACTACTGCGGTCGACATGGTACGAGAACAAGCTTCCTGTAGCGAAATGATGATCCAGGTTTGCAAACTCTTCGAGAAGAAAGGATACCTGACCGTCCGGTCGCTAATCAAAGGCAACAAGGAAGCAAGGGTCAAGGGCTTCATGCACGGCCTGGGGCACGGAGTGGGCCTGACGATCGGCGAGAGACCCTACCTCACTCTTTTCGGCAAGGAGAGATTGAGGGAGAACTCTGTCGTCACTATCGAACCCGGACTCTACGACCCAAAGGTCGGAGGAGTGAGAATCGAGGACATAGTCGTAGTCGGATCGCCTTCCGAGAATCTGACTCATTTACCAAAAGATCTCCAGATATGATCAGGCGAGGAATCTCATAGATGGCCGACTGGACCGGGATGCAGCCCAGACCCAGAATCAAAGTCATCTCGTCGGGAGGGGTCGTCTACCGATTCGAGAACAGCATCCCTCTCTTCCTTCTCTTAACTAGCAACAAGCGAGGAATCTGGTGCCTTCCCAAGGGGCTGATCGAAGAAGACGAAGACGAGGTCACTACCGCAATGCGGGAAGTTAGAGAGGAGACTGGAGTGAGTCGGGTGAAGCTACGCGGAAAGGTGGGCCAGATCAAGTACCAGTTCGGATTCCGTGCAAAAACGTTCGACAAGACAGTCCACTTCTTCCTCTTCGAGACAGACCAAGCCGACGCGAAAGTAGGAACAGAGCACGACGCGATGGAATGGATGCCCTACGAGAAAGCCCTGCAGAAGCTCTCATACCCAAACGAGAAGGACATGTTGAGTAAAGCGTGGAACATGATACAAGCGAAGGCAAACCAGCCAAAGACCCAGCCACCCGCGTAGAGAGAACGGAAGAAGACACAGCCAAACCGCCTAGGATCCCGAAAACATGCCTCAGCCAAAGCTGTCAGGATTGAAAGTCTACAACACCCTGACTCGCCATCTTGACGATTTCGAACCGATTCATCTAGGGAGGGTCAACATGTTCGTTTGTGGCCCGACAGTCTACGACGTGTCCCACATCGGACATGGCAAGAGCTATGTCGCCTACGACATCATCGCCCGTTATCTCAGAAAGAAGGGATACAGCGTCTTCTTCGTTCTAAACATCACGGACATCGACGACAAGATCATCAATAGAGCCAAAGAGACCCACGAGGACCCGCTAGTCCTCTCCGAGAGATACGCGCAGTCATTCTACAGGGACATGAAAGACCTGCATGTCAACAGCATAAGCCTCTACGCGAAAGCATCAGACTTCATTCCAGAGATCGTCGCCCAGATCCAAGGTTTGGTCGACAAAGGAATCGCCTACAAGATACACGGAGGAGTCTACTACGACATCTCCAAATTTCCTGAATATGGCAAACTGTCAAGGCAAAATCTAGAACAGCTAACAGTTCATCGCGTTGATCCGGACCCAGAAAAGCGAAACCCAGGCGATTTTGTTCTCTGGAAGAGCCAGAAAACTGGAGAGATTGCTTGGGATAGTCCTTGGGGCAAAGGACGACCCGGCTGGCACATCGAGGATACCGCGATAACACTGACGTATTTTGGGGCCACTTATGATCTACACGGCGGAGGGACCGAATTGATATTTCCGCACCACGAGGCGGAGATAGCACAAGCCGAGGGATTGACCGGAAAGAAGCCGTTGGCAAAATATTGGGCGCACACCGGACTGCTGAGCATCAAGGGGCAAGAGATGCACAAGTCCCTCGGCAACTTTGTCCCGATACAAGATGCGATCCAGAGGGTGGGCACCGAAGCGCTCCGCGTCCTCTATGCATCAACGCATTACCGTAGCCCACTAGACTACACAGAAGAGACTCTTGTCCAGGCCGCCAGTCTCGCACGGCGATTTCGAAGAGCGTATGACCAATTGCAGCAGGCCACAGGAGCCAAATCTGGAAGCAATGTTGCGAACGATGCTGTGAAGCGACAGGTGGATGAGGCACGAACAGAGTTCTTTGCAGCAATGGACGATGACTTCAATACGCCTCGCGCTCTTTCGGCCTACATTAGAATGGTTGGAATCGCCGAGGAACAAGGAAAGCCGCTGAGCTCGGAATCTGCGTCGATGCTTCTCAAGGCAATGAAGGAGCTTTCTTCAATCCTTGGGCTGTTGGAGACCGATTCCGTGCCAAGACGGGAGTTCCTCCATCTCGTGATTCTGCTCAACTCGTTGAGGAACGAATTACGAGCGAAACGCGAGTACGCGCTATCCGATCGGATTAGAGAGCAGATGCAGAAGGTGGGTGTGATAGTGGAAGACGAGGCGAAGTGACGGCCCGGTCAGGAAACGGCAGATTGCTTCTTGCTGCCCTTTTCCGGTTTGAGAATGTCCTTCGCTTCATCCAGTTGTTTGAATGAGCCAATGTCGTAGTGTCGTTCCTTCGTTAGGAATCCGTACACTTTCTCTCCCTTTGCTATGATCTGAGGAAGCACATTGGCGGCCAAATCGGTTCCGGCTGACAAGTACGTCAGAAATCCGGGCTCGCATACATAGACTCCAATCGAGACAGGATATTCAGGCAGGATCGGCTTCTCAGCAAAATACTCTATTCGCCCCTCGCGGTCGACTCTACCAACTCCGTAATCGATCTTGACACCTGTGCTCAACGCCAAGGTGCACACCGCCCCCTTCGCCTTGTGGTATCGTATCATCTCGCTCAGATCGAGATCCGTGAAAACATCCCCGTAGTACACGACGAACGTTCCATCGACATGCCCCACCGCCTCCTTCAAAGCGGCAGCCGTCCCCATCCGGGGCGTGATGTTGTATCCGATATTCACGCCAAACTTCGAACCATCATCCAAGTGGTTTCTGAAGACTTCGGAGTCAGCATCCGACAACAACATGATGATGTTCTTGACACCGTGCTTCGAGAGATAGCTGATCACATAATCGATGAACGGCTTCCCCCCGATCGGTATCATCCCCTTCGGAACATAACTGGTCAAGGGAGAGAGGCGGGTCCCCGCCCCGCCTGCAAGCACGAACGCTTTCAACGAGCCAAGCCTTTCCCGGGACCGCCACACGCCCATTCTATAAGTTCTTCAGGGACAGATACCAGAAGCAATCGAAATCGTTCAGAACAAGCCCTGATCACAAATCAGGGGAGGCGGTCCTCTTACCCCCTAGTTCCACGCTTCTCCCCAAGGGAAGAGTACCGTTTCGAAGATCACGATCAGAGAGCCCATTCAACCCCCAAAAAACAGAGTCCTCCCCGAGAAAAGTTCCAGCTGGCGAGGCCCTCCGGAAAAAGGGGGACCAACAATTATCTCCTCATGGCACGAGAGAGCTCTTTGGATGAATTCCTATTGGAAGTGTTCCGGTATGCTATCTCTTCCTTTCTGCTATCTTTCTCTATCCAGTATCTTCTCCTCGTCTGTTATCTCTTTCTCGACCCGCCGGGGGTATGACAAAATGAAAAAACTCCTTCACACTTTACACGGCGACAACCGCCGTGAAACCGAATTCTAGTATCCTATCGTTTTCGTCTCTCCGGCCGAACCGTCGCAACCGCTTGAACCGGACTCCGGACCGGACCGGCCAACCTACGATGCCGTCTCCTATCCTCAGTCCTCTTAACTTCTTCCTGAGACTTGCGCATCCAGTCAGGAATAACGAGAACCCGAATCAGTTCCTGGACCGTCACGCCCCGTTTCCTCGCCAGATCCTTCAACTTCAAGAAAATACCACGATCTAGAACCTGCATGAACTTCACTGACTCCTTACCGTCGCGCAGTTGCGATCAACGCCCCGAAACAATCCCAACGCGCTCCAGCTATACATGGCTCACCTACTCTTCCTATAGAATAACGTACAATCCGTCCAGCAATCCATAAAATCACAACCCGACAAATGTTGCAACCATGCTAGCATGCTTCCTCGACGCTCCACGCAAGGTTGCACTAAGAGACGTCCCAATCCCGAAACTAGCAGCAGGCGATATTCTCGTCCGGATGGAAGCTAGCGGGATCTGCGGAACAGACTTGGAAAAAATCGAGGGCCAGCTCGGCCCAGGAGGCATTCTAGGCCATGAGGTCAGCGGGACAATCGAGAAAGTCGCAGACGACGTAACCGACCAGAAGTCCGGCGACCGGGTCGTAGCCCACCACCACGTCCCCTGCTACAACTGCCCCGACTGTTCAACCGGCAACTATACGCTCTGCAACGAGTTCAAGAAGACCAACATCGATCCCTGCGGCTTCGCCGAATACTTCCGCGTCCCAGAATACAACGTCGAGAGAGGAGCAGTAATCCCGTTGCCCCCGGAACTCTCGTACGAGGAAGGCGCCATGATCGAACCTACCGCATGCTGCATACGAGCAATACGGAGAGCCAATATCAAGCAAGGAGACAATATCCTCGTCGTCGGCCTCGGACCCACCGGCCTCACGCAGATTCAGCTACTACGTCACACATCAACGGGTAAGATATTCGGCAGCGACATAGTCGAGGCGAGGCTCCAACTCGGCAAGAAGCTCGGCGCAGACGAGACAATCAACGCCCTCGCGGAAGACGTATCCGCCCACATTAGGAAGGTCACCAGAGACGGAGTCGACCTCGCGATTGTCTCGACCGGCAACGAGAAAGCTCTCAATCAAGCCTTCAGCTCAGTTCGGAAAGGAGGCAGAATACTCCTCTTCGGCGCTCCCTCCAACGAGGCCACATATCAACTGAACGTGAGCGAACTCTTCACCCGCCAGGTCACACTCCTCTCCAGCTACTCTTGCGTCGAGGCAGAGATGGAAGAAGCGATAGGACTCGTCTCCAAGAAGAGACTAGACCTGAAGAATCTCATCTCGGACCGTTTCAATCTCAGAGACGCAGAGAACGCAATGGAAATCGCCAAGGCATCAAAAACCGCCATCAAGACGATGGTCGTCTCCTCATAGACAGTCTTCTTCACCAAAAGGCTCTAAAGTTCCACCAACGAGTTGTGTTCTTCCTTACGCGGCTCTCACATGAGACCACTCGAGATTCGCAAGCCACGAACGCGCACAATCACTACTGGTCGAAGGGAATCCTAGAATGCAACATGGATTCGGCGAGAGAATCGACCTCCTCTTTCAAAAGTCTGTGAGGGCGGCTTCGCGACGGGTAAGGGAGCATCAGAAAGAGGCACGCGAGAAGGGAGTGCACCAAGAGCCTCCGAGCTTCGAGGAGTTTAGCGCGCTCGTGGATGAGCTAATGGAGAACGGTAGGAGAACCGATTTAGACCGTCTAAGAAACCTGAGCATGAAGGAACTCTTCGAACAGACATGGGCCCAAAAACTCCGGAACTACGCCATTCAGAGACAAATCAAGGACGCATACGATGCTCTTGTGCGACGCTCAAAGAGGGACTCCTGAAGGACTCTCTCGATCCGAACCCCGCTCCATGAGGAAAAGCCTCTCCGGAGAGGCTTTTCCCGGTCGGCCGGTTTTCACTCGGATTGTGGATATTTTCACTCATTAGAGTCAGGAACCTGTAGTATTCGCAGGAAGCACCAATGTTCAGTCGTAGCTCGCACAAATGAGTATGGAATACCCGCCATTCTACCCGACCCCCTCGTAGAGTCTTCGCCTTTCTGCGTGAGTGTTTTATACCCGAACCGTGCTGAATCGCGCTCAGTTGAGAACGAAGTGCCAACAGCATACTGCGTAAAATGCAAGACAAGCATAGAAATCAAGGACCCACAGAACGTGACGCTCAAGAACGGCAAACCAGCCGTCAAAGGCGTCTGCCCGAACTGCGGAACCTCAGTCTTCCGCATAGGGAAAGCGTAAGCCGACCAATCCTTCACACATCCCACCCATTCTTCGTTTTTCATTCCGAACTCCACGTTCGTAGAACCTTTTAACCCGAATTGAAGAATCCACTAACGAGACAATCGTGAGCAAGGCCCCCCTCGGCTTAGTGCTCTTACTCGTCATCGCAATCCTGGCGGTAGCCTCAACACAGCAAGTCAACGGTGGTACCTCCACTCCGAAGCGCACTTTCTACCTGGGTTCTTCGGGAACCCTTACACCTCAGTCTCCTTCGGGAGCCTGCTCGAGCTGCGCAGCCAATCTAACTTCCTCTCCTATCACGTTTGGGTTTCCAATTCCCCTACAGTCACCAGCGACCATCAACGGCCCACTAGTCTTGTCATTTTGGATTGATGGTAGATTCAACTCATCGGTTCAAGCCTTCGTCCAGGGTAGCTTCAGTTACCGGTTTCCCGGGCAGAGCAATTGGGCAAACACCAATCTGACTCAGCGGGTATTCCCAGGAATGACCAACGCGAATATTACGCTTAATATCTCACCAACATTTCTGATAGAGCAAACCTCTATCGCGATCGAAGTCTCCGCAACGTCAATTCCCAGGAACGCAACTGTCATTCTGAAATGGGGTACGAATAGCGCTCCTTCACTAGTCGTTCTTCCCATGTCTGCTTACATGAACCTGTTTCCACCGAACACCGTCAGTATTCAGGATCGATCTGGTAATCCGACGACATACTTCTACCTGAACGCCGCTCCCCCGAATAACCTCGTGATTGTAAAGATCTTCGTGATTTCGGCTCTCGGAATAACGGACATTCTAAGGGTCAATATGACCATCGTCGATCCAAACCTCAACCCGGTCAAGGGCGCAACCAACGAGACGATGCAACCAGCAACTCCAACCAGTCCTTACGAATTTATCGCCGCCTGGTCATATCCGACCAACTCGACTCAAGGAACGTATCAGATATGGATCGACGTCATCGATAGCCAAAACAACATTGGGTACAGTTTTCGTGGTCCAGCGACCTTTGGAGTCGTACCACCCGGCTTCGTTCCGTTTCCATACAACCTCTTCCCATACTTCATAGTAGGAGGAGTCGGAGCCGCCGGTGGAGTCGGTGGAGCTGTATTCTATAGGAGGAAGCGGAGAAAGAGCTACCTCATCCCGTTCGACCATTTCAATTCGCTTACCGGAGGCGAACTGAACGGGGGCACAGCCGTAACTGTTGAGGGCAATACTGGCTCGGGAAAGAGCCTCCTACTCGAACAATTAATGGCCGAAGACCTGCGAAACGGAAGGCCGTGCGTATTCGTAACAACTGGAGACTTCCCGAGTAACATTAGAGCAAACGTGAAGACGTTGGGTTTCGACGTCTCCGGTTATGAACAGAATGGGTTGCTTACTTTTGTTGACGGGTACTCTGCAGAGGCTGGTCAAGAGTCAAGAGAAAAGATCTCTATCCCATCACTGGGAGACTTGACTACTCTGGGCATCAAGATTACCTCCGCACTACCCACGCCATCGTTCAGAGGCGGAAGCCTATACTTCGACTCGCTAACTCCCCTGGCCTCCAAGGCTAAGCCCGAGAGTATAGTGTCATTTGTCCTGTCTGTGGGTGCGAAGGTGAAAGGGCTCTCCGGCAAGGCCTTTTTCACAGTCGGACTAGGGGTCGATGGTGCTGTTCAGCGCCAATTAGAAGATACAGCTGACTGCATCGTGCAGATGGAGGCCTTTGAGGAATCTGGGAGTCGAAAGAGGCGTCTCCGAATAGCAAAGTTTAGAGCTCGAAAACACCAGGAAGGCTGGGCGCTGTTTACTATCGAAGATGGTAAGGGGATAATATTCTATTCGAAGAAACCGAGGAAGTAATTCAGCTAGAATACTTTGTCTCTCGGGAATACTTCTATTCCGGTGACGCCAAACTGGTATGGGCGGATCTGTGTGTCGTGAGATATTCCGCGCATTTTCTCTATCTGGACCGCCCTGACAACATTCCCTTCGTGAAAGAGACTGTGGAGAAGGACAACTCCTTGAGACAAGAATTCCTCGAGCTGAAATCGTCTATCCATCAGCGACGTCTTCAACTCGCTGGTGATAATAGACGTGCAACCAGAATCTGCAAGAGCGTCAAAAAATGCGACGGTAGCTCTTCGCTTCTTCAACTCCTCTACGTAGCGAAGCATTAAAGACGTGACGGGATCTAGAGCGATCCGACGAACATTCTCCCCTTCTACCACCTTGTTGATAGTCTTCAGAAGCTCGGTAAAGTCCGAGACATCAGTCGGGGACCCGCCGTATGGCGACAGACGGCTGCTTTCTACGCCAGCTCTTCTCAAACCGCTGGCATCTATGAATAGCAATTTTCCTTTCTTCTCCATCCCATCGATGTCCCAGTCATAGGACTGAAGGTTTCTCTTCACATGATCAGGGTGCTCGTCCAGAGTTACGTAGAGTCCCGTTTCGCCGAGCATTGCTCCATGATACAGATATTGCAACGCGAACGTGGTTTTTCCCGAGCCGGGGCTCCCAACGACTAGAATGCATCGTCCGTCCGGGAATCCTCCTCCTAGAAGCTCGTCCAAGCCTTTGATGCCGGTGGGAACTCTGTCCAAGAAGAATGCCAATGACTTTTCGCCCCTTGAATGTATAAAAACAGTATCTCGAAAAG
>Ga0137418_10002134_pt1 | contig 18141 bp, 12 predicted proteins | sample CZODoug3_1_2_16f_FD_122242 | JGI IMG/M metagenome (GOLD analysis project Ga0137418, IMG submission 122242) | Vadose zone soil fungal communities from Angelo Coast Range Reserve, California, USA - CZODoug3_1_2_16fungal (Hybrid Assembly) | ecosystem: Environmental > Terrestrial > Soil > Vadose... | reverse complement strand
GCGTGTATTCCCCTCCTTTGCGAGGAGGGGCTTTGCACATAAAGTCGCAGGAGTGGCACATTCCCCTCCTCGTGAGGCTTTCAAGGAGGGGGCGACCACCGATTTAACTCCGACTAAGGTCAATTTTTTACAATACGAGTCACTCCACTTCCCGATATATTCTCGCGACATGACTAAGAACATTCATTGGGCGCGGATTGTGATTGCGGGGTTTCTGGTCGAAGCAGCCATCTTTGCAGTGTTCATTCCCGTTTTTGTGCTCCTGGGCGAGCAGCCGGGCATCTACACGGCGGTCCTGGCTTCCTTTGCGATGGCTTTCCTGTTCGGTATGTGGGTGGGGCGAGGAATCGAGGCTCGCTTTGTCCTGCACGGAATGCTGGTGGGAGTCGCTGCCACGCTCGTTTACATTGGTCTGTCCTTCGCACAGCCTGAGCCCTGGCAGTACATCGTTGCTCACGGCCTCAAGATAGTCGGAGGCGCGCTTGGAGCGCGTGTCGCCGAGGGGCGAAAAAGGAAGGCGACAGCTCAACGGGAAACAGCCGCTGCAGAACTTTTGAAGGAATAAAGGCATAGATGAACGCTAAACAGTTTCGTCGTATCGCACTGGGGATGAAGGACGCAATCGAGGGCGCGCACATGGGGCATCCTGACTTCCGGGCCAACGGCCGGATTTTCGCCACCATTCATCCCGATCACGAGTGGGGAATGGTCAAGCTCACGCCAGACCAGCAGCAGAAGTTCGTCCTCGAGGATCCCACAACGTTTGCACCCGAGAACGGCGCATGGGGACGCGCGGGATGTACAAAGGTGCGGCTGGATTCGGCCGATGAAGACACGCTTGGAGAAGCGATGACACTGGCCTGGCAGAACACGGCCGTGAAGCGCGCTGCCCCACGGCCGCAACCCAAACGAACAACCAGAATGTCTCGAAAACGATGATGCGACGCCTGCGTGAACGCAACGAGTGGAAGTTCTTCGCAGTTCTGCCGAAGGCCGACCGGCCTCTCGCCATGGTCTGGTGGCTGATTCTCATGCTCAGAGGTGTGATGCCGGTGCTGTTCGCCATCGCCATGGGTGTGCTCGTTCGAAGCGTCCAGCAGGGTGACAGCCTGACTGGTCCATTGATCTTCGCAGGTGCCGTGTTCGTTTTGCTCCAGGTTCTCGCGCCTATCCACGTGGCGGTAGGCGCCAATCTCGGAGACCGCACGGCGGCGTGGCTCTACGATCGGCTAACCGAAGCGTGTGTTCGCCCGCCGGGGATGGGACATCTGGAGGATCCCAAGCTGACGGGTGATCTCAGTGTCGCTCGGGATTTCGATCTTGGCATGATGGGACCGCCGCTCTCGATCTCGATGGACTTCATCGCCGGGGGCCTGGTCGAGATGATTGGTGGCATGGCGTCAACAGCCGTGCTCGCGTGGTATGCCTGGTGGGCGCCAATCGTGCTTGCGGGCGCCTGGCTGGCGACACACTGGTTACTGCGTGAGAGCGCGATCTGGCGCGACCGGAACACCGATGAGGTGCGCGCTGCGCAGCGCGATTCGGATTATGCATACCGCCTTGCCGTCGATCCGCCCGCTGCCAAGGAGTTGCGGTTGTTCGGCCTTGTTGGCTGGGTCATCGAGCGTTTCGTTGCCAGGCGCACACGCCTGCACCAGCTTCAGTACGAAGCCACTCGCCTTCGTGAAAGACCTGTCGTGTGGAGTCTCCTGCTTGTGGTGAGCGCGAACGTTGCCGTGTTCTGGTCGCTCGCAAACGCGGCCATCGCCGGGCGCCTCGATCCGGGAGCCGTTGTCGTGTTTGCTCAGTGCGCCATGGGCACGGCAATGATCGCATTCGGCGGGCTCAACTGGGCGCTGGATTGGGCGGCTTCGCCGGTTGCGGCCGTACTTCGTCTGGACCCTGCCATGAGGGCTGCCGGCGCGCTCCCCTCGGGTACTCGGCGCGCCGAAGGACTGCCCCGAAAGTCGATCCGGTTCCGCGACGTCACGTTCGCGTACCCGAGTGGTGGTGCGGCGCCGGTGCTCAAGAAATTCGATCTCACGATTCCCGCAGGATCGTCACTCGCTATCGTCGGCAGAAACGGTGCCGGCAAGACGACGCTCGCCAAGCTGCTGTGCCGGCTCTATGATCCGCAGTCCGGCGCGATTGAGGTTGATGGTATCGATATTCGCAACCTGGAGGTCGACAATTGGCGATCGCGTGTTACTGCCGTGTTTCAGGATTTCATCAAGTTCGAGTTACCGCTGCGCGACAACGTTGCTCCCCAGGGTGCTCCGGACGATAAAGTGCTCGCTGCGCTCGACTCGGCCGGAGCCGCCGGGCTTGCCAATCTGGACACCGTGCTCGCACGCGGCTACGAACGCGGAACCGATCTGTCCGGGGGGCAGTGGCAACGGATAGCATTGGCGCGGGCGCTGTGTGCCGTGCGGCTCGGGGCGGGCGTCGTTCTTCTCGACGAGCCGACCGCCCAGCTTGACGTGCGCGGCGAGGCCGAGATTTTCGATCGCATCCTGGCTGCCACGCGCCACTGCACAACGATCCTCATCTCGCACCGCTTTTCAACTGTCCGGCATGCCGATCGCATCTGCGTTCTCGAGGACGGTGCGGTCGTCGAGCACGGCACGCACGATGATCTCATGGCTCTCGGCGGCCGCTACCGCACCAAGTACGACCTGCAGGCCCAGCGGTTCAGCGTCACAGAGGACGAGGAGGGTCAGACATATGACGTCCTCGCGTAAGCCTGGCGCTCCCTCGAATGAGCTGCCGCCCGGCCTGTCTTCGATCTGGCGGCTGTGCAAGCTCGGCTACCGCCACGAGCCGGGACTCTTGATGGCCGCGTTCCTGATGTCCCTCTTCGCGGCGTTGCCCGACTCGCTGGTCGCTGTCTGGCTCAAAGTGCTCGGCGACGGCATGCTCCAGCAAGATCGCAGGCGTGTGTTCGCCGCAGCAATGGGCCTTAGCGTTTCGGCTGCCGGCACATGGTTCCTGCGAACGGCGAGCACGCGCGTGCAGCGTCGTTTCCGCGACAAGGTCACGATTGCTCTCGAGTCGCACGTTGCAAGGCTCCAGGCGTCGGCCGCGACGATCGCGCACCACGAGCGCCCTGAATACCTGGATCGGCTTGCCATGTTGCGCAACCAGGTGTTCGTGCTCGACCACATGTACATGTCGGTGTTCTCGACCTGCGCCTGGATCCTGCGTCTCGGCATCACCGTCGCCCTGCTCGTTTCCATTCATCCCGCGCTGATCCTGCTGACCGTGTTCGCTCTGCCGACCGTATGGACATCGGCATGGCGCCCTGCGGTCGAGCGCATCGCATGGGAGAGCCGCGCATCGGCGCACCGCCTCGCTCGACATCTGTTCACCACGGCCACTACCGCCGCTCCAGGCAAGGAGGTCCGCGTCACCGGGATCGGCTCGCGGCTGGTCAGCGATCGCCGCGGCGCGTGGGAATGGTGGTACAGGGGCGTGTCGAAGGCGCGGTGGGATTCCGCCGTCTGGCATGCGCTCGCATGGGCCGTCTTCGGCAGCGCTTACGTGGGGGCGGTGGTATTCGTTTCGGTCGGACTGCGGGCGCCGGTGGGCGACGTCCTTCTGGTCCTGGCCGCCGGGGGGCGGCTGTCGGCGTATATCGGCGGTGCAGTCGGTGAGATCGGTTTCCTGCGTAGCATTTGGATTGATGGAGCCAAGCGTCTCGCCTGGCTCGAGGACTACGTTGCCTCGTTGACGGCGTCGGCCGACTTGCCAGTGCCGGCGCGCCTGACCGAAGGCATACGCCTCGAGAACGTTTCCTTCGCCTATCCCGGCACCGAAAGACTGGTGCTCGAGAACGTATCCCTCAAGCTTCCGGCCGGAACGGTCGTCGCCATCGTCGGCGAAAACGGGGCCGGAAAGACCACGCTTGTGAAGCTGCTCAGCAAGTTCTACGAGCCCTCATCGGGCGCAATCTATGTCGACGGCCAGCCGCTGGCTCGGATGCCCGCCGACGACTGGCGCCAGCGTCTGGCCGGCGCGTTCCAGGATTTCTTTCGGTTCGAGCTCCGCGCTCTTCACAGCATCGGTCTGGGCGACGTGCCGCGCCGCGACGATAAGCCTGCCGTCACTGTGGCGGTCGATCGCGCCGGGGCCAGCGACGTTGTCTCGCGTTTCGCCGCGGGCCTCGATACGCAGCTCGGTCCGACGTGGCCCGAGGGGGTCGAGGTTTCGTTTGGTCAGTGGCAGAAGATTGCGCTGGCGCGCGGCTTCATGCGCGATGACCCGCTGCTGCTCGTGCTCGACGAACCGACTGCAGCCCTCGATGCCGAAACCGAGCACGCTCTGTTCGAGCGCTACGCTGCCGCCGCACGCGGTGGCAGTGTGGACGGTCGCATTACGATTCTCGTCTCGCACCGGTTCAGTACGGTCCGCATGGCCGACCTCATTGTGGTGCTCGACGGCGCCCATGTCGTCGAAATGGGTTCGCACGCCGAGCTGATCGCCAGGCGCGGCCCGTACGCAGAACTCTATGGTATCCAGGCGGCTGCGTATCGGTGAAGCCTGTAAAGATGGATTAGCCGCGGATTACGCGAATTACGCGGATGGGCGCGCTATGACTCTCGGTTCCCGTCGCATGAATAAATTGCGCGCCCAGCCGCGTAATTCGCGTAATCCGCGGCTAATCCATCTTTACAGGCTTCATCGAAATTTCGTTCCTGGCATCACACCTGCTAACGAATATAAATATGGTCATTTTAGCGGCCGCCGAGGTCGCGATTGTGTTTAGTGGGGTCATTCTTTTCATCTGGCGTGTGCAATTCACGTATCCCAATTTTGCTCTCTTCCTTCTCGGGTTTATTGTCCTGACCTTTTTTATTCATCGCGACAAATTGCAAAATTTAGGTTTCGGTTCCCGCGGCCTCATCTCCGGTTTGAAGACTCTGGCAGCACCTACGGCGATCGTGGCGGCCATCCTGATATTTGCAGCCGCTCTAGACGGTGAACTGGACCTCGGCTCGCTTACAACGGCGAAGTTGTGGGGTCTCAACCGCTATTTTGCCTGGTGCCTGTTTCAGGAGTTTGGGCTTCAGTCCTTCTTCACCAATCGCCTATCTGCAATTTTCAAACAGCCGAACCGCATCGCCTGGGCATCGGCTCTCGTATTCGGCACGTTCCACATACCGAATCCTGTTTTGATTCCGGTGACCTTCGCTGGAGGCTACCTGCTGACAAGAATCTTTATAAAGCATCGAAATCTTGTACCGCTTGCGGTCGCACAGGCTATTGTCGGCAGCCTGCTTGCAATGGCGCTTCCGGGAAGCTGGCATCATGGTCTGCGGGTTGGGCCGGGCTACTATCGGTAGAGATTACGGCTCGAGAGTTACTTCGAAGCGGGCAACATTCGAGGACACTTTGGAGGTGTCATCCACAACCCACACTTCATGAGTTCCCGGTGAGAGAAGCAAGGTGTCGATGTCGTGAGTAAACGCGCCGTGATCGTCAGTGAGAATGGGGAGAACCGGAAACTCGGTTCCATCCGGCCTGCGGAGATGCGAGGACACGTTGTGCCTGGGGGTGAATCCGGTGCCCTGCATACCTACGTGTCCGTGGTGCTGAATCCGCGCGGTGGAAAGAGTCAACTTCGGAGTGCTCTGAGCACAGGATGCGGTGACGAAACAAAAGGAAACGAAGAGGAACGGTAAAAAAGCTTTCCGTAAATTCATTACAAATTCAAACTGGGAAGGGCGCGGCTAAAGCCCACGACTACATTTCGGGTCAACCCGGTTTTCAATGTAGTCGCGGGCTTTAGCCCGCCCCCTTTACTCCTATGTCCAGCGATAGCCCTGACTCCCCAGAGGCAGCGAGCGAATTCGTATGCCCGTCGCCGCGAAGATTGCGTTGGAGATCGCCGGCACAGCTGGCGGCAAGGAGGGTTCGCCCAGACCGGTCGGAGTGAAATCGGTCTTGAGGAACTTCACCTCGATGGACGGCGGTGCCTGGGACATACGAGTCGGCTGGTACTGGCTGAAATTATTCTGCACGACTCGGCCCCGGTCGATCGTGATTTCCCACGCCATCATGTGACTCATGGCCTCGATGAATCCTCCCTGGACGAGGTTGACAGCCTCACTCGGGTTCACGATCTGACTTCCGATGTCGATCGCCGCCCAGGCCTTGTTGACTTTCAGCTTCTTGTCCGCAGTGACAGCGGCTTCTACCACATAGGCGACATAGCCGGAATGCGCAAACTGGAATGCAGTGCCGAGGCCTGTACCTTTGGGAAGCTTGTCACGGTTCTTCCAACCCGACATATCTCTTACAGCTTCGAGCACCCCAATGGCGCGCTGGGCGTTGAACGGGGCGCCAAAAGAGTTCGGACTGGCAGGAGGAGCAGGCACCAGTGGATTGGCCAGCAGATCCAATCGGTACTGCAGTGGATCCTTGCCGGCCTCGACCGCGATTTCGTCAATGAACGACTGCATGACGAACGAAACACCGTTGGTGCTCGGCGCACGCAACGCTCCGGTCGGAATGCCGTATGGGGTGATCTGACCTTCGGACACCCAGAAGTTCGCCACGAATCCTCGGGGGAATTCATTGGCGGGAATGACCGAAGTGGTGCCGTGGCTTGCAACGTAGTCGCGGAACGCGATGAGCTTTCCGGATGCATCCAGGCCGGCCTTGAAATAGTGGAAGCCCGCTGGACGGTAATTGTCGTGATGGATATCGTCTTCGCGCGTCCACAGCAGCTTTACGGGCACGCTAGGCAACCCTTGCTTCGCCCGTTCATCAGTCACGAGCCTGGCGATCTTGGAAACCTCGATGTCGTATTCGCTCACGAGGCGTCGGCCGAAACCGCCACCAGCTCGCACCAGATGGAACGTGACATCGCTGTTTTGGATGCCGGCCGGCACCGCAGCGTTGGCGATCTGCGGAATCTGGCTCGGTGACCAGATTTCAAGCTTGCCGTCCTTGTAATGCGCGGTTGAATTCTGCGGCTCGAGTGGAGCGTGAGACAGCAGTGGGAAGGCATACTCGGCCTCGACAATCTTGGCTGCGGTCTTGAATGCTGCTTCAGCGTCGCCTTCTTTAGCGCTGCGCGGAGTGCCGCCCGCAGGCGTCTGCGAAGCCTGGGTGGACGACAGTTGTTTGGCCTGTGCGAGATAACCGGCGCTGCTCTGCGAGGCGACCGGCCCTTCGTCCCAGACGGGTTTCAGCGACTTCCGTGCATTGTTTGCCAGCCACCAATTGTCCGCAACAATCGCAACTCCCGAAGCCCATCTCACGTTAGGTGCAGGGGGAGCCCCGGCCGGAGCCGGCGTCGGGTCGGGAGATGCGGGAACGATGAACGCATGCTTTACACCGGGCAGTTTCTTGATTTCATCCAGATTTGCACTGACCGCTTTGCCGCCAAACACCGGGCATTTTTCATACACCGCGTGGAGCATGCCTGGAGGATTGACATCGATGCTGAAGGACGGCTTACCCGTCACGATCGCGAAATTGTCCACTCCAGGGGTGGGTTTTCCGATGATCTTGAAATCTTTCGGATCCTTCAGCTTGACAGAGGACAGTTCCGGGACAGGCATTGCCAGCGCCGTTTGTGCGAGCGACGCGTATGTCGCGGTCCGTTTTGTCGGCGTGTGCGTAACGATTCCGGAGCCCGTCGTCACCTCTGAAGCCGGCACATTCCACTGTTTTGCGGCTGCGGCAACCATCATGGCTCTTGCGGTTGCGCCGACATTGCGCATCGGTTGGTAGTTCTGCGGGGTCGCTGTGGAACCACCTTCAATCTGGCCCACCGTTGGCGCGCCCATGTCTCTGCCGTACTTGTCGTCACGGTCGGCCTGTTCGATCTTCACTTGCTTCCAATCGACATCGAACTCGTCCGCGATGATCATGGGCAGCGAGTTTCGAATGCCCTGCCCCGTTTCCGGATTCTTAGAAACGATCGTGAAGGTGTTGTCCGGAAGAACCTTGATATAGGTGTTGGGGTTGATAGGCGTTGGCGCGGGAGCAGGACCTCGCTGTTGCGCGAGTAGCCCGTTTTCGGTATAGAAGGCGATCAACATGCCACCGCCGGCGAGCGCGCTTACTTTGATAAAGGATCGACGATCGAGTTGTTTAGTCTTCATGTTTTTCATCGCGCCCTCCTAACTCTTCCTGCCGTTTGCGGCAAGATGAATTGCTTCACGAATTCTGAGGTACGTTCCACACCGACACACGTTGCCGGACATCGCCGCAGCGATGTCGCTGTCCGTCGGTTTGGGCTTGCTGGCCAGCAGTGCCGCAGCGGACATAAGTTGTCCCGCCTGGCAGTAGCCGCACTGTGGAACATCCACTTCGAGCCACGCTTTTTGCAGCGGATGGGATCCGTCGGCCGAAAGTCCTTCGATGGTCTTCACTTCAGCATTGACCGTCGAAATCGGCGTCTGGCATGCGCGCACCGCTTTGTTTCCCACGTGCACCGTGCACGCGCCGCAGGCGCCGATACCACATCCGAACTTCGTTCCCTTCATGTTTAGAACGTCCCGGAGCACCCACAGCAGGGGCATCTCTCCCGGCACGTCTACCGTCTGAGACTTTCCGTTCACCGTCAACTTGTACGCCATAAACATCAACTCCCAAATTAAGGATTGACTACCAGTTGAGACCAGAATCGATTCCAGGACTGTGAGGGCCGGAATCTGCTCTGCGGAGATTATCACCGATCACTGCGCGGGACCAATCTTTTGAGTGTTTTGTTTCGCTTAAGCACGGGCTATCCTTTTGGGATAGTCCATTCTGATTCTGTGTGTACCGAAGTTCCGACTTCCTCTCTCTTTGTTGTGAAAAGCCAATAATTTCAAAACGATCCCAGAATCACGGGATATGGTTACGTACGTGCACATCAATATTACGTACACAGCGCACGGAAGTTGGAGGCAGCATGATCCGTATCAAGGTCGAATACGATAAGTACAATCGCACATTCAAGCTTCAAGATCGCGAATTTGGATCAGTCCTGGAGGACGGTGTTGTCTACGAGTTGGTCGTGCCCCTTCGGACCGAAGGACTGGAGGAAGAGGACAGCGTCGCCCCGATGGTGGTTCCGCTCGTTCACGCGTAACCTGGTACTGCCCATCCTTTTACTGACTCCTTGGGCGCAAATCCCCGGATTTGCCGCCATCTTCCGATTTTCCCCAAAGCAAACTGAATTGAAGAGCGGAACCAGACGAGGGCCTCGTGCGTATATATAGACGTACGGTATGGACGAACACGAGGGGACGAAGAAGCGCGACCGCGTCAATATACTCTGGTGGTGTGCCGGGGTCGTTCCCGACACGCTAAGTCTGTACCCGACTGAGAAAGCCAAGTACGAAGGCATTGGCGGGGCTGTACTGACAACTGGTGTTTTGGCCTTTCTCTCCGGTTTCTACGCCGTCTACACAACACTCGCAAGCGGGCCGTACGGCCTTGTCACATCCATCGGATTCGGTTTGTTGTGGGGGCTTGCCATCCTTAGTCTCGACCGCTACATCGTATCCTCGCTCCGTAAACCAACCGATCCCACAACCAGATGGCGGCAACGCATCAAAGAGACGTGGCTCCCGGCTCTGCCCCGAGTGTTGCTGGCGATTCTTATTGGCATTACTCTCAGCAAACCGCTCGAACTGCGGCTCTTTCAGCATGCGATCGGCGTTCAGGCCGAGATCAACCGGGATCGGGCAGTTACCGCGAAACGATCCAGCCTGACCGAAAGCAGCCGCCTCGGCGAACTCACCGCAGAATTGAAACAACTCAACGATGAGATCGCCACCGGCGAAACGCGAGCAAAGTTTCTCGAAGACGAATTCCGGAAGGAAGCGGATGGTACCGGTGGAAGTCAGCGTTACGGCTACAGTGAGGTGGCACGCCTGAAAGAGGCGGCTGCCCTGCAGGCGCGAAAACAGGTCACGGACTTGCGCCTTTCACCGAAGCTCCTTCAACTCCAGGCCGAAAAAGACCAGGTCACGGCGCAAATCGACCAACAGATGGAAGCGTTCCGGCAAAGTCAGGCCGACGATTTTCTCACAAACATGACAGCTTTGGCGGATCTCACTGCGAACTCACCTGCGGTCTGGTGGGTCAGTACTTTCGTGATGCTGCTGCTTATTGGCATCGAAATCACGCCTGTTCTTGTGAAGCTTCTCTCTCCCGTTGGTCCCTACGATGTGAAGCTGGATGCGATCAATAGCGTTGAAATCAATGAAGCTCTTCTTAAAAGAGACACATCCATCCGCATCGCCAACCACCACTACGCGCACGCTGAAACAGCCGAGCGGCAAGCCGACGACAGCCTCCTGGATATCCGGACAACACTTGCGGGGAATGAACTCCAGCGCAGGGCGGCCCAGTTTCAAGCGAGCAGGGCCGCCGGAGCAGGAACGACCGTCGAGCAGTTCGTCGATGAGGTGCGAACGGAGGTACTCACTCTGCGGAATGCGGCTAAGTAAGGTTTAGCCGGCTGCTTCCCGAATCGTGTAGGGCGGGTTGAACTGAGGTGTGTTTGCCTGGTGCCCGGCAATCCAGCGGAGGACATAGACGCTCTTCGGATCCGTAAGGCCAAAGAAGCCCGGGATGACTTCAAGCATGGTGTGCGCCACCAGGTCTTGAAAGTAGTCGATGTCCGGCTCGACGAGTACCCACCTGGTTCCGGCCGGCGAAGGGTCGTTTTCATGAAACGTGAGTTGCACGTTTGCTTCGCCAAACTGGATCTGCTTGTAACTGCAAGTAGCTCCTTCATGCAGGATGTTTGGATTCTTCTCTTCGGCGAACGCTCCTTGTGAGGAGGCGAGCTTCACCTGGTTCAGCAGCTCGGGCTCAGCCCACACGTAGAACTTATCCTGCTTCATCGGAAATCTGGGATTTTCCCACACGAGCAAACGGAAGTAGTCCAGGACCGTGCTTTGCGGAAGATGCAGGTCCCGGCTGGCGGTCAGGATGTTGAACAGACACGCGAGGCTTGGGGCCTGACCTTCCATCAAGTCTTCATACCGTTGCTGCGCTTTCGTAGAGTCGCCTGCGCCCTGCGAGAAGAGTTCGACGAGGCGCGGTGAATGCTGCTGCAGATCCTTCCAGGTTGCAAAGTTGAACTCTGATTTCCGGGGAAGGAGCATGAGGAAGACGGGGCGGATGATCTTTGGCGAGACATTCACGGGAAAGAAGCCCGCGGTAATTGAGCCGTCAGTCGAGGCGAGCACGGTGTATTGGTCGCGAAGGTTGTCGTAGAACGGGACGTCCAGAGTGATGGTTGAGGCCTTCAAGAAATCGCGAAAGACGACCTGTTTGTTGCCGTCAGTGACCGTCAGCAGCGCTCGGGTCGCCGGGGGCAGCAGTTGCCGCGTGCCGTCATACAGGTTGATCAGAATTTTTGCGGTTGCCATTGGTTGTCTCCCGGTTTGGGGCGCCTCCAGATTGTACGCCCACCCCATCATCGATTTCCCGACGCATTTTTTCTGGATTGCAGGCCCGTGCTTGATATCTGATTCAATGGGAGGGACGCGATGATTTCCATTATTCGCTACACACTATTTTTCCTGATGACCGGCGTGGCATTAGCGCAGACCGGCACTTCGCGAATCACAGGCACGGTTACCGATGTTTCTGGGGCGTTGGTTCCGGGCGCTACCGTGACAGCGAGGAATGAGGCCACAGGCGTCACTTACACGCAGACGACAACCGAGGCCGGCCTTTACGGATTTCCATCTCTTCCGGTGGGCAGCTACACGGTGAGCGTGGCCCTGCAGGGGTTCAAGACGACAAACAAGACCGGCAACATTCTGGAGATCAACACACCGTTGGTGATCAATTTGTCGCTGGAGGTCGGTGGGGTCACAGAGACGGTGGAAGTCGCGGCGGTGACGGAAGTCTTGCAGACCACCAATGCGGCGATCGGCAATGTGGTGGAGCGCAAAGCCATCGTGGATCTTCCGCTCAATGGGCGGAACCCGCTGGCGTTAATTGCACTGGAACCCGGAGTGGTTCAAAGGTCGGCAGGAGCCGCAGGTTCCGGCATTCACGTGAACGGAGCGCGCGACCGCGCCGTCAATGTGACCGTGGACGGGATTGAAGCCAATGAATCTTCGGTCCCGAACCCGGTCTCGAACCTGTACCGGCTCAATCCGGACAACGTGCAGGAATATAAGGTCACCACGAACAACGCGACGCCGGAGGAGGGCCGCAACAGCGGAGCTTCGGTGTCGGTCGCCACGCGCAGCGGGACCAATGATTTTCACGGCACGGCCTTCGAGTTTCTGCGCAATACCGCGCTCAACGCCAACGAGTTCTTCGCTAATGCGCAGGGAACACCCAAACCCGAGATCAAGCTGCACCAGTTTGGCTTTGAGGCAGGTGGGCCCATCCGCAAGAACCGGACTTTCTTTTTCGGAAGCTGGCAGGGACAAAACAACAAATTCGCTCAGCCCATCGATCAGACGTTCGGCATCCCGAGACTCTACACGCCGCTGGCTCTTTCCGGAATCTTCCGCTATTTCGTGGCCGATCCCAGAAACCCTCTGGTATTGAACGGGCAGACGATCACACGAAACAGCCCGCTACTGGTGGACCCCGCGACTGGGGCGTATCGTCCGGGCGTACGGAATTGCACAATCCCCACGGACCTCAACTGCGTCGCGTCTTTCAATATGTTCGCCAACGATCCACAGCGCCGCGGAGCCGATTCCAAAATCGGCGCCTTGTTCAATAGCTATCCGAAGCCGAACTCATACGCAACCGGCGACGGTCTGAACACTGCCGGCTATATCTGGAATCCTCCCACGCGCAATGAGGGGCCCAACTACATGGGACGTGTTGATCACAATTTCGATACGGACAATAACCTGTTTGTGCGGTGGTTGCAGGCGGACCAGAACACGCGCGAAGGAGATCCCTTGAATGCGCGGCCCCAGGTCTTTCCTGGATTCCCGCCGCTGGGCGAGGTGTTCCGATCCACCAAGAACCTGGCGGTCAGTTATCGCCGGGTAATTTCACCGCGGGTCGTCAATGAGTTCACCGCCGGGTTCGCGCGTTTTGTGTTTCTCTTTACGCAGGGCGAAGCGAACCCCGCCTTTCCGGATGTCCCACCGTATCAGAATGGCTTTAACAACATGATCAGTCTTCCTTATATCAACACGCCGAGAACTTTTCGCGCCGTCACAACACCGCAAATCCTGGACAATCTGAGCATCGTCAGTGGCGCGCATGTCTTCCGGCTGGGAGCAAACGTGCGGCTGTATCAACACAACGACCAGCGCGGCCAGCCGGGTGGGACGAATGTGACGCCGATGCTGTCGTCCATGTCCAACATCCGGACGCCGGTGGGATTCAACACTCCGGCCGTGGGTGCCGGGAGTATCGACGCTACCGACAGCAACAATCTGAACGGCGCCATCAATGACATTCTGGGGATTCCGGCGCGGTTGTCCCAGGTGTTTCTGGGCGACCTTTCCGCCGATGCGTTTCTGCCGTTTCGATCCGGCAAAAGTGTGACGTTGTGGAATCAAGGCCACCGCTTGAAGCAATACAACTTCTATTTTCAGGACGAGTGGAGAGTGCGGCAAAACGTGGCTCTGAACTATGGCGTACGCTGGGAAATCAATCTCGCTCCATCGGAATCGCATGGCCGGGTCTACGTCCCGGATAAACCGATTAACGGCACACAGGGTCTTGTCACCTTCAGGAAGACCGACCGCTGGTATGAGCGAAACAACGTGGGGGCGCTTGCGCCGCGCCTCGGCATTACCTGGAGCCCCACTTCCAGACTGGTTATTCGTTCGGGCTACGGAATCGCCTTTGACCCGATCTCCTCATTCCAGGTGACGGCGGTATCCGGCAAAGTGCCGGGCCTGACGTTTTCCTGTTCTGCCACGGTTGGCGGCGCCACGACTCCGGGCTGCGCGGCAGTGCCGGACATCCGGATCGGCGACGGCTTCCCGTTGGAACTATCGACGCCGAACACCAGGCCATCTTCGTTCCTGACACCTCCCGCACAAATTCTCACCAACGCTCCGAATCTGACGGTGTTCGACCAGCAGCTCAAGCTCCCGACGGTTCACCAGTGGAACCTGTCCATTGAAGGCGAGCTGCCCTGGGGAATGGTGGCGCAGGTAAGTTACATCGGCCGGCGTGGCACGCGGCTATTGCGTGCTTATGATTCCAACCAGATCAACGCGGATGGAATTCTGCCTTCGTTCCTGCTCATGCAACAGAATATGCGTAACGGCTGCCGGCCGGATGGAACAGGCTGCGCAAATGGTGTTGCAATTCCCATCGTGACCTCCGGAATCGTCAACAGCACGTTTGTCAATTCCACGACCACCCAAAGTGATCTCACGCTGAACGCCGCCGGCAACTTCGCGGGCCGGGTGGAGCAGACGACTCTGGCCGCGAAGCTTCGGCCCAACCAGCAGTTCGCAACCATCACCTACATCGACTCGGGAGGAGACTCTTACTACCACAGTGGCCAGGCCACGCTGCGAAAGCGCTTCAGCGGCGGGTTGCTCGCCGGCGTCGCGTACACCTATGGGAAGTCCATTGACGACCAGTCCGTGGATCCTGTCGGATCGACTTCCGGCGGCGCCCTCAGCACGACCAACTCCCGGACTCCGACCGACACCCGCGACTGGCGCCAGGAGCGCGGGCGCTCCGATTTCGACCGCCGCCACGTGTTCCTGGCAAACTCGCTCTGGGAGTTGCCCGTTGGCAGGCAGAAGCGTTTCGCATCCGGAATCCATCCAGTGCTGAACCACTTTGTTGGCGGGTGGAGCATCAACGGGATTTACACCTACATGTCAGGAGAGCCGTTCGCTGTGCGCAGCGGAGTACGAACCTCGAATTTTTCTCACGAGTCGCGCGCAGATATCGTTGGACCGAAGCCTGAGGTTCGGTTGCAGGAAGTTCCCGGAGTTATCGGTCCGGTAGTTTTCAAGGACGCCACCGGTTTCGCCATACCGGCACCCGGGACCAACGGCGCCGGCCGCAATATCTTCGAAGCACCAGGTTACTGGAATCTCGATTTAGGGATTGGGAAACGGTTCGATCTCAGTGAACGGCTGAACCTGCAGTTCCGCGCCGAAATGTTCAACGCGCTGAACCATCCGAATTTTGACAATCCGCGGGACTCTTCGGCGGCTTCGCCCAGCATCCGGTCCACAGTGTTTGGGCAGACTTGTTGCCAGACAGTGGCTCCCCCGACGACACAGACAATCATTTCTACCGGGGAATCGGGACGAGTGGTCCAGTTTGCGCTGAAGCTCCTGTGGTAGGCTGCGACTCGACTGGGGCAGCCGGCGCGACGATGATCCGGAATCCAATCCGGTCGCTGCGTTCGTTCGGATCGCGGTTGGCGCGGCGGGCAGCGCGCAGCTGCGTTTCGTCGTCGGCCCAACTGCCGCCGCGGATTACGCGTTTCGCGCCCTGCGCGGGTCCGGCCGGATTTTTTACGGGTGAGATCCTGTAGTAATCCTTGGAGTAGAAGTCTGAGACCCATTCCCACACATTCCCGCTCATGTTATAGAGGCCGAACCCGTTCGGCGGGTATGCGTCTCGCCCGGCAGTCATTACGCCAAGCGTTTCACTTCCCTTGTAGCGCGCGAGGTTGTAAGGACTCCCAAAACCCCAGGGATATGTCGAATCCTTCTTACCTCCGAGCGCGGCGTATTCCCACTCCGCCTCGGTGGGAAGCCGTACGGTCGTACCGAACTTTGCGGAAGCCCACTTGCAGAACTCGGCGGCGTCCTGGTAACTGACATTCACGACCGGGAGATCTGGATTTTCCAGCAGATAGTTTTTCGCGAATGCCGGATCCTTCGGTCGTTGAAAACCGGTGTCTTCAAGAAAAGCCAGGTACTGCCGATTGGTGGTTTCGGTGCGGCTCATCCGAAACCCGTCGATCCTCACTTGATGTCGCGGTTTTTCGTCTTCCCTGGTGCCGTCATTTCCCATCGTGAAAACGCCGCCGGGTATCGCTACCGTATCGAAGAGCGCCGTCCATTTCAGCCGCGGCTTCGCGGCCGGTGCCTTGATGATGGCGTCTTTTTTTGCAGCCGGATGCCGATCGGTTGCCGGTTTTGTGACCGCCGCAGCGAGCGCCGTTTTTAGCTTTTCTTCTTCCTGCGCCCGAAGCTTATCGACACGCTCCAGCGCAGCGGAAGCCAATTGTCCCTCCGGGTAGTTCTTAAGGAATATGTTCCACGCCTCTGCTGTATCAAGCGACTGTGCCATGCGGAAGGCCGCAAACTCCGCAGCGGACACAGCCGGTACAGCGGAGACTGTCTGGACGACTTCCTGTTTGGCTTCCATCTTGCGATTGAACCCGAGGGCGCCCGTGATGAAAACACCGATGAGCACCGCCAACCCAAGTGTAGCCAATGCCCGTGGTGACTGGCCAAGAGCCGCACGGGCCCTGATGTTGTTTCGCCGCGGCGCGAGGGCTTTTTCAGACGTCGCAGGCTCATCGAGCAGGGCTGTCTGAAGCTCCTCAACCGATTGAAAGCGTTTTGTGGGGTCTTTCTCCAGACATCGAAGTATGGCTCGTTCGATGTATACCGGAACCGCCTTTTCAATATCGCGCGGGTTCGGCGGCGCCTCTCGAATTTGTTTGAGGGCCACTTCGATTGGCGTGTCGGCAGTGAAGGCGGCTGAGCCTGTGAAGATCTCGAACAGCACGAGTCCCAATGCGTAGATGTCGGCACGCTGGTCGATCGGCTCCCCTTGTGTCTGTTCCGGTGCCATATAAGCAGGTGTGCCCACGGTTCCCGTGGAACCATCGGCAATCAGATGTGCCAGGCCGAAGTCCATCAGCTTCGCATTGCCGGCTGAGTCGATCATCAGATTCTCCGGCTTGATGTCGCGATGCATGATGCCCTGGGCGTGGGCCTCGCGCAGACCGTCACAGATCTGTTGAGCGAACTTGATGCCCTGGCGGGCGCTGAGTGCGTTAAAGCGGTTCAGCACGCGCCGCAGGCTTTCGCCTTCAACGAATTCCATGGAGATGAAGGTGGCTCCGTCGCCGCGGTTGAAATCGTGGATGCGGCATACGTTCTTATGCGTGATTTTTCGAGCAAGCCGCAGTTCGTTCTTGAGGCCTTCCAGAGAAGCCGTCGCATCCGCGATCTCGGGCTTGAGGACTTTGAGCGCCACAAGCTCTCCAGTTTCGCGATCGCGGGCTTTGAAGACAACGCCCATCCCACCGGCACCAACACGATCCAGAATCTCGTAGCGCGCCGACACAGGTGCACACTCCAAAGCCAGGTTGCTGAGAGCCTGAACTGGTTCGCTGCTGGAGCGCAACTCTTCGCGGGCTGGATCGGCCCAGATCACTTCATAGAGCTCTTCGCGTTCGGCCTTGCCTTCCAGGCTGGCCGGCCCCAGAGAGTTGCAACATATCTCAGTGTCGAGGGTGGCTTCATACACGGGCCGGGAAACCAGGATTTGCGATGGCCCGCTGCGCTTCGTGATCCGGGCCGCAACATTGACGACCTCCCCAAAAAGATCGTTGCCGCGCCGGAAACCCACGCCAGAATTGATTCCGATCCGGATCTGCAGACGTTCGCTGGCTGCGAAACTCTGGTTGTGCTGGAAGAGCCGTCGCTGAATTTCAACGGCTGCGCGGACTGCGAGTAGCGGTTCCGGAAACTCTGCCATCACGGAGTCTCCGATCGTCTTGATGACGATTCCCTGAGATTCCTCGACCGCGCTTATGACCAGGTGGTCGTGACGGTGAAGTAGCAACAACCCCGCTGTGTCCCCAAAGCGGTCGAAATACGTGGTCGAGCCGACGACGTCGGTGAAAAGAACGGCCTGGTGCGTTTTATGACGACGGAGTTCTTCGTCGATCTCGGAGCGGGCCTTAAGTAGTTGATTTATATTGTCTTCCAGGAGATCCATTTACCCTTATTCGAGGAAAAGTACTTTTGTAACGCTCCACCTTACGATAGAGTCCTGCCGGAGCCAAGTGCTTTAATAGCTCGGTAGGAAAATCAGGCCAAACGCACGACTGGCGGGCATTCCAGACGGTTTGCCCGCCATTGGCCACCTGCCGTTACATCTACTTGAGCGCGAAGACCTAGCAGCCCGTGGTAATTCGGGGACAGACGCATAAATCACCTAAATTCGCATTGAAGACATTGGAAGAATTTAGGT
>Ga0137418_10002133_pt1 | contig 18142 bp, 18 predicted proteins | sample CZODoug3_1_2_16f_FD_122242 | JGI IMG/M metagenome (GOLD analysis project Ga0137418, IMG submission 122242) | Vadose zone soil fungal communities from Angelo Coast Range Reserve, California, USA - CZODoug3_1_2_16fungal (Hybrid Assembly) | ecosystem: Environmental > Terrestrial > Soil > Vadose... | reverse complement strand
TAGCGGCGCAAGGGATCACTTCTTTGCCTTCCCGTCTTCCTTGATTTCCTCGAAGTTCGAGATGACGTGATCGATCAGGCCGTACTCCTTGGCCTCCTCCGCCGACATGAAGCGGTCGCGGTCCATGTCCTTTTCGATCGATTCGACGGTTTTGCCGGTATGCTTGGCATACAGCTCGTTGAGCTTGCGGCGCAGGAACAGGATCTCCCGCGCCTGGATCTCGATGTCCGACGCCGTGCCCTGCGTGCCGCCGGAGGGCTGGTGCATCATGATCCGGGCGTGCGGCAAGGCTGACCGCTTTCCCTTACGCCCGGCGGTGAGCAGGAACGAGCCCATCGACGCGGCCATGCCCATGCAGATCGTGTTCACCGGGGCACGCAGGAACTGCATCGTGTCGTAAATAGCCATGCCGGAGGAGACGAGACCACCTGGGGAATTCACGTACAGGTAAATATCTCGTTCCGGGTTGTCGGCATCCAGGAACAGCAGCTGGGCGATGATGATGTTGGCGACATCGTCCTGGATCGAGGTGCCGAGGAACACGATGCGGTCCATCAGCAGGCGGCTGAAGATGTCGTAGGTGCGCTCGCCACGGCTCGAGCGCTCGATGATGTACGGCGGATAGATGTGGCTTTCGAGCTTCGTCACGCTTGCTCCACGGTGGACTGCGACAGGAGATAGGCGAACACCTTCTCCTCGGTGATGCTCCGCGCGACATCACGGAGCCGCTTGGCCTTCTCCAGCGACGCATATAGCTGCGCCGCCGGCATCCCGCGCCGCTCGGCGAGCTGCTGAATGCGCGCATCCAGCTCGCCTTCGGTGGCGCGCAGAGTCTGTGACTCGACTACGAAGTCGAGCACCAGATCGCGCCGGACCTGGGATTCGGCGATCGAGCGGAACTCCTCGGCGAACTGCGGCCAACGCTCCTCGGGGATCTCGTACGCCTGGGCGTACATCCCGAGGACACGCTCGACCAGCGGGCGCGGCGCCACGACGTTGTTCGCTTGCACGATCTGCTCCACCAGCTCCGAGCGCACTTTGGAGTCGGCCTCTTTTTCCGCCTCTTTCCCAAGGTCTGCGGCAACCGCAGTCCGGAGCGCCTCGAGCGACTCGAAGTCGCCCATCTCCCGCGCGAACGCATCGTCCAGCGCGGCGAGCTCCTGGCGTTTCACTTCCCGCAGGGTGAGCTGGATATCGCGCGTCTGCCCCCGCTTCGCTTCTTCGGCGAAGTCGTCGGGGAAGCGGACGGTCGCATCGACGGAGTCACCCGGCGTGAGGTTCATGATGCGCTCCTCCACGTCGGGAATCGCCCGGCCCTCGCCCAGGACGAACTGGTAGGGCTGGGGATCCTTGACCTCGCCGTTCTCGCGCGTCGCGATCATGACGTCCACGAGATCCTTGGGCTTCGGCTTTTCGCCCGTCACGGGTGTCCATGGCGCGCGCTGTTCTCGCATCGCGTTGAGTTGCGCGTCGACCTGGGCGGTGCTGACCGCCGGCACCGTCCGCGTGAGCCGGAAGCCGCCGAGACGCTGGAGCTTCAAATCGGGCTTCAGCTCGACGTGGAACTCGAACGTGACGGGAGCGCCTTCCTCCCACTTCAGGTTGTGGATGTGCGGATCGGCGATGGGCTTCAGCTCTTCCTGCTTCTGCGCGACGCGCCAGCTCTCCTGCACGAGCTCGCGCAGCGTCTCCTGCCGGATGTCGTCGGCGAATTTCTTTCGGACCACGGCGGCCGGCACCTTGCCCTGCCGGAAGCCGGGAAGCCGGGCGCGCTGCTGGTAGACCTTCGTCGCGCGCTCCTCGGCCGCCTTCACGTTATCGGGCGGGATCGTTACTTCCAGCGACGCTTCGCCGGGTTCGTCCCGAGTCTTCTTGACGAGGATGGTATCAGGCATGCTGGGGTAAAATCTAACTCGGCGGGGAATGGGGAAGGGGGAATGGTGTCACCAATCCCCAGTCCCGGTTCCGATGCGACCGGAGGGACTCGAACCCCCACGGGTTGCCCCACCAGCTCCTAAGGCTGGCGCGTCTGCCAGTTCCGCCACGGTCGCGAAGCTTTCGCGAAATGTATCTTTCCCGGGTCCTGTTGTCGTCCCTTCAAATGCCTTTAGGAGCTTGCAGATGAATCATCCACGCGTCGGTATTGTCGCTCTCTCGCTTGTCCTTGGCCTGTCCGTCCCCGCCCGCCCCGCCGCCGGTCAAGCGGCAAAGGACAAGGATCGAGTTTGCGCCCAGGTCCAAAACCGCACACCCCCCGTGGGAAGCTGGGCGAGCTACAACTGGACTGGTGGCCGGTCGAACGGCACCACCATGCGGATGGCCGTCGTGGGTCAGGAGCCGCAGGACGGGAAGACCTATTTCTGGTACGAGGTGACGATCGCCGATCCCAAGCGGCCTCGGGACAAGATGATCCTGCAGATGCTCGTGGCGGGGCTGGGGACAGGCAACGTGCGGAGCATCGTCATGAAGAGCGGGCAGCAGCCCGCGATGAAGATGCCTCCCCAGATGATCCAGATGGTCAACTCTTCTCCCGGGATGAACATGGCGGCGGATCTCGCCCGCCAATGTCAGACGATGGAAGTCGTCGGCTGGGAGCCGGTCACGGTCCCGGGAGGCGCGTTCCGCGCGCTTCACCTGCGCAATACGGCCTCGGGGATGGTGGCCGAGGTGTGGCTGCAGCCCGATCTGCAATTTGCGATGGTGAAATCGGTCTTGAAAGACGGCGGGGTGATGGAGTTGGGCGCGCAGGGCACGGACGCCAAGTCATCGATCACGGAGACGCCGGTCGAGATGCCGGGAATACCGGGCGGCACGCCGCCGAACTAGTCGCGTTGACGCGCTGCGGGGCGCCGTCTACTTTGACGCCGTGCCGTTAGTACTCGCCCTCCTCCTGCTCCTTCTCACCGCGTGCAGCGGGCAATTCCCGCAGTCGGTGTTCGCTCCTCGATCCGATTTCAGCACCGAGCTCGCGGGGCTCTTCACGAACATCTTCTGGTGGGCCGTCGTCGTCTTTGTGATCGTCGAGATGCTGCTGCTGATCGCGCTCGCGCGGTTTCGCGCGCGACCCGGGGCCGCTCACCCCAAACCCGTGCACGGCCACACGGCGCTCGAGATCGGGTGGACGCTCGCTCCCGCCCTGATCCTCGTCTTCATCGCCGTCCCGACGATGCGCGCGATTTTCGCGACGTCGGGCCACGCTCCGGAGGGCGCGCTGCGCGTCGAAGTCATCGGCCACCAATGGTGGTGGGAATACCGCTACCCGACCCTGAACATCAGCGCGTACAATGAGCTGCACCTGCCGGTGCGGACGCCCATTCAGGTCGACATGACCTCGGCGGACGTGATCCACAGCTTCTGGGTGCCACGGCTGGGAGGAAAACGCGATCTGATTCAGGGACGTACCAATCGCATCGCCTTCCGCGCCGACTCGACGGGCGAATACTGGGGCCAGTGCGCGGAGTTCTGCGGCGCCTCGCACGCCAACATGCGGCTCAGAGTCTTCGTCGAGTCGGACTCCGCGTTCCAGCGGTGGGTCGATCAGCAGCGTGCGGCGCCGGCGACGCCGGCAAAGGGCTCGCCCGCCGAAGCCGGGCTGCAGGTCTTCCGGCGCAGCGCCTGCATCGGCTGCCATACGATCGCCGGCGTTGCGCAAGGCAAGGTTGGCCCTGATCTGAGCCACGTCGGGGGCCGGGCCACCATCGCGGGGGCGTTGTTCCCCAATACCACCGAGACGCTGCACCGCTGGATCACGAACGCGCCGTCGCTGAAGCCGGGCGCCTTGATGCCGCCGCAGAACGTGTCGCCCCAGGATCTCGACGCGCTGATCGCCTATCTCCAGAGCCTGAAATGAAGAGCTGGCTGACGACCACCGACCACAAGCGCATCGGCCTCCTCTATTTCTGGACCGCGTTCGGCTTTTTCCTGATCGGCGGGCTGGAGGCGCTCATCATCCGCGCGCAGCTTGTGCGCCCGGACGGTGGGCTCGGCGTGAGCGCCGAGACGTTCAATCAGCTGTTTACGATGCACGGCACGACAATGGTGTTCCTCGCGCTCATGCCGCTGTCGGCCGCGTTCTTCAACTTCATCATTCCGTTGCAGATCGGGGCGCGCGACGTCGCGTTCCCGCGGCTGAATGCGTTCAGCTACTGGGTGTTTCTGCTGGGCGGCCTGTTCCTGAATGCCAGCTTCATCGCCGGACCGCTGTTCGGTGCAGACCGGCTGTCCGTCGCGCCTGATGCCGGCTGGTTCGGGTATGCCAATCTCACCTCCCGGCAGTTTTCGCCGGGACCGAACGTCGATTTCTGGCTCCTCGGCCTGCAGATCCTCGGGATCGCGTCACTCGCCGCGGGCTTCAACTTCGTCGTGACGATTCTCAACATGCGCGCGCCGGGCATGCGCATGCTGCGCCTGCCGGTGTTCACGTGGATGACGCTCGTCACGCAGTTCCTCGTCATCACGGCGTTTCCGGTGATCACGGTCGCGCTCGTCCTCCTGATGTTTGACCGCTTCTTCGGAACGCATTTCTTCCTGCCGGCGGGCGGCGGCGATCCGATTCTGTGGCAGCACCTGTTCTGGATGTTCGGCCATCCCGAGGTCTACATCCTCATTCTGCCGGCGATGGGCATCGTGTCGGAGGTGCTGCCGACGTTCTCCAAGAAGCCGCTGTTCGGGTACACGGTCGTCGTGTATTCGGGCGTCGTGATTGCATTCCTCGGCTGGAGCGTGTGGAGTCACCACATGTTCTCGACCGGGTTGGGTCCCATCGCCGATTCGGTGTTCGCCGGCACGACGATGCTCATCGCGATTCCGACGGGCGTGAAGATCTTCAACTGGATCGGCACGCTCTGGGGCGGGCAGATCCGGTTTACGACGTCGTTGCTGTTCGCGGTGGGTTTCATCGCCATGTTCATCATCGGCGGGCTGTCAGGGGTAACGCACGCGTCCGCGCCGTCGGATCTGCAGCAGACCGACACGTATTACGTGGTGGCGCACATCCATTACGTCTTGTTCGGCGGCACAATCCTGGGACTGTTCTCGGGGATCTACTATTGGTGGCCGAAGATGACCGGCCGGTTTCTGTCAGAGGGGATGGGCAAGGTACACTTCTGGCTCACGCTGATCGGGATGAACCTCGCGTTCTTCCCGATGCACTTCTCCGGCCTGCTCGGCATGCCGCGGCGGATTTACACCTACCCCGCAGAGCTGGGCGTCACCCGCTTCAACCAACTGTCCACCATTGGCGCCTTTATCATCGGGATCGCCACGCTCGTCTTCTTCTGGAACCTGCTACGCACGCGGTGGCGGCCGAGCAACGCGCCGGCAAACCCGTGGGGCGGCGCGACGCTGGAATGGGCGATCCCATCGCCGCCGCCGGTCTACAACTTCACGGTCATCCCGACCATCGCGAGCCGCCTCCCGCTGTGGCAGACGGAGCGCCACGGGCCGATGACGCCGCTGCCCGATCGGCCGCCCGCACCGATTCACATGCCGGGCGGTTCCTGGTGGCCGATCATTACGGCGTTCGGCCTCCCGATCATCGCGATCGGCGCACTTGCTCACCTGATCCCTATCGTCCTCGCCGGCGCGGCCGTCGTGATCGTCGGGATCTACCGCTGGGCCTTTGAGCCCTTCGAGATGTAAATGGCATACAACACGGACACCCACGCCGTCGCTGCCGCACACGGGCACGCCACCTTCATGGGCGTCGACAACCGGAAGATGGCGTTCTGGGCCTTCATCGGGTCGGAATGCCTGCTCTTCGGCTCGCTGATCGCGACGTACCTGGTCTACAAAGGAAGAAGCCTCGTCGGGCCGTACCCGCACGAGATTCTGAACATCCCGTTCACGTCGTTCAGCACATTCGACCTGCTCATGTCGAGTCTGGCGATGGTGCTCGCGCTCGCGGCGGTGCAGCGCGGCGACATGAAGCAGGGCAAGCTCTGGCTGTTCGTCACCGCGTTGCTCGGCCTCATCTTTTTGGGAGGCCAGTTCTGGGAATTCAGCCACTTCGTGCACGAAGGGCTCGGGCTCACCACGAACCTGTTCGGCTCTACGTTCTACGTGCTGACCGGGACGCACGGCGCGCACGTGACCATCGGGGTGATCTGGTTGCTCACCCTCTGGATTCAGGCGCTGCGCGGCAAGCTCGGGCCGCAAAACGCGCTGACCGTCGAGATCACAGGGCTGTACTGGCACTTCGTGGACGTCGTGTGGATCGTGATCTTTACGGTCGTCTACCTGATTCAATGAGGCAACGGGAATGAGCGAACAGACGGGCGCCCACGCCACGACGGGCACGTATCTGCGGATCGCCGCGATCCTCGTGATGATCACGCTGATCGAGGTGGGCGTGTTCTACGTCCCCGCGTTTCAAAGCGTCCTCGTACCGGTGCTGTTGGTGCTGTCGGCCGTGAAGTTCACGCTGGTGGTGATGTTCTACATGCACCTCAAGTTCGACAATCGCTTTTTTACGTTTCTGTTCGGTGGGCCGCTACTTCTGGGGTTCGTCGTGGTGGTTAGCCTGCTGCTCATCTTTTATGGAACGGTTCGCCTCCGTACCGGCAGCTAAAGAATTGGACATTCCGAGCTGGAATAGATGGGATTTGCATCCGACGGTCGTGATAGGGCTCGCTCTCTTAGGCGGGCTCTATGTCTATCTGGGGGGGCTCACGTCGGCCCGTCGGCACGTCGCAAGCTTCGGCGGCGCCCTGCTGGTGTTGTTCGTGGCCTTGAACGGACCGCTCCACAACCTTTCCGATTCGTATCTGTTCAGCGCGCACATGGGGCAGCACTTGCTGCTGACGCTGGTGTTTCCGCCGCTCCTGCTCTACGGCACGCCGGCGCATGTCATCCGGCCGTTGCTACGGCCGCGCTGGGTGATGGCGGTTGCCCGGGTCGTCACGCGCCCGCTGACGGCAGCGCTCTTGTTCACCGGACCGATCGTGATCTGGCACGCGCCCGCCCTCTACGAAGCGGCGCTGCGCCATCACAACCTTCACATCTTGCAGCACGTCGTCTTTCTTGCCACGGCGGTGGTCATGTGGTGGCCGGTGCTGTCTCCCGTGCCGGAGCTGCCGCGAATCCCGCACCTGCTTCAAATGCTTTACCTGTTTCTGCTGGGAATACCGATGTCGGTGACTGGGGCGCTGATTACGCTGTCCGACTCGGTCCTGTATCCCTTCTACGCGACCGCACCGAGGGTTGGCGGGTTATCGCCGCTCGACGATCAACAGATCGGTGGCCTGCTGATGTGGGTGCTGGGCGGATTGATGCTATGGATCGTGATGACTGTTATCTGGTTCCGCTATTCAGTCTGGGATCAACGGGCCGACGCCGAAACGAAAGTTCCTGACGAAGCCTACTCCCCGTCCTCGGTCTCGCCGAGGGGGTGACGGCGCAGCTCTTCGCCTATACGGGGATGCTCTCGCCAGAGGTAATAGCCCATTGCCAGCGCGGCCAATCCATTGCCGATCGCCACGTTCCACCAGGCCAAATAGCCCAGCAACGGCTTGGCCAGCAGTGCGACGAGGATGTAAAACCCCACTTCGAAGAAGCAGAATCCGACTATCACGAGGAACAGCGTAGAGGGCGCGTACTCGACCTCGGCGGCGAGGGCGGCGGCGACGCAGCCGACGACGACGAAGGCGCTGACATGAATCATCGTGTAGCCGAAGATGCGGCCGGGCTCGACGACGACGTGTTCCGATCCCGTCGCTCCCCAGAATACCGCACTGCCGAGCATGGCCGGTGTGAAGAGGGGCTGACCATTGATGAGGTCCACGACGAGGAACCACACCGCGACGGCGGCCGCACCGATGCACCCGGCGATGAAGCCTTCGCGCAGAATGCGATTCAGATCCATGGCGGCACAATATATCGTCGGGCCCAGTGCGTGCTAGATTAGGGCCCCATGATCGTGACGCGCCGCCCGTTGTTTTACGGTCTCTGCCTGCTCCTCGGCGCTCTGCTGTTTGGAGTCGCCGGCCTCTATCATCCCATTCTCTCCGGCGATGGCGCCGCGCAGCTCACCATGATCGCGCGGACGAGCGGCTGGCGCCTCATTCACTGGGCGTTGCTGTTCGGTCTCGCATTCATGTACGCTGGCTTGGTCGGTGTGGGACTGCGTCACACCGAAACCCCCGGGGCGACGCCGGCTCGCGCGGGCGCCCTGATTGGAGCGTTCGCGTTTGCGGTGTGGTCGCTCAATATCTTGTTCATGGTGGGCGCGGGCGCTCAGCTCGCTCACGCGTATACCGCGTCCGACACGGGGCTGACCGGTACGCACGCGGTGTTCGTCTACGACATGCTCCATCCGGCGGGACTCGCGGCCGAACGGCTCGCGACGTTCATGCTGGGACTCGTCGCCTACACGTTTGGGTGGACGATACGGAACGGCGCGGTCTGGCCGAAGTGGCTGGCGTGGATAGCGTGGGGGGTGGCGCTGGTTGACGGGGCCGTGTCCATAGCATTCAGCGAGTTCTCGCCGATCATGTACTACGGCCAGGCGCTGTTCGTCATTTGGCTCGCGGCGACGGCTGTAGTAATGCTTACCGACAGGGGATTGGGGGCTAGGGGCTAGGGGAGGAATTTGGGGCTAGGGAATCGGTTCTCCCCAGCCCCCAACCCCCAGTTCAGTTTGCGCGTAGTCGCACGACCCGCTGCTGCCATCCATCCGCGGTGGTGGTCAGCACCGTGAGCGTGACGATGTCGCCCTTCTTCACGCCCGCCAACACCCGGCGCAGCTCCGCCCGTGATCCCGTCGCGACCCCATTGACCTTCAGGATGATGTCCGCATACCCCTGGGTCGCGTCCGACAGCCGGTGATAGGCCGGGCCGTCGGCTGACACCTGCGAAACGAGCAAGCCACCACCGGAACGCATCACTTGCCGCAGGCTGGGGTCCCGGGCGTTCTCCGCCGTCAGCGGCTCCACCGAGATGCCCAGCGTATTCTCCATCGGGGCGGATTCGCGGCCGCTCCCGCCGTCGTCGGTGCTCGAGACTTCCTCCGGCGCGGCCGCAGGCGCGGCCGTCAGCCTCACCGGCAGCGTCTTCCGTACGCCACCCTTCCTGACGACCGTGACTTGCACGATCTCGCCGGGCTTTTTGAACCCGACGCGCTGCTGCAGCTGGGCGACGGACTCGACAGACTGCCCATCGACCGCGACGATCACATCACCTTCCTGAATACCGGCGCGCTTCGCGGGCGAGTCATCAGGAGGACTGAACTCGTTCACGACCACGCCCCGAATCTCGGTGAGCCTCGCGTCTTCGGCGTCTTCCGGCGTGATCGCCCGGATCTGCACACCCATGACCGCCCGCTCCACGTGTCCGGTCGAAATCAGCTGCGTCATGACGGTGCGGGCGAGGTTGATCGGGATTGCAAACCCGTACCCGGCATAGTATCCGGTCTCACTGGCGATGGCCGAATTGATGCCGATGACCTCGCCGCGCACGTTGACCAGCGGCCCTCCCGAGTTGCCGGGATTGATCGCGGCATCGGTTTGAATGAAGTCTTGAATGCTGTAACGACTCGACGCGAGACCCAGCAGCCCGCGTCCCTTGGCACTTACGATTCCAGCGGTCACCGTGAAGGTAAAGGCTTCCCCCAGAGGATTGCCGATCGCCAATACCCAGTTGCCGATCTTCGTAGAATCGGCGTTACCGAGACGGACGGTCGGGAGACTGGTCGCCTCGATCTTGATGACTGCAAGGTCCGTGTTCGGATCCGTGCCAATTGTCTTGGCGGTGAATTCACGGTTGTCGTACAACCGTACGGTCACCCGGTCGTAGCCCTGGACGACGTGGTTGTTCGTGAGGATGTAGCCGTCCTGCGAAACGATGAAGCCGGAGCCGGAGCCCTGCTCGATCTGGGAACGGCGGGGACTCCCGAAGAAGTCGTCGAAACCCGGCGGCAGGCGGCGGGTGGAGACACGCTCGCGCCGTTCCGATTTGATGAACACCACGGCCGGCTTCACATGCTCGGCGACCGAGGCGAACGCGTCGCCGAGATCGACGGCCGCCTTCGCCTGCGGCAGCGGCCGGCTGGTGTCCTGAAGCACTGACCGTACCGCCGCCTCACCGCGCGTCGGCAGGCGGAATGCCGAGGCGAATGCCAGACCCAGCGCAAACGCCATTGCGACCAATGTCCCGAATTTCAACCAATCCCTCGTCTTCACCGACATCCGTTCCCCCTTTTAAGACTTTTTCGATTTATCGTCGTCCATGATTTCGTAATCGGCGTCGACCACCTTCTCGTCCTTCTTCGCCTCGGCGCCGGGTTGACCATCGCCTCCCGCCGCCCCTGCGCCGCCCGGAGCGCCGGCATCCGCGGTGCCTCGGGCTGCGTAGAGCGAGGCACCTGCCGCTGAATATGCCTGCTGCAGCTCGTCCAGCGCTTTGCTGATTCCGTCGGCGTCGCCGCTGCGCAGCGCGTTCTGCGCCGCTTGAATCGCGGCGTCGAGCCTGGACTTGAGACCCGGCTCCAGCTTATCGACCCACTCCTTCGACTCTTTGGTCACCTGGTACACCATGTTATCGAGCCGGTTACGCTGCTCGATGACATCGCGCCGCTTCTTGTCCTCCGCCGCGTGCGCTTCGGCGTCCTTCACCATCTTGTCGATATCCTTGTCGCCGAGGCCCGAGGACGCCTCGATCTTGATCTTCTGTTCCTTGCCTGTCGCCTTGTCCTTCGCCGCGACGTGCAGGATGCCGTTTGCGTCGATGTCGAACCCAACCTCGACTTGCGGGATGCCGCGGGGGGCCGGTGGAATCCCGGTGAGCTGGAACTTGCCGATGGTGCGGTTGTCCTGCGCCATTTGGCGCTCGCCCTGCAGCACGTGAATCTCCACGGTCGTCTGATTGTCCTCGGCCGTCGAAAACACCTCCGACTTCTTGGTCGGGATCGTGGTGTTCCGCGGGATGAGCACCGTCGTGACGCCGCCCAGCGTTTCAATGCCGAGCGACAGGGGCGTGACGTCGAGCAGCAGGACGTCCTTCACCTCGCCGGCGAGCACGCCACCCTGAATCGCCGCCCCGATCGCGACCACCTCGTCGGGGTTCACACCCTTATGCGGCTCCTTGCCGAAGAAGCTCTTGACGATCTCCTGGACCTTCGGCATGCGCGTCTGACCACCGACCAGGATGACTTCGTCGATCTCGCCCGGCTTGAGGCCGGCGTCCGTCAGCGCCTGCTGCATCGGGGGAATCGTGCGCTTCACGAGATCGTCCACCAGTTGTTCCAGTTTCGCACGCGTGAGCGAAAGATTCAGGTGCTTCGGACCGGACTGATCGGCGGTGATGAAGGGGAGATTGATCTCCGTCTGCATCACGGTCGACAGCTCCATCTTCGCCTTCTCGGCGGCTTCCTTCAGCCGCTGCAGCGCCATCGGATCCTTGGAGAGGTCGATGCCCTGGTCGCGCTTGAATTCGCCGACCAGCCATTCCATGACGCGCGCGTCGAAGTCGTCGCCACCGAGGTGGGTGTCGCCGTTCGTGCTCTTCACCTCGAACACGCCTTCGGCGAGCTCGAGGATCGAGATGTCGTACGTGCCGCCGCCCAGGTCGTAGACCGCGACCTTCTCTTCCTTCTTCTTGTCGAGTCCGTACGCGAGCGCGGACGCGGTCGGCTCGTTGATGATCCGGACCACGTCGAGCCCGGCGATCTTGCCGGCGTCCTTTGTTGCCTGGCGCTGCGAATCGTTGAAGTACGCGGGGACGGTAATGACGGCCTTCTCGACCTTGTGGCCGAGGTAGTCTTCCGCGGTCTGCCGCATCTTCTGCAGGATCATCGCCGAGATCTCGGGCGGCGTGTAGATCTTCCCGCTCACTTCGACGGCGGCCAGACCGTTCGGGCCCTTCACCACCTTGTAGGGGACGCGCTTGATCTCCTCGGTCACTTCTTCCAGGCGCCGTCCCATGAACCGTTTGATCGAGAAGATCGTGTTCTGCGGGTTCGTCACCGCCTGCCGCTTTGCTACCGTCCCAACGAGCCGCTCGCCGTCTTTCGTGAAGGCGACCACCGAGGGGGTTGTCCGCCCGCCTTCGGCGTTGGGGATGACGACGGGATCTCCACCTTCCATGACGGCCACAACGGAGTTGGTCGTCCCGAGGTCAATACCGATGATCTTCTCAGCCATACTTTCAGCTCCTGATAGGGATTTGATGCCGGCCGGATGCTACGGGTCGCAGAAGGCAAGCATCGTGCCCGTCTTCGCTGCCAAAAAGGCAGCGTAAGCAGCCTCGGCGCCAGACGGGTAGATTCTGCCGAATGTTTCCGTACAAGGACGAGAACCCCACCGAACGGCCGGCCGTCATCACGCTCGCCATCATCATCGCAAACGTGCTCGCCTTCATTCTTGTGCAGGGGGCAGGGGCGCAGGGACCCCTGGCCCGGTCAGTCTGCGACCTGGGTCTAATTCCGGGGGAGATCCTCCGAACCGCTCCACCCGGAGGCGGTGTGGAGCTGGCGCCTGGCATGGTCTGCATGATCCACGCTGTGCCGAAGTACTGGACCGTGATCACCTCGATGTTCATGCACGGCGGCTGGTTTCACCTGATCGGCAACATGCTGTTCTTGTGGGTCTTCGGGAACAACATCGAAGACGCGATGGGGCACGCGAAGTTCGTGATCTTCTATCTGCTCTGCGGAGTTGCGGCGGCCGCCACGCAGACGTTTATCAGTCCCCACTCCATCGTACCGATGATCGGTGCATCGGGAGCCATCAGCGGCGTCCTGGGTGCGTACCTGTTGTTGTACCCCAGAGTCCGCGTGCACACACTGATCATTCTACCGATCTACATCACGACGGTCGCACTTCCCGCCTGGGTGATGCTCGGCTACTGGGCGCTGATTCAGCTGCTCAGCGGTCTCGGCAGCCTCAGCGAGATCGACAAAGGCGGCGTCGCGTTCTTTGCGCACGTGGGCGGCTTCATCGCGGGGCTCGTTCTGATCCGGCTCTTTGCGTCGGAAGAAGTGCTGCGCCGCCGGCCGACACAGCCCGAATCGTATTACCGTTATCGCCCGGACTAACGAATACCTATTCCTCCGCGTGGTGTTTAATCGACTTCCCCTCCACCAGAAACACGACGTCCTCGGCAATATTCGTCGCCAGGTCCGCCACACGCTCGAGGTTCCGGCTCACCAGAAATAGCTCCATCGCGGTGCCGATGATGTGCGGATCCTCCATCATGTGCGTAAGCAGGATCCGGAACATCGACGCGTGCAACGCGTCTACGCTGTCATCGCGGCGGCAGATCGCGCGGCCGGCCTGCGCGTCGCCGCGCACGAAGGCGTCGAGCGCGTCGGCGAGCATCGTGCGCGCCTGGCGCGCCATCTCGAGGAGCTCGGGCTCCGGGACGATGGGTCGAGCCACGAGCAGGCGCTCGGCCGATTGCGCGATGTTCACGGCGTGATCACCCACGCGCTCCAGATCGTTGGAGATTTTCATCGCCGCGGTGAGGAAGCGAAGATCGCGGGCCATCGGCTGTTGCGTGGCCAGCAGCCGGATCACCGTTTCCTCGACTTCCAGTTCCAGATGGTCGATCTCGCGATCGCCGGCGATAACGTCGCGCGCCTTGTCCCCGTCGCGCTGCAGCACGGCCTCTACCGCGGACGCGAGGGCGGCCTGCGCCTCGCCCGACATGTTGAGGAGCGCCACCTTGAGCTCCGAGAGCTCATCGTGAAAGTGCCGGTGACTCGTTGCTTGTGCGTTCATCCGAACCTTCCTGTGATATACGCTTCGGTTCGTTCGTCAGAAGGACGAGTGAAAACCTGTTGTGTTGAGCCGAATTCAACCAAATGCCCCACGTAAAAGAAGCCCGTATAATCGGACACCCGGGCGGCCTGCTGCATGTTGTGCGTCACGATAACGATAGTGTAGGTCTTCTTCAGTTCGACCAGCAGCTCCTCGATGCGCTGGGTCGCGATCGGATCGAGCGCCGAGCAGGGTTCGTCCATCAACAGGACCTCCGGCTCGTTCGCCAGCGCGCGCGCGATGCACAGCCGCTGCTGCTGCCCCCCCGAGAGCGCGGTCCCCGGCTCGCGGAGCCGGTCCGACACCTCGTCCCACAATGCCGCTTGCCGCAGGGCGCGCTCGACGCGGTCGGGAAGCTCGCGTGCCGGCGCCAGGCCATTGAGTCGCGGTCCGTAGGCCACGTTGTCGTAGACCGGCTTGGGAAACGGATTAGGTCGCTGGAACACCATACCGATGCGGCGCCGCAACCCGACGACGTCGGTGCCGGGCGCGAAAATCGAGCCGCCGTCGAGCAGGATGTCGCCCGCGTGCCGGGCGCCGGGCGTGAGGTCATGGAGCCGGTTGATCGATCGGAGGAACGTCGTCTTCCCGCAGCCCGACGGCCCGATGAGGGCGGTGATGGCGTTGCGCGGGATCGCGATCGAGATGTCGTGGAGCGCGTGGTTTGGCCCGTACCAGAAGTTGTAGGCGCGGGATTCGAGGACGGCTGGAACGATGGAATGATGGACAGATGGAACGGTCGTGCTTTTTCGTTCCATCGTTCCAGCGTTCCCTCGTTCCGATGTTGTTTTCATCCAAACCTTCCGGTGATATACGCCTCCGTCTGCTCGACCTTGGGCTTCGTGAAGATTTCGTCCGTGCGGCCCACCTCGATGAGACTGCCCAGATACATGAACGCGGTATAGTCAGACACGCGTGCCGCCTGTTGCATGTTGTGCGTCACGATCACGATCGTATAGAGCCGCTTCAGCGCGTGGCACAGCTCCTCGATGCGCTGCGTTCCAGCGGGATCGAGTGAGGCGGTCGGTTCATCGAGCAGCAGAATTTCCGGTTGCGGCGCGACCGCGCGGGCGATGCAGAGCCGCTGTTGCTGGCCGCCGGAGAGCGCGAGCGCGCTCGCGTGCAGGCGGTCCCTGACTTCGTCCCACAGTGCCGCCTGTTGCAGCGCGCGGGCCACCGCGTCGTCCATCTCGGCGCGAAACCGGCGTCCATTGACCCGCAGTCCCGCCGCGACATTGTCGTAGATCGACATTGTTGGAAACGGGGTGGGTCGCTGGAAGACCATGCCGATCCGGCGCCGCAGCTCGATCGGACTGACCTCGTCGCCGTAGATGTTGACGTCATCGAGCAACACCTCGCCTTGGACGCTCGCGCTGGGGGTGAGCTCGTGCATGCGGTTCAAGCATCGGAGCAGGGTGCTCTTGCCGCAGCCCGAGGGGCCGATGATCGCCGTGACGGTGTTCGCGGGGAACAGCAGCGACACGTCGCGCACCGCGCGGTGCTGTCCAAACATCGCGGTGAGATGCGATGCCTCGAGCCGGAGCCGGGTGTTAGCTGCCGCTACCATAGCGTTGGCGGGTCACCCAGCGGGCGGTGAGGGAGATCATGAGCACGAGCCCCATGAGCACGAGCGCGGAGGCCCAGGCCAGGCGATGCCACTCTTCGAAGGGACCGGTCGCATACACGTAGATCTGGAGCGACAAGGTCTGCATCGGCTGGGTCACCGAAAGCGAGAAGTTCAGATTGCCCAGCGCGGTAAACAGCAGGGGAGCGGTTTCGCCCGCGACGCGCGCGATGCCGACGAGACATCCCGTCACGATACCGGTGAGAGCGGTGCGCGCGACGACCTTGAGCGAGGTGCGCCAGCGCGGATAGCCGAGCGCCAGCGCCGCTTCCCGCAGCGAGTGCGGCACCAGCCGTACCATCTCCTCGGTCGTCCGCGCCAGCATCGGAATCATGAGGATGGCGAGCGCCACGCTCCCCGCGAGGGCGGAGAAACGGTGGGTCGGCCGCACGATGAAGGTCCAGGCAACGATCCCGATGACGATCGACGGCGTGCCGTTCAGCACGTCGGCAATGAATCGCACGATAAACCCGAGCTTTCCCGACCCGTACTCGGCGAGATACATCCCGGCACCAACGCCGATCGGGACGCCGATGAGCGCGGCGAGGCCGACGACGAGGCCGCTGCCGACGATCGCGTTCGCGACGCCGCCTCCTGTCTGTCCCGCCGGTACGGGGCTCCTGGTGAAGAAGGCCCAGTCGATCGACGACGCCCCCTTCAGCACGAGGTTGCCGAGGATCAGCACGAGCGCGAGCACGGCGATGAAGGACAGCGCCACGACGAGCCCCGTCATCAGACGACTCACGAGATGGCGGCGGAACGATCGGCTGTTCACAGCGCCCTACTGCCGATGGCGGCACCGCGCGCCACCCGCCAGATGAGGATGCGTGCTATGGCGTTCACCACGACCGTCACGACGAACAACACCAACCCGACTTCGAACAGCGCCGAGTGGTACATGTTCGTCGTCGCTTCACTGAATTCGTTGGCGATGGCCGCGGCCATGGTGTAGGCCGGCTGCAGCAGCGAGATCCCGATGTCGTGACGGTTGCCGATGAGCATCGTCACGGCCATGGTTTCGCCCAGCGCACGGCCCAGGCCCAGAATGATCGCGCCGATGAGTCCCGCCCGACCGTAGGGCAGCACCGCGGAGCGTACCGCTTCCCAGCGCGTCGCACCCATCGCGAGCGCGGCCTCGCGCTGACTGCCTGGCACGGCGAGCAGCACCTCGCGGGAGACCGCCGCGATGTACGGAACGATCATGATCGCGAGGATGACGCCGCCGGCGAGCAGGGAGTTGCCGTAGAACACGCCTTGGAGGAAGGGCGTCCATCCGAGGACCGCCTTCAGCGGCGGAACGACCGCGGTCCGCAGGAACGGAATGAGGACGAAGACGCCCCACAAGCCGTACACCACGCTGGGAATCGCCGCGAGCAGCTCGACCAGAAAGGCCACGGGCTGCCGGAGCCACCGCGGGGCGAACTCCGTGAGAAAAATTGCCACGCCGAGCGCGAGCGGCACGGCGATCAGGATCGCGAGGAACGAGGACAGCAGCGTGCCGACGATCATCGGGGCGGCCCCGTACAGCTCGGCTACCGGATCCCACGTCGAGGTCCAGAGAAATGAGGGGCCGAACCGGCGCAGCGCCGGGAGCGCGCTGACGAACAAGACCGCCAGGATCATGAGAAAGAGCAGCGGCAGCGCGAGCGCGAAGCCGGTCAGGATACGGCGATAGATGCGGTCGCTACGATCCGCGCCTAGGAGGGACTGCCGGCGGGAAGAGCCCTCGATGGGGAGGCTGGTCATCGCGCGGGGGAAACTACCGGCGCCTTCCCAGAAGTCCGTCACAACGGTGTAACGGAATTGTCACCGTGAAGGAAAAACACCCCCCGGCGCCCCAACTACACGCCGGGAGGTGCCCCCTTATGTCAGCGAGCTATTCTGCGGCTTTCAGAACCGGCCGGCCGCCGGCCGTAATGCTCCGGAGCCGCGCCTCGATCCAGGGATGCAGGTCCTTGGGGAGCTGCGCGTACCCGAGCTGCGGTCCCTTGGCCTGGCCTTCGCCCTCGGCCCACCAAACGAACTGGACCAGAGCTCGTGCCTTCGCCGTGTCGCTGTATGACTTATGCAACAGCAACCAGGTGAAGGTCGAGATCGGATACGCCTGGGCGCCGGACGAGTTCGTGATGGAGACCCGGAAGTCCGTGTTCGGGCCCATGTCCTTCATCGCACCGGCCGCGGCCGCCGTCACGGCGTCGAGGGTCGGCGTGATCCAGTTGCCCGAGCTGTTGCGCAGCGTCGCGAACTGGATCTTGTTGCTCGTCGCGTACGCCAGCTCGACGTAGCCGATCGCGCCCGGCGTCTGGCTCACCGTCGACGAAACTCCTTCACTGCCGCGTCCGCCGAGACCGACGGGCCAATTGACCGACGGGCCCTTGCCGACCTTCTGCTGCCACTCGGGACTGACCTTCGACAGGTAGTCTGTGAACGCGAACGAGGTGCCCGAGCCCTCAGCGCGGTGCACGACGATGATGTCGGCCGCGGGCAGCGTCACGCCGGGGTTGATGCTCGCCAGGCGCGCATCATTCCACTTCGTGACTTTGCCGAGGAAGATGTCGGCGAGGACATCGGGGGTGAGCTTCACCACCTGCGTGACGCCTTGCAGGTTGTAGACGATCACGACCGCACCCATCACGGTCGGGATGTGGAGGACGTTCCCGCTGATCGCGGCGATCGCGGAATCGCCCATCGGCGCGTCGGTGGCGCCGAAGTCCACGGTCCCATCGGAGAACTGGCGAATGCCGCCGCCCGACCCGATGGACTGATA
>Ga0137418_10002132_pt1 | contig 18148 bp, 20 predicted proteins | sample CZODoug3_1_2_16f_FD_122242 | JGI IMG/M metagenome (GOLD analysis project Ga0137418, IMG submission 122242) | Vadose zone soil fungal communities from Angelo Coast Range Reserve, California, USA - CZODoug3_1_2_16fungal (Hybrid Assembly) | ecosystem: Environmental > Terrestrial > Soil > Vadose... | reverse complement strand
TCAGTTGGTTAGAGCGCTACCTTGACACGGTAGAGGTCTGGGGTTCGAGTCCCCACGGGCCTACCATATCTTTCAATGAGTTAGCTTCCACAACGCCAGTCCCCAAGGCTCCAAATGGCTCCATTAAGGGCGCTCCCGACAGCCGCGATGCCGGTCACGATTTATGGAGCGGATCATCAGGAAGGCGAAGCATGGTACAGACCTGCCGCCTGCAGGGGGTGCTGCACTATTCCAATGGCTGGCAGGCTGAAAGCGCCGAATCTAGCCGGCAAGCACTGGCTTTGAGACAAAGAAAGCCGCGAAGATTTGCTGGCCGAATCGGCGAGAATTTCTGGGACGCCGTCCCACACTTTCTTATAGCCTCTTTTCCGTTGCCAGCCTCCAATACCGGTAGCCTAGGGCGGTCAACCGACATGATTTTGAATTCCAAAGGATCGACGCTCAGTAATCAGGATATCGGAGTCCACAAGAAATCGGTGTATAAGTTGCAGGTATGACCGCGATCACGAATAAACTGCGTACGGTAATAAAGCGCCTCGGGGGAGGAAATCTGGAAGCAACACGAAGCTATCTTCTCCGGGATTGCTTCATTCCGGGGAAAGGTTCCCCTCGCAGTATGCCGGACGGGCAACGATGAGCTGTACGACATCCGCGATCTGTATCTACGCGCTTTCCGAAACCGGCCAGCTGACGCAGACACAAAAACGCGAGTTCGAGCGCTTGTTGCTAGCCTTTCGAGCGGCTGTCCCATCGGAACATGGGGGAGCGTTTCCGAGAACGACGGGTGGAGAGCCGAGTGCGTGGACGACGGGCCAAGTGGCACTTGCGCTCCTCAGTCTCCGAACAGAATGGGACCTGGTACGGCCATCGGTTGACTGGCTTCTGGCAAGGCAGGCTGCAAACGGTGGTTGGAACTTTTCTGGAACTGGCGACGGCCATGAGCGACTAATTTATGCCCTTTATCCAACTCTTGTGCTCCACCGCTGCAAGGCTCGGCTCGGTAAAGCCGGCAAACATGCCCTCGGCCGAGTTTCTGCGTTCGTTGACTCGTGTGAGGAGCGGCGAAGTCCATTCTGGTTTCCTCTCCGAAAGCATCTTCGCGGCCTTCTGCGAAATCACCGTGGCGGAGAACGAAAAGGAGACGATGCCTCACTGGATGACTATTGGCGGCTATTTGAGCACGACTGGCCAACGGAGCGCGTCGATGAGGATTGGCTGCCAGACCGGTTCAACATGGCTTTGATGTGCGCGGCAAACTATTTGCTCCTTCGCCCTGAAGTCCCCGCCGATCATCCCGTAGCATTGTTGCATCTGCGCTACCTGGCGGACGAGAGAATCGGCGACGGGTGGAGTGATCAGCGCGAAGAGCATCCAAAGGTTTGGGCCACCGCTCTGGGAGCCCTGACACTCCATCGATGGGCGCGTGATTTTTCGCAACTCGGCAGCAGCCTGTCAAGGGTTCCCACTCGGTCGGAACTTATGTCGAAGCTTCGAGGTCGAACTGGACGAGCAGGACCTGCGTCCAGGGAGGCTCATTCACTAGTGCGGCGGCTTTCACTCCTTCAGCCCGGCACTCAGGACGCGGGAAAGTATCAAGCTCTCGTTCTGGATGCATTTGTATTTCTGTTCGGTGACGTACTCAAGGATTCTAAACTTGAGTCGACGACGTTTCTGGGCACTCTGCGTCGTGACGTGACGTTCAGAAATGCCGCGCACGTCGGACCCTGGTTTGATTGGAAGAATGCTCACGGTATCCAGTCGATTCTGATCGAGTGCAAGAACAAGGAAATTCTTTCATACGGTGACCTCCGCCAAACGGCTTGCTACCTTGGAAGAAAAATGGGCCACCTAGGTATCTTGGCATGTCGAAAGACGACAGTTGACGGGGTACGGAAGATTTTGAACTGGTTTGTCAACAATGATGACAAGTACGTGCTTGTCGTGAATGATGACATCCTAATTGAGTGGATTAAGCTGAAGGATCGACGCGAAGACCCGACCGCCGCGATTGCAGACGTTTATCGCTCGTTGCGCGAAAGTTCACAGTGAGAACCGATCTGTGAGCGGCTCTCATCCGTAACCTCAAAATCTCGACTTTCCCATTCCAGATAGAAAACTCTCAAAAACTCTTCCATCACGCTCACCCTGTGCGCTGCCAAGCGTCGACCGGGCTCGGTATACATATCGTTTGGGAGTCGCAGCAGCTTTTCATAGAAGTGGTGGATGGTCGAGATCCCATAAGGGGACTCTGACGTTCCCTCTGACTCCGGCTCCCAGATGGGCCGCCCGTGTACCCCGCCAAACGCAAAGGTGCGCGCTATGCCTACGGCTCCGAGAGCATCCAAACGGTCAGCGTCTGCGAAAGCCTGGTATTCGCGTGTCGGATGGGGCGGATCTCCGGCCCGATCCGGCTTCCAATCATGTTGTTCGATACAGGCTACGACCGCACTGATCTTAGTCTCTGGGAAACCACAGTTGGACAGCGCTTGAGTTGCGAGAGTTGCACTTTGCTTCGCATGGCCGAGCCGACCCTTTCGGTGGCCAACGTCATGCAGTAGGGCTGTGGCTGCAACAACCTCGGAGTCTGCGCCGGTTGCCGCAGCTATACGAACCCCAACAGTGCGAACTCGGAATGCATGCGAGGGGTCATGGCCCGATGACTCGCCGCTAAGACTCTGCCGCACGACAAGCTCAATTTCTTGCGCCCAAGAACTGTGATTCGAAATCATCTTTGGGCGGATTATACCGTTTCCTGATTCAATTGCAATTGAATGATTTCGGTTACCGATAGCGGTCTATCTATCCCTACTATCATCATTTTACTATATGTTATAAGAAAAAGGTCTGTGTATTGCGTACCATCGGTGCTTTTGAGGCGGGGGTGAGTGGGCGAATTATACCAATGCCAAGAGGCGATCACAAAATCGAAGGCACACCCTACCGGGTTTGGCACGTGGAGGTTGATCCTAGCAATCGTATCCGCCTTGCCTTAGCCGAGATTCAAGCGGTAGTCCCTTGGGTTAAGGGCGAACCGAAACCCCTCGATTGCGTGGCAACCCCGGGGCCTGCAGGAGGGGTCCAGATCGAGCCTCTTGCCGCGCACGAAATGCTTGGACGCAGCTACATCGAGGCTCTCGGCGATGCCCCCGCCGAAGCGTCGGAGTCTGGACAGAAATGGGTCGACATGGCGCGTCTCCTGGCCACGAGCTGGCGGATCACTATCAGTGTCGAGAGCAGTCGAATCAACATCACGCTACCCGAGCCGATGCGAAAAGCGAAGCAGGTCCCAGAGGCCGGCGGACTAGCCGTTGTCTTCGGCTTTGGCGAGATACTCGAGGTCTGGGAGGCTGTCAAGTGGCATGATTATATGAGCACCGTAGCCAAGACAAAAGTGTCCGCGTTTTCTCGAGTGATTGAAGATCTCCTAAATCGATAGCGGCTGCAAGGAATAGAGCCAGAGAAAGTTTGCCTGGCAGTAGCAGACGCGGAGTTTACAAATCTTCAAAGGCGGGTGTGCCTCGCAGCCTTCCCAAACGAGACCCGGATCGTCGCCGCTTCCGATTGATATTCGCCCGCCTTTGCCCGCTGCGCCCACGTCATCTTGGGTCCCTGCGGCCCGTACACCTTTACGAACTGGGCCTTGGTCGGGCGTCCCGCAAGGGCGAAGAGCCGCGTACCTTCGGCGATGTTCCCACGCGCAGCTTTGGACCGCACTTGCTTTCTTCGTTTTCATTTTGCGTTCCTCCTTTGGAACGCGGCTCACCATAGCTCAGTAGTCACTCAGAAGTAAACATACTCGAAGTACTGATTTTGGTGGGTGCCTGGACAAACCCGACCATGTGCTCAACGGCCTAGAAAGGGGGATACAATTAGAACTATGGCAACTATAACTCAATCGCCATTTCGATAACCGTGACTAAACACAAGCAATCCCGAGGTCTGAAGCTCCATCGCCCAATCGCGGTCATCGACTTGGAAACCACTGGCACCTCGGTCGACGTCGATCGGATAGTGGAGATCGGAATTTTGAAGGTAATGCCGGACGGCGAGACGCACCGATTCAGGAAAAGGGTCCGGCCCGGAGTTAGAATCCCGAAGGAAGCCATCCAGGTCCACGGTATTACAAACGCGGATGTAGCCAGCAAACCTCGTTTCAAGACGATAGCGCCTGAAATATCGAAGTTCATCCGAGACTGCGACTTGGCCGGATTCAACCTCAAAAGCTTTGATCTGCGGATATTGCAAGCTGAGTTTGAACGAGCTGGTTTGGATTTCTCCTGCGATGAACGTCACGTGATCGATGTTAAGGAGATTTATCACCTGCACGAGAAACGAACGCTCAGCGATGCGGTCCGCTTTTACTGCCACTCTGCACATGACGAAGCTCACTCCGCGCTGGAAGATGCCATTGCCACTTGGCTTGTGCTGAAGGCCCAGATACCGAAATACGGCCTTCCCCAGTCGGTGCCAATGCTCGCGGGTTTCTTGGAGGAGGTCCGTCCGAGCCGATTTCTTGACTCGGGCCGCTGGTTCACGACGCGGGATGGGAAAACCGTTTTGGCCAAAGGCAAGTACAACGGAATCTCGTTGTCCAAAATTGCACGAGAAGATTCAGGATACCTTGAGTGGATTCTCGGCTTGCCCGATGTCCCGGAAGATACGAAGCGAATGACCAGAGAAGCGATACAAGAATAAAAGTTGGTCTTGGAGCGAGAAAATGGCAACAACGTCAGAGACGATGCCTATAACAAAGGCTGAACGTTTACTCTTAATTGCGCAAGCCATCGCCGAAGAGACACCGGGCTTCTTTACGCCAATCGGGGCTGGCAGAGGCAATCTTCGTTCCAACACCTTCATGGGTGAATTGAGAAGTCGTGCGAAACAAGTATTTGGGCTGGACTACAGCGAGAAGAAGCTGTGCGGCGACAACAATCTGGCAATTGATTTCTATTTTCCTGACGAGGCAACTTCCGTCAAGGTCTCAGGAATGTTGGGTGCGCCGAATTCGGAGTACGAGAAGGATATTTTCAAGCGCCTGCTCGCACAGGACCGGGGGACAAAGGTCCGTAAGCTCGTGTTCATAGCAAGGCCGGGTGCGGCGAAGGTCAGCAGTTCGCCGGGCAGAGGGGCCATAGCTCAATTCGTCCGGGAACACTTCGGGATCGAGGTGTATGTTGAGGAGTTGGTGGATCCAACCTTGGCGTAAGGCGGTCCGTGCCGCTCTCCCTACCGTTGAAACTTCGTCTTAGAGGTATTTCCACGTACTTGGGCAGTCCCCGGTCTCACTTATTCGCAAGACGCTTCAAAGGTTCGACATATTCGCTGATCAGAACAGCGAGAGGCTCTGCGTCTTCGAAGAACACTTTCGTGTCGCATCCGTCCTGACTGGTCAGATTGGTGGCTTCGCGCACTCTCTTCAGCGCTGCTTTATGAACCTGGTCCTTCCAACCTGGGAATCCTATCTGAGCGAGAAAAATTGCGCGTTCCGGTCTAGCGCCTATCCCGAGAAAGCGGCCCGGCTTCGCTGCTTCTATCCGCATCACATTAATATAGTTTCCACTGGGACTGCGAAGTTCATAGCCATGTCTCCGGAGAACCCTGTTAAGGTCGCTGTAAGTCACGGTACGAATGGAGTCGTCTCTGGCGCGAGTATTTCTTCGAAGAAAATCGGCGATTAGACGTACTTTTCCGTCCGTATCGTTGGGTCCTGAGAGCAACTGGAGTCTTTCCTGATAGCGGGCATCTTTCTCAAAGTATCTTTCTAGTTGATTTGCCGCAATTGCAACAACGAGGCCGTCTAGCCTCTTCTGCGGAAGGTCGACCACCCGTCTCTTACGGCTCAATAGCGACAGTGTCGCCAGCAACGCCGTACGCTTATTGGCGTCATGAAACGGGTGGTTCATGATTAGTCCAAACATCAGAGTCGCGGAAATCTCATAAAGTCCGTTCCATTTTCTGATGCCGCCGAAAGCTGTAAATTGCCTAGAAAGCGCGGAGTGCAGAAGGTCGAGGCTCCTTGGTCCAACGCCGCCTATGCCGTAGTTCTTCTCCGCAAAGTAGTCGATCATGAGGAAATGAGCGGCGAGCACGTCGTGTAAGCCAATTGTATCATCCGACTGAAATTGGTCCTCCGATCCAACGATGCTCTTCCACCTCTTATATTCTTCCTCGACTGTCGGATGCAGAAATTCCATTCTTCCTAACTCCCTGTACTATTATGTGCTCATCGACGTCATGGGTTGGCTACTTGATTTGTGTGGTGGCTTCTTCAAGCGGCCACGACGAAAACGTAGGCAGCTCGGAGTGGTCACAGGGGAGCAGGCCAAACCATAAATGCCCTGTTGAACCATCGAGAAGCAAAGCATTCACACGAATGCGGAAGGCGGGAGAAATCCCGTACCGCTCTCCGTACCGTTGAAACTTCGTCTTACGCGTATTTCGGCGTGCTTACGCGGTCCCGATCGTTGTGTAAGTTGTTCGGCGTATTGGTTAGCTGGCCTTTGACACGGTAGAGGTCTGGGGTTCGAGTCCCCACGGGCCTACCATTCAATAAAGACCTTGCACGGATTCCCAAGAAACACAGCGGGGTGCAAAAGGACACACCTTTGCGCCCCATCTGTGTTCTCCTCCCTTAGACTTCTCTCCTGTCGACTGAGTTAGGCCAGGACCTCCGCCGAGTCGGAAACGGCTGCACTGCTCAACTCAGGAGGAAACATCAGCGACACGACAGCCGCTTGCGCAGCGTGCTTGGCGGGCGTAATCGGCTGAGCATAGATGTCCAACGTGGATCGGAGCGAAGAATGCCGCATAAGCTTTTGCTACCCGACCGAAGGCCCTAAAAGGACAGATGGGAAGAGAAGGTCGGTCTCCCGCGGATACCACACCGTCGGGAGTGCTCCCGATGAAAATCGTTTTACAATCTCGCGAACGGGCGGGATGCGCGTAGAATAGTGCCGTTTTGCAGGCCAAAAAGGAAATGCCGGTCAAATGCTGAATATCCTGAAGTGTTGCATCATATTTGCCTTCGTCCTGTTTCTGCTTCCGGTCTCCGCGGTGGCGGCGGACAACTGGATTGAAGTGCGGAGCCCGCACTTTATCGTCAACAGCAACGCCGGCGAAAAAGAAGCCCGGAAAGTCGCGGACCAATTCGAGCAGATTCGCCGCATGTTCCAGAGCGCCTTTTCCACGCTCCGTGTGGACCCCGCGCAACCGATCATCATTGTGGCCGCAAAGAATGAGAACACGATAAAACTATTTCTCCCTGAAGAATGGGAAGTGAAGGGCCACATTCATCACACCGGAATGTATCAGCCGGGGCAGGACAAGGACTATGTCGTTCTGCGCGTCGATTCGGAAGGAGATAATCCGTTTCACACCCTCTACCATGAATATACGCACGCACTGTTGCGTTTGAACTTCAGCAACTTGCCAATCTGGCTGAACGAAGGACTTGCGGAATTCTTTGGAAACTCGACTCTGGGAGACAAGGAGATCAAGACCGGCACGATCGATCCGGGACACTTGTACCTGCTGAACCAAAGTAAGGTCATTCCAATTGAAACGCTGCTGGAGATCGATCACAACTCGCCGTATTACAACGAAACGAATCGTGCTTCCGTTTTCTACGCGGAATCCTGGGTGGTGGTTCATTACTTGATGATGGATAACGACGCGCGGCAAAAACAGCTGATGAAGAACTTCCTCAACGCCTGGCAGAACTCCGGCAACCAGCTCGATGCTGCGCGAGCGGCGTTTGGCGATCTAAAACAATTCGGGAAGAAGATCGAGTCCTACTCGAGGCAGGGCAGTTTCCAGATCGGCGTTGTCAAGGTAGGGCAGGAAGCCGCGGACAAGAATTACGCCGTTCGCAGCGTTTCTCCGGGTGAAGCAGTTGCCTTGCGGGGAGATTTCTATTCGCACCACGACCGCTTGGTTCAAGCGCAACCAGTGCTCGAAGAGGCGGCCAAGACCGAGCCGAATTTGCCCTTCGCGCACGAAGCTCTCGGCTTCTACCACTACAGGCGGCACGAAATTGAGGACGCCAACAAGGAAATTGTGGAAGCGATCAGGCTTGGAGCAACGGGCTTCGCTCCGCAGTATTTTCACGGAGTCCTCTTGATGCAAAGAAGCAGCCTCAGTGGAGAAGCCGCAGAAGAGGCTAAGAACAGTTTGGAGAAGGCGGTGCAGCTCAACCCGCAGTTCGCTCCCGCGTACGAAGGATTATCGCAAGCCTATTCGCGTTCGCCGCAGACGCAAAAGCAGGCTGTCAATGCCGCCATTAAGGCGGCTCAATTAGATCCAGGACAGCTTTCCTACTCCATCAATCTCGCGTACCTCTTGTTAAATAGCAGTCGGTTTGCAGAGGCTCGCATCATGGCCCAGCGGATTCTCGCCGCGGCAGTGTCGCCAGGAGAGAAGGAGGTCGCCAATAACCTCTTGCAGCGCTTGCAACAAGCAGAAGAATGGGCCGCTAAGAGGCAAGCCGTCTCCGACGCCTTACCCGTGCAGAGTGAGTCCGCGACGTCGATACGGCCTGGCGGGACTACCGGCCAGGAGGGAGCGCAGGATACGTCCGTCCCATTGAAGCGGCGTTTGTACGGTGCTGATGGACGAATCAGTATGGTTGAATGTTCCAAGAAGCCGGAATTCACCATCAATGTGGATCTTCCGAATGGCCCGGTCAGTTTTCACGCTACGGATTTTGGAAAGGTTTCGATGAGCTGGGCTGACGGCGTGCCGGAGCCTTCGCTGAAAACCTGTGAGCAATGGAAAGGCCGGCAGGTAAAAGTGTGGTTCCTGCCGACACCTGGCAAAGAATACGCGGGTGAAATCTCAAAGCTTTACTTCTTTTGATTAATGCGCGTAACTCCCGAGTTCCGTTACCGGAGATCTACTTGTCCGGATACCGCATTAATTAGAAGTAGACCGAACAAACGAGCGTGTCCGAAGGTTGCCTCCTCAAAGCTAGAATACCGACAGGACATTTCCTTCTCTGTTCAAAATCGTTGCCGCCTCACTATGTCTGACCTTCCTCATCACCTGCCCTCCTCTGAGAGTCGTTGCGAGTGAGCAGACATATATCCCAAAGAGCGAAGAAGAAGTGGATGCGCTTACTTTGATAGTGGCCTCCGAGGTGAAAGCGAACGGCTGGAAGCAAAACGAGTTCGTTTGTTTCTCCGTTAATGGATTGGACCCTAGCCCCAAATTGGTCAAATCTCTTCGACGACGAAAGCTGAAAGTACGGAGTTCAGCAGAGTGGACAACAAAGTTCAATTGTGGGTTGAGCTCCAACTCGAATATCCGCAGTTAGATTAGCCCCGACTAGTTGGCACAAAGTTGACGCTGGTCCCTTTTCGATTTTGGCTCCATAGGAGTTGATTCATATGTTGGCGAGTTTGCCGGAGATGGCCTCGCGCTCACCTTTGATTTTGGCCGATACTCAAGCTCTCTCAAAGAAGCGAAGAAACCGGCCTACGTTATCGCTAACGAGTCCATCGGTGGATATCGCGCAAAGGTAGTCAGTCCATGAAACCGGGTCACGGCATCGTCGGGTAATCGGTACATGTGGTTTTGGGCCGATTCCACTTGTCTGGTTTCGGCGTTTACGTCGGTCCCCGCAGCCCTAATTGCGATTCTCTATCGGTATTGGCTCGTGGCACCAGCACTCCAATAACACACGCTGCCTCTGCGGCTTGTCACATTTTGGCGATGTCAAACGTTTAACCAGTAGAGACCAGGAGGCTAGCTTTGCTTCAGGATGTGGTAGAAGGGTTTGCTGCAACGAGGCCGAAGACCCGGGAGCCCAATGTGACCGGAAGGGGTTCCACGCGCGAACACTTCGAAGATCTCTTCCTGGGGCATTACGCCCGCATCGTCGCTATTCTTCGACGCATGCTCGGGGACCATGCCCGAGCCGAGGATTTGGCTAACGAGGTTTTTCTGAAGCTCTATCGCCGGCCATTGTCACAGGATTCCGGTGGCAATGTGCCCGGCTGGCTTTACCGAACCGCGACGAACCTCGGTATTGACGCCCTGCGCTCCTTGGCTCGGAGAAACCGCTACGAACAGGAAGCGGCCCGAGCTGAAAACAAGAACCAAATTGCTGAAAATGCCTTCGATCAGGCTTTGAGAACGGAAAGACAGCAGCGGGTCCGCACAGTGCTCGCAGAGCTGAAACCAGCCCAGGCGCAACTGTTGCTCTTACGGGCATTCGGCCACACCTACAAGGAGTTGGCAGACTCGTTGGCCATTGAGCCCGGTTCGGTGGGAACACTCCTGGTTCGCGCAGAGGGAGCATTCGAGCAACGTTATCGGGAACTTTATGGTCGAGAGGAGGGTCTATGAATTGTGTTTCGGAAAGTCTGTTGCGTGCTTATCACGATGGTGAATTGGATCCGCTCGAGCGTCCGGAAATCGAGAAGCACCTCGCGATTTGTGCGCAGTGCGGGAATCGTCTTCAGGAAATGGTCGCCGTGTCCGGACGTGTGCAGAGACATCTTCTCTCGCTCGACGTTTCCACTTCCGTAATGAGTGTCGATCCTCAGATTGCCCTTTCGCTTTTCAAAACACGGCACGGTGCCGGGGAAGAACATGTCCCTTTTGTCGCGCGTCTCTTCGCCAGGCGCTGGCGCCCGGTTTGGGTCACCGCGGTCGCCACTGGGTTCGTTCTCTGCAGCCTGGCGTTCCCCTCCGGACGTAGCTTGGCTCAGCGGTTTCTCGCTACCTTGCGGATAGAGAGAGTGCAGCCCGTGCGTTTGGATTTTTCATCCCTTGACGGCAATCGCCCGTTGCAGCAAATGCTCAGTCAGATGGTCTCGGACAAAGTTGTGGTCACGGTGGATGAAAAACCTCAACATTTCGCGACTGCGGCAGACGCAAGCCAGCTAGCCGGGTTCCAAGTACGCCTCCTTGGTGCACGCGCGGACGCGCCCTCATTCACCGTTGAGGGGGAACACTCCTTCCACATGACGATTGACCGTGCGCGGCTACAGGACATCTTCGACCAATCCGGCCGCCCGGACCTCCTCCTGCCCGCAACGTTGGACGGCGCAATGGTTTCTATCCAGATTCCACGTTCCGTTCGGTTGGAATATGGCGATTGTCCGCATGGGATCGGAGAAGAAGACCAGCAGCGCGAATCAACTAGATGGAGCAATTGCTTGGCTATGCAAGAAGCTCCGAGCCCGCTCGTCAACCTCCCGTCCGATCTCAACATCCAGCAACTCGCTGAAATCGGTTTTCAGCTTGCAGGAATGAGCGCCACTCAGGCCCGAGAGCTCTGCCAAACCATCGATTGGAAATCGACACTCGTTCTCCCGATTCCGCGCTTCGTAGGCTCTTACAGTCTGGTAGAAGTGAACGGCGCGCAAGGCACGCTCATCAAGGATTCCGGCCGTAGGCCTGGCTATGTATTGATTTGGGTGAAGAATGGCATCATCTATTGTCTCGCCGGTCAGGGGGACTCCAGCAAAGCGGTGACGCTGGCGAATTCACTCGACTGACGCCGGAGGAGCACCTGGATCAAGCGGGCAGCCTCGCCATTCAAACGCTGGACTTGCGCAAGGTGTTTGGAACTAAGATTGCCGTAAGCAATCTTTCTCTGGCGGTGCGCCGTGGTGAAGTCTTCGGATTCCTTGGCCCGAACGGCGCCGGGAAAAGCACTTCCATTAAGATGCTACTGGGACTCGTGAAACCCAGCAGCGGTCAAGCTTTCGTTCTCGGAGTGCCCTCGGACGATGTAGACGTCCGCGGTAAAATCGGGTTTCTGCCGGAGGATTTTCGTTTCTACACTTGGCTGACCGCATCCGAACTCCTGAAACTCCACGGACGGCTCTGCGGAATGGCTGCGGCGCGGCTCCGCGAACGTGTTCCTGCTCTTCTCGATCTGGTGGGGTTGACTCCTCATCGAGAAAAGCGCCTGCGCGATTTTTCCAAAGGCATGCTCCAGCGCATCGGATTGGCTCAAGCCTTGATTCACGAGCCGGAGCTGATCTTTCTCGACGAGCCGACATCGGGCCTCGATCCCATGGGCCGCCGGCTCGTCCGCGACGTGATTCGCGTCCAGCGTGACCGCGGAGCTACAGTCTTTTTGAATTCCCACATCCTAAGCGAAATTGAAATCACTTGCGACCGAGTAGTCTTCATCAAGGAAGGTGAGGTTGTTGCCAGCCGCGACCTGCGAGCGTTTCCCGACGGTGAAGTCCACCTCATCGCCCGGGCGCGCAACCTTACCGCGGAAGCAGTTGCGGGGCTGTCCCAATGGAGCACGTCCGCACGGCTTGACGGCGAGCGCCTAACCCTTGCTACTCACTCGACCTCGGTTCTTCCCGACATTCTCCGCTATCTGGTCGCATCGGGATGCGACGTCTTTGAATTCACGCCCGAGCGGCTCTCGCTGGAAGATCTCTTCCTCAAAATCATGGGTGAGGATCGGGGACTTTGATGGGCGCCTGGATCATGGCAGGTGTTACTTTCCGCGAGGCGGCACGAAGGAAGATCCTTTGGACGGCGCTCCTGGCAGGCTCAACGTTTCTTGCGCTTTTCGGCACCGGGATGCATTTTCAGATCAAAGACCTCACGCGTCAGTCTTTGCCGCCTTTCGTTCGTTATCAACTGGAAGCTGCCATGCTGCAGGTCGGGTTCTACGCCGTTGATCTGCTGGCCGTAGTCATGACGATCCTAACTTCCGTGGATACACTCTCGGGTGAGATGGCTTCCGGCACGATCCAGGCCATCGCTACAAAGCCGATCTCTCGTTGGGAGGTCTTGATGGGTAAGTGGTTGGGTTTCGCTGGCATGGTCGCTGCATATGTGGCCGCCATGGTCGGCGGCGTCGCGGCGGTGGGGTACTTCGTCGGGGGCGTGCTTCCGCACCATATCCTCAGCGGCGCACTTCTGGTTTTCTTGGAATGCCTACTGCTTCTGACGGTCACCTTCGCATGTGGTACGCGGTTTTCTACACTCACGAACGGCGTCATCGTCCTAGGCCTTCACGGAGTGGCCTTCCTTGGCGGCTGGATCGAACAGATCGGCGCCATGACCGGCAGCCCGCGTCTTGTCACCGTCGGCGTTGTGTCTAGCCTCATCATGCCCAGCGAATCCGTTTGGCGACGGGCTTCTTTCGAAATGCAGTCCTCCTTCACTCGGGCTCTCCAATTCAGTCCGTTTTCGAATGCTTCCGCGCCGAGCGCTGCAATGGTGGGTTACGCTATCGTCTATTTGTTCGTAGCGCTGATCGTCGCCATCTATCATTTCCAGCAGCGGGACCTGTAAAACGCGCTATGCGTGGAAGTGCCCTTGGCCTGTGCGAGATTCTCATTGCACCGAAGCGTTCTCGACATTACCTGCAGCAAGCCAGGGCGTTTACAAATTCGACTGTCCACTTGCGCGCTTAGTCGGCTTGTCACACAAGTGCGCTGCGGGCCAGAAAAACGGGGTTCGAGGAGATCGAAGCGCGCCGGCATCCGTTTCGCCCGCATTTCCTCGAGCCGGACTTGTGGACCGAGAGGAGAAACGTCGCCTTCGGTTATAGCGAAGTTCCACCAAACCCCAAGCCCCACAATTCCTTAAGTGAACAGTATTGAGGGGTAGAGAGAATCTACAGCCTCCGAATCATTTCACTGCCTGCAGATGTGTAGCGTTTTACGGTAACTGAAACGCAACTCATTACCATCAACATGTCATGTGCTCGACAGTGGTCGTTAGACTGGGAGCATGAATTTTGCACCACTCTCGGATATACGCCTCAACGTGCTTTTGCTTCCGCTTGTTTTTCTGGCTCTTCTGCTTCAAGTCTATCCATCAACGTTGTTGGCGGCGAAGAATGCTTCCGGGTGGTTTACGCCTCACTGCGACGGGGCCTCCTTTTATTTGTCCAATGTTGATGGCCTACCTTCTGAGCAGAAACTCAATTTGAATATGCGCCATTACGCTCTTCCTTGGTGGAATTACCGCCCGCAAGAGGTTTGGGAAGACGTGCATGCGGAACGATGTCTATCCGCAAGAAAATGTGAAGCCGCCACCCACGCAAGAATCTGGCTGGATAAAGGGCACCCAAACGACAAACGTGTTTCAGGAAAATACGCTGTGGAATTCGGCGGACAGCATCTTGAAGGGCGATTCCTCGTTAAATATCGAAAGGAAAAGACCGCTTGGATTTGCGAATGATTAGCATCCTACAAATTCACCCAGGAACCTTCGCCCTGAATTATCCGGCCTGCTGCTGATGCCCGCGATTGCGAGAGCGATGTCCCTCTGCGCCGCCAGCTCGCGGGCATCAATTGGTTGGGCGTATTTCTCCAATGCCGAAAGATATGGTACGGCAACCTACACGCGAATCTCTGCGTCGAATAGCCGCACATTTCGTTCCCGGATTTCCAACCCACAAGCCAACCCACAAAAAGTATGTCTTGCACGACTTCCGCGTATTTTGGCAGTCCCCGCGGTCTTGTAAGTTATTGACACGGTAGAGGTCTGGGGTTCGAGTCCCCACGGGCCTACCATATCTTTCAATAACATACGAATGCAGCTTTCGTTTTGCGTTGCTCCACATTGCTCCAATAAGAGCTGCTAAAAGTCGGTCGAGCCGCTGACCGAACTCACCCAGGAGGACCACAACCCTGAACCAAAGCAGCTCACAGAACATCGATTTGCAAGCCGCATGCAAGCAGGGGTTCCCGTACATCGGTCTCCTCAGAGAGAATCATTTGGACCACGCGCTGCTGCGCTTGGCGCTTGGCCACGATTCGGGCTTGCGAATATATCTCAAGCGTGCAGCGGCTGCTGGCATGACGCATCAACTCCTGGACTACCTTCACGTTTTCTCCATTGGCGATGAGAATCGTTGAAAATGAGTGGCGAAACGTATGCCACCCAATTTTCTTGTTGATGCCGGCGCGCAATGCCGCCGGGCGAATGACCTTTTGCAGCACGGCATCTGGCCAAAACGGATACTTCCCCTGATGGCGGGCGCTCGCAAATATCCAGTCGCCGGGTTGACGATACCGGCTAGTCTCCTTCCACATCCAGAGATCAGCGGCTACACGTTCATCCAGGGGCACCGGCTTGCGCGATGCTTCCGTCTTGCAATCCCCAATGTGTCGCATATAAATGGAGCGCACGACATCAAGGCGCATGTTGGAGAAATCAACATCGCTCCATTTGAGGGCAAGCAGTTCGCTCCGACGAAGTCCCGTCGTGACAGCCAGCAGCACCATCAGGCGAAAACTTGATTTCAGTTGCAGCAAAAGACACTGGATCTCACGCGGCTCCAGCACGTCAGGAGTCCGGTTACGCTGCGCACTTTGACGGACAAGGGTAATGGGATTTCTTCCCTGACGCAGCCATTCATAACGAATTGCATGATTGAACAGCACGCTGAACAGATTTCGGATCTTCGCCTTCGTTGTGTTGGCTAGCGGGATGCCGTCAGCACGTCGCAACTGTCTCAGCCAATGCTCAACCGCTATTGTTCGGACGGAGCAGGCGTTCACGTTTCCCCAATGCGGCCGTATCCACCTTGTCAGGTATTGGCGGTACACAATTCGCGTCGCATGAGTATGCCAGCTAGTTTTTTCGGAGAGTTCCGTCTGCGCGTAGTGATCGACCAAGTCCGCAACAAAGATGTTACGCCCTGGATGGCGTAGTATGTCCTCGTTCACCTGCAGTCTGAGCCCGTTCACTGCTGTTTGGGCTAAATCCTTTGTCGGATACTGTTCTACGGTCCCAATGACGGCAGTCCTGCGAACGCGCATCCCCGCCTCATCGTTTTCCCGCCAGAGATACTCCCAGCAGTCAGGTCCAGCTTTGCGTTTTGCGCACCTCAGACAACCATGTTGGTAGCGTTGCCGCATAGTTGAGTCCTCCTCTTGCAAGATGCCAGAGGAGCGTAAACTGCACGTCAACATTTCCCTAAGATAGCGGGGACAATGGATCGCCCCATTGTTGCAGGAGGTCTCTTCGAGCGGCACTGATGATTTCGCCGTAATCTTTCGAGAATGGTTCGACGAGTGTACTTTCCAGGGCGCCATGCACGCGCACTAACGCCAATCGCTGGGCGTCATCTTTGATTTCCAGTGTGGGTTGCCTATAGAAATCAAACAGAAGCTCAAAGAGGATCAGTGCTTCCGCTTTCCCAATGATCAAAGTTACAGTCTCGTTTGGCGCGATGTCAGTCATGGGCTGCGATCCGGTATCCCCGCCAGATTTGTGGGAGTTCTAAACACTGGCAAGGCTACTGCCGTAAGTCTCTGACTGTAAAGGACAAAAGAAGTGGGGCGCCCAAGGGGACGATCTTAGACCTTTCCTCGACCGCCTGACCTTGGCGAGGAAGATTGCCGCGATCACGTTGATCGTCTGGAAGAAGGAGGTCCGTTTCGACGCCAACACCTAGGGATTCTCACAGTGTGCTGAGGCACTATTCAAACGATTGAATGCGTCTGTGCACAAACACCGCTTGGTCTTTGTTTCTTGCCCACCAGTCCTTCCACCTCTGGACATTGTCAGGAGTGGCCGGGGCATCAGCCGGAAGAGGAGGATTTCTAACCATTTCCGGCAGAGTCATCATCACAAGAGCATTCGTGTTTCTCACGTGGCTAAAATAACGATCGTGATCGCATGCTTTGCGAACGAATGCCTCTTGCTCGGGCGTCCGATGAAGCCCTGAATAAACCGACGGCTCGATGCATTGCTCAAAATTTCTCTCTCCTTCCCCTTCCATCCCCTTCAAATTCCCCAGTGCGCCAATGAGAATGTCCACCGCACGCCTACCGCCGACGAATTTGAGTTTCCGCACGGCCTCCACAGGTGCGAAGTCCCAGTAGTACGGGAAACCGGTCAGCTCAATAGCGATTTGCTCCAGCATTTGCTGATCACCGAGCTTTGCCAATCCAGCTTCCAAGTTCCCTTGCGCCTCTCGATACCTGTCTGGTATTCCGCCGTCCTCGTAACGCAATATCTCCGGAAATAAATTCCGCGCTCCGAGGGGTTGTCCCGCAGCAGGTGCGGGAAACTTCCGGAGCACGGACATCGCCGATTCGTCGCCTGACCTCGCAATCTCCAACATCGCATCCGGAAATCCCCACTCCACTCTCCGCGCCAGACATTGGAGGTAAGGGTCAGCAACCTTTTCAGACACCGGCCTCGCGAATCGCCGTCCCTCGTATTTCTCGAGCCATGCTTTCCACTTCACAATCCCTGCAGGAGAATAATCCGCCTCTGGTAATTCCGGAATCCGGCGCATCAACCCAATGTCACGGATTGCCTGGAGGATCCCGCTCTGTCCATCGTAGGGCGCGTCTGAGGGGCCAATTTCCGCATGCATCCGAGGGTCGTCGGCGTGATCAATCAGGTATTCGACTAGCGTGAAAAGAGCCCAGTCATCCCCCACTTCCGCGAATAAACCCAAACTGCCCAGATAGGGCGAGGGAGTCTCTTCTTTCCACACCTCTTTCATCGCTGCGTAGGTGCGTTGATCACCGAGTTTGGCTAAGGCCACCTGAACCATATAGAGCGAGCCAGAACACTCGCTGCCCTTCGGCAAGGCGGCAATTCTTCTGAGAACAGGAATCGCTCGAGCGTCAGCGACCTGCGCGGCGATGTAGAAGTCACCCAACTTCTCGCCTTCCTCCATGACCTGATCGTGTGAGTGTGGTGCGCTACAGACGCGGTAATAATGCTCAAGCATTGCCACCGCCCGATTTGGGTTTCGATCGGAGCATTTCTGTGCGAACACGGGACCAGAAAGCGCAGCCACAACGGTTAGGAACAAAAGCAAGACAACTATGGGCGTGCGCATAGCTCTGAAACGGGATCTCGGATTGGAGGGCGAGTGGCTGGTCATTTTGGAATCTCCGTCTACAACCTTGGAACGATTGTGGGTGAGCTTTCTTGCAATTTACTTGCTCTAGCAGTCTATAACCGTCTGATTCAGCTAAATCACGCGTGTAGACAAACAATCAAGAACTTCGCCTCGCGCCAACGAAACACCTTGGCACCAAATTGGTGATGGCAATGAATGTATGCTCTTGAATCCTCTCACGTTGACAAATAGGATACGGCGAGGCCAATGGTGAAAATACTCGCAATCAACTATCTGTCGGACCTGGCAGAGTGCAATCCCGAAAATGACAATCTCGATGTGCATATCGTT
>Ga0137418_10002131_pt1 | contig 18166 bp, 19 predicted proteins | sample CZODoug3_1_2_16f_FD_122242 | JGI IMG/M metagenome (GOLD analysis project Ga0137418, IMG submission 122242) | Vadose zone soil fungal communities from Angelo Coast Range Reserve, California, USA - CZODoug3_1_2_16fungal (Hybrid Assembly) | ecosystem: Environmental > Terrestrial > Soil > Vadose... | reverse complement strand
TTTGAACCCCCGAGGGACTTACGCCCCTATCCGATTTCGAGTCGGACGCCTTCAACCGGGCTCGGCCACCCCTCCGCACACTCATGATCGTAGGCTCGCCTCGCCTCACGGCTGCGGCTCGCACTACCCTCGTCTGCGTTCAAAGAACCGGCGCAGCAGCGCCGCGCTCTCGTCGGCGAGAATGCCGCCAGTCGCCGTCGCTCGATGATTCAGCCGTGAATCGTCGAGCAACCGGTACAACGACGTGACCGCACCCGCCTTCGGATCGGCCGCGCCGTAGACCACGCGCGTCACGCGCGCGTGGAGAGCGGCGCCGCAGCACATCGCGCACGGCTCGACCGTCGCGTAGAGCGTGGCGCCCGTCAACCGATAATTGCCGGTCTCGAGCCCCGCCGCGCGCAACGCCAGCACTTCCGCGTGCGCCGTCGGATCCGTGAGCGCCACCGGCGCGTTGCGCGCACGTCCGACGATCGCCCCACCGACCACGACGACGGCGCCGACGGGCACCTCGCCGTCGGCGAGGCCCCGTCGCGCCTCGTCGAGCGCCTCCCGCATGAAGGCCTCGTCGAGAGAATGGTGCGCCCTAGAGGATTCGAACCTCTGACCCCCGGATTCGTAGTCCGATGCTCTGTCCACCTGAGCTAAGGGCGCGTGGCGGAGAGGCAGGGATTCGAACCCTGGACAGAGCTTTTGGCCCTGTAACCGCTTAGCAGGCGGCTGCCTTCGGCCGACTCGGCCACCTCTCCATCGAAAAAGCCTTCGTAGTATACACCGCGCCCGACTAGCGGGCGGGCGGCGCGGGCGGCGGCGGGGTCGCTCCGGTGGGGATCCAGACCCAGGCGAACGGCGATGCGGCGCTGCCGTCGCCGTAGAGCAGCCAGCGCCCGTGCGGATAGGCCACGACGCGCTGGTCGGAGGTGATGGCGGAGGTGGGCAGGGCGGCGGGCGCCGGCGCCGGAGACGTCGCTCGCGCGGCTGTGCAGCCGCTTGCAAGCATCGCCACGAGCGCGAGAGCCGCGCCGACCCTGTCCATGCCGTTGTCGAGTAGCAACGCCGCTGCCATCGCCTGCTATGCTGAGGCGACCGTGAGCGACGCCGAGATCGTCCCGTCCCCGCCGCGCCGCCGCCTCGAAAGTGACCCGTGGGCCAGGACACTCGGCATCGAATTCCTCGACGTATGGCGTGGCCATTGCAGACTGCGTCTGCAACTCCGATCACACATGGTCAACTTCCAGGGGTATCCGCACGGCGGCGTGATCTTCTCGCTGGCCGACATCGCCTTCGGCGCCGCGTGCAACTCGCACGGCGAAGACGCGGTGGCGCTGAGCGTGACGATCAACTACCTGGCCGCGGTGACGTCCGAGGCGGTACTGGTCGCGGAGGCCCACGAGGTCAAGCAGGGACGGCGCGCGGGCTTCTACCAGATGAGCGTGGCGACGGACGACGGGCGCGCCGTCGCCAGCGCCCACGCCGTGGCCCACCGTCTGACGGCCTGAGCCATCATGCGCGCCATCGCGCACATCGAAACCGGGAGGAGTCGCCCATGCGTCGCATGAGATCCGCGCTCTCGCTCATCACGGCCGCGCTCGCGCTGCTCGCGTTGCACGCGGGCGCGGCGCACGCGCAGAAGAAGACGCTCGTGGTGGCGCTCAACCAGGACCCCGACCTCCTCGATCCGACGCTGGCGCGCACGTACGTCGGGCGCATCGTCTTCTCGCACATCTGCGAGAAGCTCTACGAGATCGACGAGGGCCTGCGGATCTCGCCGCAGCTGGCCGCCGCCCTGCCCGTGATCGCCGACGGCGGGCGGACGGTCACCATCAAGCTTCGGTCGGGCGTGAAGTTCAACGACGGCACGCCGATGGACGCGGAGGCCGTGAAGTTCTCGCTCGATCGTCACCGCACGCTCAAGGGGTCGAACCGCGCCAGCGAGCTGGCGCCGGTGGACGCCGTCGAGGTGGTGGATGCCACGACGGTGCGGCTCAAGCTCAAGGCGCCGTTCTCGCCGCTGCTCGCCCAGCTGACCGACCGCGCGGGCATGCCCGTCTCGCCGACGGCCGTGAAGAAGCTCGGCGACAACTTCGGCACCGCGCCCGTGTGCGTGGGGCCGTGGCAGTTCGCCGAGCGCGTCCCGCAAGACCGCATCGTGGTCGAGAAGTCGCCCCACTACTTCGATCCGTCGCAGGCAAAGTTCGACAAGGTGATCTTCCGGATCATCCCCGACGACAACGTCCGCCTCGCGAACCTCCGGTCCGGCGACATCGACATCATGCACATGGTGCGGCCGAGCGACGCCACCGCCATCAAGCGCGAGGGCCGGTTCGAGCTGTCGAACGTGACGGGACTCGGCTACCAGGGCATCAACATCAACCAGCACAACAAGACGGGCAAGCAGAATCCGCCAGGCGATCTCGGCACGCCGCTGGCCAACGATCCGCGCGTGCGCGACGCCTTCGAGCTCTCCATCGATCGCGAGGCGCTGAACCAGGTGGTGTGGGACGGCCTCTACACGCCCGGCTGCACGCCGATCCCGCCCATCAGCGCCTTCGCGGACAAGGCGCGCAAGTGCCCCGGACGCGACGTGGCGAAGGCGAAGAAGCTGCTCGCGGAGGCCGGCCTGGCGGGCGGCTACGCCTTCGAGATGACGGTCATCAACAATCCGGGCGAGCGCCGGGTCGGCGAGGTCATCCAGCAGATGGCCCGCGAGGCGGGATTCACCATCTCGCTGCGGCCCCAGGAGTTCGCCTCCGCGCTCAAGGACGACGACGATGGCAAGCTGCAGGCGTTCCAGATCGGCTGGAGCGGCCGGGTGGATCCCGACGGCAACATCCACCAGAACCAGACGTGCAAGGGCAGCCTCAACACGACGCTGGCCTGCGACGAGAAGATCGACGCGCTCCTGAACCGGGCCCGCGAGATCAGCGATCTCGATCAGCGGCGCGCACTCTACCGCGAGGCCATCGACATGTTCACCGCGCGGCGCAACATCATCTACATCTATCACCTGAACTACATCGTGGCGTTCCCGAAGAGCTTCAAGGGGTACCGGGCCGTCCCCGACGGCCTGATCCGCATCAAGGGGACGTCCTGGAACTGATCCGCTAGTCGACGGGCGTGCTCGAATTCATGATCCGTCGGGTCGCGATCTCGATCGTGACGCTGATCGTGATCAGCGTCGTCGTCTTCACGGGCGTGCGCATGATCCCCGGCGATCCCGCGCGCGTGATGGCGGGGACGGACGCGGACGCCGCCGGGCTCGAGGAGATCCGCGCCAAGTACGGGCTGAACGATCCGATCCCCGTGCAGTATCTGCGCTGGGCGGCGCTCGCGGCCCGGGGCGATCTCGGCCGCTCGATCCGCACGCGCGATCCCGTGATCACCACCGTCGCGAAGAAGCTGCCCATCACCGTCGAGCTGGCCGGCCTGGCCGTGCTCATCGCGCTGGCGATCGCGATCCCCGCCGGCGTGCTGGCGGCGGTGCGGCGCAACACGGTCTGGGACGTGCTGGCCAGCAGCGCGTCGCTGTGCGGCGTGTCCGTTCCCAACTTCTGGCTGGGGATCATGCTGATCCTGTTCTTCTCGGTGCGCCTCGGCTGGCTGCCCGCGTCCGGCTTCGTGTCGTTCTGGGAGAGTCCGACGGCGAACCTGCAGCGGATGGTGATGCCGGCGTTCGTGCTCGGCACGGCGCTGGCGGCGGTGCTGATGCGCCAGACGCGCAACAGCATGATCGGCGTGCTGAGCGCCGACTACATCCGCACGGCGTACAGCAAGGGGCTGGCGGGCCGCGCCGTCATCTTCCGTCACGCGATCCGCAACAGCCTGATCCCCGTCGTCACGATCCTGGGCCTGCAGGCGGGCGCGCTGATGAGCGGCGCCGTGGTGACCGAGCAGATCTTCGTCGTGCCGGGCTTCGGGCGGCTGATCGTGGAGGCGGTGTTCACGCGCGACTATCCAGTGGTCCAGGGTGTCGTGCTCATCACGGCCAGCTCGTACGTGCTGATCAACCTCCTCGTCGACGCGTCCTACTCGCTGCTGGATCCCCGCATCCGCATCGGTGGCAACCCGTGAACCCCCCGAGCGCCGCGGCCGGCGTCCTCGTCGCGGCGGCCGGTGCTGCGCCGGCGGGACGGCTACGGCGCGCCTGGCGGCGAGTGCGGCGCCGGCCGGCGTCGGTGGTGGGCGGCGTGATCGTGCTCCTGTTCGTCGTGCTGGCCATCGGCGCGCCATGGATCGCGCGCACCGACCCCGTCGGCACGGACTGGAGCCAGATCCGCAAGGCGCCGAGCTGGACGCATCCGTTTGGCACCGACGATCTCGGCCGCGACAACTTCGCGCGGGTGGTCTGGGGCAGCCGGATCTCGATGCAGGCGGGCGTGTTCTCGATCCTGCTCGCCATCGCCGTCGGCGTGCCGCTCGGTCTCGTCGCAGGCTATTATCGCGGCACGCTGGACCAGGCCCTCATGCGGCTGACCGACGCGTGGCTGGCCTTCCCCTTCCTGATCCTCGCCATCGGCCTCGTGACGATCATGGGCCCCTCGCTCACCAACGCGACGATCGCCATCGGGCTGGGCGCGACGCCCACGTACATCCGCCTCACGCGCGGCCTCGTGCTCTCGACGGCGGCCGAGGACTACGTGCAGGGCGCCCGCGCGCTCGGCGCCGGCGACCTGCGCCTGATGGCGCGCCACATCCTGCCGAACATCTTCAGCTCGCTCCTCGTCCAGGCCACGGTCTCGATTCCGATCGCGATCATCGCGGAGGCGGTGCTCTCGTTCCTCGGACTCGGCGTGCAACCGCCCGCGCCAAGCTGGGGCACGATGCTCAACGCCGCGCAACAGTTCCTCGAGTCGGCGCCGTGGATGGCGTGGTGGCCGGGACTCGCGATCTTCTCGCTGACGCTCTCGTTCAACCTCGCGGGCGACGGCCTCCGCGATCTGCTCGACCCGAAAGATTACTGACGAACGATGCCACGGCTTCGCCGGGGTCTCCGAACGTCGCGGGGTCTTAGAGGGGTGCCACGGCTTCGCCGGGGCACCCCGAACGTTTGGGGGGTTTGGGGGGCCATTTCGGGGCCCCCCATTTTAATTAATAACCAGTCCGGCGGCTGGCGTCGCGATAGACGCACCAGGTGCAGAGTGGGGTACCGCCCGGCGGCGCCGACTGCGCGAGCACCGAGAGCGTCTCGGCGAGAAAGCCATAGAAGGCGGGATCGTCGCGCGGAATCGGCGTCCAGCGCCACACGCCCGTGACGCCGACCGGCCCGTCGGTCTCGGGCTCGAAGGCGAGCACGCCGAGCGCGCGCACCGTGCGGCTCTCGCCCGCCGCCGGCGCCTCGACGGTTTGCGCCCACGCGTGCAGCCGGCGGGCGTGCACGACGAGCGCCGCCGGCTCCGGCGCGCCCACCACGACTTCGGCGAGACCGCACGCCTTGCCCTCGAGCCGCAGCACCACGTCGAGATCGCCGCGAATCACGCAGCGATACGCGCGGTCGGGCACTTGCACGGTCAGCGGCGCCGAGCGCAGCGGGTGGCGGCCCACGTCGACGAGCCCGGCGGGCATGCCGTCGGCGATCTTGTCGGCCCGCGCGCCCTGCAGCCCGGACAGCAGGCGACGTCCGATGAGGTTCGTGGCGCGATTGGGTGAGGCCGGGCGCGGAAACTCCGCCGCTGCAGCGAGGTAGAAACATCGGCGGCACTGATCCCAGAGGGCGAGATCGTTCGGGGCGAGGACCCACGTACGGTCGGTCACCAGCGATTTATAGCAGAAAAGGGACCGGCCCCGGTGGAGCCGAGCCGCTCCGCCGGGGCCGGTGGCGCGATGGGCGAGGATTCAGAACCTGGGGCAGTTCCCGTGGAAGTTGAGCTCCAGGCGCACGGTCGGCCACCCGAGCGACAGCTCGGACTTCTGGACCGGGATCAGTGTCGTGAAGTCGTCGGCCAGGTAGTAGGCCTGGAGGTACCGCGCCGGCTGCTCGCGGTTACCCCTCGCGACCGAGAACGGCAGCCGGAAGGTTCCGCAGAACACCGACGGCTCGCTCGCGCCCGCGGGCGTGAACGTGCCAGAGATCTTGCCGAGCGGGCGCTTCGAGAGGTCCATCGCGCCCTGGAAACCGCCGTTCATGATCACGAACTCCGGCGAGTCCGTGGTGTTGTCGCCCTGGAGCACGACCGCGAACGTGCCGTCCACGCTTCCCGTGAACGTGTTGAGCGCGATGTCGTCCATACCGGCCGCCGTCACGCTGCACGTCCGAGTCCGCGGATTGGTGATGAGCACCTCCACGGGGCAGAGCGGGTTGCCGACGCGTGACCAGCCGTACAGGGACGCGTCAGCCTTGCGCCGGACGGCGCCTTCCGGCCCGACGACGTTACCCGCGGCGTCGAGCAGGTACATGTTCTCGGTAACCTCGTAGAGGACCGCGTCCGCCGACTTGACGTCGGGGAGGTCCTTGCTCTTCTCGGGGTCCGCTATCGCGGGCAGCACCCCGAGGCCCAACACGCACGCGAGCGCCAGCGCCATGGCCGCCCGCCGTCCGTTGCCTCGATTGAGTGTTACGCCCATCGCGTTCATTTCTCTCTCCATGCCCCTTCCAGGGGCTTCGGGTTGACTGCTGACCCCCTGTAGAGCAAGGCCATTGCCAAACCTTTTCATATCCGTCCAAGAGGCTGAATATAAGGATATTTACGGAGATATCCCGCCGAGGCTGCGATGGGGTGGGCGGGTCGATACTTAACGACGACGCAAGGCGTTGTGGCAAGGCTGGTCAGAAACCGACCGGGGTTCTAAGCGAGCGAGACAGGGCCGTCACGGGCTCGTCGCTTTCGGTGTCCGAGGCGCTACCCGCAACCCGTGCCCGGCGGCGATGCTACGATCCTGCGTCAATCGAAGTGCCGCCCGAAGTGCCGCCTGAAGTGCCGCCCTACCGACAGGGGGGAGCGACCCATGAGGCTGATTCGACCCCTGATCTTGACCTGCACCGTCCTGACGTGTGTCCTGCTCGCAGACAGTCTCTCCGGCGAAGCGCTGGCGCAATCGCAGCCGCAAGGAGAGATGCGCTGGGCGCTGTACGTCACCCTGTCACCGATGTGGTTCGATCCCGGAGAGTACGCGGGGCTCACCCCGTTTTGGGTGCTCTACGCCATCCACGACGCGCTCGTCAAACCGATGCCCGGGAACTTGATGACGCCGAGCCTCGCCGAGTCCTGGACGGTGAGCGCGGATCAGCGAGTGTACGAGTTCAGGCTGCGACAGGGGCTGAAGTTCCACAACGGTGATCCGTTCACCGCCGAGGACGTGAAGTTCACGTTTCATCGCGCCAAGGGGTCGAAGGTCCTGCATGACAAGGTGCGCGAGGTGGCGATCATCGATCCGTATCGGGTGCGCTTCCATCTGCACGAGCCGTGGGGAGACTTCATGACCTTCTATGGCACCCTCGTCTCGGGCGCAGGCTGGATCGTGCCGAAGAAGTACGTGGAGCGCGTGGGCGATGACGGCTTCAGGAAAGCGCCGGTCGGGCTCGGCCCCTACAAGTTCGTGAGCCACACGGCAGGCGTTGAGCTTGTCATGGAGGCGTTCGAGGGATACTGGCGCAAGACTCCATCCGTGAAGCGGGTGGTGTTCAAAAGCGTGCCGGACAGCACGACTCGCATGGCGATGCTGAAGCGCGGGGAGGTCGACATTGCATATCTCCTCGACGTACCGCAAGCGCAAGAGGTCAAGCGCGATCCGAACCTGAAGCTCGCCTTTTCCGGCGGGATCGCCACGTTCTTTCTCGATTTCCTCGACCAGTGGGACCCGAAGTCGCCGTGGGCGGATCGGCGGGTGCGGCTCGCCGCAAACTATGCGATCGATCGCCGGGCTCTGAGCGAGTCCGAGACGCTCGGCGCGTCCAAGCCGACGGGAAGTATCATCCCGCGCACCTTCGAATTCGCACTTCCCATCGAACCGTATCCCTACGACCCGGCGCGGGCGAAACAGTTGCTGTCCGAGGCCGGGTACCCGAACGGATTCGATGCCGGCGACCTACATCAGCTGCCCCCATATTTCTCGGTGGGTGAGACGATCATCGGATATCTCGGGGCTGTGGGGATCCGGCTGAAGATGCGGCCGATGGAGCGCGCCGCCTACACATCGGCGCTGTTGGCGAAGAAGCTCCACGGGGTCTGTGTTTGCGCCAACGCGATCTACGGCAACGCCGCCTCGCGAATTTCCGAGCACGTCCCCAGCACGGGCGCCTATGCGTACGGCGGGTATCCCGACATCGATGCGTTGTACAAGGAGCAGGCGCTCGTCAGCGACCCACGCAAGCGGGAGGCGTTGCTGCACCAGATCCAGCAGCTACTCCATGAGCGGGTCAGATTCGGGCCGATCTGGGACTACATCTGGCCAAGCGGCGTAGGGCCGCGCGTGGACGAGCCCGCGCTCATGCTGATCAATCCCTATCCCTGGTCAGCACCGCTCGAAGAGGTGCGTCTCAAGAAGAAGTAAGCAAGACGGGAAAGCTCGGCCCGCGGAGCCTCGAAACGGGCACGCCCGGTCCCATGTGGGGGACCGGGGTGCGGCCACAAGGACGGCCACATCTTCGTCATCGACGATAACGAGGATCGCGCCGCTGTCTTAGCGAAGGCACTGGATTACTGCGGCCCACCCGTTACCGATGTTCTCATTAGCGGACGATACGGCAGCATGACCACCGGTTAGACGACTGACCTGATTCCGCTGATTTCGCAGCGGGACGAGGAGGGCTTCTCCAGTTGCTCGATGCGTCTTGGTCACCGTGCTGTCGCTCCAAGCCCCGCCGGAGCCCACCGCCGCGTTAGCCAGACTGCGACGGCCCGTGTTGCCTTCGCGGGGTAATCGACCGCTCGGCCTCCGGGGTTTGGATCTTTCGGGGCCAACTCACGTTCACTTGCGTTACGGCCCGGTGACTCGCTCACCATCCGTCCGATGGCTTTGTCGATAGGCTTCAGAGTCTTGGTCCCCCTCCACCCTGCTATCCAAGCTACGGGGCGTCTGGCTCTTGCCCCGACGGGACTAGCACCCGCTAGACGCACCTGCCTTCTCTGGACACGCAATCACCGGATCCGCCCGCAGCAGCAGCGACGGCGGCATCGTAGTCGTCACTTTCGCTCCGCACCGATGAGGCGCTGAATTGCGTGGCGCCCGGTCAGCCGGAGTGTCAAAAACAGTTTCTCGCGAATCGTCCCGCTTCTCCGGATACGAAATATTTCAGACGCCCCCGTCGCGGCCAGTTCAGCCTGTTGCTTGATCTCATCAAGCCACTCGTCGCTTGAGCATCGCCGATCGGCCTGGTCCTCCACCCATCGCTTCGTATCGAAGAGCCGCGCGCAGTAGATCATCAAGAGCTCGTCGCACCCGGCAATATAATAGGCGCCTCGCCGCCGCCCATTCTCGTCCTCTCTTTCGATTTGAGCAATCGTCGATGACCACGACAGTAACGATAATCCCGAATATCTCGACGGCGAGATTGCTCGCGAGGCCGCGGATCACGTCACTTGAACTAGCGGCGCTGCGAAGGGAAACCCGGAAGAGACCACGAGGACACCAACGAGTACGAGACACAACCAACCGAGCAAAGATCTGATGCCCCAGCGACGAAGGCCAGGGTCACGATCACGATACCGCCCACCCGGACCCAGCGATGCGTCGTCAGGTCGCCCCAGATGAAGACCACGAATCCGAGACTCGCGAGGAGCACGTCCGCCGCGACGGTCCAGGCCCGCACGCCTAGTTCCACCAGCCGGCGCGGGCGAGACGAATGCGGATCCGCGCTGCGCGCCGTTGCGCGCGGTGCACGTATGCGCAGTGCGTGGCGAGCTGGAGCGGCCTCTTCCTTACCGGGGTATGCCAGATTGTCTGATGAACTTCGCATCGCCAGCCTCACGACAACGGGGCCGTAGACCGAACAATCACGCGTTTATGCCGCGATCCCGTTCGGCACCGCCATTGCTCTCTACGAGGCGCAACTCACACCGACAACGGCAAACCAGTCGAGAGACTGGGACGCAAAGCCATGGACCCCGTGAGCCGGGGCCGCCAGGCTTCCGAAGCGCGAGACGCAGCGGCACAGGGGATCCTCATGAGCGGCGCGATCCTGATTGTCGAGAGCGATGCGGCACTGGCTCAGTCGCTTCACGACGGGCTCGCCGGCCTGGGGTACACCGTCGAGCTTGCGCTGCACGGCGGCGACGGCTTGATGCTGGCGTCCCTCAGCCGGCCGGACGTCGTCATTCTCGACGCCGATCTCTGTGACCGCACCGGGCTTGAGGTCATGCGTCAGCTGCACGAGCTCGACAAGTCGATCGCGGTCGTCATGCTGGGTGACTCGGGCGGGGACGCGGCTCGGCGGGAGACGTTGAAGGCCGGCGCATTCGACTATCTCAGGAAACCCGTCGAGGCCGCCGACCTCGCTCACGCGGTGGCCGCCGCGAGCCAGGGGTCACGCCCCGGCGTCGTCGTGCCGTTTCGCAACGAGCGACGGGCGTCGCCGGCGGCGCCGTTCGACGCCTCGGGGCAGCCCTGCGCCGCCTGCGGCCAAGCGATACCCGATCTCAGCCGGGCCGTCGGGTACAAGCGCGCGCTCTTTCACCCCGAGTGCTGGCTGCAGCGGCGCAAGCAACGGGCCCCTGGCCAGCCGGGCTAATTTAGTCGGGCCCGATGCGACCCAGGACGATCATCGCGGTTTGGGCGGGTGAGACCGACAAGCTCGGCTACGTGCTCTTCCAGCTTGCGCCCTGGAGGTGGTGAGTCCAACCCTCCGCGCGCAGCGCCGTCATCCGTAGGGGCATGACGTCGACCGACCGCCGCGCCACGCTCGCCGCCGTCCTTGGCGTTCGCGATCAGCGAGCTCGGCGTGGCAGCGACTTGAGTCGTTCGACCAACGCGTCGAGGTCGATCGGTTTCAGAAAGTAGCCGGCAAAGCCGCTCGCGGGATCGTCCGGCAGGTCATGGCGCTCGCCGGTGATGGCAAACACAGGCACCTGGGCCGTGCGCGCTGTTCGTGACCCTCGGAGCTGTCGCAAGAACCAGTGTCCGTCCTCGTCTGGCATCCGCAGATCGACCAGGACGACGTCGAGGACGTGCGTCTCGGCGAACGCGAGCCCGGCTCTCGCCGAGTCGGCGCCGATAACCGTGGCGCCGACGTCGTGGAGATATTCCCGAAGCATGTCGACGGTGTCGCGATGATCGTCGATGACGAGGATCATCAGGCCATCCAACGGGCGCGGCGGCGTCGGAGCGCTCATGGCCAGGATCGGGGTTTGTTTTGAAGAAGTCTATCGCGGGCCGCAAGGGCCTTTCGATCCCAATCCGTAATCGGGCCGACCTATCGGCGTATGACATCGCTCCCATCGGCGATGGGCTACGAGGGGGCCCGGCGCGGCGGCTTGGCTTCATTCGCTCCTCATAGCAGTGGACGTGCATCCACTGGAGGCCCTCTCGGAAATGCGGCTCGGTGTCCGAAACGGGCTTGCCGCAGATCGCGCAGATGCGTCTGGCCATCTCGAATAAAGAGTAACCAGAAACGTCAATCGTCGACCGGCGTGTCCGGCTCTCCGAATCTCCTGTCGGGCGAAGCGTCCCTCACGCTCGAGCCGCGCGCGGTCCGACTGCCTTTGACACGCATCATAGGTGGCGCATCGCGTCGGGTTCCGGTTCGGTTCTCGGAGGCCGCCCATGAAGCACGCCGTAGCGTTTTCGCAGCCGCCAATGCTTGCCTTTTCCCGCCGGTCCCCAAGGTAACCGGACCATGAGCGAACGCGCGGTGCGACACGTGAGGAAATTCTTGGGGCAGCGGGTGCGGACCCTGCGCAAGCAGCGCGGTCTGAGCCAGGAGCGGCTGGGTAATCGCGGGGGGCTGTCGGGCGAGTTCATCGGCGAGGTCGAGCGCGGTGAGAAGTCGATCTCCATCGACAGCCTGTACCGGGTGTCGGTCGCGCTCGAGATCCCGCTGCGTGAGCTGACGGACGTGCGGGCCGACAAGCCGTCCGCGGTGCCGAGCGAGTCCAGACTCCGTCTGCGTTGGCGGCCTCCTCGAAGAGAAGCGGGGTGCATCGCATCATCATTCGTAGGTTGCGCGGGCATCACTGGTGGCGCTAGTGGACCTTCGTCCAACGTCGAGGGCGTTTCAGTAAGACCTACAGCTCGCGCGTGGCCCGAGGGCGAGGAAGCCGGATCGGATCAACCGCCAGCGGGGCGCGGCGGTCAGGCGCCCGCGCGCCAGCGCCGAAGAACGGAGGCTCCGGATGAAGTCGAGGGCGCGCTGCTTGAAAACGAGATGGAGTTCGCGTCCAATGCCGAGTACGATGCCCAGCTCGCGCAGTTTTATTCGCGCACCATCTCGCCCGGCGCGGTTGACAACTATCAAGCGAAGCTCTTCGGTTGGGAACGCGAGCCGTCCGAAACGTGAGCTCGGCGTGGGAAAAGTTTTCCCTACGACGAGTGACTCTGAGTAGACATAGGAATCCCGGCGTGCTTTAAATCGAATATGTCGTCGTTCGCGCAGCCGACGCCATCGCCCCTGAATCTGACCCTTGCCGGCCGCACCGTCCTCGTCATCGAAGATCACGAGGATTCCCGCGATCTCCTCACCTCGGTCCTGCAGTCGCTTCAGGCGCACGTGGTAGCGGTCAGCAACATTGACGGCGCCGAGCGCGAACTCAGCCTCCTACGACCCCACCTGATCATCTGCGACATGAAACTGCCGGACGGCACCGGCCTCGACTTCATCAAGTGGCTTCGGAAGAACAGGCGCGGTGGGATGATCCCGTGCATTGCCATCACAGGACGCGACGATGTCTTCCCCGCAACGCGGACCCACGGCTTCGACGCCTACATGCAGAAGCCGATCAACCTCGCCAAGTTCTCCACCGTCGCCGTCGCCCTCGCTCAGCGTTAACCTCCTAAGCAGCCGGCACGATCGCCCACGGACCGCGCTTAGCCGGGCTTCCGTTCTTCGCGATGCGCGATCGATTGCGCTAGCACGAACCAGCATCGATTTGAACACCGACCTTTGGGCTGAAAGATCAAAGACGCTACGGTGTGAGCCGTAACGTCTTGACTTGCTTGGTTGCGGGGCTCGCAATCACCGTTATCCAAGCATCCTGAGGTGGAGCTGGTTTAGGGATCTCGAACCTGTGTCTGAGTTACGACCACGTTTTCGCTCAAGATGATCGCAGGCTACGGTTTGTTTCGTTCCGACAGGATCGACGCGACGAGAACACGCGAGTTGTTTGGAGCAGCGGCTCGCCAGTGCGGTAAGTTTCAGTCTCGACACGCGGCTGTCATCGCACTCCGTAATTCTTCGAGCTCCGCGAACACGATCGCCGCCCCCCAGTGCGCGGGGCTCTGTCGCCAGTTCGCCGAGCGCAGCGCCGCGACGGGACGCCAGATCGCCGCTATAATCACGCCGAGAGGACCCAGATAATCATGCGATACGAGGCACCAGATTCCCTGGACGGAGCGGTCGCGCTGCTCGCGGACGCGATAGGCGAGACGCGGGTTCTGGCGGGAGGCACAGATCTCCTGGTCCAGATGCGCGCCGACGTCGTCGGCCCGGAGCTGATCGTCGACATCAAGAAGATCCCCGAGACTCGCGTCGTCGCCGAGGACAAGGGCGGCTGGCGCATCGGCGCTGCGGTGACGGGGGCCGAGCTGAAGGAGCATCCGCGGCTCAAGCAGGTGTGGCCGGGCGTCGTCGAGGCGGCCAACCTCATCGGCTCGACGCAGGTGCAAGGTCGGGCGACGCTGGGCGGAAACCTCTGCAATGGTTCGCCGGCCGCCGACAGCGTGCCGGCGCTCATCGCCGCTGGTGCCGTCGCTACGCTGGCTGGGCCGCGGGGCCGGCGCGACCTACCGGTCGAGAACGTCATGCTCGCTCCCCGAAAGCTCGCCCTAACGAAGGGCGAGTTCGTCGTCTCCTTCCTGCTGCCGCCGCGCCTGCCACGCTCGAGCGACGCCTATCTGCGCTTCATTCCGCGCACCGAGATGGACATCGCGGTGGTGGGCGCCGGTGTGAGCCTGACGGTCGACGAAACGGGGACGATCTCCGCAGCGCGCGTGTCGCTGGGCGCGGTGGCGCCTCGGGTATTGCTCGTCCCCGACGCCGCCGCGGCAATCGTTGGCAGCCGTCTCGACCGGGCGGCGCAAGATCGGCTCGAGGCTGCCGCGCGCGCGGCATGCTCGCCGATCGACGACAAGCGGGGAACCGTGGAATTCCGCATCCAGATCGCCGGCGTGCTGGCACGCCGGGCCGCCTTGATCGCGCTGGACCGAGCGAGGACTTCCTGATGGCCAAGCACCACATCGAAGCGACCGTGAATGGCGACGCGGTGGAGTTCCTCTGCGAGACCGAGGACACCCTGCTCGACGTGCTGCGCGACACTCTGCAGCTGACCGGAAGCAAGGAGGGCTGCGCCTCCGGTGACTGCGGCGCCTGCAGTGTCATGCTGGACGGCAGGCTGGTCTGCTCCTGCCTCGTGCTGGGCTGCGAGGTGGGCGGACGCCGTGTCGACACGATCGAGGGCGTCGCGAAGGGGCAGACGCTTCACCCGCTGCAGCAGAAGTTCCTGGAACACGCTGCCCTGCAGTGCGGGATCTGCACGCCGGGGTTCATCGTGGCCGGCAAGGCACTGCTCGAGCAGAATCCGAACCCCACGGACACGGAGATCCGCTACTGGCTGGCCGGCAACCTCTGCCGCTGCACCGGCTACGACAAGATTGTCACTGCGGTGAAGGACGCCGCCGTCGCGATGAGAAAGGGTTAGTCATGGCCGAGAACGGGACGAACGGGACCAACGGGACCAACGGGCAAGGCTACGTCGGCACGCGCACGATCCGACCGGACGGCGTCGACAAGGTGACCGGGCGGGCGCGCTTCGGTGCCGACTTCAACCTTCCCGGCCAGCTCATCGGGCGCGTGCTGCGCAGCCCGCACCCCCACGCCCGCATCGTCCGCATCGACACGTCGAAGGCCGAGGCACTGCCCGGCGTCAAAGCCGTCATCACGCGCGACGACTTCGGCGATCAGCCGTCGGAGTTCATCCCGGCCGGCGAAATGATGATGAACTACAAGGACGTCGTGCGGAACGTGATGGCCCGCGAAAAGGCCCTCTACGAAGGCCACGCGGTGGCCGCCGTGGCCGCGATCAGCGCCGCCGTCGCGCGCCGCGCCCTCAAGCTGATCGACGTGCAGTACGAAGTCCTGCCACACGTCATCGACGTCGTCGAGGCCATGCGGCCCGACGCGCCGGTCCTGCACGACGACCTGTTCACCGCGGGCGTCGAGCCCAAGCCCGACAAGCCATCGAACATCGCCAAGCGCGTCGAGATCGCCGTCGGCGACGTCGAGGCCGGCTTCAAGAAGGCCGACGTCATCGTCGAGCGCGAGTTCAAGACGGCGCCGGTCCATCAGGGCTACATCGAGCCGCACGCGGCGCTAGCCAGCGTATCCGAGGACGGCTCGACCGAGCTGTGGTGCTGCACCCAGGGCCACTTCATCGTGCGCGCCCACTGCGCGCGCCTGCTCGGGATGGACATTGCGAAGATCCGCGTGACCGCCTCCGAGATCGGCGGCGGCTTCGGCGGCAAGACCGTCGTGTACCTCGAGCCGCTGGCCATCGCGCTCTCGCGCAAGGCCAAGCGGCCGGTGAAGATGGTGATGTCGCGTGAGGAGGTCTTCAAGGCCTCCGGACCCACCTCGGGCGCCACGGTGCGCGTGAAGATGGGCGCGACCAAAGATGGCAAGTTCGTGGCCGGCTTCGGCGAGCTGAAGTATCAGGCCGGGGCGTTCCAGGGCTCACCCGTGCAGCCCGGCGTCTTCTGCGCGTACGCGCCGTACGATATGGAAAACGTCAAGGTCATCGGCTACGACGTCGTCTCCAACCGGCCCAAGGTGGCGGCCTATCGGGCGCCCGGCGCGCCGATTTCCGAGTTCGCTGTGGAGAGCGTGGTGGACGAGATCGCCAAGAAGCTCGGCCTCGACCCGATCGACCTGCGCATGATGAATGCCGCGCGTGAGGGCACGAAGGCGGCATACGGCCCGAAGTTCGGTCCCATCGGCCTCGAGCAGACGCTCAACTCGATCAAGAAGACCGAGCACTGGAACATGCCGCTGCGCAAGTGGCAGGGCCGCGGCGTGGCCTCCGGCTTCTGGTTCAACATCGGCGGCGAGACCTGCGCCTCGCTCACCATCAACGAGGACGGTACGGTCTCGCTGATGGCCGGCACGCCTGACGTCGGCGGTCTGCGCGCAGCGTTGACGTCGGTGGCGGCCGACGAGCTGGGCATTCCCTACGAGAAGGTGCGGCCGATCATCGGCGACACCGGATCGCTCGGCTTCACGTTCCTCACCGGCGGCAGTCGCTCGGCCTTCTCGGGCTCGATGGCCATCGTAGAAGCGGCCAAGCAGATCAAAGCCGAGCTGTGCGCGCGGGCAGCCAAGCTGTGGGAGGCCAAGCCGGACCAGATCGAGTTCAAGGACGGACACGTCAGGCCGCTCGGCGCGCTGGCCGAGAAGGTCAAGCCGATGTCGATCGCCGACTTCGCGAAGATCGCCGGCAAGACGGGCGGTCCGATCGGCGGCTACGGCCGCATCAACGCGCAGGGCGCGGGCCCGAGCCTCGGCACGCATCTCGTCGATCTCGAGGTCGACCCTGAAACCGGCCGCGTCACCATCTTGAGGTACACGGTCGCACAGGACGCCGGCAAGGCTCTGCACCCCGCCTACGTCGAGGGCCAGTTTCAAGGGGGGGCCGTGCAGGGGATCGGCTGGGCGCTGAACGAGGAGTACATCTACGGTGCCGATGGCAAGCTGCAGAACGCGGGCTTCCTCGACTACCGCATGCCGGTGGCCTCCGATGTGCCGATGATCGACGCGATCGTCGTCGAGGTCCCCAACCCCAAGCACCCCTACGGTGTGCGCGGCGTCGGCGAGACGCCGATCGTACCGCCGCTCGGTGCCATCGCCAATGCCATGGAGAACGCGACAGGCATCCGCTTCACGGAGCTGCCGATGTCCCCGCCAAAGGTGCTCAAGGCGCTCAAAGAGCGCGGGCTCAACAAGGTCTGACACGGATGGCGCGCGTTGTTTTGGTCGGCAACCTCGCGCGGCTCACGGGGGGCGTCTCCGAGTTCCAGCTCTTTGCGACGTCGGTGAAGCAGCTCTTCCAGCAGCTCGCCGAGTTGCATCCAGAGATCGAGCCGCACCTTAGAGAGGGCGTGGCTGTCGCCATCGACGGCCAGATTTACCAGGACACCCTCTTCCAGCCGATCGCCCCCGACAGTGAGGTGTTTCTCCTCCCTCAGATCGCAGGTGGCTAAGCGAGCGAAGTCGCCCTTCGCCATGAATTATCCGGCGGACTTCGCGTAGAGTTTCGCGGGAGACGACCGAACGACAGGACTCGTTCAGCACTTCGGCAGGTTACCGAACCACCACCACTGATGCTGCGGGCACTCCGGCTGGCGCGCGCGGTCCAGGCGAATCGTCTCGATGAGAGACACATACCGGCCGCCGCGAATATCGTCAGGGTCGGCGGGTGGCGTTTGACATGCCCCCTCCCCCGCCCTAGAGTCCCGGCCACGATGACGGAGGGCGACCTCGAGCGCTTCCTGCTCCGTATCGCGCTCCCGCCGGTCCGCCTCGGCCTGTACGTGAAGCGTCTGAAGGCGAGGCGCGCCGATCCGGTCGCGCGGAGGGTCGCCGACCGTAAAAAAGACCCCGGAGGCTGTCAATTAGGGGAAGTACGGAGTTGGCCGGCGATCGGTCCAGCGTCGGCGGCTCCCGGCATCGAGTTGGCGCGATACGATATATCTCGTTGCCGCCCGCTGGTGGCTCGGTCTAGACTTGGGACAGCCCGAGACGCCTCCAGAACCGTCTCGCGGCTGGTTGGTCCTGCGAGGCGGCGGGTGTGTGTAGGATCGCTTCACCCGCCGCCTCTTTTCTTCCAGTCTCCAAATCCGGCTCGCCACAGAGAAGGCCGCGCCATGCCGCGACGCCGCGCCACGAGTCGAAGCACCGGGTGCATGAGCTGGAGCTCCGGGACCGCGCGGCTCGAGGGCAGCGCGGAGCAGGGCATGGCGGGCAACTATCGCTCCCCCGCCGCGAAGGCTTGTTCCTGGATGAAGCGCCACCCAGCCAAGGCGGCGGCTCCTT
>Ga0137418_10002130_pt1 | contig 18171 bp, 17 predicted proteins | sample CZODoug3_1_2_16f_FD_122242 | JGI IMG/M metagenome (GOLD analysis project Ga0137418, IMG submission 122242) | Vadose zone soil fungal communities from Angelo Coast Range Reserve, California, USA - CZODoug3_1_2_16fungal (Hybrid Assembly) | ecosystem: Environmental > Terrestrial > Soil > Vadose... | reverse complement strand
GCCGGATTCCCACCCATGATCAACATCATGTCGGTGTTCTTGATGTCGATCCAGCCATTCGTCATCGCCCCGCGTCCGAATGTTGGCCCCAAACTGGAGACCGTGGGGCCGTGTCAAACACGGGCCTGGTTTTCCAGGTAGCAGACCCCCAGGCTGCGCATACTCTTGACGACGAGATAGTTGAATTCGTTGGTGTCGGTGCAGCCGCCCGTGAAGGCGATTCCTTCGCAGCGGTTCACGGTACGGCTCTGCCCGTCTTTTTCGAGGAAGGTATCGTCGCGCGTCTTCTTTACTTTCTGCGCGATCTCGTTGTAGGCATCTTCCCACGAGATGTCTTCCCAGTCGGTCGCGCCCGGGCGGCGCACTTGCGGCTTCAGCAAGCGGCGATCGTTAAGGATGTCCTGTTCAAGAGATGAACCCTTGGGACAAAGCGTGCCGCGATTGATCGGATGATCGGGGTCGCCCTCGACATGGACGACTTGTGGGATCGCGTTCTTCGCCTTGTCGCCGAGAGTATAGATGATCACGCCGCAACTGACCGAGCAGTAAGGGCACGTGCTGCGCGTTTCGGTTGCTCGAGAGATCTTCAGAGTTTGGGTTTGGGCGTAAACCGGTGTGAGGTCGAATCCCAGGGCGGATAGACCCACGCCTCCCACCAGACTGCTCTTGAGGAAAGTACGGCGCGAGAGCTCCATGCTCGTAGCCTCCGCGGTTCAACTTGTGTACGACAGTGACGGGAGGTTGCTGGTTGCGACTGTTGACGAGGCGGCCGGGCTGAAAACCCGAAGTGAGCCGAATATAACTCCGATGCTTTGCGGAGTCAAACCGGTTGGCTTCGTGTCGATTGCATCTGAGGACGCACCCCATCGATAATCCATTCATGGTTGTCAATGGAGGGAAGAAACGCATCGAGCGTGCGGAGGAGTTGGCGAGACAGTACCCATTCGCCGCTGAGATTCTTCATTTTTACGCGCATATCGCCCGCTTCCAGGAAAGCTTGCGCGACCGCATGGAACGGGCTTCGACCGTCCGAAGCGACGCGGCGAGCAGACCACTCATCGGACCGCCTGAACTGGAAGCATTGATGGCTCGCTTCCCGGCGTTCTTGTCAGTGGTGGAGCAGAATGGTCCTGTACGCCTAGCAGAAGCGGCGCGACGATTGTCCGGGCAACCCGAGAGCTCATGGACCCAGCTGCTCAATGACTTCTGGGATGAGCCGGAAATGGCGAAATCCCCCGCGTCGGCTGAGAGTTTCTTCGCGCGCGCGTTTCTGCAGCCTTACGCGGAGTTCGCCCGATTACGATCCGACATGAAATGGGACGGGTACACGCGCACCCTTTGTCCGTTTTGCAGCCGCAAGCCGGGATTGGGTGTTTTACGGCAACAAGGTGACGGCGGCCAGCGGTCCCTGGTGTGCTCGTTCTGCCTGGCGGAGTGGGAGTTCCGGCGAATGATTTGTGCGGGATGCGGCGAGGAGGATCACAAGAAGCTGCCGGTTTACACCGCGTCGGAACTTGAACATGTCCGGGTGGAGGGTTGCGACAGCTGCCAACTCTACATCAAAACGGTGGACCTGACTAAGAATGGTCTCGCCGAGCCGGTCGTGGACGAACTGGCGGCTGTGCCTCTGGATTTGTGGGCGCAGGAACGGGGATATAAGAAACTTCAGCCGAATCTGATGCAGCTATAGCCTGGGGGGTCGTTGTACACGGCCTTCGGCTAGATCGTTAGCTTGGTTACGGGGGGACAACTCCATCATAAAAATGTCCGTTGGTTTCCGGGTCATCGCAACGGACACGGGGTCGTTCGACTGTGTTCGGCTGGCTCCTCACTTCGCTCAGGATAACAGGGAGGTGAGGTTGCCAACCTCACGCTCTTCGCCTTAGGGCGCGGACGTCAATTCCCGCAGGATGCTCGCTTCCCTCTCGCGATAGGGCTTGCCGTCGGGGTAGAAGACCTCGTGAAACCACACCGGTGGCGGTTCGTCGATGTAGGGATGCCTCCACGACTCCCATGGGAAGTTGGTTTGCGTCCTGCCGGCCACCAACCCCCAGTTGATGGCGGCTACGTGATGTTTTTTTGCGATGGGAAGAATCGCGTCGAATGTGCTTCCGACCGGACGCGCCATGAATTCCGTGCAGATAATCGGACGGTGATAGCGCTCCAGCCATACCACGTGTTTTTCAAATTGCTCGGGCCATTCGTAACTGTGGAATGAAATCACGTCTGATTGTTCCAACTGAACGCGCTGCATGGGATTTAGTTTTTCGTCGGCTGAGTAGTCCCCTTCCCAAACTCCACTGGTGAGAGGTTGCGATGGATTGGTGGAACGCGCCCAGGCGAACACCTGGGGAAGCAGCGCCACAATCAGGTCGACCTTGTTCTTGGGCTCCATCTTGCGGTACGGGTCACCGTTCATGTTGTTGGGCTCGTTCCAGACGTCCCAGGCAAGGATTCGTTCATCTTTCGCGAACGCACCCACGACTCCTTGCACATAGGCCTTCAGGCGAGGGTATTGCGCGGGATCCGTCAGCACCGCACGCCCCGGGCTCTGAACCCACCCGGAATTGTGGATGCCGGGAATGGGCGGACGCTGCGGTCCGAGCTTAGGATTGGGATCCCAGCACGAATCGAACAACACGAAGACGGGGCGGATACGGTGCCGGGAAGCAATGGTCAGGAACTGGTCGATTCGGTGCGTGAAGCCTGAGGAGTCCTGTTGCCATAGCAGGTCGTGAAGAAAGACCCGCATGGTCTTCATGCCCACGCCTTCGGCCCATCCCAGTTCCTTGTCAATCTCGTTGGGGTCGAAGGTATCGGCTTGCCACATCTCGAGTTCGTTGATGGCGTTCGCCGGGATGAAATTGCTGCCGACCAGCCACGGTTGCTTCTGATACCAGGTGTTGGCGGCTTGCTCCGACCATCGTGGCGATTCAGCAAAAGATTGTGCGGCACCAAGGAGAGAAATCAACAGAACCAAGAGTGATTGGATGGATCGCATAGGCCTCCGTTCTTCCACCTGTATGAGTACGGATTCGTGTTTCATTGAGCCGTCATTCAGGAGAAGGCGATGGTTGCCGCAGTTTTCTTCTCCTGATTCGAAGCGTGAAGCACAATAGCACCAACTGAACGCGCCCGCCATTGGGTCTCGGTGATCCAATTGGATAGAGGAGGAGGCACATCGCCGTGTCCTCGGAAGGAGCGCATTTTTGCTACAATCGCTACCCCGCCTCTCCGAGAACGCCCATGAACATCAAAGAAGTAGCCAAGCGCGCTAAGGTCTCGACGGCGACCGTGTCCCGGACCATCAACGATCCGGACAAGGTAAAGCCGCGCACCGCGGAGAGAGTGCGCAAGGTTATCGAAGAGCTGAATTTCTATCCCAATACCCACGCGCGCACGCTGGTCTCGGGGCGCAGCCGCATGCTGGGTCTGATAATTTCGGACATTACCAACCCGTTCTTTCCGGAATTGGTCAAAAGCTTTGAGGATCATGCCGTGCAGCGCGGCCAGGAGGTCCTCATCGGCAACACAGATTACAACCCTAAGCGTATGGCGCTCTGCATACGCAGAATGGTGGAGCGCAAGGTAGACGGTGTAGCGATCATGACTTCCGAAGCGGATCCCAAATTGCTCACGGATCTGACTCGAAGAAACATTCCCACGGTAATGATGGACACCGGCAAAACCGGACCGCTGAGCGCGAACATTGCTGTTGACTATGGGCAGGGGATTCAAGAGGCTCTGCAGCACCTGTTTTCGCTCAACCACCGGCGAATCGCCTTTATCGCGGGGCCTCTGCACCTGCAGTCAGCACGCATACGGCACGACGCTTTTGTGTCCGGCCTGAAGACCCGAGGCATCACACCGGAGCACGAAATGATCCAGCAGGGAGATCATCGGATCGAAGGAGGAGCGCGGGCGATGCTCAATCTACTGGGGCTGTCGAAGCGTCCCACCGCCGTGATTGCGTCCAATGATCTGACCGCCATCGGAGCCCTGGGGGCGATTCATGATGCTGGATTGAAGGTGCCGGATGACATTTCACTGGTGGGCTTTGACGACATCTCGTTCGCTCACCTTACGCAACCACCGCTAACCACCATCGTCCTTTCCCGGACGCAGTTAGCCATCACGGCCCTGGCCGCGCTCGACAAATTGTCACGCAAGGACGCGTCGCCGCCCACCGAGTACACGATTCCGACCCACCTGGTTCTGCGGCGGTCGACGCGGGCGATCTAATCTCGCTCAGTGAAGGAAGTCACACCTTAACACGGGGAGAGCCGTTCAGTTCGGCACCGGCGCCATCCATGGCAGAGCACACATACACGTCGGGCGGAATGTCGGTCTTGCTGCGATAGCGTTGCGCAATCTGTTGTGCAAAGGATTCGGCCTCGGAAGCGCTCACCAGGTTCACGGTGCAGCCGCCGAATCCACCTCCGGTCATCCGGCCGCCCCACCAGCCCGGAAGTCCTTCGGCTGCTTCCACCATTGCATCCAGCTCGGGACAGCTAACCTGGTACAGGTCGCGCAAGCTCCGGTGTGAGGCTTGCATGAGCTGGCCGAACTTCTGCAGGTCTCCCGACAAAAGCGCAGCCTCACTCTTGTGGACTCGCTGATTCTCCCCAACGACGTGGGTGCAGCGCTGGTAGATGTTGGCTGGCAGGTCGAGCGAGTGCTCCTCCAGTTGCGGAAGTGAGACGTCGCGCAGTGCGCGAATTCCCGGGTACCATTGGGAGAGCGCCTTGACACCCAGATCGCACTCCTCGCGGCGACGGTTATACTCTCCGCCAGCATTCTCATGCTTGACCATGGTGTTGCAAATCACAAGGCGTACGCTGTCGGGAACGGGAATGAGTTTGAATTCCAGCGAACGGCAATCGAGCAACAAGGCATGGCCTGCTTTGCCCAGGCAAGAGACGAACTGATCCATGATGCCGACGCGCGCGCCCACGAAGGTGTTCTCGGCCCGCTGACACAGCTTGGCCACCTGGGGCATAGGAAAGATTGCGCCATTGAGGCTCATGAAAGCCAGAGCACTGGCGACTTCCAGGGCGGCAGAAGAACTGAGACCGGCTCCGATCGGGACTTCGCCGCGAACCAGCAGATTGGCACCGTGAACAGTGGCGCCTACCTGTTGAAGGACAGATGCGACGCCGACGACATAATCGCACCACGAACCAAGGCGTTTCTGGGGGAGGTGTTCGACATCAAACTCGAACTGCTCCGGAAACTCCTCTGAGTGCAACACCAGCTTTCGGTCCGGGCGGGGCGCGATCGCTACCCGGGCCTTGAAGCCGATAGCGCTGGGCATCACGAAGCCGTCGTTGTAATCGGTGTGCTCACCAATCAGGTTGACGCGACCGGGAGCGGCAAAAACGTGGGGCCAGACCCCAAACCGTTCCGCGAAGCGCTGGGCCAACTCGGGGGACGTCATCAGGAAATGGCCTCGGCGAGGACATCAAGGAAAGCACCGAGAAAAGTGTGGCGGGCACAGTCGGTGCGAACGTTCGAGCTGATCTGACGCCATAACATTTGCGGAGGATAACCGTACCCAGCGCGATATTGGAGCCGATCCGGTGGGTTCCCGCTCCGACGTGCGCGAGGCAGCAGAGTACATGTAAGCGCTTACATTATACTCGGGAATAACCTTCTACAAGTAGTCTAGTTTATCGGGCCCGCGGACTGGTTGGTGGTTTTTCGGCTGAAGCGTCCTTTTTTTGCAGGTTGACGAGGAACTCATGAAGCTGACAGAAGATCCTCACCGCCGGCTGAATCCGTTGACCGGCGAGTGGGTGCTGGTTTCACCCCATCGCGCACTGCGTCCCTGGCAGGGCGAGGTGGAGAAACTTCCGGCGCAAGCCCCGCCGCAATACGACCCGACTTGCTACCTGTGTCCCGGAAACGCACGTGCGGGCGGAGTCCAGAATCCGGCTTATACCGGCACATTTGTTTTCAACAACGATTTCGCGGCGTTGAAGGCCGCTACCCCCAAGGAACGGCTGGACATCGGCGGGAAGGGGTTGGTGGTCGCGGAAGGAGAACCGGGGATCTGCCGGGTGATTTGCTTCTCACCGCGACACGATCTCACGTTGTCGACGATGAAGGCGAACGAAATCGAGGAGGTGGTGCGCACCTGGACCGCGCAGTTTCGAGAATTGGGGGCGCTTCCTGGGATCGGACACGTGCAGATCTTCGAAAATCGGGGAGCGATGATGGGTGCCAGCAATCCGCACCCGCATTGCCAGATCTGGGCAACGAATTCCCTTCCCGAGGCCCCCGCCCAGGAGTTGGTGTCGCAAACGAACTATGCCCGTACGAACGGGAGTTGCCTGCTCTGTGATTACACTGAGCTCGAATCGGAGCAGCAGGTCCGAATCGTTTGCCAGAACGGAAGCTTTGTCGCTTTGGTGCCGTTCTGGGCCGTATGGCCGTTTGAGATCCTCGTTTGTAGTCGGCGACATTTGTCGACCTTGCTGGATTTGACAAGTGCGGAACAGTCCGCGCTGGCGGGCATTCTGAAAGACGTCACGTCGACCTACGATCGAGTGTTTGAGGTCCCATTTCCATACTCGATGGGATTTCATCAGGCTCCTACCGATAAATCCGTGCACCCCGAATGGCATTTTCATGCGCATTTTTACCCGCCCCTGCTGCGGTCGGCCAAGGTGCGGAAGTTCATGGTGGGATTTGAAATGCTCGGCACTCCACAGCGGGACATCACCCCGGAAACTGCTGCGGAGCGGTTGCGATCATTGTGCCAGCAAGTCTAGAATCGCGCGCGATTTCTGCGAGATTCGCGGATTGTCCCAGGAAACGGAGGTTGGTCAAGAGTCGCGACCGGGGGTATACTGAAGACGCCGCTCGACTCCATCCTAAGGACTATCATGGATTGTTATCATCGCCAGCAGATCCACAAAGATTACCGCACTGGCCGCGACTGCCAGTTCTGTCTGCGGTTCGATCCTGATTTCGCCCAGCGGAACCCCATCGATCGGAGCGTGCAGGAGGATCTGGACGACTCCGCAGCTTCGCACCTCAGCGAGAATGGCCACGTGCGGCACAGAATGTCCGAGATTGCGCTCCTGCGCAAACAAGGCCACGGGGTCGGCGCAGTACTGAGCCGCTCGGCGTAGGGGACCTCAAAACATCAACTCAGCCGAGCATAGCTCAGGAGCTCGAGCGCGACAGTCTTAACGATGGCACAAGTGAGGTTGTGCCCCTTTCCATTCTTTCCAGACCCAGCAGTTTTCAGCGGCCTGATCGTGTGGGCTGACTCGTTCAATCCGCGTGGGTCGTACTACCCTTCCGCCGTTCCATTCAAACGAAACAACTTCACGGCATTCTCTTTCAAAATCAAGGGACGTACCTCGTCCCGGATGCCGATTTTGTCGAAATCCGATAACCAACGGTCGGGAGTAATCAGCGGATAGTCGGAACCAAACAGGACTTTGTGTTTCAGCAGCGTATTGGCGTATTGCACCAGGGTGGGCGAAAGTATTTCGGCGACCATCCTGATAGATCGATGTAAACCTGCGGCTTGTGCAGGCAGATGGAGATCGCTTCGTCTTGCCAGGGGAAAGCCGGATGCGCCATGATGATCGGCATATCGGGGAAATCCACCGCGACATCGTCAATTGGCATAGGATTGCCATACTTCAAGCGCACGCCGCCGCCGCCCGGCATGCCGCTGCCGATCCCGCTGTGTCCTGTATGAAAGATGCCCGGGAGGCGGGCTTGCGCAAATACTTCGTAGAGCGGATAGGCGACCCGGTCGCTGGGCGAAAATTGCTGCAAGGGCGGATGAAATTTCAAGCCGTGAATCCTGCCAGACGCCACCCAACCGCGCGCCTCGGCGACCGCCTCCGGGCCACGGTGCGGGTTGAAGCTGCCGAAAGCAAGCGCAATGTCGGAGTTGCTCTCGGCGAAATCCGCACCCTGTCGTTAGAAACAACCGGTCTGCGGGACAAGGTTTCATCCAGCGAGAAAACAATGCAGGCCATCCTGCGGGACCGGTAATACTGCGCCAGGGCAGCGTGCTTACGCTCGGCGCTGCCTCCTCCAAAATACTGCTTGGCCGCTTGCTCGACGGTCGTATCGTGGCCCTCGTGCTCGATGTGGACATTGGACATCAAATGCGGTGATCCCGGCAACATCGATGGATTTCCTCTGTTTCATCGATCAGTCCTCGGCGTTGTCGGGCCTCCACTCACAGCTGGGGACGTCGGCCCGTGGTTAATATAGGCATCCATCGTTACAGAGAACGATTGACACGGCTTGGCCGGACGAAGTAGCGGTTTGCGCCGGCTCGGGGGCGCTACACCAAAAAATTGTCCAGGGGGCCGGGTATGTATCGCAAGCTCTTGTGGCTTCCGGTTACAGTGTGTCTGCTTGGCGTCAATGCTGGTCTGGCACAAGATCCCACCAAGGTCGAACCAAAACACTACAGACTGGCGTTTGAAAATGAACACGTGCAGGTGGTCTATGTTCACTATGGCCCGCACGAGAAATCGGTGATGCATGATCACCCGGGAGGCGCGGTGGTGAACATTACCGATGGGCATCTGCGCTTTACGGACCAGCACGGAAGTGTTCAAGAAGTGACCTCAAAGCACGGCGAAGCCCGGTGGTTCAAGCCGTCCAAGCACAGAGTGGAGAACCTAGGCGACACGCCCTACGACGGGGTTTACATCGGGGTCAAGGACGGCACATCCACTACTGTCGGTGCCCTAACAAGCAAGAACCTGGGGCTGGGCGCCTCGGCCGCGTAGTGATGGATTAGCCTTCGCGGACTCAGCCGCAACCGGCGCTGCAGGCCTCCATCAACGCGACTTCTTGCCTGCTTGCTCTGCGACCCGCGCCCTGACTAGCTTTTTCACCAGAGCAGCCGACGGAGGTTTATCGACAGGAAAGCGGATCGTGCCTTTGGAGGTCTGGAAGTTCTTGAGGTCGGTCTTGAAGGCTTCGATGACGCGCCCGCTCATGGGAAACAAACTACAGTGATTCGAAAACGCTGCGTAACCGAAGAACGGCCCTTTGTACTTAAAAGCGGGAATTGCGTAGCTAATGCCCTCCGTGGCTTCTTTGGGCGCGGCTAAGCGAATGATCTCGCGCAGCTTCTTTAAAGTACTGCGGGCAGGTTCCGGGACGGAGGCAATATATTGGTCGACCGCCTTCGGGTCGTCGTTTCCTTCCCCGCGTCGTGAAGGGCGAGCCTTGGACTTTGTTTTCGTCATCGGTTGAAAACTTTTGTTTCGTTGCTAGTCGTTGGAAATCACGCCTTGATTGCTCGCCGGGCTTCCTGAACGATGCTGACATAGCTACGCGCGGCGTCAGTAATTTCGCTGGTCTTGCCCGATGCCAGTGCGGATGCCGAAACCAGTTCCCCCCCGATACCGAGGGCGGCGGAACCCGCCTGGATAAAGTCAGCCGCGGTATTTAGGTTGATGCCGCCAGTTGGAACCATCGGAACTTGTGGCAGTGGCGCTTTCAGCGCCTTGATGTATTGGGCGCCGCCCACCGATCCGCACGGAAAGATCTTCACGAAATCGCTGCCGGCTTTCCAGGCCGCGATTACTTCCGTGGGAGTCAGGGCTCCCGCCATGACAAGTTTCCCCAAACGATTCGCAAGTTTCACCGTGTCAACGTCAAAACCGGGACTCACGAGAAACTGCGCGCCAGCGTCGATACAGCGCTGCGCCGTCTCGGCATCGAGAACGGTTCCCGCCCCGATCAGGACCTGCGAGCCCACGGTCGCGGCCAACTGCTGGATGACTTCGATCGCGCCGGGAACGGTCATTGTAATTTCCACGATGGGGATGCCTCCGGCGCAAACCGCTTCCGCCGCTTGGGCGGCCAGCTTCGCAGAGGACGCCCGCACGACCGGCACAATCCCGATCTCCACAATTCGGTCAGCAACTTCCTTCTTTGTCATAACAGTCGTTCAGCGGGCGATTCGCGCGCCCGCTCCGCGCATGAGTTGGGTGACTTCTTTCAACGTCACCATCGTCGTGTCGCCCGCCGTGGTCATAGCCAGCGCGCCGTGGGCTGCTCCACATTCGACCGCCCATTGCGGGCCCTGGCCCGTCAGAAATCCATAGATGAGACCCGAGGCAAAGGAATCGCCGCCTCCCACTCGATCAAAGATTTCGAGATCTTCGCGGTGCTTTGCTTCGTAAAAAGCACCGGACTCGTAGCAGATCGCTCCCCAGTCGTTCTTTGTAGCAGTCTTTGCGGTGCGAAGCGTGGTGGCCACCACTTTGAAAGGGTACTCAGCCACAACTTTCTCGATCATCTTCTTAAAGGCTTGGGCCTCGATGTTTGAGATCTGCTCGTCGATGCCGGGGACGTCGAAGCCCAAGGCTGCGGAGAAGTCCTCCTCGTTGCCGAGCATCACATCCACCACAGGGGCGAGACTGCGGTTCACTTCCTGCGCTCGTTTTTTTCCGCCCACGGCCTTCCACAACGATTCGCGGTAGTTCAGATCATAGGAGACGATCGTGCCGTGTTTCCGCGCGGCTTTCATCGCGTCGAGGGCAACGGCGGGCGTCGTTTCGGAGAGAGCGCAAAAAATTCCGCCCGTATGAAACCAGCGCGCGCCCTGTCGCCCGAAGATATCTTCCCAGTCGATATCGCCCCTCTTCAATTGGGAAGCGGCCGTGTGTCCGCGATCGGAACAACCGAGTGCAGGGCGCACGCCGAATCCGCGCTCGGTGAAGTTCAGGCCATTACGCACACTCCGACCGACGCTATCGTAGGCAACCCATCGGACCAGCGATTGATCCACCCCACCCTGGTAGATCAGATCTTCGAGCAGACGACCAACAGGATTGTCGGCAAAAGCTGTCACGATGGCAGTGTCGAGCCCAAAGCATCGTTTCAAGCCGCGCGCCACGTTGTATTCCCCCCCGCCCTCCGAGACATCAAAGTTGCGCGTGGTCCAAACGCGTCGATCGCCGGGATCGAAGCGCAGCATTACCTCGCCGAGGCTCACGAGGTCCCAGCGGCGTTTTTCCTTGGGGTTGACTTGCAGACTCATGGAAGGAGTTTCACTTCTCCTTTGCGCGACTCTTGTTTTTGCACTTCAGAAATTTGGTTGTCAACTTCCCAACGACGTGCAGGTCAACTGTCAGGACCTCAGGGGCTAAAGCCCTAAACTTCACACGTACCTTTTGGCGCGGCTAAAGCCGCGTCTTTTCAAAGCTCGATGACCTCCCCGACCGTGAATCAAGATGCCGAAGGACGACGGCTTTCCTGCCTTCAAGAATTTAGCTCCACAGCCGGTCCCAGGACCGTTCCTGATCCCACTGCGGAGTCGGATCGAAGTAACCTGTGCCCGGGGCTAGATGTTGCCTCACCACGTCCTCGTTGAGCGTGACGCCAAGACCGGGCCGGTCCGGGACCTGAATCCAGCCGTGGTTCACGATTGGCGTCTTGACTCCCTCTTCCACCATCGATGACCACCAGGCCACGTCAAGAGAGTGGTTCTCGAGCGCCAGGAAGTTCTGGGTGGCGGCGGCGCAGTGCACGTTGGCCATGCAACTTACCGGCGTCCCTGCGAAGTGCATCGCCATCGGCACACCATATTCCTCGGCCATGTCGCCGATCTTGTGGGTTTCGAGAATGCCTCCGGAGGTGGCGAGGTCAGGCTGAATCTTGCTGATCGCATGCTTCTCACACAGAACCTGGAAAGGCTCCTTGAGATAAATGTCCTCGCCAGTAAGAAGCGGCGTGGGGCTTTCATCTGAAATTTGTTTGAGCAGATCGGTGTACGTCCAGGGGATTACGTCCTCGATCCACGACAAATTGTATTTCTCGTAGGCCTTGCCCAGACGGATGATCGACTTCACGCCGAGATGGCCGAGATGGTCCATGGAAAGTGGGATCTCCATGCCGACGGCGTCGCGGACTGCGGCGACATATTGCTCCAACATGGCGATGCCTTTGTCGGTGACTTCCATGGCCAGAAAAGGATGGGGCCATTGATTCTCCTCCCACTGGGTAAGTTCCGAGGGGCCGGTCACTGTGCCGGGAGTGTCGGACACCATCTCGACCCCTAAATCCATTTTGAGCCAGGTCAGGCCCATCCCTTCTTTGCGCTCTTTCATGCGCTGGGCATAGATTCTCGGGTCCTTGGATTCTGTAGTGTCCGCGTATACGCGAACTTTGTCGCGGAACTTTCCGCCGCCAACCAGCGCGTAGACCGGTGCGTTATACACTTTTCCCGCGATATCCCACAACGCCATTTCAATCGCACACACGCCGCCGCCCTGGCGAGCGTGCCCGCCAAATTGCTTGATCTTACGGAAGACCTTGTCGATCTGCAGTGGGTTCTCCCCCACGATGCGGCTCTTCAGGAAGAGCGCGTACGTTGTGCTAGCGCCGTCGCGCACCTCGCCGAGTCCGTAAACACCCTGGTTGGTGTCGAGCCGAATGATGGGACAGGGACTGGGTCCGGGCTTGACGACCGTGGCCACGCGCATATCCGTGATCTTCAATGTCGAGGGGCTGGAGTTGGTGTTGACCCCTTTGGGATAAGCCTCGGCCGATTCTCCAGCCAGGAGCGCTCCTCCCAGGGCCATGGCCGACGTCTTCAGAACTTCGCGGCGATCGAAAACGTGACTGTCACTCATAAAGGGCTGACCTCTGCTGCGGTTTTGATTTTAGAGCCGTCCGAATTTCTTCACAGCTTCCTCAATCGACTTGAGCTTCTCGATGTAGGCATACATGGAGTGCTCCTTGAAGTCCATATCCTGGGCGAGGGCGAGAACATCCGACGCTTTAGCGCGCGGGACCACGACCACGCCGTCCGAATCGGCAACCACGATATCGCCTGCGGCTACCGGGATGCCATCGCACGTAAGCGGGATGTTGGCTCCCGCGAAACGATAGTGGCTGACCGAGGTCGACGGTACGGGACCCAAAGCGAAGACCGGGAAGCCGATTTTCTGCAGATAAGCGGTGTCTCGCACGCCGCCGTCGATGACCGCTCCGGAGAAATTGCGCGCGGCCATGGCGGTGCCCATCAGGCCGCCCATGCCGGCGATGTCGATGCCGTCGTCGACGACCATAACATAGACCGAATTCGGGCCGCCGCCATCAATCGCTGCCAGCATGCCCTGCAAAGCGTCGGGGTCGTGATTCTCTTCTTTCTTCAGTCTGACGGTAAGGGCAAAACCCGCGAACTTCGAGGGAAAGATCGGACGCATGCGATGCGACATGAAGATGCGCTGACCGGTGAGTTTTTCCATCGCATCCGAAACTGACGCGACCTCGACATGGCGATACCCGTCCAACAGGGCGGTGTCTCCCAGTGGCTCGGCGGGCTTGGAGAATGCGCGAGGGACAAGAAACAGAGCGACCCCGAAAGAGAGCGCAAGAAATAGAATTGCAGCCGTCAGGGCGGCGAGGCTTGCTGGACTATAAAATTGAACATTCGCGGATGACCTCATGGCTCTGCCTCGCGGTGTAGGAATTTCGATCGCAACGTTCCTTTTTGTAAGCAAGAGATTGTACCCTCGCTGAGGGTTCGCGTTTGACAAATCATGCCCAATTTGAGAGTTTCAGGGGCGCAATCGCAACAGAGTTCAGTCGCACGGCTGCGGAACCCTGAACCGCCGGCCGTTTGATGCCGGAGGCACCTGATGATTCCGACTGCGCGCAGACGTCCCACGCATTTCGTCTTGGTTGCACTTCTGGGCGTCCTGTTCGTGCCCGGATTCGCATCGGCGCAACTGATTTCATTTTCGAAGCAAGAGCTGACCGACTACACGGCCCAGAACCCATTTGATCGTCTACGCGACGGGCGACCGAAGGTGCCCGATGAACTGATCGAGCGGGCGAGAGGACTTTCGGCCGAAGAGGTCTGGGCCGTTCTCCAGGAAAAGGGATACAACAACCAATACGCTGACGGATTTCAGGTGCTGCATCCTGGAAAGACCATGGTGGGGCGGGCTTTCACGGTGCAGTTCATGCCCCTGCGCTCCGACGTCGAGGACGTGGCCAAAGCCAAGGCGAAGGAGCATGGCCTTTCGAAGCTGACCAATCAGACCGCTATCGACATGCTGCAACCCGGAGATGTGCTGATCGTGGATCTCTTTGGCAAGAAGGTGAATGGGACCATCGTCGGGGACAACCTCTTCTTTTATGTAATGAAAGCCACGCACAGCGGAGGCCTGGTGGTGGACGGCAGCATCCGTGATCTTGACGGTGTCTCTGAAATTGACATGCCGGCCTATTTCCGAGCGGTCGATCCGACGCCGATCGGCAACGTAATGCTGACGGGCATCAACGTTCCGGTGCGGATTGGAGGCGTGACCGTGATGCCCGGCGATCTAGTGGTGGGCGATCGGGAGGGCATTTATTTTGTTCCGCCGCAATTCGTGCAGGAGGTTTTGGACCACGCGGACGAGACTCACATTCACGATGAGTGGACCAAGAAAAAATTCGACGAGGGGAAGTACAAGTCGAGCGAGATCTATGGCTCGCCCAGCGATCCGAAGTTGCAGCAGGAATACAAAGAATATTTGAAGCGCCGGTTAGACGAAATTCGTAAACAACGAAACTCGAAATAGCGGGGTGAGTGCTCATGTCGGATTCGAGCGGAAGAGAGATTACGCGCCGTGGCTTCATGACGAAAGTGGGCGGAGGCCTTGTCTTGGGCAACGTTGCCGGAGGGCTATTGAAGAAGGCCGAGGCGCAACTGGTGGTTCCAGATCCGCCGGGCAAGAAGCTGGGATGGGCGATTGTGGGCCTGGGTAGTCTCTCCATCAATCAGATTCTCCCCGCCTTCTCGCAGTGTGAGAAGTCGAAGGTGGTGGCGCTGGTGAGCGGCCATCCCGACAAGGCCAACAAGCTGGCGCTCCGATATGGGGTCAGTCCGAAGAATATTTACAACTACCAGAACTACGATTCGATCAAGGACAACCCTGAGGTCGACATCATTTACATCGTACTGCCGAATGGCATGCACGCCGAATATACAGTGCGCGGTTTGCAGGCGGGCAAGCACGTCCTGACGGAAAAGCCTATGGCCAACACGCCGGCGGAATGTCAGCAAATGATCGATGCGGGGCGCAAAGCCAATAAGAAATTGATGGTCGCGTATCGCTGCCGCTACGAACCCTACAACCAGGAGGCCGTTCGAGTCGCACGTTCTCAGGAACTTGGGACCGTCAAGGTCATTCTGGCGGATGCCGGCTTCGCTATGAAAGATCCAAATGTGTGGCGTCTGAAGAAAAGCTTGGCGGGTGGGGGGTCGTTGATGGACATCGGCATTTATGCCTTACAGGCTGCGCGCTATCTCACGGGTGAGGAGCCGAGCGAAGTGAATGCGATGATGTACAGCACTCCGAACGACCCGCGGTTCAAGGAAGTGGAGGAAGCGATCAACTTCCAGTTGCGGTTCCCGAGCGGCATTCTGGCAAATTGCACCTCCAGCTACGGCTATGCGTGGCAGAGTCACTACCGGGTTGTGACCAACGAAGGCTGGCTGGAGATGGATCCGGCGACCGCCTACAGCGGATTACGCATGCGCGTGCACCGCGGAAACGTGACCGAGGAGAAAGATCTTCCAGTCGTCGACCATTTTGCCGCTGAGATGGAACACATGTCCGATTGCGTCATGCAGAATAAAGAGCCGCTGACTCCGGGCGAAGAGGGCTTGCGCGACTTGACCATCATGCATGCGCTTTATGAGGCGGCCAACACGGGTAAGACCGTAAGGTTGTAGGTGGAGTGACACCGCAATTAGACGTGCCAGATCGAATGCGGCCGCTTTATGGCTCGCCCCACGGTGCCTCAGTCGGGCAGCTCGGCCGCATTCGTAATCGTGAACTGTGTTTTTGCCCTGCTTGGCTTCGGGAGACCAGAACGCGCTACTGGCTGGCCGCCTCCCACCCAGACATCTACGGCGCCGGGGATGATACGGTGCTTGCCCGCGTCGTCAACGATGCTCAGGTCTCGATCACGAAGCCTAAACGTGACCGTTTTCTTCTGACCGCGGTCCAAGTGCACGCGCTGCACACCTTTCAATGCACGTTGCGGAGTGCCCGCCACACCAGCATGCGTTACATATAGCTGAACAACCTCATCGCCGGCCATTGCGCCACGGTTCGCAACCTCCACCGAGAGGGTTGCGGTGCCATCGGCGGACACCTTGCCCTGATCCACGCTGGCATTGCTGTAGCGAAATGACGTGTAACTCAAGCCGTATCCGAAGGGGTACAGCGGCTCGCCATCAAAGTAGCGATACGTACGCTTCGCCATTGAGTAGTCTTCGAAGGGCGGAAGCTGGTCCGTGGACTTGTACCAGGTGACGGGCAGGCGGCCGGACGGATTGACGTCTCCGGCGAGGACCTCGGCAACTGCCGTTCCACCCTCCTCTCCTGGATACCACGCTTCCAGGATGGCCGAAATTTTCTCCTCCGCCCAATTGACGGACAGCGCGCTTCCGCTCATCAATACCAGGATGACCGGCTTACCGGCGGCGTAGATCCTCTCCAAGAGCTGTTGTTGTGGAGCGGGCAAGTCGAGGCTGGTGCGGTCGCCGCCCGCGAAACCGTCGGCGTGGACATTCATTTCTTCGCCCTCCACTCTGGCGGAGAGGCCCGCAACTACAATGACGAGATCGGCTCTGGCAGCGGCGTCGACTGCCTCCTGCTCCTGTTTGCCGGGCACGCTCCACAAGAGCCGAGCTTCCGCGCCACGGATTGTCTGAAAGTATTCAATCTTGATCGCGTGAGACTGACCCTTAATCAGATGAACCTTGCTCGTGTGTGTGGTCGATGGCCGATGGGTGGTCCAGTCTTCCACCAGCGGCTGATCATCGAGCCAGACGCGGAAGCCGTCCTGGCCGGCGAATCCGACCAGGTAGTCCGCGCTTTCCTGAGGAACAACCACACCGTTCCAACGAACGGAAAAGTTCTTCGACAGCTCGGGTGACACGCCAGAGAAACCCCACCCGAAATCAACTTTGGGGTCGGTGCGCGTGAGGACAGGCGCGCCCTCCAGTTTCGGGTTGGGGAAATACTCAGCTTTCAAACCATGCTTCTTTAGCGAGCGGTCGGTATAGAGTGCTGCGGAGGGGATGGCATTCATTACTGGACCGATCAGTCCCGTCCCTTGCACATAGCTTACTTTGGAATGCGGAAAGCGCTTGCGGATCCCAGCCAGCACAGTCACGGGCTTTGAGGGCATTCCGTTGTAGTTGCCCTCTAGTGAATCCAGGCTGTCAGCATTGGGGCCAATCACCGCAATCGTGCTGTAAGTCTTCTTCAGAGGTAGGAAGCCATTCTTGTTCTTCAGCAGCACGATAGACTCACGCGCCGCACGCAACGCTAGTTGGCGATGAGCTTCCGTGTCGTTTTCCGAAGCCGCAATCTTCGCGTAAGGCACGGTCGATGGTGGGTCGAACATACCCAGTCGAAAGCGCGCCGTCAACAGTCTCGTCAATGCACGATCAATATCGGATTCGGCCAGCAAGCCCTGCTGCGCCGCTTTCAGGATTGCATCCTTCTCCGGGCCAACGTGGGTTGGTGGATATCCGCAGATAAGATCAGTACCTGTCTTGAACGCAGCAGCGGCGCCTTCTTCAAGCAATTTGGCGAAGTGGTGGCCTTCGGAGATGTCGGTCATGGCGCCGCAATCCGACACCACGTAACCGGAGAATCCCCAATCGTGCCGCAGATGCTCGTCGAGCAGCGCCGTATTTGCGCAGGCGGGTTGGCCGTTGAGCGAATTGTAGGCACACATGACCGACTGGGCCTTGCCTTCCATCACGGTTGCTCGAAAGGCAGGCAGATAGGTGTCCTCCATGTCATGCCGCGACGCAGTCACGTCCACCGAATGCCGGGTTGACTCCGGTCCGCTGTGCACGGCGAAATGTTTCGAGGTGGCTACCGTCTTCAGGAACCTGGGATCATCCCCCTGTAACCCGGCCACAAATGCGATGCCGAGACGCGAAGTCAGGTAGGGGTCCTCGCCATATGTTTCCTGGCCGCGTCCCCAGCGCGGATCGCGAAAGATGTTGATATTCGGGGACCAGAAGTCGAGACCCTCATAAATTCTTTGGTGGCCTGCTTTGACGGCCTGATCGTGTTTCGCGCGCGCCTCGGTGCTGACTACAACAGCCATGTCATGGATCAATTGATCGTCGAATGACGCGGCCAAACC
>Ga0137418_10002129_pt1 | contig 18174 bp, 16 predicted proteins | sample CZODoug3_1_2_16f_FD_122242 | JGI IMG/M metagenome (GOLD analysis project Ga0137418, IMG submission 122242) | Vadose zone soil fungal communities from Angelo Coast Range Reserve, California, USA - CZODoug3_1_2_16fungal (Hybrid Assembly) | ecosystem: Environmental > Terrestrial > Soil > Vadose... | reverse complement strand
TGGTAGGCCCGAATGGACTCGAACCATCGACCTCCTCCGTGTCAGGGAGGCGCTCTAACCAACTGAGCTACGGGCCTGCAACCTTTTAAGAGTATCACGCCTCGGCCTGCCGTAGAATTTCATCCACTGCCTGCAGCTCCTGTTCGGATTGCGGCTGCCACGCCGCTCCCAGTTGCGCCAACCCGCTCTGCATGTCAGGCAAAGTCCGCCCTGAAAAAGCCTGCCGCAGCGCTTGCCATTCTTCCTTCACGTTGCGAATCTGGTCGCCATTTGCGTCCGAAACAAGCGCAACAAACGCCCGCGCCGCCGAGCCATACTCCACGCCGAAATCCTGGTGCAAATACGCCGGCAAAAACTCCATCAGTGCCGGGTAACTTTCCGGGTCAAAGTGATTCGCTTTCTTCGCTTCGTCCGTCATTCGCGAGCCTCCGGGTAAGCGGTCAACACGTAGAAACTCTCCGGCCCATCCGCGCGCAACACAATCACCGCGCTGGAGCATTCTACCGTCTGCGAATCCCCTCGCCGCAGGCTGCGGCCGATCACAGGCCCAGCATTATAGTGCAGCGCTAGATTTGCGCGTGGATATCCACGCCGCATCCAGCTGTCCACGCGGCTGCGTTCGGCCTCCAGGGCATTCCCAACCACGGCTTCCGCCGTTTCGCGGTCGCTCCAAGTGGAGGCCGCCGAAATATTTCGTTCCTGCGCGAGCCTTTCACGCAACTCTTCGTCGGTCCGTGCCACATGCCTCGCCAGCGTATGCCCGCCCCGCTGCTCATCGCGGCCCAGATTGTAGCCACCGGACGGAAATCGGAAGTCAATTCTAACCTTAGGCTTCTCATCCCGTTGCAGGCTTTCTGGCGAGGGCCCGGTTCGACAACCCGAAATTGCAAACAGTCCTGGCAGTAAGCAAAATGTAATCGCAATGCGGGCTTTTATCTTGTTTTGAATCACGGTCGGGCGGTCATTTCCGGCCAAACGGGCAGAATCGTCCGTCGCCAGCACGTGAGTATACGAAAGCGGTGGCCTTCCCGCACAGCCCGCATTTGGTTGTGAGCCCGCCGAACCCGATGCTATTCTCGTCTTCATGGCGAAGCTGTCAGACACAACTCCCGAAATCGCCCCTTCTTCGCCCCTCACGCAACCCGTGCGGCAATTCGAGGCTCTCCTCGAAGTCAGCGAAACAATCGCCCAGCAACGCGACCTCAAGCTCCTCTTCCACGAGCTTTCCAATCGACTCCACGCCGTCCTGCAATTCGATTTTCTCGGCCTGATTCTTCACGATCCCGCCCGCGGTACCATGCGCCTCCACATTCTGGAAACTCAAGATCCCATCCCGCAGAAAAGTCCGGAAGAGATGCCCGTCGCCAACTCTCCCTCCGGTTGGGTTTTCGAAAACCAGGAACTCTTCCTCACCCAGGACACTTCCAAAGACGCGCGCTATCCCCACTTCATGAAAAGGTTGCAGGCCGTCGGCGTGCATTCCACGGCCATTCTTCCGCTGACCACCGCCCATCACCGCCTGGGCACCATGGTTTTCGGGCGATACGTCCCGCAGGGCATCAGCGAAGCCGAGGTCCAGTTCATGAGGCGCGTAGCCGCGCAGGTGGCCGTGGCAGTGGACAACGCCCTCAATTTCGAAGCCGCGGAAGCCTACCAGAAACAGTTGGCACGCGAACGCGACCGTTTGCAGGTTCTCCTCGAAATCAACAATCTCCTCGTCAGCACCCGCGATCCCTCCACCGTTTTCAAAGGCATCGTTTCTTCGATCAAGCCCGTCCTGCAGCACGACTACACCAGCCTGGCGCTGCTCGACACCGCCTCCGGCCTGCTGAAAATTCACTATCTGGACCTCCCGGGAAATTCCTCCATCGCCAAGCCAGAAATCACCGTACCGCTCGAAGGCTCGCCCGCCGGGCAATGCTTCTCCAGCGGCCAGGTGCTGATCACGCGCGGCAAGGAACTCGATCGGTTTCGTCACGACGTGTTACGTTTTTTGCGAGAACAGGCGGTGCAAGCCATCTGTTGTGTGCCGTTGACCACCCACGGCCGCACGTTCGGCACCATCAATCTCGCCAGCCGCAATCCGGACGCATTTACCCCCGCTGACGTCGAACTCATGCAACAGGTCGGCGTGCAGGTGGCCATCGCTCTTGAAAACGCGTTGGCCTTCAAGGAAATTGACGCGCTCAAAGACAAGCTCGCCGTCGAAAAACTCTACCTTGAAGAGGAAATCCGCTCCGAGTTCAACTTTGAAGAAATTATTGGCGACAGCCCCGTCCTACGCCGCACGCTGGCTCAAGTGGAACTCGCGGCACCCGCCGGAACCACGGTCCTCATCCAGGGCGAAACCGGTACCGGCAAAGAAATCATCGCCCGCGCGATTCACAACCTCAGCCCGCGCCGCGAACGCACTTTCGTCAAGGTAAATTGCGCCGCGATTCCCGCCGGCTTGCTCGAATCCGAACTCTTTGGCCACGAGCGCGGCGCCTTCACCGGCGCGCTAACCCAGAAAATAGGCCGCTTCGAATTCGCCGACCGCGGCACGCTCTTCCTCGATGAAATCGCCGACCTGCCTCTGGAACTGCAGCCCAAACTGTTGCGCGTCTTGCAAGAGCAGGAATTCGAGCGCCTCGGCGGCAACCGCACGCTGCGTGTGGACGTGCGCGTCGTCGCGGCAACCAATGGGGACCTCGCTCAACTCGTCGCCGAGCGCAAATTTCGCAGCGACCTTTATTACCGCCTCAACGTCTTTCCCATTTTTGTTCCACCGCTCCGCGAACGCCGTGAAGACGTGCCGCTGCTGGTGCGCTATTTCGTTCAGACTTTCAGCCGCCGCCAGAACAAAACCGTCGAATACATCCCCGCCGATGTCATGGACGCGCTGGTCAACTATTCCTGGCCGGGTAATATCCGCGAACTGGAAAATCTGATTGAAAGAGCGGTCTTGCTCTCGACAGGCAAAGAATTGCGTGTGCCCATTGGCGAATTGAAAGCGGCTACCGCTGCTTTCTCGGCCGCCGCTGTCGCCTCCGATCAATCAGCCATCCCCATGGCGATCGCCGGCGCTCCCAATGTTTACTCCACTCCCATTGCCACGCTGGAAGACGCCGACCGCCAGCACATTCTCCGCGCTCTGCGTCAAACCAACTGGCGTATCGCCGGGCCCCAGGGCGCTGCAACCTTATTAGGGATGAAACGCACCACCCTGCAAGCCCGCATCCGCAAGTTGGGCATCAAACGCCCCGTCTAGGGGAGACACCCGCTTGGATTCATGGAAGGACTGTGCTTTCCTAAAAGGTACATCAATGAAGCCGCTGCCAAATCCGAAACACCGCCTCTCACGCGCACTTATGGGTCTCTTCGCGTCCATCATATTATTGCCGTTCGCAATTTCCAGCTTTGCTCAATTGCCCGTCATCCGCTTTGTTCGCGACCCCGATCCCGCACCGGAGATCAGGCTCAAGGATTTTATGGGTAAAGAGCTCACTCTCGAATCATCCCGCGGCAAAGTCGTCCTTCTAAATTTCTGGGCCACCTGGTGCGGGCCGTGCCGTGAAGAGATTCCGGAATTAGTGGCATTGCAGAACCGTTACAAGGACCGCCTGCAGATTATTGGCTTGGTGGTGGATGACGACGATGAAAAAGGAATTCGCAAAGTGATCGATTCCGAGGGCATCAATTACCCTGTCGCCCTGACCGATTCCGACACACGCTTTGCTTACGGCGGCATCGCCGCGCTTCCAACCGTGTTTGTAATCAACTCCGATGGCCGCGTCGTCCAAAAACACGTCGGCCTGTTCAATCCCGCTCTCTACGAAACGGAAGTGCGCGCTTTGCTCGGCCTGCCCGTTGCAGCCAAAGTGGAGACCTTTCAGGATGAGGGCGACATTTTTCTGAAGCACGCCGACCGCGCCAAAATTCTTCCCGGCGTGGACATGACCGGACTTTCCCCCGAACAGCGCGATGCCGCGTTACACAAGTTCAACGCCGAGTCCTGCACTTGCGGTTGCAAATTCACCCTGGCGCAATGCCGCATTTACGACGCCGCTTGCCAGACCAGTCAGAAGCGCACCGCGGAAATCATCAAGGGACTCTCAAAACCGGAAAACAAGCAACAATCAAAAGACGCAGAGCAAGCCCCCGCTCCCTCCGAATCCCCAAAGCCCTGACAAGCCGCCCGGATTTTTCTTCTCAGCGTCCTCTGCGCGCTTCCTCTGCGAACTCTGCGTTAAGTCCGTTCTTTCTTCTGTCTTTTTTGGTGCATTACTTGTGCAGCAATTCAGTCGCTGCCCCAGTCATAGCCTTCACACCAGTCCGGATCGCCGGCTCCGGCAGCGGAGCAAACTCGCTCGAGTGCGGCCCAGGCAGCCGCGTCCCTTTTTCCTGCGCTTCTTTCCACTTGGCAGGATCCGGAGCCCCCAGCCAGAACATCGTAATCGGCGGCTTCGGGTCTTCCAGCGCGAACAAGCTGAAATCTTCACTGGCCATAATCGGCTGGCCCGGCCACACATTTTCCTTGCCCAGTGATTTTTCCAGCGCAACGGCCACGCGCTGCGTCAGCGCCGGATCGTTAATCGTTGACGGCACGTTGTCTTTGGCGATTTCGATGATCGGCGCGCGCTCCGCCGGAATCCCCGCTGCCTCGGCAACTCCATTCGTGATTCGTTTGATCGCTGCCAGCACTTTCTCGCGCTGCGCCGGCGTCATTGTTCGCACCGTCAATTGAAGATGCGCCTCGTCCGGAATAATGTTGTGCTTCGTTCCCGCGTGAAACGACCCCACCGTAACCACCGTCGGCAACAGCGGATCCGATTCCCGGCTAACGATCGTCTGCAGAGCCACCACCAGTTCGGATGCGATCACGATCGGATCTTTCGTAACGTACGGCATGGCGCCGTGCCCTCCATATCCCCGAATCGTGATGTCCACGGAATCAGCCCCCGCCAGCATGGGCCCCGCATGCCACGCAACCGTCCCGGCCGGCAGGTAAGAGGAATCGTGCAGCGCAATCACATAATCCGGCTTCGGAAATTTTGTGTACAAGCCCGCATGCAGCATCGCCGCCGCGCCGCCGACCGTCTCTTCCGCCGGCTGCCCAATCAGCACCAGCGTCCCGCCCCACTTATCTTTGGTTTCCGCCATCATCTTCGCTGTGCCCAGGAACACGGTCATGTGCAAGTCATGCCCGCAGGCGTGCATCACGCCCACTTCGCCGTTCGGCCGCTTCTCCCGCACCTTGCTCGCGTACGGCAATCCCGTATTCTCCGTAACCGGCAGCGCATCCATGTCTGTGCGCACGTAAACTGTCGGACCTGTCCCATTGCGTAAGACAGCCACCACTCCATACGCTGCATTTCCCGAATCGTATTTCCCGAAGTGGTCGGTCACCTCGTAACCAATCTTCTTCAATTGCCCGGCGACCAGCGCGGAAGTCTCTTTTTCTTCCGTCGAGAGTTCCGGGTGCTCGTGCAGATGCTTATAGGTTCCCACCCAGTCGTTGATGTTGTTGTCGATCCTTTGATCCAGGTCGCTTTGTGCGTTTGCTGCCATTCCCATCGCCAGCAGAAGCGACGCTATCCCAATCCAACACGTCAGTCTAGTTTTCATGAATGTCTCCCGATGCGCGGGCATTCTATCAAAAGTCGGCCAACTGCTTGACTGGATTCGTTCGCCGCCGCTTTTTCCTTGCCCTCGCCTGGTCCCCGATTTACACTCGGCGCCTGTTGCAAATCTTTTTGATCAGGAGCTCTCCATGAACCGTCGTGTGTGGATTCTGTTTGTTGCCCTCGGCCTCTCAACCATCTTCGCCGTTCGCGGCGCATTTTCTCAGGGTGAAGCTCAATCCAAGCGCCGCGCTATCAACCTGCCTGAAAAGCCGGTTCAGGCGCCCTTCAGCAACGCCATCCTTGCCGGGGATACGCTCTATCTCGCCGGTAACATTGGCCTCGACCCCAAGACTGGAAAGGCGCCCGAGAAAATCGAAGATGAAATCAAAAATCTTTTCGACGGATACAAGGCCACCCTCAGCGCTGCAGGTATGTCCATGGACGACCTCGTCTACGTTCAGGTTTATTGCACCGACCTCGCTTACTACGACAAATTCAACGCCGCCTATCGCACCTATTTCTCCAAGGATTTTCCTGCGCGCGCCTTCATCGGCGCCGGCTCCTTGTTGCGCGGCGGCCATTTCGAAATGCAGGCCATCGCCGTCCGCCGCTAGGAGCGCCCTGCAGAACTGTCGTAGGGTCGGTATGAGTTAGTTCAAGCGGCACGCAATGCTAAGTTACGACGGGACCACCCGCCGAGGCCTCCACGCGACTGAGAAAATTTTGGCGCCCAGGAACTCACCCGCCATTTCATTTGCGCAGGCCGAATTCTCGGCAAGAAATACGACCGCACCGACAAGCCCAGCGGACCAGTGGATACGCAAATCCTGGAGATCCCGGCCGGACTAGACTGAGGCCAAAAACTACCTCACGGTTTGTGCCTCGACTCCTTTGCTTAACTGAGCTCACCCCGTGACTCATCGGACTTGGATGTGACCATATAAGGACACATAATGTATGGCCATTTATGGGCATATGCCCATAAATGGGTATCTAGGCATCCCCTTAGGTACCCGGGAATCCTATTAAATATATACAATGGAAGGAGTTAGTTGTGAACAAGATTAAACACCAAATGGCACCCTCCGTGCACTCTCCTATGCAGCGAGACCAATACCACATGTTAAGAATTACGACCGAAAACAGGCGGGGAAAACTCTTCCTCAGCGTCGAAGGCTCACTCTCGGGACCCCGCGTGGCTACCCTGGAGCAGTGCTGGCGTGAGCTTTCCGCCGCCTCCCCACGCCCCAAATTTTGCATCAATCTTTGCGGCGTCAGCTTCATCGATAACGCAGGCAAAGTCCTCCTGAAGGAAATGTATCGCCTCGGTGCGGAACTTCTTGCCGAAGGCTGCCTCAATCAGGCCATCGTCACCGAAATCATCGGCCCTGGCCGCAAAACGGAAACTCGCGAGCCCAAAGATAAAGACAACGATCCATCCAAAGGTTCACCGTTCATTTTCTACGTCATCTTTTTCAGTCTTCTTCTGGTTCCCAGTTTCTCCGGAGCGCAGACCAAAAGTTCCATTTTGCCGGGCAACGCGCCGACAGACACTTGGAAGTTGACCCTGGAAGAATCTGTCGCGCTGGCCATCAAGCAGAACCCGACGCAGCAAATCGCCGTACTGAATGCCGCCGAAAGCGTTCAGGACAAAAACATCACGCGCTCTGAGCTCTTGCCACAGGCAGATTTGCAAGTCGCGGATTCCGCGACCCGCGAGAACGTCAAGGCTCAGTTTGGCGGCAAGCTTCCTCCAGGTTTCCCGTTTCCGGGGCACATCGGCCCTTACCAGATCTTTTCGGCGGGTCCGACGTTCGGCACGTCCATTTTTGATTTCTCGCTCTGGAAGCGCTATCAGGCAGCTCGCAGCGACGTGGATTCCAGCAAGGCCAATAGCCTTTCCACCCGCGAACAGGTGATACTCCTCGTGGTTTCGCAGTATATCGGCACGTTGCGCGCCGTTGCGAACGTTGAAGCCTCCAAATCGCGCGTTGATCTTGCGCAAGCACTCTACGATCAGGCAGCTGACTTGCAGAAAGAGGGCGTGGGCACCGGAATCGACACGTTACGCGCCAACGTCGAACTGCAAAATGAAAAGCAGCGCCTCATCGAAGCGGAAAATGACCGCGAAACCTCTCTCTACGGCCTTAGCAGACTGCTGAATCTCGACCCGCGACAGAAAATTGAACTCGCCGACGCTCTAAGCTTTTTTGATACACCGCAGCCAGATGTGAATGCCAGCATCGAAGATGCCCTATCGGCTCGCCAGGAATGGAAATCCATCGAAGCGCGGGAAAAATCCGCGAAGCTCGAGAAGCAAGCCTCGCAGTATCAACGCCTGCCCTCTCTGCGTTTCGACGGTAACTGGGCATACTATGGCAGCACCTCCAACAGCGGCATTCCCACGTATCAATACCAAGTTTCCGCAAACATGCCGCTCTTCACCGGCGGCCGCATCCGCGCGGAAATCGTCAAAGCAGATCTCGAGTTGCAGAAAATCGACCAGCAGAAAGCCGATCTCCGCAACCAGATCGCTCTCGACGTGAAGACCTCGCTTCTGAACTTGCAATCCGCCCGCAGTGAAGTGCAGGTCGCAAATCTCGGCGTGCAGCTCGCCAAGGAAGAAGTTGCTCAAGCCCGCGACCGCTTCAAAGCCGGCGTCGCCAACAATATCGAAGTGATTTCTGCCCAGGATTCGCTTTCCCGCGCCAACGATAACCAGATCGCGGCGCTCTACCGTTTCAATCAGGCCCGTGCCGACTTCGCGCGCGCCGTCGGGCAGATGGAAAAAACTTACGCGAAGTGAGGACCCATGAGTGTTGAGATCGATGTAGGACTGGAAAATGCAGTAAACGTAAAGGTACCCCACGGAGAAACCCAGAAGCTCGATCTCGGGCCCGACTCCCTGGTCAGTTCCAAGCTGCGTACACGCTTGATCCTTGGCGGCGTCATTCTTCTGGCCGCATTGCTCGGCTTGTACCTTTACTTCCACAATCGCGAAAGCACCGACGATGCCCAGGTTGATGGCCACATCACGCCGATCGCCGCGAAAATTTATGGACGCGTCGCCAAAGTTCAGGTGAACGACAATCAGGCGGTGAAAGCCGGGCAGGTTCTCGTCCAGCTCGATCCCGCGGATTATCAGGCCGCACTTGACCAGGCCAAAGGCGCCCTCGCCCTCGCCGAGGGCGAAGCGCGCTCCGCCGGCGTGGACGTTCCGCGAACCAGCGAAGATACCGCCAGCGGCACCTCCAGCGCCCAGGCACAACTCGCCGGCGCACAAGCCGACCTGATGCGCGCCCAGGCCACCTACGAACAATCGCAAACCGCCGATCTCGCCTATGCCCAAGCCAATATCGAGAAGAGCCGCGCCAACGCGCAACTCGCGCAAGCCGACCTCGCCCGCTACCTTCCGCTGATGGAAAAGGGCGAAATCTCCAAGCAGCAGTATGACGCCGCGAAAGCCAATGCCGACGCCACCGCCAGCGCGCTAAATGCCGATGAACAAAAGCTCGTGCAGGCCCAACGCAATGTCGAAGTCAGCCGCGCGCAACTCGAAGCATCCAAGGCCCGCGTTCTGCAAGCCCAGGCCGGCGTTGCCAGTGCGCACGCCGACGTCAAGCGCGTGGCAATGCGCTCCGCCGATGCCCAGGCCAAGCTCGCAAAAGTCGATCAATCCCGCGCACAAGTCGAAGCCGCGCAGTTAAACCTCAGCTATTGCAGCGTCGTCGCGCCCATTGATGGCGTGGTCACGCACAAGCAAGTGGAAGACGGCCAAATCGTCCAGCAGGGCCAGGGCTTGATGGTGATCGTCCCGCTGCAAGACGTCTGGGTCACTGCCAACTTCAAGGAAACCCAGTTGCGCAAAATGCGCCCGGGCCAAAAGGCTTTCGTCGAAGTCGACACCTATGGCAAGACATTCTCTGGCCACCTGGATTCCATCGCCGGGGCCACGGGAGCCGTCGTCAGCCTGCTGCCGCCAGAAAATGCCACCGGGAATTTCGTCAAGGTGGTGCAGCGCATCCCGGTGAAAATTATTCTCGATCCCATTCCCGCCAACGTAGCGGTGCTGCGTCCCGGCATGAATGTGGATGCCACGGTGATTACGAAGTAGCGCGATTTTCTTGAGTAAACGTTATGGAAAGATTCATCTCCAAGCTGCGAATGCCGGATGGCTCGATCAACCCCTGGGTGATCGCGGTCACGGTAACGCTTGCGACGTTCATGGAAGTCCTCGACACCTCCATCGCCAACGTCGCCCTGCCGCACATCGCCGGAAATCTTTCCGCCAGCGCGGATGAATCCACCTGGGTGCTCACTTCGTATCTCGTTTCGAACGCCGTGATTTTGCCGCTTTCCGGCTGGCTCTCGTCGCTCCTCGGCCGCAAGCGCTTCTACATGGGCTGCGTCGCTATTTTCACTCTCAGTTCGTTCTTGTGCGGCTTTGCCGCCAGCCTCGGCATGCTGGTGTTTTTCCGCATTCTTCAGGGAGTCGGCGGCGGCGGCTTGCAGCCCAGCGAGCAGGCCATCCTGAACGACACCTTCCCGCTCTCCAAGCGCGGCATGGCTTTTGCCGTTTACGGCATCGCCGTCGTTGTCGCGCCCACGCTCGGCCCTTGGCTTGGCGGGTGGATCACCGACAACTTCTCCTGGCGCTGGATTTTTTACATCAACGTTCCCGTCGGAATCCTCTCGCTGGGCCTGACGTATCTCCTCGTCTCCGACCCGCCGTACATGAAGCGCATTAAGCTCAGCGACGGCTTCCGCATCGACTACATCGGCCTGGGCCTCATCAGCCTCGGCCTCGGCAGCCTGCAAATCATCCTTGATAAGGGCCAGCGCGACGATTGGTTCGACTCCGGTTTCATCCGCCTGTTCGCGGTGCTGATGCTGGTCGGCTTGATTGGCGGCGTCATTCGCGAGCTCAAGGCCAAAGAGCCTGTCGTGGATTTCCGCATGTTGAAAGATCGCAATTTTGCAATTTCGACCCTCGCCATGTTTTTCCTGGGCTTTGTGCTCTATTCCAGCACCGTCCTCATCCCGCAAATGCTCCAGCAGCTCTTGGGCTATCCCGCTGAGATGGCCGGCCTGGCGCTCTCCCCCGGCGGCGCCACAATCATGTTTTGCATGCCGATCGTTGGTTTTCTCGTTTCTCGCGTGGACACGCGCTACCTGATCACCTTTGGTTGCACGATCTCGGCCTCGGCGCTGCTGGTCATGGCCGGCTGGAATCTTTCGCTTGATTTCAAACATGCCGTGCTCGGGCGCGTGTTGCAATCCTTCGGCCTGGCATTCCTCTTCATCCCGATCAACGTGTCGGCGTTCGCCAACGTCCCGCGCGAAAAAACCAACATGGGCACGGGCATCATTAATCTGGCGCGCAACATCGGTGCCAGCGTGGGCATCGCCACGGTTACCACTCTTCTCGAGCGGCGAACCCAATTGCATCAGATGCGTCTAATGGACCATGTGAATAACATGAATCCCGCGCTAAAGACCAAACTGGCTGGGTTTGCGGCTGCATCCATATCAGGCGGATCGTCGGGACCCGGTGGGGCCGCGCAGGCTCACGGCATGCTCTTCAATATGATCGAGCGGCAGGCGACCATGCTCGCCTTCCTCGACAACTTCAAGCTTTTGGGGGTCATTTTTTTCGGCATCATTCCTATCTTCTTTCTTTTGAAGCGCCCAAAGATGGGCGGCGGGAGTGTGCCGGTCCACTAGAGAAATTTTGTAACCTTTTCGAGCGTAGTGACTCATATGAAGCTACTTGGGGGAAGAAATGGCAACGCAAGTGATCAATGCAACGCAACTTACGGAACAGAAGTTGATTCGTGCAGGTCAGCGTGGCGACGCTCAAGCAATTGAAGCGCTGTTTGGCCGTTACCACCGCCAGTTGTTTCAGACCGCCCTTCGTGTGCTCGGCAACGCGGAAGATGCCGAAGACGCCCTGCAGGACGGATTGCTTTCCGCGTATCGCAATCTGAAGCGCTTTGAGGGCCGCTCGCAGTTTTCCACCTGGCTGACGCGTATCGTCATCAACGCCGCGCTCATGAAGCGCCGCAGCGCAAAGGCTCGCCCCGCGGTTTCGCTCGACGAAACGCATCACGAGGATGAGCTGCCGGCCGCCGAGCGCTTCGCAGACGATGGCCCTACGCCCGAGCAGGTTTACGCCGGAACGGAAATTCGCGAGATCATCAATGAAAATCTCGACGAACTCTCGCCCTTGCTGCGGACCGCGTTCGTTCTCCGCGAGGTCGAAGGTTATTCCACCGGAGAAGCCGCCAAGAAACTCGGCGTAACGGAAAACACGCTGAAGGCCCGCCTGTGGCGCGCTCGTCATCAACTCGCCGAGCGCCTCGGCCGTCGCCTCCGCCGCATGAAAGACGGCATGTCCGGCACCACCGTCGGCGACGAAGCCTGCAGCTACTGCTAATTCATCTGTTTAATCGAGCGGGGCACAAGGTTTCCGTGCCCCGTTTTTTATTTCCCGCTCACCGGCGCGCGGCCGCGTATTTCCCCAGCACCCGCAACTCGCTTGTCGCCTCCGCTACCTCTTTCAGCGCAAGCTCCAGGTGCTCCGGCTCCTCGGCTTCCACGTCCAGATAAAACTGATACTCCCACGGCCGTCCGTGAATCGGCCGGCTTTCAATCTTCAGCAAATTCACGCCATGCTTCGCAAAAGGTTCCAGTGACGCCAGCAGCGCTCCTGGTTTATGCGCCAACCGCATCGCCAGCGAAATCTTTTTCGCGTCGGCCCCCCTGTAAAGTTTTGCTTGCTCCGGCGGCAGCAACAAAACGAATCGCGTAAAATTCTCCGCGTTATCCTGAATGTTCTCCTGCAGAATCACCGCGCCGTAATGCCCCGCCGCCCGGTGTCCCGCGATGGCCCCGAACTGTCTATCGCCTCGCTCCATCATTTCCCGCACGCTGCCCGCCGTATCTTCCGCCGGTACGCGCTTCAATTGCGGACTCCCGGAAAAAAATCGCTCGCATTGCGCCAGCGCCATCGGATGCGAGGCAACTGCCCGCAAATCTTCGCGCCTCGCGCCGGGCATTCCTATCAACTGGTGCTCGATCGGCAGAATCGTTTCTCCGCACATTTCCAGCTTGCTTTCCAGCAGCAAGTCGTACACGCGCACCACCGAACCCGCCAGCGTGTTTTCCACGGGAACCAGCAGCCCATCCGCCGCGCCCTCCGCAATCGCGCCGAATGCCGAATCAAACGTCGTCCGCGGCACCGTGCGGATCCCGTCTCCCAGAAGTTGAACTGCCGCGGCCTCACTGAATGCTCCCGGCTCGCCCTGAAACGCCACACGCATCTTCCTGAAATTAAGTTCCGCCATCCGCGTCCTTGCCGCTCAATTCCTCCGCGCCAACTCTCACGCTATAATCTTTCTTTCGCTGGAGGTATCCGCATGATGACACAAAAGCGTCCGCAGTCGAACGACTACGCTCCCCATTATGGAAAGTACGTGATGCTTGTTCCGGACGGCGATTTTCTGGAGATTCTCGAAACTCAGCTTCGGGATATGAAAATATTATTGGAGCCGCTGACCGACCAGCAAGCCGATTTCCGCTACGCTCCCGGCAAATGGTCCATCAAGGAGTGTCTTGGTCACATCAACGACGCTGAACGGGTCTTCGCCTACCGCCTGCTTCGCATCGCCCGCGGCGATCAGACGCCGCTCCCAGGATTCGAACAGGACGACTATGTAAAAGTTTCGAACGCCTCTTCCCGCAAACTTTCCGATTTGCTCGAGGAATTCACCGCCATTCGCCGCGCCAGCATCGCTTTGATCCGCTCCCTCGATGACGCGTCCTGGCTCCGCCGCGGCACCGCCAGCGGCAAGGAAGTCTCCGTCCTCGCTATGGCTTTCATCATCGCCGGCCATGCACTCCATCACCGCATCATCTTTGAAGAGAAATACCTTCCGGCACTGCCGCGTGCCGGTACCGGCGCTACATCGGCCTGAGCAAGCCTTCCTTTTCCTTCGTGGGCCAGCCATGCTGCCTCCGCGTCGGCGCTGACCCCTCGTATTTTCCCGGTAAAGGTTCCGATGGCCGCACTGCAGGCTTCTCCCGGCACGACATCGATCCTCTCTTGCTAGGCCAGGCCAAATAGAAAAGCAGAACCGTCGCCAGCCCCAAAAACATTCCTCCGCCGACCACGGAAAACGTACCGGCATCCATGGGTTGCAGGATTGCATCTGCCAGCAGATAACTTCCACAGAAGAGCAATCCGACTTCTATAAACACTCCCAGACCCAGAAAAACACGCGGCAAGCTTCCTTTTACGACCAACGGTGTTTTATTACCCCGCCCGGATGGTTCGACAATCTTCAGTTCTTGCATGGCGTCTCTTCCTTTTCGTTTATGTTCGCGGTCTCGTTGCGGATTTCTTCCCTCAGAAAATTCAGGTACGCAAATACCGTTGCGTGCGTCTCTCTCTTCATGAAGCACCCGCAATCACACGCACGCGTTTCCAGGCCGGTTTCCGTCGCATCGCTGGCTGCTGTCTTTCCGCAATCCCGGTTGCTGCAATGCCAATACGTCTCGCCCGTCCTCAGCATTGGAGCCCCCTGTTAATTGAATGGTTACGATAATCGATGGTATGCAGACGTTTCGATCGGTTTGCTTATATAGCAGTGGGATATCTTACGCAACAGTAAAAAGTCGTTTTCCACCAGAATTTATGCGGCGGGCATCGCTTGCCGGAATTGTGCAAAAGTTTTCTCGCGCTTCCCGAATCGGGAAGTTCTCTTTTGCTCCTGCTCTGTTTCCGGGGAAGCTTTGCGAGATTGATCAGTGTTTCGTCCGTCCGTCCTGCGACCCTAAGTCATTGTAATACCGACGCAGGCATATATACCCGAATGGTATACGTACAAGCGGGAGCCTCCCTACGGCCCCCAGTGTTTTCCCGTTCTGGCAAAAGCCTTTGCCTCCCTCGTATTCCCGGCTTTGGGTGCCCCGAGTTGCTCCGCCCTCGAACCCGCTGCTACAATTGACTTTTTGCGGGACCCGCTTGCGTTCCACTGGGCAATTCCGTGTGCATTTTCCATCTTTGCCCGATCGTTTCTGCGCTTGCGATGGGGTTGGCCTGTCCGAAGGGAGACTACGCGTGGCGAAATATGACGTGGCAATTATTGGCAGCGGGCCCGGCGGTTATGTCGCGGCGATTCGCGCCGGCGAGCTCGGACTGAAAACCATCGTCGTCGAAAAAGATCCATTTCTTGGCGGCACCTGCCTGCACGTCGGGTGCATCCCCACCAAAGTTCTCTTGCATCACGCCGATGTCTACGATCATTTCAAGAATGCCGAGGAACTCGGCTTTGAAATTCCCGGTGTGAAAATCAATTGGCCCAACATCCTGGCCCGCAAGACCAAAATCGTCAACAAGCACGCCAAGGGCATCGAGTTTCTTTTCAAGAAAAATAAGGTCGAATGGAAGCAGGGCTGGGGGAAATACGAAGGCCCCGGCAAAATCAGCATCGAAAAAGACGGCAAGAAAGAAACTATCGAAGCCGGCGGAATCCTCATGGTCAGCGGCTCGGAAGCCAAATCGCTTCCCGGCATCGAACCCGATCACAAAACCATCGTCACCAACCGCTCCATCCTGGAGCTCCCGGAAATTCCGAAGACCCTCATCGTTATCGGCGCCGGCGCTGTCGGCGTCGAATTCGCTTCCATCTACAACTCCTTCGGCACCCAGGTCACCATCCTCGAAGCCCTGCCGCGCGTCGTTCCCGTCGAAGACGAGGAAATTTCCTCGGAACTCGAAAAGAGCTTTAAGAAAAAGGGCATTGCCATCCAGACCGGCTGCATGGTGGATGGCGTGAAAAAAGACGCCAAGGGCGTCACCGTCTCCTTCAAGGATAAGGACGGGAAGCCGCAAACGCTGCAAGCCGAAAAACTGCTCCTCGCCGTCGGCCGCAAAGCCATGACCGATAATTGCGGACTCGAAAAATCCAAAGCCAAAGTCGAACGCGGCTTCGTCCATGTCAATCAATTCATGGAAACCGCCGAGCCAGGCCTCTACGCCATCGGCGACATCGTCGCCGGCCTGCCGCAACTCGCGCACGCCGCCATGATGGAGGGCATCGTCGCCGTAACGCACATCGCCGGCAAGCCGACGCACGCCATCAACAAGCTGCGCATTCCCAACGCCACCTATTGCGAGCCGCAGATCGGCTCCATCGGCATGACCGAAAAGCAGGCCCGCGATGCAGGCTACACCGTGAAAACCGGCAAGTTCCCCTTCGTCGGCAACAGCAAAGCCACCATCCTCGGCAACCACGGCGGCTTCATCAAGGTCGTCACCGACGAACAATACGGCGAAGTTCTCGGCATCCACATCATCGGCCCGCTGGCCACCGAAATTTTGTCCGAAGCCGCCGCAGTCTTGAATCTCGAAGGCACCATCGACGACATGATGAACATGATTCACGCGCATCCCACGGTCTGGGAAGCCATGGGCGACGCCTTCGCCTCCGTCCGCGGCCTGCAGATCAATGTTTAGACTCGGAGTTGGATAGCAGCGATCAGATAACAGCTAACAGGATGCAAGAGTGCGCGACCATGTATCACCTTGAGTACCTAATTTACCCGTTGCTCCTGATGCTCAAACCCGGCCGGGTGCTTTTCCGAACGGTTCCTGATCGCTGATCGCTGTTATCTGTTATCCGTCCAATCTCATGGCACCCCTAATCATTTGCGACGTCGGCCTCCTCTCCTGGTCAGACGCCTACGCCCTCCAGCAACGCATCGTCGCCGCCCGCAAAGCCGGCGCCATCGACGACGTCATCCTCTTCTGCGAACATCCCCACGTTCTGACCCTCGGCCGCAACGCCAGCCAGAAAAATCTTCTCGCTTCCGAAAATGTCCTCCGCCAGAAAAATGTCGAACTCCGCGAAACCAACCGCGGCGGCGACATCACTTATCACGGCCCAGGCCAGGTCGTCGGCTACCCCATCCTGAATCTCGATCCCATCCGCCGCGACGTTCACTGGTATGTCCGCACCCTCGAAGAAGCCATGATCCGCGCCTCCGCCGATTTCGGCATCAGCGCCTACCGCATCCCCGGCAAAACCGGCATCTGGGTCCAGCCTCCGGGCAATATCCCCGAAGAAAAACTCGCCGCCATCGGCGTCCACATCAGCCGCTGGGTCACCTCCCACGGTTTCGCCTTCAACGTCTCCACCGACCTCCGCTATTTCGACCTCATCATTCCCTGCGGCATCGCCGACCGCAAAGCCACCTCCCTCGAAAAGCTACTCCACCGCAACATCTCTCTCGACGAAGCAAAGCCACGCCTCGTTCACCATCTTTCCGAACTCTTCTCACTCACTCCGAAAGAAGTTTCTTCTCAACAGTTGCTCGCATCGCTAGACGCTATAGGGCCCGCAGTCTGAGTCGGGCCGCTTCCACTTTTGAGTGCGGCCTGCCCTGAGCCTGCCGAAGGGGAGCGAAGCTCCAGCTTTCGAGCATGAAGCTCAACCTCCCTACCCAATAAAAAAGACCCCGCGAGAAAAGTTTCGCGCGGGGCCCTCTGCTGATTCTTTTTTGCGAAGCGAACTGACTTCCTATTTCATTCCGCCCACGTGGAACATAAGCGACCGGCCCACCTCAGACCTCGAAGCCTCCGGCTCGATCGTCTTCAAGAACTCCGCCGTGATCGCGTCCTGCTCTTCCTGGCTCCTCTTATCTCGGTCCGCCGTAAACGCCGCGCGCACCTTATCGAAAGCAGCCAGGTCCTTCGTCGCGTACCACACGAAATGAGTGAAGTCCCCGTCCGTCCGCACTTCTTCCACGGCCAGGCCGTACGCGAGCACTACGCCGTCCGCCACCAGCTTGTCGAAAACGGGCTTGTTGTATTTTTCCCAAACCTTGCGAAAATCGCCGCCCTTGCCGGGCTTCGCCTTCACATAGTTGTAGCGCGTCCACGGCAGCACGCCCGCCGGCGGCGCTCCCGTGCCCGTAACGAACACCAGGTCCCGAGTCAGGTAATCGCGTGTCTTGCTGGCGTCCACCGCCTCCATCATCCGCCCGCTCACCGTTGCCCCGCCCGAAGATCCCTTCTTCGCCGTGCCGGACTTCATCGCTTCATCATCCAGCTTGGCAATCTGCGCCCGTAATGCGCCGTCCACCTTCTCGATTCCAGACCAGTCCGCAACCGAATACCAGATCGTATGCGTGCTGTTCCCCGGCGCGCGCAGGAATCCTGAGTGCACGCCCCATGCCAGCACCACGCCATCCGCCATCAGTTTGTCGCGTACCGGCGCTCCCACCGTCTTCACCAATTCCAGAAACTGCGCTTCTTTTCCCGGATTCACTGTGTACTCATACCAGAACGTCAGCGGCTGCATCTTCGCGTCCTGCGCCGCCGCCGTAAGGCACGTCATCAACACCACGGCCAAACAAAGCAAGATTCTCTTCTTCATTTTCAGCGATCTCCTTGAACGAACGAGTGTTGCCTGCGTTGGAATACACCAAAAGTTTCTTGGGCGGAGATAGCACAAACGATGATGCAGGCACTCAACGTCTGCGCTTCGGAAGGGGCCGACCTGCG
>Ga0137418_10002128_pt1 | contig 18179 bp, 19 predicted proteins | sample CZODoug3_1_2_16f_FD_122242 | JGI IMG/M metagenome (GOLD analysis project Ga0137418, IMG submission 122242) | Vadose zone soil fungal communities from Angelo Coast Range Reserve, California, USA - CZODoug3_1_2_16fungal (Hybrid Assembly) | ecosystem: Environmental > Terrestrial > Soil > Vadose... | reverse complement strand
CAGAGCGCGAGCTTTTTGGCGTCGGAGATTCGCGAGCCGCGAAAAAACCTTCCGCGCGCGCTGATCATGGGAACGATTGGAGTGATCGCGCTGTACGTTGGCGTGACGTTTGCGTGCGTGGCGGTGCTCGGTCCAGCGGGACTTGCCGCGACTTCCACTCCGGCATCGGATGTGATGCGGCGCGTGCTGGGTACGAAGGGCGCGGCGTTTATGGCTGTGGGGATTGGCATCTCCACGCTGGGATTTCTGAGCCAGTCGGTGTTGACGTACCCGCGAGTGTTTTTTGCAATGGCTGCGGATGGACTTTTTCCAGGCGGCGTTTCGCGAGTGCATCCGCGCACGCAGGTTCCGGTGGTGGCGATCCTGCTGGCGAGTTTGCTGACGGTGGCGGTGATTTTGGCCGGGCACTATGACGCGATATTGGTCTACGTGGAGTCGATGGACGGGCTGTTTTTTGGGCTGACGGCGCTGACGCTGTTTGTGTTTCGGCACCGGCAAAAAGCAGAGCATTCTAATTTGGAGTTTCGCGCTCCCGGCCATCCGTGGGCTACGATTGTGTTTGTGGCCGTGAATTGGCTGGTGGTAGCCAATTCGTTTTATCGTTATCGCGCGAATGCGTTGCTGTTGCTGGCGATTTTATTGGCGGGCGTCCCGCTGTATTTTTATTGGAGTCATAGCCAGCGAAAAGAGAGCCAACCGTAACGCGGACGTATTTGTGTTGCCGTTGTAGTGGCCGGTCTTTCGCGGTTTGTGCGGTCCAACTTGTCGGACAGACCGGTGATTTTGAATTTGCTTCAGAAACACTCTGACCGCGACGGGAGCGGCATGATTTACCGACGGACCGAAGCGCGTACCGCGTATATCGAATGGGCGAAGCTGTCCGCGGCGGCGCGATTCAATCTGGCGGCGAGCGGCGTACAGGGCGTCCCGCTGAGCGAATTGGCGGTGAAACTTTCCGACCTGGAATTGTCGGCGCCCGGAGGCTACGGCTATCCACCGCTGCTGGAGCGGTTGGCGAAGCGTTATGGAGTTTCGACGAAGAATGTTGCGTGCGCGATCGGAACTTCAATGGCGAACTATTTGGCGATGTCGGCGGTGCTGGAGCCCGGCGATGAAGTGATTATCGAGCAGCCGACATACGATCCGATGCTGGAGACTGCGCGATATCTTGGCTCGGAGATTAAGAGATTGCCTCGGCGTCCTGAGGATGAGTTTCAGGTACGTATGGAGGATTTGGAGAAGATTGTTTCGAAGAAGACGCGATTGATCGTGCTGACAAATTTGCATAACCCCAGCGGCGTGCTGCTGGAAGAGGAAACGCTGCGCGCAATCGGAGAAATCGCGAAAAGCGTCGGCGCGAGAGTGCTGGTAGATGAGGTGTACCTGGAATTGCTGTTCGATCGGCCGCAACGGTCGGCGTTTCATTTGGGCGAACATTTTATGGTGACCAGCAGCTTGACCAAGGCTTACGGATTGAGCGGCCTGCGATGCGGGTGGATTCTGGCCGCACCAGAGCTCGCGGAAAGAATGTGGCACCATAACGACCTGTTCGGAAATATTCCCGCGCACATCACGGACCGGCTGAGCGTGATTGCGTTGGATCACTTAGAGACGATTCGGGCGCGCGCAAAGACCTTATTGGAAGCAAACTGGAAGCTGCTCGACAGCTTTCTGGCGGAGCATTCGGAGTTGGATCTGGTCCGGCCGTTGGGTGGGACGATTATTTTCCCGCATGTGCCCGGCGGCGATGGCGACGCGTTCTGCGAACTCTTGCGCGAGAAGTATGAAACTTCAGCAGTACCTGGAAGATTTTTCGCGATGCCGGACAGAATCCGCATTGGAATCGGTAACCCAAGCTCGGAAGTGGAAGAAGGGCTGAACCGACTGAGCCAGGCGCTGCGAGATATTTAGGATCAAATGCGCTTATTCAGCAGCCGAGAGTAAGTATCCATGTCTTTATCGCCGCGGCCGGAGACGTTGAGGATGACCAGGTCATCGCGAGTGAATTGCGACACACGTTCGATGAGGCCGGCGATGGCGTGGGCGGATTCGAGCGCGGGGATGATGCCTTCGGTGCGCGCGAGAAGTTGCGCGGCGTCGAGCGCGGCGGCGTCGGAGACGGCGGAATATTCGGCGCGGCGCTGATCGGCGAGCCAGGCGTGTTCGGGGCCGATGGCCGGATAGTCGAGCCCGGCGGAGATCGAATGTGTTGTGGCGATCTGGCCGTCTTCGGTTTGCAGGACGTAAGTGTACGTGCCCTGCAGAACGCCGGGGCGCGCTCCGGTGAAGCCCTGCGCGGCGGCCAAACGCGCGGCGTGTTCGCCGAGTCCGTTCCCGCGGCCGCCAGCTTCGATGCCAACCATTTTCACCGATTCATCCTTCAAAAATTCGTGGAACAAGCCGATCGCGTTGGAACCGCCGCCGACGCAAGCAAAAAGATGCGTGGGCAAACGCTTTTCCGCAGCGAGAATTTGCGCGCGAGCTTCGCGGCCGATGCAGGAGTGAAAATCGCGAACCATGGTCGGATATGGATGCGCGCCTAAAACCGAGCCAAGCAAGTAATGGGTTGTTCTTACGTTGGTGACCCAATCGCGCATGGCTTCGTTGATGGCATCTTTTAATGTGCAGCTGCCGGAACTTACGCCGACCACTTCCGCGCCGAGCATGCGCATGCGAGAAACGTTGAGCGCTTGGCGGGCCATGTCTTCGGTGCCCATGTACACGACGCATTCGAGACCGAGGTGTGCAGCGGCCGCAGCTGTGGCCACTCCGTGCTGACCGGCTCCGGTTTCGGCAATCACCCGCGGTTTTTTCATTTGCACCGCGAGCAAGCCCTGGCCGATGGCGTTATTGATTTTGTGCGCGCCGGTGTGCAGCAGATCTTCGCGCTTGAGATAAATTCTTGGGCCGTCCCCGCTTGAAGAAAGATGTCTTGTCAGGCGTTCAGCAAAATAAAGCGGAGTCGGGCGGCCGGCGAAATTCTTTAGCAGATCCTGAAACTTTGCCTGGAACACCGGATCGGATTTTGCGAGTTCGTAGGCGCGCTCGAGTTCCAGCAGCGGAACCATGAGCGTTTCCGGAACGTAGCGGCCGCCGTAGGGACCGAATCGTCCGGGAACGGTAGCGGGGATGGTGAGTTGCGAGGCCATGGATCCCTAATAGTTTACATGGTTTGGCGGAAAGGGCGCACTCCGCCACGGCGGACGCCCCTACGAAGAGAGTTGGCGATTGGCGCGGGCGACCTCCGCGAAGAAGGCGCGGAGTTTGCCAGGGTCTTTGATGCCGGGACGGGATTCGACGCCGCTGGCGACATCCACCGCGTAGGGGCGAACCGCGAGGATGGCTTCGCGAACATTTTCCGGAGTCAGACCACCGGCGAGGATCACCTGACGTTGTGCCGCAGCGCGTTTGGCGATGGACCAATCGAAGGATTTGCCGGTGCCACCGAATTGGCCGCGGTCGGCGGCGTCGAGGAGCAACGCGGACGCCCGGCGGAACCTGCGAATCTCCGCCATCGAAAAACGCGGGCCGACTCGCAATGCCTTGAACACCGGCAGATCATCCGCGCAGTAGGCGACTTGCCTGGGCGATTCGTTGCCGTGCATTTGGACCGCATCGAGCTGGAGCGCGTGCACCAGCGTAATAATGACCTCCGGCTTCCAATTGACGAAAACGCCGACGGCTTGAGTCGGCAGTTTGAGAGACTTACGAATTTTCCAGGCGTCGGCGGGAGACACTGCGCGTGGAGATTCCTTGTAGAAATTGAAGCCCAGCGCCCAGGCGCCGAGCTTTTCGGCGAGCCGTGCGTCCCGCGCGCGGGTGATGCCGCAGATTTTTACGAGTGTTGGCTGGGAAGTAGACATTTTGTACCGGTATCAGGATACATCGAGATGCGGGCCACGCTGAGATCCTTCGGCCATCCTTATCGGATGGCCTCAGGATGACAACGAACTTGGCCGGTGCCTTGTTTTCCGAATATTAGCGCTTGGAGCTGAGGAGCTCGCCGAGAGCTACAGCGGGATCGGGAGCGAGCATGAGGCTGGTGCCGATAAGAAAGGCGTCGAAGCCGGCAGCGCGCAGTTTTGCGATTTCGTCGGCGGTGCGGATCCCAGATTCACTGACGGCGATGCACTCATCGGGAATCTGCTCGATCAATTCAAGAGAGGTTTCTACACGAACGTCAAGAGTCTTCAGGTTGCGGTTGTTGACGCCGACGATTTTTGCGCCGGCCCTCAGCGCGCGATCGAGCTCTTCAGCGGTGTGCACTTCAACTACCGGCTCCATGCGCAGTTCCCGGCCCAAAGCGATCAGCTCAACCAACTGCGCATCCTGCAGCGCGGCGACAATCAGCAAAAAACTGTCGGCATCGTTGGCGCGGGTTTCCCACACTTGCCAGGTATCGAAAATAAAGTCCTTGCGCAACACCGGGAGCTGAATGCTTTTGCGGGCGTCGCGCAAATTCTTAAGCGAGCCGCCGAAAAACGCACCTTCGGTGAGCACCGAAAGCGCCGCGGCGCCAGCAGCTTCGAGAGAAGTGCCAAGCTCAACAGGATCGAATGGATCGCGAATCACACCACGCGACGGAGATGCCGGCTTCAATTCGGCGATGACGTTGGTTCCAGGTTTCAACAACGCGGCGGAGAAATCCCGCAGCGGCTCGGCGGCCTTCGCACCGTACTTGAGCGCGGTCTCCGGCAGCACCTTTTTGCGGTGCTCGACTTCCCGAATGCGTGCTTCAAGGATGCGATCGAGAACCGTGCCGGTGGGAGTTGGAGTCGACATGAGAGCGAAATAGTATGCTAGGAGGTGTGGAAGTGAGAGTCAAACGCGGGCAGTGACTGGTGAATCGTGACTGGTGACTGGAAAGAGGGTTTTTGAGGCAATGGGTTATCGGACGGAGTACGGAAAATTGCTGGAGGAGATTGCGAACGAGGCCGACGAAATTGCGCTGCGCTATTTTCGCGGCGTGGAACTGCGCGTGGAGCGGAAAAAGGACGGCACGGCGGTAACCCAAGCGGACCGCGCAGTGGAAGAAATGGCCCGCGCACGAGTGGCCGCCAGTGGACTGGATCTGGACGTTCTGGGTGAAGAGATGGGCGGCAATTCTGCTGCGCCGAAAAAGGGAGCGCGGGCGCGGATGATCATCGATCCGATCGATGGAACTGAAGAATTTTCCCGCGGCATTCCGACTTTCGGGACGCTGATGGGAATCGAGAACGACGGAGAAATTGTCGCGGCGATGGCCAGCGCGCCCGGGCTGCATTCGCGCTGGCAAGCATATAAAGGCGAAGGCGCAACTCGCGATGGACGCAAGCTGCAAGTCTCCGGAGTAGAAAAATTGAAAGACTCAATGGTGTTTTCCACTGGTACCGGCCCCAGCAAGGATTCTTCGGATCAAACGCGCATTCGAAAATATCTGGACGCCGCGCGCAATAGCAGGTCGCTTGGCGGTTTTTGGCAGCACATGCTAGTGGCGGAAGGCGCGATTGAAGCGGCACTAGACTGGACTTCGAAGCCGTGGGATCTGGCACCCTTGATATTAATCGTGCAGGAAGCCGGTGGAAAGTCGACTTCCTTGACCGGGCGGGCGACGATCTACGAACAGAGTTTGTTGAGCACCAACGGGAAAATTCATGAAGAAGCGTTAGGCGTGCTTCGGTAGTGCGATGAAATGGCTGGCAAGTTGAGATTCTTGTGCACCACTCGCCCGCTCGCGACCACAACGCCAAACACGCGAGAGAATCACACTCCAAATTGGCGCTTTTTCAGCGCGTGAGTGCGCTAGTACCTTTGGTCTGGATCACGTCTCAAGGAGTACGCAATGAACCTAGCCGAACAAGCGGCCAAAGCGGAGCTGCTGAGAAAGCTGCATTATGGCCCGCGGATTCTGATTTTGCCGAACGCGTGGGATGCGATCAGTGCGCTAATCGTCGAGGACGCCGGCTTCCCTGCGGTTGCTACCACCAGCGCCGGAGTTGCCGCAGCGCTGGGCTATCCCGACGGTCAAAGAGTGCAACGCGATGAGATGCTGGAAGCGGTGGCGCGCATCGCCAGGGTGGTGAAAGTACCGGTGACCGCCGACCTTGAAGCAGGTTACGCAAACACGCCGCGGGAAATCGCAGACTTCGCGCGAGCAACTATCGCGACAGGCGCCGTCGGATTGAACTTCGAAGACGTCACCGGCGACGACGAAACTTCCTTCGTCGAATTGAATTTGCAAGTCGAAAAGATTGCCGCGCTGCGCGAAGCCGCAAACTCGGCCGGCGTTCCGCTGGTGATCAACGCCCGCACCGACATTTATCTCTTGCCGATCGGCCCGGAAGAGTCGCGCTTCGACCGGACCGTAGAACGCCTGCGTGCCTATCGCAAAGCCGGAGCAGATTGCGTGTTCGCGCCTGGAATTCGCGATGCTGCAACGATTGGGAAGCTGGTGAAGGCAGTCGAGGCTCCGCTGAATATTCTCTTGCAGCCGGGCGGCTCGACGGTACGCGAACTGGAGAAACTCGGTGTGGCGCGCGCCAGCGCCGGTTCCGGGCCTCATCGTTCAGCGCTTACCCGGCTGCGGGAAGTTGCCGTGGCTCTTCGCGAATACGGCGATCACACACCGCTTTTTGAGCACAACATTACCTGGAGCGAAAACAATCGTTTGCTTGGCCGCTCCCAATAGTTTTTCCTTTCCTCGATTCAGAGCCTCACCGGCACAGGACGGTCCGTGTACACTCGTACCGCAATGACCGACCACAAAAACCCCCTAGCGATTCTGGAACGCGAAATTATCGAATGCCGGAAGTGTCCGCGGCTGGTGGCGTACCGCGAAAAAGTGGCGCGGGAAAAGCGCAGCGCTTTCAGGGATTGCGAATATTGGGGCAAGCCCGTTCCCGGTTTCGGCGATCCGCACGCGGAACTCTTTATTTTAGGATTAGCGCCGGGCGCGCATGGTTCGAATCGCACTGGACGCATGTTTACCGGCGATCGTTCGGGGGAATTTCTGTACGCGGCGCTGCACAAGGCAGGATTCGCGAACCAAGCAACTTGGCGGCGCCCCGATGACGGGCTCAAGCTTAAGAACACTTTTATTGCGGCAGCGGCCCGGTGCGCTCCTCCGGCTAACAAGCCGTTGCCTTCGGAAATTCTAAATTGCCGCGGTTACTTGCAGCGCGAACTTTCGCTGCTGAAGCCAAGAGTAATTCTGGCGCTGGGGAAAATTGCCTGGGACGCATACCTGGACATTTTGAAAAGCGAGGGCGTAATCGCTTCACGTGCGAAATTTGTCTTCGCGCACGGAGCGGTCGCAAAATTGCCCGGCGACGGACCCACTCTGATCGGCGTTTATCATCCCAGCCAGCAGAACACGCAAACCGGAAAGGTGACCGCAGCGATGTATAGCGAAGTTCTTCGAAAGATTCAGCGAATCTTGGTTGGCCACTAATACTTCTCCACTCCGCCCGAAGAGGCAGCCGGACTTGAATTCCCGCTGCCGAACTCTTCCTGGCGGTGTCAGCGAAGCCTTGCAGGGTGGTGCTGGAAACGGGCGACAGTCATCCAGATCGGCCAGGGCCACTGCCGGGTCGGCGGCTCCAACTGCCTGACTTTTCATTCACTTGCCGGGTACGCTCCGCGAGGTTTCTGGCTCCCGAAATGCTCCCAGTAGGTTCCCGGCGAACTATAGGAGGATGTCATGAGTTTCTTGGGCAATCGAGTGCGGGTTGGAATCGTGGCGGCAGCGGTGAGTCTGCTCGCCGGTGTTGGTAGTAGCGCGCAAGAAACGCCGGCGTCCAGCGACAATGGCGGCCCGGCGCGGTCGCAAGCAGCGATGGCCCAGCCGGGCGCTCCACCGGCGTCAGCGCCCTCGGCGGCCGAACTGACCCAACCCGCTGACGGCTCGCGCCGCGCCGGACTACCTGCGGAGGCTTACGCAGTAGTACCCGGGACGCGAGTGCTGGTGCGCCTTGAAGAAGACTTGGGCACCAGCGATAGCAAAGAAGGCAGGCCATTCAACGTCAGGACCCTGGAACCGATGGCGGCAGGTAGCGGAATCTATCTCCCGAGCGGCGCGGAGATTCGCGGGCACGTCAGCCGGGTGCAACCCGCAAGTGTAGCGGGCCGCGCGAAGATCTGGCTGGTGTTTGACGAAATTCGCACTAAGTTTGGGCCGTTGCCAATCGTGGCGAATGTCGTGGGAGTGCCTGGAGACCGCAGCGTACGCTCCAGCCCTGAAAAGGAAGGACTGATTGAAGGCAAGACCAGCACTCAACAAGCTGCGGGCCAGGCCGCCGCCGAAGGCGCGGGAATGGGCGCATTGCACGGAATCAAGGATAAGAACGCCAAGGAAGCGGCGGAGGGAGCAGCCGAAGCGGCGCTGGCGGCGTACCTGATGGAGGCCGGCCGTGGGCACGAACTGCAACTGGCAAAAGGCTCAAAGTTGGAAATCGAGCTGGAACGCGCGCTGTACCTACTGAAAGAATAACCGCCGAATAGCCGCCAAATAACGAATTCTTGTTCTCCAGAGGGGCCGTTCCGTCCGCCAAGCGCTGCCCCTCGAAGTTCTCTGCAGCAAGGCATCTGGCATCTGCTGGTGCAACGCCAACATCCGCAGCGGCCAAAGGCCGTCGTGCTGCCTCTCTCGTTCAACAAATTCCAACACTTCCGAATCGGCCGGCTCTTTGCAGACCCACGCATGTGCTGTTAAATTGAATTCGTCCGGCCAGAGCGAAACCTGAGAACGCAACACCGGGTTTCGGGAAAGAGGTTCGGCGAATGTTGGACGAAAAAAAGACGGCGGCGCGCGCGGCGGACTTTGTGGAGCGCAAGGACCGGGTGCTGATCGTTGAAGACGAAGAAAACGCGCGTAAGGGCTACGAACTGCTCCTGCAACGCTGGGGCTACGAAGTATTAAGCGTGGGCAGTGCCGAGGACGCGCTGGCGAAATTCGGAAGTTACCAGCCGGACACGCTGATCGCCGACGTCGAATTGCCCGGCATGAACGGCTTGGACCTGCTGGGCCAGCTTGGCGCCGAATTAGCCGACGTCCCGGCCATCATCATCACCGGAAAAGGAAATGACGAACGCGCCGTGGCGGCAATCGAATCCGGTGCGTTCTGGTATATCGAAAAGCCGCTGAAGGGGCCGGTGCTGCGCGCCCTGCTGGACCGCGCACTCAGCAAGGCTCGAGACGGCCGGCAGTTGGTGGTACTGCAACGGCAGTTGCGCGAATCCGGTCGGCTGGGCGACCTGGTTGGCGCATCCAAGCCGATGCAGGATGTGATGCGCATCATCGAGATGGCTTCGCCCAGCTCGGCGTCGGTGCTGATTACCGGAGAGACCGGTTCAGGAAAAGAAATTGTCGCGCGCACCATTCACAAACTTTCGCCGCGGGCCGGCGGACCATTTGTGCCGATCAATTGTTCGGCCATTCCGGAATCCCTGATGGAAAGTGAAATTTTTGGGCACGAACGCGGCGCGTTTACCGGCGCTGCCGAGCGCCGCATCGGCTGTTTCGAATTAGCGGACAGTGGAACGCTATTGCTGGACGAAATCGGCGAAATGCCAGCGCCGACGCAGGCCAAGCTGCTCCGCGTTTTAGAAGACCGCAAGGTCCGCCGTCTGGGCAGCAAAGTGGAAACCGCTGTCGACGTGCGAGTGGTCGCGGCAACCAACAAGGATCCGGAGCAAGCGGTGTCCAGCGGCTCCTTGCGCCAGGATCTCTTTTTTCGATTGAACGTGTTTCACATCCACTTGCCGCCGCTACGCGAGCACAAGGATGATATTCCACTGCTCACCGAGTACATCCTGCGGGACATCAACACCAAGCACGGCAAAACGGTAAAAGGCGTCGGCGCGGAAGTTATGGATATTTTCATGAGCCACACCTGGCCCGGCAATATCCGCGAACTGCGCAACGTGCTGGAGCGCTCGGCGATCATGTGTGAAAAAGATCTGATTACCCGGTCCTGCTTGCCGGGAGAGTTCGGCAAGTCTGGAAACAAGAGCCCCAGCGATTTGGGCGGGATCAAATTTCCCGTCGGCACCACCGTGGACGCCATGGAGCGCGAGTTAATTCTGCAAACGCTCTCCGCCACCGGAAACAACAAGACCCGTGCCGCGGACCTGCTGGGCATCAGCTTGAAGACGCTGCACAACAAATTGAAAGAGTATGGCGGCGAACGCGCCGTAGGGGAGTAAATCGCAAAGATGCAGCTCGGGCTTCGTACCAAGCTGACCCTGGTGATGACAGGACTGGTGTTTGTGGTGGTGGTGGTCTTGTCGGCGGTGTTTGTGGCCCGCCTCACCAGCCAGGTGATTCACGAGACCAACACGCGCGCCAATGAACTGGCGCAGCAGATGTTTGAGCAGGCCAAGCACGCCCTGGAAGATGCCAAGCAGTCCGGCATGCGCCCTAATTCCAACACCTTGGAAGATCGCCATGAATATGTGCGCCGGGCGTTTGAAACCAGTGACGGTCTGGCCGCCAGTTTGCAATCGCCGCTCGGCTCGAACCCCTGGATCTACGATGTTTCCATCGTGGACCACGACGGCCTGGTGTTGGCTTCCAGCGATTCGACAACGGTCGGCACCACGGTGCAAGCCCGCCCACCGTTCGCGCAAGTCGATCGCCGCAATTTTTTCCGCCAGATGAGAATGCTCTATGGGCCGGTGCGGGTGTACGAAAGCTCCTACGCGTTCACCATGAGCGGCGCGCCGTTTGGCGAAGTCCGCGTGGGTATTTCGATTCCGCTGCTGCGTGATGCGATCTCCCCCAACCTGCGTACGTCTGGAACCATCGCGCTGGTGGCGCTGCTGATTTCCACCGGCCTGGCAATGGTAGTCAGTGGTATGACCCTGGCACCCTTGCGCGACATCTCGCTGCAGCTCGACCGCATCTCCGCCGGGCAGTACGACACTCCTCCCGCGGCTCCAAAAAGCTTCGCGGTATTTTCCGGCTTCGGGCGATTTGGCGGCGGCGGCGACGAACTAGGCCTGGTCAGCCAAAAAATTTCACAAGTAGGCCAGCAGTTGCGCGGCGTACATGAAATTTTCAGTACCATGCGCGAAAACTTGAACTCGGTAATGGCCGGCCTCGAGGATGGCCTCTTGCTCTTTACCCGCGATGCGCGAGCGGTGATGGTCAGTCCCGCGGCGGAAAAATTTCTTGGCGCGCCGGCCGGCCAATTCCTGGGCCGCCGGGTAACCGAAATTTTTCCGCCCGGCCATCCCTTGCGTCAGGCCTTGCATCTGGAGGGCGACGAATTGCGCGAGACCGCTGCCGAAACCGAATTGAAAACCGCGACCGGGATGCGCAGGGTGGGCGTGAGCGTACAAGCCATTCAAGAGAATGGCGAGCAGATGGGCGCTTTGGTTACGCTTCGCGATCTGGATTCGCTGGAAAGCATCAACACTCAATTGCAGGTCAGCGAGCGGCTGGCGGCGCTCGGGCGAATCACCGCGGGAGTCGCGCACGAAGTTAAAAACCCTTTGAACTCCATGCGCCTGTGGCTGGAGAATTTAAAAGAATCGCTTCCCCCGGAACAGGAACCCGGCGCTCGACAAGCCGTGAATGTTCTGGACAAAGAGATCGACCGCCTGGACACCGTAGTCAAGCGCTTCCTCGATTTTACCCGTCCGCTGGAAATCAAACTGGAAGCCACCAATCTGGCTGAACTTTTGCGCGACGTCGTCAGCGTTTCGCGCCCGCAGCTGCACAAAGCCGGCGTCGAAGCCGAGGAGTTGCTGGCCAACGGTGTTCCGGAAGTGTGGGCGGATCGCGACTTGTTGAAACAGGCGATACTCAATCTGGTTTTGAACGCGGTCCAAGCCATGCCCTCCGGCGGCGAATTGCGCATCGAACTGGCGCGGCGCGGCGAAATGGCCGAGATTAGCGTGGCCGACACTGGCAAGGGAATCCCGCTCGAACTGCAGCAAAAAATATTTCAGCTTTTTTTCACCACCCGACCCGGCGGCAGCGGCATCGGCCTGGCCACCACTTTTCGCATCGTTCAGCTACACAATGGTTCCATCGACTTTCAATCGGAGGCGGGGCGCGGCACGACGTTTCGAATCGAATTGCCGCTAGCAGCATGACATCGATCACAATATTGCGCGCATTTCGCTGCGAAACTCGCCAGCGCCAGCTGATTCGGGCCGCTACAGTCGTTGCTTTCGCGATGCTCCTGCAGGGCTGCGCCGAGCGCCGCACGCACGCCTACCCTTGGGCGACGGCATCTGCGGCGAAACCGGTGCTACGCAAGCCGATCGTGCCGCCCGCAAACAATCTTCCTTTGCTCGACGACGCTCCCGATTTGCGCTGGGATTTTCCGCCGCCACCATCCAAGCTGGTTGTGGTTCGTCAGCCAGCTCGCCCCAGGTCCGCTGTGGCATCGGCCACCGACCCCGTGACAACCGGCAAGCCAGATCCACTCTCGTTCGAGCCGCAATTGTCTCCAACAGAAATCGCCGCGGCCCAGCAACAGTGGAACGACAGCCTGGGAATGGCACAAAAAAATCTGGCCAGCGCCAGGCGTCGCCGCCTGAACTCCACGCAGACGGATCTGGCATCCAAGGTCGATTCTTTCACCCAGGAATCAAAAAACGCGGCGCACGAGGGCGATTGGAATCGCGCGAAAAATCTGGCGAAAAAAGCGCAAGTGCTCTCGGAAGAGCTGCTGGATTCGCTATGAGTAGCGCGGAGAAACAATCCTACGACGCAATCATCGCCGGCGGAGGCTTGATCGGTTGCGCGATTGCCCTCGAACTGGCGCGCCATGACTTGCGCGTGGCAATTTTCGACTCGCAACAACCCGGCCGCGAAGCTTCTTGGGCTAGTGCGGGAATTCTCTCGCCCGCTCCAGAAAATCCCGGAATGATTTCCATGGTACCGATCGGCAAGGCTAGCCTTGCGCTCTATCCGGACTTTATCGCGCAGCTCGAAAAGTTGACTGGCATGGCAACCGGTTACCGCGCCAAAGGCACTATCGAAGCAATTTTTTCCAGCCACGCTCGCGAAGAGTTAAGCACGATTGTCGCCCTGCATCGCGGACTCGGTCTGCAAGCCGAGGCCATCTCGGCGAAAGAAGCGCGCGAAATGGAACCGGCGCTCAGCGAAGAAGTGGCAGCCGCGGTGCTTCGTCCGAACGAGGCTTCCGTCGACAACCGCCTGCTAAGCAAAGCGCTACTCGCAGCCGCAAAGTTAAGCGGTGTTGAAATTCACGCTGGACGAGCCGTGCAAACCATCTGGCGCGACGGAGTTATTTGCCATGGCGCAATTGTCGGCGGCCAGAAAATTCCCGCCAGACATACCATAATCGCCGCTGGATGCTTCTCTTCTCAAATTGCCGGTGTCGAAAATCTTGCGCCGGTCCGTCCCGCAAAAGGCCAAATGGTTTCGTTGCGCTGCGACAACACGAAAATCGAGCGCGTGCTGTGGTCCGAGCGCATCTATCTGGTCCCCCGAAACGACGGAAGAATTCTGGCCGGTGCCACCGTCGAACACGTCGGCTACAACAAGACCGTCACGGCCGGCGGCGTCCGCGCGAATCTGGACGCGGCAATCGAGCTGGCTCCGGTGCTGGCCACGGCGCACATCGAAGAAACTTGGGCGGGTTTGCGCCCGGACACTCCGGACCATTTGCCGATCCTCGGCCCAACTGACATCGAAGGATTGTTGATCGCCACGGGACATTACCGCAGCGGAGTTCTGCTGGCGCCGATTACCGCAAAATTGGTTGGGGAATGGATCGCGGGGAAAACCACTAGCGTGGACTGCGATCGATTCAGCCCGCTACGATTCGCTGCAACCAAAGAGTCCGCGCAAGCTTCCCGCGTTTAATTTGCGGCGATGTCACTCGGGGGGAAGTTCTACAGGAAACTCAAATATTCCTTCTTGGACCAAGCCAGAAGCTTCGCGTCCGGACCGAACTTAAAATCAATGACGATATCTTTGCGGTAGATGAGGTTACCTGCGCGGCCAGCCAATCTTGCCTTTACGTGTTCCCCCAGGTCGTCACAAAACAGAGGCTGTCTCTTTTTGACGAACTGAATCACATTGGTCTTGGACGTGCCGGTCGGGATCTCGGAGTTGATAGCCGTTTCTAGACTTCGCGAGTCGAGAACGTAGTGATTGCGGACAAGAATGAGCAGAATGAATGAAACGACGATTAAGACGACGCTCCAACGCAGCGGTTTGCTCATGAGTAGGTCCGGCAGGAACTACTGCGGCTGCCGATACGGTGGCGCAGTGATCGGTTGCGCGTGCCCGGTATTGTAAAATTGAATGTAACTGGAATCGAGAGCCAGATCCCGCTCGATTTCGATGTCCATCGTTGAGCCGCGAGGCAGTTCAGCTTCCGGGCCGCGCGTAAGCAGCACCGCGCCAAGTCCGATCAGTCCGCCAATTCCCGCGCCAATCCCCGCGCCTTTGCCGCGACCAGCGATTCCCCCGATGCCGGCTCCGGTGACCGTAGTCGTCGCCACCGTGCCCACGTCTTTGCCTTTTCCTCCGGGACCGGTCACTTTGCCTTCGGAGTCGGTGGTTTCCTTGCCGCCAGTGTCCGCGCTGCGTGGAGCGGCGAGCAAATCAACCGTATATCCATTGGGAAGAATTAACGATTCCAGACGCAGCCGAAATTCGGCTTTACCCTTGATCCGCCCGGGACGCTTGCTCTCCAACAACGAGCCGCGCAAATAGGATCCGACCGGAATCACAATCTGATTGTTCTGCGTCACCGGAAATGCGGTGTGAAAGTACAGCGAATCGCCTGCCTTGGCGCTCCGCGTGGAGATGCCATTTTCCAGTACCACCGCCAGCCGGGTCCCTGAGGGCACGGTCAGCATGCGTCCCGGCACGCGCGGCGCGGCAGCAGGTTGCGCCACCGGCGGCGGCGCATCGGTCTGAGGGCCTTGCGAATCTTGTGCTGCCAATGCAGTGGGCATCGCGGAAGCCAGCGCTGAAACCATGGCCACGTTCAGAATTGCTCGTTGAATATGTGGGCCGGAAAAATTCATTGCAACCCTCCGTTCTTCAGTCTCGGATGCAGCGAATGCGGGAAACGGATGTCTGGAGTATAGCGCGAGTCGCTGTCGGCGGGCGCGAAGCCCACCCACAGCCCAAGCGTTCTGATAGGGTCAGGAACCGCCGTTTGGGAAGGCAATTAGCATGGCCGGTATGATGATTGGTGAAAGGACAATCATGACGGCGATCAAGCCCGTAATTTCCATGCTGCGGGCAAACTTCTGTCCACCTGCCCCGGTTGGCACCGGATCGGAATCGAGCGAATCGTACGATATCTCTTCGGACTTGAACAAACCAGTTTCAAGCACGAAGCTCTTGTCACCGGCAGAACTTACAGAACCGACCAGCACTTTTCCATTCTTGAGGATGCAACGGACATACTGCCCGCGACGTTTCTCAAGCTCCTGCGCCGATTGCCTGGCGCGAAGTTCCAGCGGACGCCGCGGATGATTCGCCAATCCCGCGAAGACTGCCGGCGACAAGACGACCCGCCGGGATTGTGCCAGCGGTTCGCTGTCGGGATACAGCGGCGTGTTTCTCAGGTGGTCGCTTGGCAGGCTCGACGGAAGGTCGATGAACTCCACCGTAGGTTCCTGAGCGTTCGCCGCTGGAGCGACAGCAAAAATCACCCAAAGGCAGACCAACATCAAACACTTTTGCAATCGCATCTGCTTCACCCCCTTCGGCAAAACAACCGCCGAAGACACACGTGTCTAACGCAATGTCATTGCCAAAGAATCGCCACCAACGACACCGATCGCGTCCGCACAACGTTGCATTGCAACAACTTCCAGAAGGTCGGGAGCAAGCGCCGCGAAACGTGACGTCGTTGTAGTCTTTGGCAGGCGCCGGACGGCGTCTTCGGACTCCACATTGACAAGCCCGGTTTCCCCCGGCACTCTTAGTCGCTCCTTTTCAGATGAGGAAAATCGAATGGCCAAGCTGGCGTTGATCTATGGAATGCGATTGTTGCCGGAAGAAGATTTGGGAGAAGTCCGCGATGCCACCGTTATACTGAAAAATGGCCGCTCCGCTCGCGTCACCATGCACCTGATCGAAGGCAGCAAAGAAGAGATCGAGGCGACCTTTCACCAATCGGTGCAGGCCTTTTTTGAAATGTATCCGGAAATATAAGCCACGCGCTCTAGCCGCGCACCTGAAGACGCGTTGTCATTCTGAGGCGATCCGATCGGGTTGCAGGGTTTGTACTTACAAACCCTGAGTTAAAAAGGATCGTCGAAGAACCTCAGCGTAACGCGCAAGCACGGCATTTCGTCGCCGGCTTCCAGAATCAGCGGTTCCCGAAGTTCTCTGGATCTGCATTTCGGTCGCCCAGATTGTCATTGATCAGAATCGTCGATTGCCCGGTAAGCTCAATGCGCTTGCGGCACTTGTGGCAGGCCACCAAATCGTCCAGCCGCACCATATACGAAGATGCCTTGTTGAACTTGATGCGGTCTTCGCTGCCCGCTCCGCGTGGCAGCTCTTTGCGCTTGGTGCAGACCTTCCAGCGCACATTCGCCGTGAACTCATTCCGGCAGCTGGGGCACAGCAATTTTTGTGCCTTGCTTTCTTCCCGTTCGGTATAAAAAGCGCGCTCGTCCATAGTCAGCTCGCGGGAGTATTCACCGGTTCCGCGCCCTCGTCAGAGCCCTTGTCAGAGCCCTTGCCAGGGATTGTAACAAATTTCAGGCCCAAATCGCGCCAGCGCGGCAGCCAATATTCCAGTGCCGCCAAAGTATGCGTGCGGTCGCCGTTCAATTGGCGGTGCGCGCCATCGTGCAGGCACAGCACGTCACCAGTAGCGCGGCTCGCAGCGGATTTGCCATGGTCCGCAATCGGCTGCATCTTCGCCGTCAGCCATTCAACTGGCCGTTCCCGCCAGTCGCCGGGAATCAGCGTCCACATCACCGTTTGCATGCCCAGTTCCAGCGCGGTGCTGACCACCCACGGGTTGCGCATTCCATACGGCGGGCGAAAATATTTTGCCGGCTCGCCGGTCGCCCTTTGTAGCGCTTCCTGGCACTTCTGAATTTCGCCGCGAACAGCACTCGGGCTCAGCCAGAAAAGATTCGGATGGGTTTCCGTGTGATTGCCCAGCAGGTGCCCACGCGCCTGAATCTCCCTTACCAGATCCGGACACTCGCGCACGAATCTTCCAATCAGGAAAAAACTAGCTTTGGCTTGGAATTGATCCAGCAGGTCGAGCAACTTTGGCGTGATTGCCGGATTCGGGCCGTCATCAAACGTAATCGCCACCGGGCGACGACGGCGCGACTCGCCTTTGCCGAGCATCTTGAGCCCCTCTTTGAGCGACACGCCTTTGCAGCCGGCCACGCGCAGCCACTGCATTTGTTCGGCGAAGCGGCGCGTGCTGGTGATCATGGTCGCCGCGGCGATTTTCGCTTCGCAGGTCGCACCGTACGATCCGCTCCAGACGTCGCTGACCCAACGACTCCAACCGCCGGTCTTTGCCGGTGGTTCGCCAGCGCATCTGCTCGGTACAGACAAGCTCGGCCGCGACGTGCTCAGCCGCGTGATCTGGGGCAGGCTCCGCCCCGTGACCTTGCTCAGATAGCCCCGGATGGCTCCCCGCTGTTTCTTGCTTTGCTGCGTGTACTCCTGGGCCACCAGCATTCGCCCCGTCCACCCGTAGACCTCGGCCCGGCCTTGGCCGGTAAATTCGATGCCTTCGCTGCCCTTCAAAAACTCGCTGATCTGCTGCCCGGTCAGAGCCTCGGCGTTCTCCATGCGTATTTGCACCCCGCCGCCGCACGCCTACCCCAAACTTCCTATTTTCAGGATCATCTTGTGTTGGAATCAAGACCCGTTTCAGGATCATCTTGTATTGGACAACTCTTTGATCCGTCTTCGCGGCCATTTCTGTTAGGATGAGAGCAGCGCCGTCGGATTCAGCACTGAAGGGTGCCCCGCTCAGACTGCCACCCTAGCTCAGTTGGTAGAGCGGCTGATTCGTAATCAGCAGGTCGCCGGTTCGATCCCGGCGGGTGGCTCCAGACCTCATTCACAGTAAGCAACTTAGAAGCCGGGCCGACGCGAACCGTCGGCTTTGCTTTTCTAACCTGTGCCAGAACCCCGAACAAGACACCCTGCTGTGCCAAAACCCCTGGACCAATGTACTTCGTTGAAATGCCAAGGCTTGAGTCGCATTCTG
>Ga0137418_10002127_pt1 | contig 18185 bp, 15 predicted proteins | sample CZODoug3_1_2_16f_FD_122242 | JGI IMG/M metagenome (GOLD analysis project Ga0137418, IMG submission 122242) | Vadose zone soil fungal communities from Angelo Coast Range Reserve, California, USA - CZODoug3_1_2_16fungal (Hybrid Assembly) | ecosystem: Environmental > Terrestrial > Soil > Vadose... | reverse complement strand
CAGCGGTAGGCGAGACGGAACGCTTGCGCACATTGCTTGAGATCAACAACGTGTTGATCGCAAATCTAACCCGGGATGCCCTGTTCCGGGCCATTGCCGAAGCCGTTCGACGTGTGGTGCCGTTCGACCGGACGGCCATCTTCCTCCACGACCCGGACAAGGACGTGCTCCGGATCTCGATTCTGGAAACTTCCGCGGCCGTCGGCCACGAGCTGCCGCTGGGCACGGAGGTGTCGGCGACCGACAGCCACGCCGGCTGGGTGTTCCAGCACCGGCAGCCGCTCGTGCGCCAGGACCTCGCGGAGGGCCTGCGCTTTCCCATCGAGGACCGCGTGTTTGCCGGCGGCTTCCGCTCGTATGTGATGCTGCCGCTGGTGGCGCGCGGAAAGAGCCTCGGCACGCTCGGCGTCGCCAGCAGCAAGCCCCACCAGTACGGGGACACCGACGTCAGCTTTCTGCGCGAGGTGGCCACGCAGATCGCGATGGCCGTGGAGAACATGAAGGCCTACGCGAGCATCAGCGCGCTCAACGCTCAGGTGGCGGAGGCCGCCGCGCGCGCGCGCGCGCTGCTCGAGATCAACAACCTCATGATCTCCAATCTCACGCAGGACGCCCTGTTCCGCGCCATCGCTCACGCCGTCCGTCGCGTTATCCCCTTCGATCGCACGGCCCTCTGTCTGCACGACCCCGCGCGCGACGTCCTCCGGGTCGCCATCGTCGAGTCGTCGCTGCCGGTCAAACGCTTCACGGTCGGCATGGAGTTCGCGGCCACCGACACGCACATGGGGCAGGTGTTTCGGTCGCAACGACCCTTGCTTCGCGGCGACGTCGAGGTCGAACACGAGTACGCGTTGGAGCGGCTCAACGTCGCGGATGGCGTCCACTCGCTACTCGTGGTGCCGCTGATCGTCCGCGGCGCGAGCATCGGCACGCTGGGCGTGTCGAGCACCGCGCTCGGGCAGTACACCATGGCCGACGCGGTCTTCCTGCAGGAAGTGGCGAACCAGGTGGCCATGGCCATCCAGAACATGAAAGCCTACGAGGAGATCTCGACGCTGAAGGCGCGGCTCGAGCGCGAGAACGTCTATCTGAAGGAGGAGATCCGGACCGAGCACAACGTCGTCGAGATGATCGGCTCGAGCCCGGCCCTGCTGGAGGTCCTGCGCAACGTCGAGCGCGTGGCGCCGACCGACGCCACCGTGCTGATCTCCGGCGAGACGGGCACCGGCAAGGAGCTGGTCGCCCGCGCCGTCCACGAGCGGAGCACCCGCCGTGGCCGCCCCCTGGTCAAGGTGAACTGCGGCGCGATCTCGGCCGGTCTGGTGGAGAGCGAGCTCTTCGGGCACGTGAAGGGCGCGTTCACCGGCGCGCTGGAGCGCCGACTGGGACGCTTCGAGGTCGCCGACGGCGGCACGATCTTCCTCGATGAGATCGGCGAGCTGCCGCTCGACACGCAGGTGAAGCTCCTGCGCGTGCTGCAGGAGGGGGAGTTCGAGCCCGTGGGCGCCAGCACGCCCTCGCGCGCTGACGTGCGCGTCATCGCGGCCACCAACCGCGACCTCGAAGACGCGGTGCGGAGCGGCCGGTTTCGCGCCGACCTCTTCTACCGGCTGAACGTCTTCCCGATCCATACGCCGCCGCTGCGCGAGCGCGTCGAGGAGATCCCCCAGCTCGTGGCGTTCTTCGTCGGTCGCTTCGCCCCGCGATTCGGCAAGACGGCCGACCACGTCTCACCGGAGACGATCGACCGGCTCGTCGGTTACGCGTGGCCCGGCAACGTGCGCGAGCTGCAGAACGTCGTCGAGCGCGCGGTCATTCTGGCGACGGGACCGACGCTCGAGATCAGGCCCGATCTGCTCAGAACCGGCAAGGGCGTCGGCTATGAGTCCACGGCTTCGCCGCCACCGCCCGAGCCGAGCGGCCGCGGCCTCGACGCCGTCCTCAGAGATGTCGCGACGCGCCACGTGCGCGCCGCGCTCGAGCGGGCGGGGTGGGTCATCGAGGGCGCGCGCGGGGCGGCGCGGATCCTCGGCCTGCACCCGAACACGCTCCGAAGCCGCATCGAGAAGCTCGGCATCCGGCGCTCCGACTCCGAAGTTTCGTAGCCCGCCCCCTTCCGCGCGGAGGCGACCACGAAGGCTCGTGGCTGCCCCGTCTGTCTCACCTCGCGCACGCATTGGATTTCAACGACTTCCCGGGACAGGCTGCCATCGCGCGTGCGGCACGCCCCTTGCGAAGTCTGGCGCAGGCAGAGGACGAGATGCTGAAGATCGAGCGCAGACACGGCAACGACGGCGGGCTGGTCCTCGAGCTGGCGGGGGAGCTCCGGGGCCCCTGGGTCGATGAGCTCCAGCGCGTGGCTCGAGACGCGCTCGACGCGCCGACGGCGGTCCGCCTCGATCTCACGGAGGTCTCGTTCGTCGACCGTCACGGTGTCGCCTTGCTCAATCGCCTCGCCGACCGCGACGTCGCCCTCGTCAACTGCTCGAGCTTCGTGACCGAGCTGCTGAAGGTCCGGACATGATCGCCGGATCCAGCGGCTCGCTCGCGCAGGCGCGGGCCGGCGACGCGGCGGCGCTCGAGCGGCTGATGGAGGAATATTCCGGGCGCGTGTTCCGCCTCGCCTATGGGATCACGCGCAATCACGCCGACGCCGAGGAAGTCGTGCAGGACGTCTTCGTGACGGTTCTGAAGAAGGGCGACTCCTTCGAGGGTCGCTCGGCGCTGTCGACGTGGATCTACCGGGTCACCGCCAACGCCGCGCTCAACAAGCGCCGGGGCAAGCGCCGGGAGGTCGAGATCTCGATCGACGAGCAGCTGCCGACCTTCCAGCCGGACGGCCATCGCAGCGGCGGGCGCGCGTATCTGCTGACCGACTGGTCGCAGGATCCCGAGCGCGCCGCGCTCGCCGGCGAGACCCGCCGCGTCCTCGAGCGGGGCCTTGACGCGCTGCCGCCTCGCTATCGCGCGATCCTCGTCCTCCGTGACGTCGAAGACCTCTCGAACGAGCAGGTGGCCGAGGTGATCGGTGAATCGGTCGCCTCGGTGAAATCGCGGCTCCACCGGGCACGCATGGCACTGCGCGAGCAGCTCACCCGCCACCTGACCCATGACGACGTCACCAAGTCCGCGGAGGCCGCTTGCGCCTTTCGACCGCGCCGCCGCGATCCAGAAAGTCCGGCTTGCTGAGGACGCCTGGAACACTCGTGACCCCGCAAGAATCGCAACCGACCATGCCTCGGACAGCGTGTGGCGCAATCGCGCGGAGTTTCTCTCCGGCCGGCAGCCGATTGTTCAGTTCCTGGCGCGGAAGTCGGCCGGGAGCTGGACTACCGACTCATGAAGGAGCTAGCGAAATGGAAGTTTGCACGCGAGTGTCGCTTATCTGGACGATCGCCTTGTGCTTTGCCTTGATCTCCTTGAAGTCGCCGGCTTGGTCGCAAACCGGTTCCGAGTTGACCCCCAAACCAGCGACCGCCGCAACTCGCGCCTATCTGGATAGGGTTGCAGCGAGCCTGCCGTTTGCCGATCGCGAAGACTTCGATCTTGTCAATCGTGGCTTTATTGCTGGCGTACCAGGTAATCGGATTGTCGATGCAAACGGCCAGGTCCTACGGGACCTGGATGTCGGCGCCTTCTTCAGTCAGGCCACGCCGTCCACGGTGAATGCGAGCTTGTGGAGAAACGCTGGCCTGGTAGCAAAATCGGGCCTCTTCAAGCTGTCCGATCGGATCTATCAGATTCGCGGACTCGATTACGCGAATATGACCGTGGTGCTTGGCACTACAGGGTTCATCGTTGTCGATACGCTCATGATCACCGAAGCGGCTCAAGCCGGGCTCGATCTACTGCGGCAGCACGTTGGCGATCGTCCCGTGGTCGGCGTTCTCTACACGCACAGTCATATGGACCATTACGGTGGAGTGAAAGGCGTCATCGACGAACAGGATGCCAGATCTCGAGGCGTGCCCATTCTCGCGCCTCGCGGTTTCATGAATGCGATCGTCACCGACAATGTGATTGCGCTGCCTGCCTGGGGTCGTCGAGGCGTCTATCAGTTCGGGCTTGGGTTGCCCTTCAATGCGACGGGCTTCATCACATCCGGGGATGGTCCCACGTATTCATCCAGTCGAGGCGGGCCGATCGCCACCGCCGGAACGCTATCGCTCATCCCGCCGACGCGTGAGATAGCACGCACCGGCGAAACCGTGACCATCGATGGGGTTCGGATCGAATTCCAGGTGACCCCTGGGACGGAAGCGCCTTCGGAAATGAATATCTACTTTCCGGATCTTCGCGCGCTTTGTCTGGCCGAGAACGTGGGTGGCACGCTTCACCATATCTTGCCGTTGCGCGGGGCTGAGGTTCGCGATGCCAAGGCGTGGGCGGATGATCTCACCGAGTCCCTGCGCCTGTATGGGTCGCGAACGGACATTCTGTTTACCGGCCACTTCTGGCCTCGCTGGGGGACAGAGAAGATCGTCGACTACATCTCGGCACAGCGGGATGCTGTCAAATACGAGCACGATCAAACTGTTCGCCTCATGAATAAGGGACTGACCGGCGCTGAGATTGCCGAGCAGCTCGAGCTGCCCGACCCGCTTGCGAAGCGTTGGTTCAATCGAGGCAACTACGGCACCGTGAGTCACAACGCGAAAGCGGTCTATCAGCGTTATCTCGGCTGGTACGATGGCAACCCCGCTGACCTGAATCCTCTCCCGCGCGACGAGGCCGCACGGCGCTATGTCGACGCCATGGGCGGAGAAGCGTCAGTGCTTTCCAAAGCCAAGGCGGCATTTGACAAAGGCGACTATAGGTGGGCTGCCGAGTTGCTCTCGAGGCTGGTGTTTGCGGCGCCCGATGATACGCACTCCGTTGCCCGTGACATGCTTGCCGATACGCTCGAGCAACTCGGTTATCAGGCAGAGAGCGGTAGCTGGCGAAATGTGTATCTGAGTGGAGCGCAAGAGCTGCGCCGGGGTGGCCCGAGCCCGGGAACGTTCGATGCCTCGGGCCAAACCTTTCGAAACCTGCCCGTGGCATACATTCTCGACGTGCTGGCTGTTCGCCTGGTGCCCGACCGGGCGCTCAAAGACCCGATGCGATTCGATCTGGTGCTCATTGGCGAAAATGATACGCAATCCATCGAAGTGCGTAACGGCGTGCTTATTCACGAGAAGATCGACGGCCGTAGCGTCGACGCATCTCGCGCACGCACATTGAGAGTCGATCGCGCGAGCTTCATCGCTGCGGTTCTCAATCGGAGCACATCGACGACGCTGTCCAGCGACGACGCTGCGCTGCTCAATCGATTCTCCCGTTTGTTCGAGGCGCCGAGAGCCGGCTTTGGACTCGTGACACCGCGTCCCCGCGGCTAGCCGAAAGAGAGATCCAGTCATGCGCTTAGGTAGCATTAAAGCCGCGTGCGCGGACGCGGCGGGCCTTCGCGAGGTCCGGTCTCCCCTGGGCAGTCGGACCGCCCGCTTGGCTCCCGTTCCCCTGCGCCTGATCGTTCTATGGATTCATGGAGCACGGTTTCGCGAAGCTGGACCGGGGCCCCGAGGCATTTGCGGACATCCTGCACGCGATCGGCGTGCCGGGGCCGCATGTCATGGCGTGGGCCACGATACTGACCGAAGTCATCGGCGGTCTGGCGGTGATTCTGGGTGCGTTCGTGGTGCTGGTCGCCTTACCGATGGCTGCGCTTTTGGTCGTGGCGACCCTTACCGTGCATCTGCCTTACGGGTTCAGCTCCATCAAGCTCTTGTCAGTGACGGCGGCCGGCGCGCAGTTCGGGCCGCCGGGCTATGAATTGAATCTTCTCTATCTCGCCTGTCTCGCCGCTCTTGTCCTGGGTGGTTCGGGACCACTGGCGGTAGATGGACTCGTCAGAAGGCGAAGGTCGGCCCGGGCGTTGGGGATGTGATGCCAGCGGCCAGATCACGGTATCGGGCCTCCGCTCATCCACAAAGCGTTCCCCAGAACTGGGAGAGAGTAGGGGGCGAGAGTGCCTTTTCTAAATCCCGCCGTTGTGAGTAAGCCGGCGTTGAGTGCGGTCTTACACCGCCGTCGCACAGGTCGCCGCAGCTGGCACGATTGATTGCGCGGCCGATATCGCGCCCCCAAGCGTTGTTGTGGGTATCCATTGCGTCGTCACCCGCTCCCGTTCCGGCCGTGCCCGGCCGATCATCGTACTGCGGTGCACCCCTCGACACCGTCCGCCGCATGACGCGCGGCGGCCGTGGGGAGGGGGTGAGAGAGGCAAGGAGCGAGCCAGACGAACCCGCTGTAGGGGTGCGACCTAAAAGTTTGTTGCTACTGAGAACCGTCGCGATGATCGAGCGGGGGCCGAGACCGCGAGTGTCGAGTAACGGTGCACCGACCGTGACTGCCAGGGCCGCTAGGCGGCCTTCCGCCGGCCGGTCGCCTCGCGGAAGCGCTCGATCGCCGCGAGCGCGCCGGCCACCTGCAGCGCGCGCTCGGCCGTCGCGCCCGCCTTCTCCGCGACGTCGGCCACCGGCCGCCGCCACATCACGAGGCCCGCCACCACCGCCGCTGCGACCGGGATCCACGGCAGCCAGCCGCGCCGGCGCGCGGCCTCCAGGGCGTCTCCCACGAGACGCCCCGCGAGGGCTACGTCGTTCCGGACTTCAGTCGCCGTTCGGCCCATTGCCAGGTCTCCTTGATGGATGCGAAGGTGTGCCGCAGCAGGCCGAGGTGCCGCACGCGGTAGACGGACCACGCGAGCGCGCCGGCCGCCAGCAACGCGCCGCCGCCGCCCGCGCTCAGCAGCGGACGCCAGTCGGCGCCGAAGGTCGGCGCCAGCGCGGCGGCGAGGGTCACGGTGAGCCCCGTCACGAGAACGACGGCGGCCACGATCGCCACCCCGAACGCGAGGACGAGATCGAACGCGACGCGCTTGGTCTCGCTGACCGCCAGCTCGACCTCCAGCCGCGCCAGCCGCGCGACCCCCTCGGTGACGGACGCGGCCGCGCGCACGGTGGGCCGCACGGGCAACCGGAAGACGTTGGCGGGCAGCGCGGCCTCGCCGGGCACGGCCTCGCCCTCCGCCTTGGCGTCGGCGGCGCCGCGCTCCGCGGCGGCCTGCTCGATCACCGCGTTGACCTCGGCGCCGAGGAGCAGCGCCGCGCCGCTCAGATAGAGCCAGAGCATCAGGAGGATCACGCCGCCGATCGAGCCGTAGGTGGCGTTGTAGTCGGCGAAGTGACTGACGTAGAGCCGCAGCCCGTACGACATCGCCAGCCAGAGGAGAACCGCGAGGGTCGCGCCCGGCGTCACCCAGCGGAACTTCTGCTTGGCGTCGGGCGCCAGGTAGTAGACGACGGTGACGCCGATCGTCACGAGCACGACGACGACCGGGATGCTGACGACGTTCCACACGACGGTGAAGAGCCCGCCCAGCCCCACCCAGCTCGCGACGGTCTCACCGATTTTCGGTCCGAAGACCATCAGGATGAGCGCGGTCAGGATGAAGAGCGAGAACAGCAGCGTGAGCCCCAGCGCCAGCGCCTTGCGCTTCCAGAAGGGTCGCGTCTCGGGGACGTCGTACACGGCGTTGAGCGCGGTGATGATCGACGACATCCCGTTGGATGCCGCCCAGAGCGCGCCGAGCACGCCGATCGAGAGCAGGCCGCCGTGGGCGCCGCCGATGATCTCACGCAGCGTCTTCTGGGTGACGGATGCCGCGTCCGTCGGCAGCGCCTGCGAGACGTACTCCATGAGGCGGTCCAGAAGGTGCGGGATCGGCAGGAGGCCGATGAGGGCGGTCAGGAACAGGAGCGCGGGGAACAGCGCAAACAGGAAGTAGTAGGCCAAGCCGGCCGCTCGATCGACGACCTCGTCCTTGTCGATCTCGTGCCAGACGCGCCGGGCAAGCTCGCGCACCGTGAGGCCGCCGAGCTTCCAGGGCGAGGCATCCGACGCCATTGAGAGGCTCGCGATGCACCGCTCATGCCGACGACTCGAGCACCCGGGCGACGCTGGCGTCGATCGGAAACAGCGCGTCGGCCAGGAAGTCCTCGAACCGGTGGCGGGCCGGGCGCTTCCGCCCCAGGCCCAGCAGCGCGACGGCCTCCACGCCGTGGGTCTCGCGCGCCGGGCGCACCGCCCGCGAGGCTGCACAGTGTTGCAGGGCGCGCTCGTAGTCGCCACGCTCGACGTCGATCTCGGCCAGGCGCCGCGCCGCGGCCTCGGCCACCGGGGTCTCCGACGACGGCGAGCCGGCCTCGGCATGGGCGGCCAGCCACGCCTCCAGCGTCCGGTAGGCCGCGTCGCGGTCGGCCAGATCGTTCTCGTACTCGTAGCGGCGCAGCAGCAGGGCCCGGCGCTCCCGCGGCTCGGCGCGCTCCAGCGCGGCGGTGACCGCCTCCACCGCGCGGCGCCGCGCGCGCGCGAGCAGCTCCCGCGCGCCGGGCTCGTCGAGGACGTCCGGCTGCACGGCCAGCGTGTCGGCGGCCTCCTCGAACCGGCCCGCGTCGGCGAGCCGCCGCGCACGCGCGAGCCGGCGGCGCCGCCGGCGTCGCCGCAACGACGCGGGCAGCGGAATCTCGAACGGACGCTCGGGCGGCGGCTCGAGCAGCGCGAGGGCGGCCTTCGGTCCGCGCGCGGCCAGCGTCGTGGCGGCAAGCCGCAGCAGGAGCCGGGCGCGGAACGATTCCGGCAGATCGCGCGCGCGGCGACCGACGGCGGCGAGCGTGTCGCGACGGCCCGAAGTTTCCCAGGCGACGAGGTCGAGATAGCCGGCCACCAGCGCGTTGTCGGAGGCGAGCCGCGCCGCGCGCGGGAGCGCCTCGCGCGCGCCGGCGGCGTCGTCGGCATCGAGTCGAATGATCCCGAGGTGCAGCGGGAACACGAAATTGTCCGGCGCCAGCGCCATCGCCCGCTCGAGCGCGGCCTCGGCCTCGGGGCGGCGCTCCTGCTCGGCCAGCGCGTGGGCCAGATACATTTGAATATGCGAATATTGCGGATCCTGCGCGAGCGCCTCGCGCAGGAGCGCCTCGGCCGTCGCGAAGTCCCGGCGCGCGAGCGCGCACTGCCCTCGCGTGAGGCAGCGTTCGGTGCGGTCGAACGGAAGGTGCCACCCCATGCGAGCCCGAGCCGATTCTACTGTAGAGTGACCGCGATAAAGGAGGATCCGATGCAGGGATTCGCCGAGTACGAGCGCCACGACGGGCTGGGACTCGCGGCGCTGGTCGCGCGGCGCGAGGTGAAGCCGGAAGAGCTGCTGGAGGCCGCGATCGCGCGCGTCGAGGCGCGCAATCCCGCGGTCAACGCCGTCACCATGAAGCTCTACGACTACGGGCGGCAGGCCATCGCGGCCGGCCTGCCCGACGGCCCGTTCCGCGGCGTGCCCTATCTGATGAAAGACCTCACGGCCTCGATCGCCGGCGTGCCCATGACGCGTTCGAGCCGCTATTACGCCGACGCCCCGCCGCCCACCGCCGACAGCGAGCACGTGCGCCGGCTCAAGCGCGCGGGCCTCGTGATCTTCGGCCGCACCAACACGTGCGAGCTCGGGCTGTCGCTGACGTGTGAGCCGCAACTGCACGGCGCGACGAAGAACCCCTGGGATTTGACGCGGATCTCGGGCGGCAGCAGCGGCGGTGCCGCGGCCGCCGTGGGTGCGCGCATGCTGCCGATGGCCCACGCCACCGACGGATTCGGCAGCATCCGCGCGCCCGCCGCGTGCTGCGGCCTCGTCGGGCTCAAGCCCACGCGCGGCCGCAACACGCAGGCGCCGTATCTCGGCGAGGGCCTCGGCGGCCTGTCGGCGGAGCACGCGGTGACGCTCAGCGTGCGCGACTCGGCGGCGCTGCTCGACGCCACCGCGGGCACCGGTCCCGGCGATCCCTACGTGGCGCCGCCGCTGGCGCGCCCGCTCGCGAAGGAAATCGGCGCCGACCCGGGGCGCCTGCGGATCGCGTTCACGAGCGTCGCCCCCAACGGCGCCAAGGTCGAGGCCGAGAGCCTCCGCGCGCTGGCCGAGACGGCGAAGCTGTGCGCGGACCTCGGCCATCACGTGGAGCAAGCGAATCCCGCCATCGACGGCGACGCGGTCGTGCCGACGTTCCTCACGCTCGCCGCCGCCAACACCGTGGTGAATCTCGCAGGCAACCCGGCCAAGGGCCGCCCCGCGCGCCAGGACGAGGTGGAGAAGGTCACGTGGGCGACCGGCCAGATGGGCCAGCGCGTGAGCGGCGCGGACTACGTCCGCGCCACGCAGACGGCGCATCGGCTCGGCCGCCAGATGGCCGCGTTCCACGAGCGCTGGGACATCGTGTTGACGCCCGGCCTGGCAACCCTGCCGCCGAAGCTCGGCTGGATCGACATGATGCTCGACGACGTCGACGAGTACTGGCGCCGCGTCTTCCACTTCTCGCCGTTCACCGTCTGGTTCAACATCACCGGGCAGCCCGCGATGATGCTGCCTCTCGGCGTGGCCGGCGTCCTGCCCGTGGCCACGCAGCTCGTCGCGCGCTACGGCGACGAGGCGACGCTGTTCCGGCTGGCCTCGCAGCTCGAGGCCGCGCAGCCGTGGTTCGATCGGCGGCCGGCGATCGCGCGCTGACGACACGTGCGCCGCGCGACGGCACGAAGGAGATCGCCATTCCCTGATCGGCACGTAGGGTACACTGCACATGGGGGAGCGCCAACGCTGATTCGAGGAGGCTTCCCCATGCATCTCGCGCATCTGGTCGTTCCCCTTCTCGCCGTTCTCGCCGTGCTCACACTGGCCTTCCCGGGCGCCGCCCGGGCCGACTGCGCGGCCGTGGAGCGCGCCCTCGCCCGGGTCGTCGCCGACATGCGCTGCGCGGAAAGCGCCGACCTCACGACGCGCAACGCGGACACGACGCCGCCCGACAATTCGCGCGTCGGCCTGCCACCCTCGGCGTTCACGCCGCGAACCGACGCCCAGGCCGTCTCGCCCGATGCGCCGGCCCGCACGGCCATCGATCCGGCGCGGATGTTCCCGGGGCTGCAAATCACGGGCGCCATGGCGGACGACACCAACGCGCGCTGGCTGCTACGCCTGCCCGCCCCCGGACAGTGGAACGGGCGCCTCGTCGTCGGCGTGCCGGGCGGCTTTCGCAGTGAGTTCATGGGCGATTACATCTTCAGCGACTTCGTCGTGCAGCGCGGCTACGCGTACGTGTCGACGAACAAGGGCATGCTGAACTTCTTCTTCACCGATCCCGTGACGGACGCGGCTGCCTGCCGGCTGTCGCCCCGCGCGGCCGCGACCGGCGCGGCCTTCACGCACTTCTACGTCGACGAGCCCGCCAACTCGATCCGCGAGTGGTTCCGGCGCACGTTGGAGGCGACCGACCTCGCGGAGGTGGCGCTCGAGGCCCACTACGGCCAGCCCGCGCAGCGCATCTACCTGTTCGGCATCTCGAACGGCGGCCACGTCGTGCGGCGGCTGCTCGCGGAGTCGCCGGTACGCTTCGATGGAGGCGTCGACTGGGAGGGCGTGTACTGGACGCCGCCCGGTCCGAACATCCTCATCGATCTGCCGATCGCGCTGCGCCAATGGGATCCGTATCTCGCCTCCGGTTACCGCCGGTCGAGCGCGGCGTTCCAGGCCATGCTCGATGCCGGGTACCCGCCCGACGTTTTCGCCCAGCCGCCGACGCCTGCGAACACCTTCAGCCCGATCGTCGGTTCTCTGTGGGAGACGCACGCCAACAACTACTGGGACGTCACGACCTGCGCGTTCGTGCGCGACCTCGACCCGCTCTACGCGCTGGACCAGGTCAACCCGCTTTCGACGAATGATACGAAGCAGTACGACTATGGCGCGCGGCGCCAGCCCTATCACCTCTCGCCGCGCATCGGCCAGATCTCCACGCCCGGCGCGATCGCGCTCCCCCTCATCACCGTGCACGGCACCATGGATACGCTGTTGCCCATTCAGCGGCACGCACGCCCCTTCCGGGACGCCGTCGTCGCCGCGGGCCGTGGCGCGCTCCACCGGCTCTACGAAGTGCAGAACGGGAACCACATCGAGCGCTACCGCCAGTCGTGCTGCAACTTCACGCAGCTCGAGTTCCTGCAGCCCCACGCCCACCGCGCGTTCGAGCTGCTCGTCGACTGGGTCGAGAGCGGCACGCCGCCGCCGCCGAGCCAGTGCATCCCGCGGAGCGGCTCGATCATCGGCAATCCGGCCGGCGCCCAGCGGCCCGAGCGCTGCGCGCGCCTGCTCGCGGAGTGAGAGAAAGCGTGGAGGGCCATGTCGGGCCCCCTCACGTGATTGAGCGCGTGAACGAGGAGCGCCGCGATTCATTCGCGGCGCGACGAGCGCTGCCATGTCGGGGCGCTCGCACGTGGCCGAGGAGCGGCACGGCTTTGCCGGGGCGCTCCGAACGTTTGGGGGTTTGGGGGCCATCTCGGGGCCCCCATGTAAGTAGGCGGGCCATGTCGGGGCCCCCCACATAATTGACAGGGTCCGGCCACGCGTGAGATGCATACCCGCGCTCGAGCCTGAACCGTGCCGGGAGGATCGTCGATGACCCGAGCTGCCCAGAGATTGCTCATGCTCCTACTCGCCATGCTCGCGCTTCCCGTCACCGGCGCCGCGCAGAAGGCGCTGCGCCCCTACATGCTGATCCTCGACTTCGTGCCGACCGGCGAGTACGTGCCGCACTACACGGCGCTGGAGAAGGGCTGGTATCGCGACGAGGGCCTCGACGTGAAGATCGTGCGCGGCCAGGGCTCGGCCGACACCGTCAAGCGCATCGCGGCCGGCCAGGGCGAGGTCGGTATCTCCGACATCTCGGCGCTGATCGCGGCGCGCGCGAACACCGACGTCAAGGTGAAGGCCATCGCGCTCTGGTACCGGCGGCCGCCGCACGGCATCTTCGTGCGCGCCGACTCGCCGATCAAGACGCCCAGGGACCTCGAGGGCAAGAAGCTGGCGATCTCGCCGGGCAACAGCCACCAGATCCTCTGGCCGGTGTTCGAGCGGCTCTCGGGACTCAAGCCGAACTCGGTGACGTGGGTCACCATGGACGCGGCCTCGATGCCGCCCTCGCTCATCAAGGGCGCCACCGACGCCGTCCCCTTCTTCGTCGTTCACGAGGCGCGCATCCGCAAGATCGCCCGGCAGCAGAACGCCGACGTCCGCGTGCTCACCGCGTGGGCCGACCTCGGCCTCGACCTCTCGTCGACCTCGCTGGTGGCGCGCGAGGAGACGATCGCGAAAGATCCCGACGGGCTCAAGGCGTTCCTGCGCGCCACGCTGAAGGGCGCGGACTACGCGTTCCGGCAGAAGCACTTCGACGAGGGCGTCGGCTACGTCCTCAAGCACCATCCCGAGGTGGATCCCGACGGCGCGCTCGGCGCCGCGCAGGTGGCCGCGCGCTTCGTCTACGCCGAGGAGGTCACGGCCGGCAAGGCCGCCGTCGGCCAGTTCGAGGCGGCCCGGTTGGAAAAGACGCGCGACACGTACACGCAGTACCTCGAGCTCAAGCGCAAGGTGCCGCTCGAGGAGATCTACACGAACGACCTGCTCCCGGAGAAGAAGTGATGGCGCTCGTCATTCGCGGCGCCCGGGTGCTCGCCGGCTCGCCGCCGGTGCTGAGGCGCGCGGACGTGCTGGTCGAGGCCGATCGCATCGCCGCCGTCGGCCCGGGCCTGGCGGGGCCGGCGGGCGCGCGAGAGCTCGACGCGTCCGGACGCATCGTGCTGCCCGGGCTCGGTAACGCCCACACGCACGCGGCCAGCCATCTGGCGCGCGGCCGCGCCGGCAACTGGACGCTCGAGGATCTGCTCACTCATGCGCCGGCCAACTACGGCTTTCGCACGCCGGAGGACGACTACCTGTCGGCGGCCATCGGCGCCATCGAGATGCTCAAGACCGGCTGCACGTCCGCCTACGACCTCTACATGGCCGTGCCCGCGATCACCGACGAGGCGTTCGAGGCGACGGTGCGCGCCTATACGGACGTCGGCGTGCGCGTCGTGCTGGCGCCGGCCGTGGCCGACGTCGTGTTCTTCCAGACGGTGCCGGGACTGATCGATCTGCTGCCTGCCGATCTGCGTCGCACGGTCGAAGGCATGCAGGCGGCGCCGACCAAGGGCCTGCTCGAGCTGACCGAGCGCATCATCCGGCGCTGGAACGGGGCGGCGCAGGGCCGCATCCGCGTCGCCGTCGCGCCGACGATTCCCAACCAGGCGACCGACGAGTTCCTCGACGGCTGCGCCCGGCTCGTGGGCGAGTACGGCGTGGGCGTGCACACGCACCTGGCCGAGTCCAAGGTCCAGGTGATCGAGAGCCGGCGCCGTTTCGGCAAGAGCATCGTCGCGCGGCTCGCCGAGCACCGGCTGCTCGGGCCCGGCTTCGTCGGCGCGCACGGCGTGTGGCTCGCCGCCGATGACATCCGAATGCTCGCCGACGCCGGCGCCGCCGTCGCCCACAACCCGGGCAGCAACCTGCGCCTGGGCTGCGGCATCGCGCCCGTGCGCGAGCTGCTCGACCGCGGCGTGACGGTCGGGCTCGGCACCGACGGCTCCGTCTGCGCCGACAACCAGAACCTCTTCGAGGCGCTGCGGATCGCGTCGGTGGTCAGCACGATCCGCTTCCCGCATGAGACCGGCCGCTGGCTCGACGCCGGCACCGTGTGGAATCTCGCCACCGCGGGCAGCGCGCGCGTCCTCGGGCAGGCGGCGGACCTCGGCGCGGTGGCCGCCGGACGCAAGGCCGACCTCGTGCTGGTGCGCGCCGATTCCGTGTTCCTGCAGCCGCTGGCCGATCCGCTGAACGCCCTCGTCTATTCGGAGACCGGCGCCGGCGTGGAGACCGTGCTCGTGGACGGCCGCGTGGTCCTCGAGGGCGGCCGCGTCACCACGGTGGACGAGGCGAGCATCTACGCCCGCGCCCAGGAGGCCGCCGAGCGGCAGCACCGCGCCTCCGCGGAGTCGCGCGCGCTGGCCGGGCGCCTCGCGCCGTTCGTGGCCGCGGCGTGCCGCGCCGCCGTCGCCACGCCGCTGCCGTTCGACCGGTACGCCGCGCCCGCGCGGACGTGATCCGGCTCGACGGGGTCGAGAAGACCTACCGCACGCGGCGGGGCGACGTCGTGCGGGCCGTCGAGGACGTCACGCTGCACGTCGCAGAGAACGAGTTCGTGACCCTGGTGGGGCCGAGCGGCTGCGGCAAGAGCACGCTGCTCAGGCTCGTGGCCGGGCTGACGCCCGCCACGCGTGGCGCGATCCGCGTGCGCGACACGGCCGTGCGCGAGCCGTTTCCCGACGTCGGCTTCGTGTTCCAGCAGCCCGTGCTCCTGCCCTGGCGCTCGGTGCTCGACAACGTGCTCTTCTCCGTCGAGATGCTCGGGCAGCCGCCGCGCCAGTACCGCAAGCAGGCGGCCGACCTGCTCGAGCTGACGGGGCTCGGCGGCTTCGAGACCAAGTATCCGCGCGAGCTCTCGGGCGGCATGCAGCAGCGCGTGGCGATCTGCCGCGCGCTGCTGCCCGACCCGAGCCTGCTCCTGATGGACGAGCCGTTCGGCGCGCTGGACGCGATGACGCGCGAGGAGATGAGCCTCGAGCTGCTCCGCGTCTGGGAGGAGCGGCGCAAGACGATCCTCTTCGTCACCCACAGCATTCCCGAGGCCATCCTGCTCGCCGACCGCGTGGTGGTGATGACGGCGCGGCCGGGCCGCATCGCCCGCGTGCTCACGATCGACCTGCCCCGCCCGCGCACGATGGAGCTCGAGTTCGATCCGCGGTTCAAGGCGGCGAGCGACGAGGTGCGCCGCCTGATCTTCGCGCGCCGGGTGCCCGTGCCGTGACCTCCCGTCGCATCATCGCCGACTACCTGGTGCCGGCGGCGACGCTCGTCGGCGTCCTCGTCGCCTGGGAGGCCGCGACGCACGCCTTGCGCATCCCGCGCTTCGTGATGCCGCCGCCGTCCGCCATCCTCGCGGAGGGCTGGGACTGGCGCTACCGCTTCCTCGAGCACATCTGGGTGACGCTCGGGGAGACGCTCGGCGGCTTCGCGCTCTCGATCCTCGTCGGCGTACCGCTGGCCGTCCTCATCGTCTATTCGCCGGTGATCAAGAGCGCGCTGTACCCGCTGATCGTGCTCGCGCAGTCGGTCCCCAAGATCGCGATCGCGCCCGTGCTGCTGCTGGTGCTGGGCCACGGCGAGATCCCCAAGGTGTTCGTCGCGTTCCTCGTCGCCTTCTTTCCCGTCGTCGTCGACACGGCGACGGGGCTGGCGGCGACGCCGCCGGAGCTGCTCGACCTGAGCCGCTCGTACCGCGCCAGCGCCTTCAAGACGTTCGTGAAAGTCCGGCTGCCGATGGCGATGCCGTTCTTCTTCGCCGGCGCCAAGGTCGCCATCACGCTGTCCGTGATCGGCGCCGTGGTCGGCGAGTTCGTGGGCTCGGACAAGGGCCTCGGCTACATCATCCTGTCGGCGACGTCGTACTGGAAGACGGAGCTGGCGTTCAGCTCGATGATCCTGCTGTCGCTCATGGCCATCGTGCTCTTCGGCGCGGTGGCACTCGTCGAGCGTTTTGTCTGTCCCTGGTTGGCACCGGCGGGCGAGGAGTAGGCGTCACCGCGCGCGTCGACGTCACCGCGCGAACAGTCGACGTCAGACGACCGACGGGGCGATCGCTCACGTGATCGCACAACGAGCACCGACGCGCACGCACACCCGTCCGCTGGGCGATGTCCACGCGTGTGTGACGCCCGGTCGGGCATAAGTCCCGTGCGGCCCAGGCTGGCTCGCGTCGTGCTTGCAGTACGCCCCCATGCCCACTCACGACCCGATCACGCGCCGATTCGTCACGCTCGACGGACAGCGCGTCTCCTGCCTCTGGCGCGACGGCGGCCACGAGGGGGCGACGCTCGTGTTCATCCACGGCTCCGGCATGAGCGCCCGCTACTGGAGCGATCAGACTCGCGCGCTGGCCGATACCGCGCGCGTGCTCGCGGTGGACCTGCCCGGCCACGGCGACTCCGACGACGCGCCCGCGCCGAGCCTGGTGCACTACGCCGACGCCACCGCCGGCGTGATCGACGCGCTCGGAGCGCGGCCGGCGATCGTGGTCGGTCACTCGCTCGGCGGCGCCGTCGCAGTCGCGCTCGCGGCGCGCCGCCCCGCCGACGTGTGCGGCATCGTGCTGCTCGCAGCGTGCGCGCGCGTGCCGCCGGTCTCCACGTCCGCGCAATGGCTGTGGGCCTCGCTGCCCACGCCGCTGCGCCGCCTGCTGTTCTTCGTCACCGCCAAGAACGTCCTCTTCGCGGCCGGCGCCTCGCCGGCCGCGATCGCGCTCGGCATGCAGGAGCTGCGCGCGTGCCGGGCACGCACGCTCGCGGCCGATGTCGCGATCGCCCGGTCGATGGACGTCACCGAGCTCGCGGGTGGGCTACGTGTGCCGGCGCTGATCCTCTGCGGCAGCCGCGACCGCGTCACGCCGCTCGCGCTCTCACGTCACCTGAACGCGACGATCGCCGGCTCGCGGCTCAGCCTCGTCGACGGCGCCGGCCACATGCTCCTGATCGAGGCACCCGCCGTCGTGAACCGCGAGATCTCAGCCTTCGCCGCGTCGATCGCGCGGCAGCTTCCCCCGCCGCCCATCGCCTTCGCGCGACGGCGCTCACGCTGGAGCCGGATGCTCCAACGTGTGCTGGCGCTCGTGCGTGGTGTATTTCCGACCGCCCATCGCGTGGGCACGCGGCCCTGACGTCGCCCGCTCGCTACGCAGCAACCGCTCGGCGCCACCGGCGTACGTACGCGCTGGCGCGCAGTTGGCGTCTGGCACCGTCCTTGCGAAGGATCCGGGTGCTGGAGGCGACGATGACGGACACGGCGACGGCCGAGGTCGGATTCTGGAGCGAGCTCGACGATCAGGTGCTCGCCTGCTTGCGCGACGGCCCGACGTCGACGTGCGACCTGGCGCGTCGGCTCGGCCTCTCGCCCGGCGGCGCGACGTCCCTGCTGCTGATGCTCGCCGCCGAGGGCAAGATCCGGGTGACCGCCGTCGAGCTCGCCGAAAGTCGGCTCGTCGGGCAATAGAGGAGCGCCACGGGTTTCCCGGGGCGCTCCGAACGTTGGGGGGTGTGGGGGGCCATTTCGGGGCCCCCCACGTCACTAAACGGGCCGGAACCGCAGCCCGGCCTTGTCCCGGACGATCACGCCGGGCCGCGGAAAATGG
>Ga0137418_10002126_pt1 | contig 18185 bp, 19 predicted proteins | sample CZODoug3_1_2_16f_FD_122242 | JGI IMG/M metagenome (GOLD analysis project Ga0137418, IMG submission 122242) | Vadose zone soil fungal communities from Angelo Coast Range Reserve, California, USA - CZODoug3_1_2_16fungal (Hybrid Assembly) | ecosystem: Environmental > Terrestrial > Soil > Vadose... | reverse complement strand
AGTCTTCACGCTGCCGCCGATCGGCACGCTAGCCAACAGTGTCGGGTGGCGATAACCTTCCCATACTGGTCATGCCGAATTCTAAGGACCCGACATTGGGAAACGTCACAGCCGGCCACAAGCGGCCGGCCGGCCCTTCGCGGGGGAATCTTCCGCAGAGCGGCCATCTGGGGTGTCTGTTGCGCTCCCAAGAGACTGCCGGTACCGTTTGTCAAACCAGCAACAACATAGATGCAAGCGAGAGGGGGAGTCGATGTATCTGCAGCTAAGCAAGCATCGTGGAAAGTTGATCTGCGTCATCGTCAGTCCGATCCTTGCCATGTGGCTTGTTGGTTGCGTGTCCTACGAGACAAGCGGCAAGCAGACGCAGGATGGGCCCCCGCGGGCGCCAATTGCCTGGGGCATCATGAACATCGCGAAGGGCTGCGTAATCTTCCGCGAGTACTCCAAGTCCACGCTCGGTTTCTTCGTGGTGGCAGCCGGTGTGACAAGCCACGGTGAACTCGAAGTCGTTGAAACCGACGGCTACACGCTGAGTAAGCCTGTATGGCTTGAGGATCAGGATTCGATGAACGAGCTCCAGCGCCTCGCCAATCAGGACAAGATCCGCTACGTGAAGGTTCAGGGTAAGTACACGCCCGACGAGCTTGAAGCCGCGCGGGCCATCTGCCGGAAGAAGAATGCTTCGGAGTAGCCGGCACGGCCGCCGCCGGGCAAACCAGGCAAATGAAGCGCCGCTTTGATCGGTTCGTAAGGTCCTCTTCCAAAGTGGCGAAGGTCGGCAGTGGGTCGATAGCACGATAATCGGTCGGCTATCGGGGTGGTGCCGCCTGGTCCGGTCTGAGGGGCGGAAGGGCGGTCATCGACGGCCGCGACGACCGCTGTTCAGCTGGGAGCGACCGGTGGCAGAATGACCCGATGACAGCAGGGAAACGCCGCAGTCGGCCAGAGGACGGGCCTTGGTAAATTGGGGAGAACGCACCCGTGATCGGACATTTGGGACTATCCGTACGGATTCTGTGTGTACCGAGAGGCGCGCGAACTCAATCGCGAGAAAAACGCATGTCTGTATCACCGGGCCGGCTTGGCGCCCGCCTTGGAAGGTCCTGGCGGGATTCGGACTGGTCTTGATGACAGGCACAGCCAGTCCATGTTTTGCGGGAATGACCTGGCCTGCTCGGGCCATCGATCCATCGTTGATCAGTGCCGTCAAGAGCGATAGCAAGCTCCTCGACGAATTACTGATGTGAGGTGACTGATGATCGGCCAGACCTGCGACACGATTTCGCCGCTGTCAAGCGTCGAGAAGGATGGGCACCTGATTTGCTGGACTTTCAACGGCCGCCCCGCCTCTTAAGCAACCAAGGAGTCAATCCCGATGCCAACTCCACTCGACGACAAAGCGCTGGACCAGATATTCCGCAAGGCTCGCACTCACAACGAGTTGACCGGGACGGTCACCGATGAGCAGCTGCGCGCCGTCTACGAATTGATGAAATTCGGTCCAACCAGCGCAAACTGTTCGCCGGCGCGGATCCTCTTCCTGAGGTCGCAGCAAGCGAAGGAGCGGCTGCGGCCGGCGCTATCCGAGAACAACCTGCAAAAGACGATGGCGGCGCCCGTGACGGCGATCGTTGGTTATGACCTGGAGTTCTACGAGAAGCTGCCCTACCTGTTTCCTCACAACCAGGACGCGATCAACTGGTTTAAGGGCAAGCCGGCCGTGATCGAGTCCACCGCGTTTCGCAACAGCTCGCTGCAGGGCGCTTATTTCATCATTGCGGCGCGCGCGTTGGGACTGGACTGCGGCCCGATGTCGGGCTTCGACAATTCCAAGGTCGACGTCGAATTCTTCCCGGATGGGAAGATCAAGTCGAACTTCCTGTGTAACCTCGGCGCAGGCGACCCGGCGAAACTGTTCCCGCGCAGCCCGCGGCTGAGCTTCGAGCAGGTGTGCACGATGCTGTGACTCGCGGGGCGGGTGGCCGATAACGCGATCGCCGGGTTGCACCGGCTGAAATAGGGTTAGGCAGCCCGACCTTGCGGGCGATGGGTGCTGGCACCAGTTCCGCCATCCCGGCGCGGGGCATGGATTATCCCGCAGTTGGTGCTAGACCTCTACGTTGTCGATCAGGCGGGTCGTTCCAAGCTTGGCCGCGGCCAGCACGACCAGCGGTTCGGCGGCCTCGACCTGCTGCGGCGTGGGCAGCTTCAGATCGCTTTGACGCCGGATCGCCAGGTAGTCGGGTTGCCAGCCGCTGGCACTGAGCTCGGCGATGCACTGGTCCTGCAGGCGCGCCAGGTCGCGCTCGCCCGCCAGTAGCCGCTCCCGCACGTCGCGCAGGGCCCGATACAGGTGCGATGCCTCGCGCCGCTCGCGGTCCGACAGGAAGCGGTTGCGCGAGGACAGCGCCAGGCCGTCGGCGTCCCGCACCGTCTCGTGCGGCACGATCTCGGTCGGCAGCGAAAACTGGCGGCACATGGCCCGCACGATCATCCACTGCTGGTAGTCCTTCTTGCCGAACACCGCGACCCGCGGCTGCACGCATGAAAACAGCTTCAGCACGACGGTGGTGACGCCCACGAAGAAGCCGGGGCGGAACTCGCCCTCCAGGATGTCGCCCAGGTCCGACGGTGGGCTGACGCGGTAGCTCTGCGGCTCCGGGTACATCTCACGCTCGTCGGGAGCGAACAGCACGTAGACGCGGTTCTGCTGCTGCAGCTTGTCGATGTCGTCCTGCAGCGTGCGAGGGTAGCGTTCGAAATCCTCGTTCGGGCCGAATTGCAGGCGGTTGACGAAAATCGATGCGACCACCGGGTCGCCATGGCGCGCGGCCAGCGCCATCAGCGAAAGGTGCGCCGCGTGCAGGCTGCCCATGGTCGGCACGAACGCAACCCGGTTCTGCCCGTGCAGCTGGTCGCGCAGCTCTTCGATCGTGCGTACGACTTTCATGGTTGGGGGAGACGGTCCCTCGGGATTTCTTGTGCGTGACGAATTCAGCTTCCCAGGTTGAAGTACTCGCGCCGGCCCCGCATGGCCTGGATGCGCTCCAGCAGCAGCTGCAGGTCTTGGTCGCGGGAGATCGGGTTCAGGTGTTCACTATTGACGATCAGCACCGGTGCCGCATCGTATTGATGAAAGAAGGCCGCGTAGCTTTCGGCCAGCGCCCGCAGGTACGACTCGGAGATACCCGCTTCGATCGGGTTGGACCGGCGCGCCACCCGCTCGGCCAGCGTCTCGGCCTTGGCCTGAAGATAGATCACGAGGTCCGGAGCCGGTGCGTGGGGCGCGATCTGCGCGTGGATGGTCCGATACAGCTTCAGTTCCTCGTCCGACAGCGTCAGGCGCGCGAACAGGGCGTCCTTGTCGAGCAGGAAATCCGTGATCACCTGGCGCCGGAACAGGTCCAACTGGCCGAGCTCGGCGATCTGGGCGGCCCGCTGCAGCAGGAAGCATAGCTGGGTCGGCAAGGCGTAACGCTTGCGGTCGCGGTAGAAGCGTTCGAGGAACGGATTGGCCTCGGGCTGCTCGAGCAACAGCTGCGCGCCCAGGTGGCGTCCGAGCCGTTGCGCGAGCGAAGTCTTGCCGGCCCCGATCGGGCCTTCGACCACGATATAGCGCAGCTGCGCTGGGTCGCCCATGTGGCGATCGTCGCGGGCCTGGGTGGGCCCGGAACTAATCCTCGCCCTGGCTCGCGTCCGGATCCGCGGGCTGTTCCGCCACGTCCTTCGGCCGGAACGGCGCCACCACCTGATCCGAGACTCGAGACAGCAGCTGGGAGGCCGGGCCGTGGCCCGGCACCGTAAGGTCCGGTGCGATGTCCAGCAGCGGTCTTAACACGAAGGCCCGTTCGTGCATCCGGGGGTGGGGCAGCACCAGCGGAGCGCTGCGGATGATCAGGTCTCCCACCATCAGCAGGTCCAGGTCGATGCTGCGTGGCGCATTGCGACGGGCGTCGGGGCCGCCGCCGCGTTTGCGGCCGAACACCATCTCGATCTCCAGCAGATGCAGCAGCAGCCCGTACGGCTCCAGGTCGGTGTCGATCCGGACCACCGCGTTCAGGTAATCCGGGCCGTTCGCTTCGATGGGCGCCGACAGGTAAAAGGGCGAGGCCGCAACGAACTGCGACTGCTCCAGGGAGCCGAGCGAGTGCACCGCCGCGTTCAGCGTCGCGACCAGGTCACCCTGGTTGGCTCCGAGTCCGATGTACGCCTGTCTCATGGTCTTCCGCGATCAGGCCGCTTCCGCCGGTTTGCGGCGCGGCCGCCGTTTTCGCCGGCTACCCGGTGCCGGGCGGGACGTGCTGGCTTCCTGCATCAATGCCGCTCGCTGCTCTTCGGATCCATGTAGGAATTTCGTCCACCATTCACCCAGTTCCGCCGGGGCTTCCTCGGCGGCGCATCGGATCAACAGGAAATCATATCCGGCCCGCAGCCTCAGGTGTTCGAGCAGGCGCAGCGGGGCCTGTCCGGTGCGCCGTTCGAAGCGCGGCTGCAGGGTCCAGATCTCGCGCATGTCGGAGGTAAAGCGCCGCTGGATCGCCAGTTTTTCGGTCTGGCTCCCCAGCACCTGATCGATCGCAGCCTCCAGCGCCGGCATCCGGTGCTCGCCGGCTGCGACCCGGGCGTTCCACTTGGACAGCACTTCGTGCCACAGCAGCGTGGCGAACAGGAAGCCGGGCGCCACGCGCTTGCCGGTACGCGCCCGCTCGTCGGTGCGGGCGAGCGACAGCATCACGAAGCGCTCGCCCTGCGGCTGCTCCAGGATCACGTCCAGCAGCGGCAGCAGCCCATGGTGCAGGCCCTCGGCCCGCAGCTGCGAGATGCAGGCCACGGCATAGCCGCTGGTGAGCAGCTTCAGCATCTCGTCGAACAGGCGCGCCGCTGGAACGTTCTCGATGAGGCTCGCCAGACGCGAGATCGGGGCCCGGGTGGCCGAGTCGATCTCGAATCCGAGCTTGGCCGCGAAGCGCACCGCCCGCAGCATCCGCACCGGGTCTTCGCGGTAACGGGTCTGCGGGTCGCCGATGATCCGCAGCCGGCGCCGGCGGATATCGCGTACGCCGTCGTGATAATCGAGCACCTCGCCCGTGCTCGGGTCGTAATACAGCGCGTTGATCGTGAAGTCGCGCCGCGCCGCATCCTCGTATTGCTCGCCGAACACGTTGTCGGTCAGCACGCGGCCGTGCTCGTCGGTGTCGGGCTCGTCCTTGCCGTAGGCTCGAAACGTCGACACTTCGATGGTCTCGGCGCCGAACATCACGTGCACCAGCCGGAAACGCCGGCCGATGATAATGGCGCGGCGAAAGTGAGATTTGACCTGTTCGGGCGTGGCGTCGGTCGCCACGTCGAAGTCCTTCGGAGCGATCCCCAGCAGCAGGTCGCGCACTGCGCCGCCGACCACATAGGCGCGGTGCCCGGCCGCCTGCAACACTTCGCAAGTGCGGATCGCCGAGCGCGACACGAGCGCACGGTCGATCTTGTGCTCCGACTGCGGGATCCGGCGCGGCGTCTTGCGCAGCCGCGGCCCGCCCGACAGCAGCGACTGGACCCGTCTGACCAGACGATGAATCACCGGCGCGGCCCCATGCTGTCAGGCCCCATCCGTAACCGCTTCGCCGAACCGGGGCGCCGGCTCGAACAGGTCCAGCACGGGCCAGCCGCGCTGGTGCGCCAGCGCGCGCAACGGGCGATCGGGGTTGGTGACGACCGGCTGGCCGCCGCAGGCGGCGACCCGTTCCAGCAGCGGCACGTCGTTGATCGAGTCGGTGTAAAACGCGCATTCATCGAGCGCCTCGATCGAGATGTCGCGATCGCGCAGAAAGCGCTCGACGGCTATCACTTTGCCGCGGCCGTACGTGTGATGGCCTACGTAGCGGCCCGTGAAACGCTGGCCGATCTGCTCGGGGCACACCGCCAACAGGTGCTGCAGCCCGAGCCGCTCGGCGATCGGCGCCGTGACGAACGCATTGGTGCCGGTCACCAGCGCCAACTCGTGCCGGCGGCGACGGTGCGAGTCGATCAGCTCGAATGCCTCGTGGCGCAGGTTCGGCTCGATCACCTCCGCCAGGAAGCGGGATCGGATGGTCTCCAGCGTGGACCGGTCGAAGCGGGCCAGCAGACCCATCTGAAAGGCGAGGTACTCCTCGGGATCGAAACGGCCGCTGCGGTAGTCGTCGGCGAAACGGCGGATCTGCGCCTCGTGGTGCCCGGGGTCCAGGCCGCCGGCGTACACCAGGAAGTGCGACCATGCGTCGGCACTGTCGATCGGAAGGAGCGTGTGGTCGAGGTCGAACAGGGCCAGTCTCATTCGTCCGGCATTCTACCGGCCTGCTCCAGGAGCCAGTGCCGCAGCAAGGGAACCGTCAGCGCCCGGCCGCGCTGCAGCGCATAGGCGTCCAGCGCGTCCACGGCGGCGGCCAGCGTGCGCATGTCCCGCGGCAGCCGCGACAGCATATAAGGGATCAGCTCCGGCGCTGCGCGCACGCCGCGTGCGGCCAGCTGCTTGCGCAGCGCGTCGGCCTTGTCCTGCTCCGACAGCGGTTGCAGCGCCAGCGCAAGCCCCCAGCCGAGTCGCGACCGCACATCCTCGCGTAACGGCAACTGTGCGGGCGGCCGGTCGCCGGCGGCGACCAGTCGCGCAGCCGGGTCGGCCCGCACCCGGTTCATCAGTGCGAACAGGCGCGCCTGAGCGCTTTCGTCGAGCCCGTGCACGTCGTCGGCCGTGCACAGCGCGGGACCGCGCTCGCCGCTTGGCCCGGTGCCTGCGCCTTCCAGCGCAACCAGCAGATGGGTACGGCCGCTACCGGGCGGGCCCCAGAGGTACACGAATTGAGGGCCGCGGCCGGCCGCCAGCTCGCGCGCCACGGCCAGCGCTTCGGCGTTGGGTCCCGGCACGAAGTTGTCCAGCGTCTGCGCCGGCGGCTTGAGCAGGCCCAGTGCGAGTTGTCGGAAAGCGGTCACGGGCGCCCGTAAAACGCGCTCGCGAAGTAGGCCTGCTTCAGGCGCCGCAACGCCACCAGCAACACTGCGCTCGACGGCAGCGCCACCAGCACGCCGAAGAACCCGAACAGCTCGCCGAACGCGAGCAGCGCGAAGATTACCGCCAGCGGGTGCAATCCGATCCGCTCGCCCACCAGGCGAGGTGTCAGTACGAAGCTCTCCAGCACCTGGCCCAACCCATAGATCAGCGCCACCATCGCCGGCCCATACCAGCCGTCGAACTGCAGCAGGGCCGCGCCCAGTGCGAGCACCAGTCCGATCGCGTAGCCGACGTAAGGAACGAAGGCCAGTGTGCCGGTCAGCACGCCGATCGCCAGCGCCGATCGGAACCCGGCCAGCGACAGCGCCGCCGAGTAGTAAAGGGCCAGGGCCGCCATCACGCTCACCTGGCCGCGCAGGAACTGCGACAGCAGCGAATCGATCTCGGCCGCCATGCCGACCACCTGCGCGTGCCAGCGGCGCGGGATCGCCGACTCGAAGCGCCGGATGAACTCGTGCCACTCCTCCAGCATGTAAAACAGCACGACCGGAACCAGCACCAGCATGCCGAGCGTGCTCAGCAGCACGGCCCCGCCCGAGCGCAGCCTGGCCAGCAGCGAGGCCGCCAGCGTGTCCTGTTCGTTCACGTGCGAGGCGAGCAGCTCGGTGAGCGCGCGCGTATCGAACGTGACGGTCCAGCCGAACCATTCGTGCAGGCGCGGTGCCACGCTCGCATTCAGGCGCGTGATCAGTGCGGGCCATTGCTCGCGCAAGGCGCCGGTCTCATGCTGGAGCACCGGAACCAGGATCAGCACCAGACCGAGCAGCACCAGCGCCGTCAACACCATCATCGCCAGCGCGGCGGCCCACCGGGGCAGGTGGCGCCGCTGCAGCCAGTCGACACCCGGCACCAGCAGGTAGGCCATGACGGCCCCCAGCGCGAACGGCGTCAGCACGCTCGACAGCAGCGCCATCAGCACCAGCAGTGCCAGGCCCACGCCGACCCACACCGCGGTGGCCACTCGCTCGTTGTCCAGCAGAGCCATCCAATACAATCCTTGTTTCGGCCGCCACTGCCGGCCAGCTGCAAAAACCACGTAGTCTAAGTCCCGGATCGGGAATTACGCTGCGCGCGGCTGATGTGCACTGCCAAGGATCTGATGACCTCACCACTCACCTACGCGGCGGCCGGGGTTTCGATCGAGGCCGGCGACGAGCTGGTCCGGCGCATCAAACCGCTGGCGCAGCGCACCTACGGCGCGGGCGTTCTGGCCGGCATCGGAGGCTTCGGGGCCCTGTTCCGGGTGCCGTCCGGCTACCGTGAGCCGGTGCTGGTGTCGGGCACGGACGGCGTCGGCACCAAGCTGAAGCTCGCCTTCGCGCTGAACCGGCATCACACGATCGGGCAGGATCTGGTCGCGATGAGCGTGAACGACATCCTGGTGCAGGGCGCGGCGCCGCTGTTTTTCCTGGACTACTACGCCTGCTCGCAGCTGGATGTGGACGTGGCCGAGCAGGTCGTGGCGGGCATCGCGCGCGGCTGCCAGATGGCCGGCTGCGCGCTGATCGGCGGCGAGACAGCCGAGATGCCGGGCATGTATCCGCCGGGCGAGTACGACCTGGCGGGCTTCGCGGTGGGCGTGGCTGAACGATCCGAGCTGATCGACGGCTGCTCCATCGTGCCGGGCGATGTGGTGCTGGGGCTTGCCTCCAGCGGCCCCCATTCGAACGGCTATTCGCTGATCCGGCGCATCGTGGAGGCGAGCGGCGCTCACTATACGGACGACGTCGATGGGCGCACGCTGGGCGAGCGGCTGCTGGAGCCGACCCGGATCTACTGCCGACCCGTGCTGGAGGTAATGCAGTCGATCCGGATCAAGGGCATGGCCCACATCACCGGCGGAGGCCTGGTTGAAAACGTGCCGCGCATTCTTCCGCCGGCCGTTCAGGCCGTGATCGGCCGCGATGGCTGGCCAAAGCCGGCGATCTTCGACTGGCTGCAACGGCACGGCCGCGTCGAGGACGCCGAGATGCACCGGGTCTTCAACTGCGGGATCGGCTACGTCGTGGTGGTCGCCGCCAGCGACGCGTCGGCCGCGGTCGAGGCGTTCGCTGCGCAGGGCGAGACCTGCTGGCCGGTGGGCGCGATCCGCAACCGCGGCAGCGGCGAAGCGGGTTGTATTGTTACGTAGCGAGTCGAAGCTCGCGCGTGATCGCGGTGCGAAGTTCGTCCTGCGCGCCTTCGCGCAGCGGGTCGATCACGAGGGCATCGCGCATCGAGCGCAGCCAGGTGATCTGCCGCTTGGCCAGTTGCCGGCTGGCGGCGATGGCGGCGGCACGGAACTCGTCGAACGAGGTGGCCCCTTCCAGGTGATCCCAGGCCTGGCGGTAACCGACACTGCGGATCGAGGGCAGGCCCGGGTCCAGGTCGCCGCGCGCGCGCAGCGCCCGCACCTCCTCCAGCAGGCCGGCCGCCAGCATCGAATCGAATCGCGCCTCGATGCGCCGGTGCAGTTCGGCGCGGTCCGACGGCATCCAGCCGATCGTCGCGAGTGGCATCGGGTCGGCCGCGGCGCCCTGAAGCAGGTCGGACAGCGGCTCACCGGTGAGCTCGTAAACTTCCAGGGCACGCTGGATGCGCTGGCCGTCGGCCGGGCTCAGGCGTTGCGCGGTGCGCGGGTCGACTTCGCGCAGCCTGGCATGCAGGGCTGGCCATCCGGACTCGGCCGCCTGTCTTGCCAGTCGGTCGCGCACCTCGGGGTCGGCCGGCGGCAGCTCGGCCAGGCCCTCGCGCAGCGCCTTCGCGTACAGCATCGTTCCGCCCACCAGCAACGGCAGGCGTCCGCGGGCGCGGATCGCCGCGATCGAGGCCCGGGCGTCCTGCACGAAGCGCGCGGCGCAATACGACTCGGCCGGATCCAGCAGGTCGATCAGGTGGTGGGCCACGCGGGCGCGGTCGGCGCAAGAGGGCTTGGCGGTGCCCACGTCCATCCCGCGATACACCTGGGCCGAGTCGACCGAGACGATCTCCAGCGACAGCTGCCCGGCCAGCCGCAACGCGGCCGCGCTCTTGCCGCTGCCGGTCGGGCCGAGCAGCGCGACGGCCTGCACGCGCGGCCGGGCGGTGGGCACCGAGCTCATCAGCGGCCCCGCAGGAACAGGCGGTCCAGCTCCTGCATGCCGAGCTGCACCCAGGTCGGCCGCCCGTGGTTGCACTGGTCAGCCCGCTCGGTGCCTTCCATCTCGCGCAGCAGCGCATTCATCTCCGCCAGCGTCAGGCGGCGCCCGGCGCGGATCGCGCCGTGGCAGGCCATCGTCGCCAGCAGCGCGTCGCGATGATCGGTCAGTGCACGGCTTGCGCCGTACTTTCGGATTTCGTGCAGCACATCGCGCGCCAGGCGCCCGGCGTCGGCCTGGGCCAGCGTCAGGGGCACTGCACGCACGGCCAGTTCGGCGGGCGAGGCGAGCGTCATTTCCAGTCCCAGTTGCTCGAGCGCCTCGCGATGCTCTTCGGCGGTGGCCAGCTCGATCGGATCGGCGGCGAACACGTGCGCGATCAGCAGCTGCTGGCGCGGCATCCGCTGCCCATCCAGCGCCCGCTTGAGCCCCTCGTAGACGATCCGTTCGTGGGCCGCGTGCATGTCCACCAGCACCAGTCCGTCCCGGTTCTGCGCCAGCACGTAGATATCGGCCAGTTGCGCGATCGCGTAGCCGAGCGGCGGGCAGCTGTCGGCCTCGATCGCGGCGGCGGCGGCGGTCGTGGCGTCCGGCGCCGCCATCTGGAAATAAGCACCGGCCGGCTGCGCGATCCGCAACGCGCCCTGCGCCCAGGCATCGCCGCCGCGCTGCGCCGGCGCCGAATAGCCCGCTGCGAAAATGTGCGGTGCGGACCCGGGCGCGCCGGCTTCCAGCGCCGCGCCGGCGCCGGTTGCGATCGCGCGCGACACGGCTTGGGTGACGAATCGATGTACGGCCGGCGCGTCGCGAAAGCGCACCTCGGCCTTGGTCGGGTGTACGTTCACGTCGACCTGCGACGGATCGATCCGCAGATACAGGCAGTACACCGGCTGGGCCTGGCCGTGCAGCACGTCGACATAGGCGGCCCGTGCCGCGTGCGACAGCAGGCGGTCGCGCACGCTGCGGCCGTTGACATAGAAGAACTGCGCGTCGGCGCGCGCGCGCGAAGCGGTCGGCGCCCCCACCCAGCCCGACAGCGCCAGCGTGCCGGCATCGGCGTCGATCGGACGCAGCGAGGCGTCCAGGCCCTTGGGCAGCAGGCTGCGCAGCCGCTCGAGCGCGCTCGATGGTGCGGCCGCCAGCACGGTGCGGCCCTCGTGCAGGATCCGGAAGCCGACCTGGGCGTTCGAAGCGGCGATCCGTTCAACCTGGGCCACGCAGTGGCCCAATTCGGTCGCCTCGCTCTTCAGAAATTTGCGGCGCGCCGGCATGTTCAGGAACAGGTCGCCCACCTCGACCCGTGTGCCCGGCGTTCCGGCTGCCGCGTCGATCCGGGCGCTTGCGGCATCGATGCGCCACGCATGGCTTGCCTGCGCCGTGCGCGACGTGATCGATACCGAGGCGACGGAGGCGATCGCGGCCAGCGCTTCGCCGCGGAAGCCCAGCGAAGCGACCGCTTCCAGGTCCTGCAGGCTTGCGATCTTGCTGGTCGCGTGGCGCGCCAGCGCCATGCCCAGCTCCTCGCGCTCGATGCCGGCTCCGTCGTCGCTGACCGTGATGCGGCGCACGCCACCGCCTTCCAACCGCACCTCGATCGCGCGCGCACCGGCGTCCAGCGCGTTTTCGACCAGCTCCTTGACCACCGAAGCGGGCCGCTCAACCACTTCGCCGGCGGCGATCTGGCTGATCAAATCTTCAGGAAGGCGGTGGATCGGCAAACGAGAGTCCGTGGATGGTGGCGATTCAGGTAATCCGAAAATTATAAGTAGGTAAGCGTACGCAACTGCGCCGACGCGGTGCAGCATCCGGCTGGGGTGTCCTCGCGTAACATGAGGAGCCTCAACGCCCCGGCCTCGACTTGCGGGACTCCGATGCGGTCGATCGCGTTTCAGGCAAGGTGTGGCAAGCAATGCAGACGGTTCACTGGGCGGATCTGTTTTTGTCGATGGACCGTTTCCTGGTGGAAATGGCCCACCACTATGGACCTTTTGTCTATCTGGCCCTCGGGCTGATCTTTCTGATGCAGACAGGCCTGGTGTTCATGGCCTTTCTGCCAGGCGACTCGCTGCTGTTCGTGGCCGGTGCGGTAGCCGCCAGCGGACAGTACCGGCTGGACTTTCTGGTGTTCGCGCTGGTCGTGGGTACCGTGCTCGGCAACCTCCTGAACTTCTCCCTCGGCGTTTGGTTGGGCCGCAAGGTGTTCGACGGCAACGTGCGATGGATTGACCAGCAGTCCCTGAACAAGACGCTTGACTTCTTCGAGCGTCACGGCGGCAAGACGGTGGTCGTCGCACTGTTCCTTCCGCTGCTGCGTTCGTTTGCCCCGCTAGTGGCCGGAGCCATGGGCATGCGGCCCGACAAGTTTCGGCTGTACAGCGCGATCGGCGCATTTGCCTGGATCGGATTGTTCACCGGCAGCGGGTACTTGTTCGGCAAGGTGCCGCTGGTGCGAGACCACCTTGGCATGGTGCTGATACTGGGTCTGCTGGCAGCCCTGGTTGGCCCGGTGCTGGTGGCCGCGACCTGGCGCCTGCTCCAAGGGCGGTGGCAGGCGCTGCGCAGCCAGCGTGCGCTCGACCGGGAATAGCCGGGTTTATCGCTTCAGGGGGCGCCGCGCGACTCGCAAGGCGCAATCGTATCGCGCGGCCGATGCGGCGGGCGGTCAGCCCACCGGGTCGCGCGTGGGCGGAGGGTTGCGCTCGAAGTAGCGCTGGATTCCGTTGAAGATCGCCTGCGCCAGCTGCCGCTGGTAAGCCTCGTCGCGCAGGCGCAGCTCCTCGTCCGGATTGCTGATGAAAGCGGTCTCCACCAGGATCGAGGGGATGTCGGGCGCTTTCAACACGGCGAAGCCGGCCTGCTCGACCTGGGCCCGGTGCAACCGGTTCACGTGCTCCAGCTCGCGCAGCACGGCGCCGCCGAAGCGCAGGCTGTCGCTGATCTGGGCCGAGGTTAAAAGGTCCAGCGCCACGCTGCGCACGGGCGCGTCGTACTTGGACAGGTTCACGCCTCCGATCAGGTCCGACTCGTTCTCATGGCGCGCCAGCGCCGCGGCGGCCGCGCTGCTGGCGCCGTGCTCGGACAGGGCAAAGACGGTGGAGCCGCGGGCGTCGGAGCGGACCCAGGCATCGGCATGGATCGACACGAACAGGTCAGCGTGCACCTGGCGCGCCTTCTGCACGCGCTCGGCGAGCGGTACGAAGTAGTCGCCATCGCGCGTCAGCAGCACGCGCATCTTCGCGTCGTTGCCCATCAGCGAGGCGAGCCGGCGCGCCACGGCCAGCGTGACCGTTTTTTCATGGGTGCCGCGGCGGCCGGTTGCGCCCGGATCCTCGCCGCCGTGGCCGGCGTCGATGGCGACCGTGACCAGGCGTCGCGCTGCGGGCGCGCTCTGGCGTGGCCGCTCGGCGGAAGCCGGAGGCTGCACCGCGCGCTGGGCACGCTCGATCTCGCGATTCACTCCGGCCTCGTCGGCCGGCGAAGCAGCGATCGCCGCGGGCGGAGCGGCCGGCTCAGGCGGCGCCCTGTCGTGCGGCGGCTGCTCGGGGGGTGGCTGCTCCGGGGGTGACGGCTCGGGGGGCAGCGGCTCGGGGGGTGGCTGCGTGGGCGCGGTCGATTGGCGGATCAACGCCATCAACGGATCGGCCGGGTTGGTCGGGTAAAGGTCGAACAGCAGCCGGTAGCGGTAGGGGCCGACCGGATCGAGCTGGTACAGCTGCGGAGCGACATCGCCCTTTAGCTCGATCACCAGCCGCACCACGTCGGGACGGTTCTGCCCGATCCGCACCCGCGCGATGTAGGGATCGTTCGCATCGATCTTGCCGACCAGCTCTTTGAGCTGCGAGGTCAGGGCGATGCCTTCGAGGTCGACCACCAGGCGCAGCGGCGGTTCATCGCGCAGCATGAAGTGGCTGAACTTCAGCGGCTCGTCGTGCTCGAGCGTGACGCGGGTGTAGTCGGGGCCGGGCCACACGCGCACCGCCAGCAGGCTGGCGGCGCGGGCCGAGCGCGTGGTGACCAGCGCCAGCACCGCGGTCCCGGCTGCCCCTATCAGCAGGCGGCGTCTTGGCTCGTTTGCCATGCCCCGTTCGTCTCCTGCAGACACTCCTGACCGATCTGCGTCAGCGCGTCGAACTTCGCGATGCGCCCGGAATCGGCGATCTGCATCCCGATCTGCAGATCGACGCTGAAGCCTGGTTCGTGGGCCTGCTCGGGCCACTCAATCGCACAGACCGAGCCCGGGGTGAAAAGGTCCCGAAACCCTGATGTCGAAAAGTCGGATGGCTTTAAGAATCTATAGAAATCAAGGTGATAGAAGTTTAACCTCGAAACTGTATAAAGTTCAAGCAGGGAAAAGCTGGGGCTTTTAACCGTGCCGGTGACGCCCAGGCGCCGCAGCACGGCGCGCACCAGTGCCGTTTTGCCCGACCCCAGCTCGCCGGACAGTCCGATCACCAGCCCGCCGCGCCGGATCGCCTCCGTCAGCGCCTCGATCGCCTGCCCCAGCGCCGCACCCAGTCGTGCGGTCGCCGCCTCATCGGCAAGCGCGAAGCGCGACGTCAAACGGGCTGCGGCAGCGGCCGGCACTTAATATCCGCCCATGGAAGTGCTCTCGGAGCGCTCCGAGGATACCGGGGCTGCGAGCTGCCCGATCGATCTGCCTGCGCTGGTCGATCGGATCAGGCGCTGGGCTGCCGAGCTCGGCTTTTCCGCGGTGGGCGTCAGCGACCTGGACGTTGCGCAACCGGCGCAGCGGCTGCGAGCCTGGCTGGCGCGCGAGTTCCACGGGCAGATGGACTACATGCTGCGCAACGAGCCGGTGCGCTCCGACCCGACGCGGTTGCTGGCGGGCGCGCGGCGCGCGATCTGCGCCCGGATGGACTATCGCCCGCGCGCCGATGGCGAGGACTGGATCGATCGCGAATGGCGGCGGCTGGCGGATCCGAACACGGCGGTCGTGTCCGTGTACGCACGCGGTCGCGACTACCACAAGGTCGTTCGCGCGCGGCTGCACGCGCTGGCGCAGCGGATCGGCGAGGAAGTTGCAGGCTTTGGCTTTCGTGTGTGCACCGACACGGCGCCGGTGTTCGAGGTCGAACTGGCGCGCCGGGCCGCGCTCGGCTGGCGCGGCAAGCACACGTTGCTGCTGACGCGCGAGGCGGGCTCGATGTTCTTTCTGGGCGAGATTTTGACGGATCTGCCGCTGCCGCTCGATCAGCCGGCGCAGGAGCACTGCGGAAGCTGCACCCGCTGCATCGACGTGTGCCCGACCGGCGCGATCGTGGCGCCCTACGAGCTCGATGCCCGGCGCTGCATTTCGTACCTGACGATCGAGCACCCGGGCTCGATTCCGGAACCGCTGCGCGAGGCGATCGGCAACCGCGTGTACGGCTGCGACGACTGCCAGCTCGTGTGCCCCTGGAACAAGTACGCGCAGCGCGCTCAGTTGCCCGATTTCGATGTGCGCAACGGTCTGGACAGCGCGACCCTGGTCGAGCTTTTCGGGTGGAGCGAGGAGCAGTTCCGGCAGCGGCACGCCGGCTCGGCGATCCTGCGAATCGGCTACGTGCGATGGCTTCGCAACTTGGCGGTCGCGCTGGGCAACGCCCCGGCGTCGCCCGAGGTTCAAGCGGCGCTGCGCGCGCGCGCCGACCATCCGTCGGAGCTGGTGCGGGAGCACGTGGCCTGGGCACTGCAGCGGCAAAGGCTTGCTCCCAACCCTGATGCGAGTAGCTGATTTTGCGGCGCTGATACCTGGAAACGCGCACGGGGAAGAACCTGATTGAAAGTTGCGGCCATTAGGGTGAAAGTCGTGTCTCAAGTGATGGATGACTCTCTCGTTTACCGCAAGTCAGGGCTTGGCGCGGCTCAGCTGGCCGCGACCCACGGCGGGACGCTTTCGCGACCCGAACGCCATGTACTGATCCTGCTGGATGGACGCCGCACGGTTGCCGAGCTCTCCGACCTACTTGGCGCTGACACAGTCCGGCGTGTGATTCCCGAGCTCCTGGCGAAAGGCTTCGCCAAGGAGGTCGACCTGAAGCTCGCTGCCGCATGGGATGGGGCGATTACACAGATCTACGTGCCCCGCGCTGAACCGTCGAGGCCGAAACGCGCTTGGCGCTCGGACGGGCATCCGGTGGTCCGGTTCGTGCTGGTGACCATGGTCACCATCGTGGGAACCTACTGGGCAGCCGATCGTTACAGAAGCCATGCCCACGCCACCTGGGGGTTGGATCAAACGCTGGCGCAGGTGCGGCCGATCGACTCGAATGGTGTGCCCACATCCACCGACGCGATCGACGCGTACGGGTCGGAGTTTCCCGCGCCCGCCACGATCACGCCGATTTCCCGCCTGCGCACTGCCCCCACGTTGGAATCGGCCGCGACCCCCTCGCCGGCGCGCGGCGCGCCGCTGGTAGGGGTCCGTGAACATCCGCATCCGTCCGTCGCTCGAAACCGATCGCGAGATGCTTCGCCGGTCTACGAGACGGCATCGCCGACCGGGAGCCTGCCCGTCGCAGACTCCGCCGCTTCGGCCGTGAAAGTCGCCGCAGTCGACCCGCCTGTTGCCCGGTCGCTCCCGCCGCAAGGCGTGAACGCGGCTGCAACGTCCGCCATGCCAACCGAGTCGCCCGCCTTCGCGGTGGGCGCAGCGCCGATCGCCGCGCCGGCACCGATAGCGGCCGCGGACCCGCCCGCCCAAGCGCCTGAGCAAGTTGCGATGGCGTCACCAGCGCCAGCCGCACAACCGGTGAGCGACCCGGTAACGCTGCGCCCGCTGCGGCATGATCCGCCCCGGTTTCCGGAGCGGGCGATGCGAGACGGAATCGTCGAGAGCAAGGTGCGGGTGCGGCTGTGGGTCACCCCCGAGGGCAAAGTCGACCAGGTGGATGTGCTCGAAGCGACACCGCCAGGCGTGTTCGATGACGCCGTGCGTCGCGCCTTGTCGCTGTGGACCTTCGAACCGCCGGGCCACCCGCTGGACCAGGTCATCGACCTGACGCTGAAGCAGTAACCCAAAGCGCGCCCCACGTTTGGGGCGCTTCCCCTCTAGCGCGCGGGACACCGCACGGCCAGCCAGTCGGTCACAATCCGCAGCGGGCGGCGCCTCGCTTCCCTATAATGCTGTTTCCCCTGCTGCTGTAGCTCAGCTGGTAGAGCAACTGATTCGTAATCAGTAGGTCCCCCGTTCGAGTCGGGGCAGCAGCACCATCTTCGTGACAGTGCTCCTCGAATATCCGCCGGCATGAGTGCCGTTCGGATGGTTGGAACGCTCGACGGGACGGTCTGTCCCGTTATTGCGCGTCCGGACTTTTCGACGGCGACCCTACCTTCGGCTGGATGGCTGCTCGTTGCGCGTCGATCTCCGCCTGAAGTTGCAACAACCGCCGGCGCTGGTGGTCCATCTCCCGATGCTGCCGATCCATCTCGCGTCGTCGCTCCATCCGTTCAAGCTGCTCCCGACGGTCGAACTCCCGCTGCGTGCGGCGATCCTCTATCTCCTGTTCGCGCAGCATGTAGCGCTGCTCTGCCTCAATGCCGGCGACGACGGCTCCGCCCGGTGATTGATACGAGTCGGGAACGACCGAATGCGCGTGGAGTCCCAGAGGAAGAAGGGCTATCGACAGTATCGGGGCTGCAAGTCTCACGTACATGGAAATTCCCTTTCGATTCCATGCGGGTTAGCCCTCGTGCATAGCGGGAAACCCAGCGGCCATAGAGTATTTCTGCTGGGCGACCGGATTTAAGCCAGCAATAACCACAGAAAAGCCGGGCTGCTGACGCCATTGGCGCCACGTGCTCCAGGAAGATCAGTTGCTGATCCGCTGCGTTAAGCAATCGAATCGCTTAAGCATCCGAAGCTCGCGGCACGGTTCGGGGTGCGCGCGACCTTTTTCTCTGATCGGCGCTCTGCCAGTTTCGACGTTCCCAGCAACTCCCAACGCGGCTAGTTCTGTTGTCCCGGCGGAGTGCGGCTGTCCTCAAAGGGCCATACGCCGTGCTCGAACTTCAGCACCAGCAGCCCG
>Ga0137418_10002124_pt1 | contig 18189 bp, 19 predicted proteins | sample CZODoug3_1_2_16f_FD_122242 | JGI IMG/M metagenome (GOLD analysis project Ga0137418, IMG submission 122242) | Vadose zone soil fungal communities from Angelo Coast Range Reserve, California, USA - CZODoug3_1_2_16fungal (Hybrid Assembly) | ecosystem: Environmental > Terrestrial > Soil > Vadose... | reverse complement strand
CAGAAGCTGCTTGGCTTTTTCGGCAAAGAGGTTCCAATTCGAGGCCGGATCGACGACCACCGTCTCGATCATGCGCCCCATCACCCCGCCTTTGGCGTTGATTTCTTCCACGGCCATAATCACGATGTCCCGCAACGACACTTCGCTGATGGCCATGGTGCCGCTGAGGGAGTGCAAGATGCCGATCTTGATTGGTTCTTTGCCCGCTGCGTATGACAGGGCCCAGTTGCCTAAGTTGCCAAGCAGGGCAGCCACCCCGATGCCGGCCGCTACCTTGCTTCCTTGAACCAGCACCTCACGCCGCGAAGGACCCGCTTCGCTCGCAGCACCACTGCCTGCGTCGGCCGGGCTTGCCTCATTGGGTTTGTTCGTTTCCATGGTCAGACTTCTTTCACCAACATGTAGAAGCTGTAACAGCTCGACAGCATGAAGACGTCTCCATGGAATTTCTCTGACCCACCTATCTGTGTCCCAGCATTCGGCCCTATCGTCAGAAGATGGCCCCACTGAAGCGCCGTGTGGAAACCACCCCAATTGTGGTTTCCCTCCTGAATGACCGATGTGATCAATCTTGTTTTACCGGAGGGCTTTGCGGTAGGGGACAAAAACCCTCCCGATCCGTTCTGTTGGACCAGAGGGACGCCATTGTCCTTCACTTGCATTCTAGTTGAATCAATGGACGTCGTTGTCCATTGCTCAACCCGTACGATGGGAGTGGATATATACGAAGTCTATTGCTCTCCTGTCAAGTAGGACTCCCGCTCATAATTTGGAGGATGTTGACGGTGTCCTCGCCCTTTCGATTGTGCTAGACCACCGGCATGTACAACCCGCACAAATTGCCCGTGTCTCATCATCCGCGACTTGCTCTTGTGCTTCTAACTGGCGTCGCTCTGGTCCTGTCTGCCTGCGCCACAGGACCTGATCTGGACCTAACGATCCATGAATCCGAACGCGGTGGGGTGTATGTGGAACGGATTTCCGATCGAACGTTCCAAGCCGCGCATCCCATTGCGTTATCGGCAGATACGATGGCCTGGTTCCTTAGCGGCGTGGTCGTCAAGGAGAACCGAGGGCTCTTGGAAAATCTGGTTGCTGGAAAACCAGAGGCCGTTCGAGCGTTTAGGGACGAGGACGTTGAGTACCTGGCGCCACTCCTGGTCGAGGGGCTCACCAGAGCTGCGTCGGACCAGCAGGTTGGGATTCGTGTCGGTCAAACTGGGACGCCCGCGGAATCGACGAAGGGTTCGCTCTACGCCTACGGACGGTCACTGCCGAACCTATCCCCGCTGTTTCTCAGCCCGTTGGTCGAGTTCTCCGGCTAAGAGCACAGCCTCAGCTATCTCGCGCATCGACTTCCGGAAATCCATACTTTGCCGCTGAATGAGCTTGAATGCCTCTTCTTCAGTCAGCTTCTTCGAGCGCATCAGGTAGCCCTTGGCCCGCTCCATGAGCTTCCGAACTGCCAGTGCTTCCTGCATCTCAAAGGACTTCTCGACCAGGGCCGTATGCTCGATGGCGATGGCGGCCTGATTTGCGATGGCCTGGAGCAACTTGACCTCTTCGCTGGTAAACACGTGCGGAACGGACGTATAGCTATTGATCACGCCCAGCGCCTTCTCCCGCACCATCATCGGTACCGAAACCAATGAGCACAGCCCTTCCTTCTTGGCCATATCCGGATACATATAGTCTCGATCTGTGGAGACGTCGAGCACGACAATCGGTCGACGGTCTTTCACAGCACGGCCACTGATACTCTGCCCAATCTTGAGGTTCGGCTTACGGCGATACTGTTCGCTGAGGCTTTGCGTCGCCGCGATCCGCAATTCCCCACTGGCTTCGTCCAATAACATAATCGAGCAGATCTTGGAGTTCATCATTTGCGCGGTCATCGTCACCAAGAGTTGAAGCACGTCTTTAATCAACCGATTGGACGCCACTGTTTCTGAGACCTGCGACAGCGTTTCCACTTGTAAGGCTTTGCGTTGCATTTGATCGTAGAGCCGTGCGTTCTCGATCGCTCCGCCGACTTGGTTGGCGATAGTCGAGAGTAACGCCAACTCATCCGGCCGATAGCGCTTTGGGCGCTTATGTTGGGCATTGATCACGCCGACCACTTCTTTTTTGGCCATGATCGGTACGGAGACAAAGGCTTGATGGCGGTCTTCTGGAAGGTTATGAAAGAACTTAAAACGTGGATCATCGTTCGCATTACTCGGAATCACGACGCGCGTTCGTTCCTGAGCGACCCACCCGGTGATGCCCTCTCCCAAACCGATCGTGATGCGGCCAATCAGTTTCGGATGTGGGTTCTTCGAAGCTCGAAGAATGAGTTCGTCCTGGCTATCCGATAATAGGTAGAGGAGGCAGGCATCCGCCTTGGTGACTTCGACGACAACTTCGACGATATGTTTGAGAATTGCTTCGAGATCCAGTTGGTTGCTGATCGACGCAGAGATCCGATGGAGCACATCGACTTCGCGTGTTTTTTCCCGCAAAGCCTGTTGGAGGTGAGCCACGGATGGCGTGCGTTCGGTCGTCATAGAGATTTACCTTCGTGCACGGGCCTTTCGACGGACAGGATGCTTGCGTGGCTGACGGCCACTTGACGGTCGGCTCCCACGGCCGTGCTTGCTCTGAAACCACGCTGCACAGACCTGCTGTTCGATTGGCCGAATTACCACCTCCCCAATCCGCACTGGCCATACCCCGATGACCCGCCCCCCGACCACCTTCTTGTCATGTTGCATGGCGCCCCAGAGGGACGTAAAGGATGCCTGTGAGACCTGTTTGGACAACCCAGCACGCTGCACCAGAGTTCTGATCCGTTCGCCAACTTCTCGCCCGCACAGGCCCATATAACAAGCCAATTCCGCTTCTTGCACCAATCCGATCCCAACTGCTTCACCATGGATCAACCCACGATAGCCTGCGAGTGACTCTAGTGCATGTCCGATCGTGTGGCCGTAATTGAGAATGCGTCGGCGATCCGATTCCCGCTCGTCCGCGGCTACCACCTGCGCTTTGATCTCGCAGGATCGTTTGATCGCGTGGATAACCGGCTCCTCGTCGAGCGTCAACAGCGCAGGAATCTCCTGCTCCAGAAAGGTGAAGAACTCCGCGTCGGCGATAATGCCGTATTTGATCACTTCAGCTAAACCGGCAATCCATTCGCGGCGTGGCAGAGTGCGCAGCGTGAGGGGGTCGATCAATACCGCGCGCGGCTGGTAAAACGCCCCGATGAGATTCTTTCCCAACCGATGGTCCACGCCGGTCTTACCCCCGACACTGGAATCTACTTGAGCCACAAGCGTGGTCGGCACTTGTACGAACGGGATTCCTCGTTGATAGATCGCGGCAGCAAAACCGGTGACATCACCGATGACTCCGCCACCAAGGGCCAGCAACAGGGACTGACGTTCGAACTTGTGCTTGGCTAATACATCGAGAATCTTGGCGATTGTGCCGAGCGTCTTTGTTCGCTCTCCCGGCGGCAAGATAATCGGAGTCGGGTCGTATCCCGCCTTGCAAAGCGAGCGGAGAGTCCCTTGAAGATAACGGCTTGCCACATGCCTATCTGTCACAACCCCGATCTTCGGAGAAGTCGTAAGGGCGCTGAGCCTGTCACCCACGGTCGCAAGTAACCCAGGATGAAGGACGATGTCGTAGCTCCGCTCCCCCAAGGGCACCGGTACAATCTGTTCTGCCATACCGGCCATGCGCGACGACGGTCTCTCCTGACCCCAATATACCAGTCGCCCATCCGATTCTTCTTGGATAGGAAAGCCTGGATTCACGAACCACTTCGCCTGCGATGATGATAAATTGCGATGGCTGACATCGGGGGGGATGGTACCACAACGGTTCGGAAACTAGAAGGTTTTCAGATACGCCCCAAGCCAAGAGATCGCGTTTCATGGCCTCAGGAGTACCCTATTATAGACGTATTGAGCATCACATTGGTCATTTCACATGGTCCTTCACCACTTCCCAGACTATGATGTCAATTCGATTGCCGATCGTCTTACACGCGCATACGACCGATCGCCCGTCGCATTTTCTTGCGCCGGGCAGTGTCAGCATTGATCATGTCAGAGATACGCGAAGAACTGGAGAGTACGCCTTGGAGGATCGAGATGACGCCCGAACCGCGAAAGCTCACCGCCCGTGAGCCTCCCCCTCAATGAAGAGCTAGAAGGTTCGCTTCTAGCTCTTCACGATACTGGGCGTCAAGAAGATGAGCAGCTCTTGTTTTGCTACAGACTCGGACTTCTGCTTGAAGAGCCATCCCAAAACAGGCACGCGAGAGAGATAGGGGATGCCAGCCACGCTGTTGCTCTGCGTATCGATAAAGACCCCGCCGATCACCATGGTCTCGCCATCACGGATAGTGACTTGGGTAGTGGCTTCACGGCGGTCGATACTCGGACCAGCCGGATTGCTTCGTGCACCGACTGCGTTTCTGGTTGCGCGAACCTTCATCATGATCTGCTTACCGACTTCCTTGGGATCTCGCGAGGTAATCTGAGGAGTCACATTCAGTTCTAAGTTCGCATCCACAAAGGTTGTCTGAGTCCCCTGGAGGGAGGTCGTCTGGAACGGGATCGATTCCCCCTGTGAGATCTTGGCTTCCCGTTTGTCCAAGGTCGTGACCTTCGGCGCGGCAATGACTTTACTCAAACCGAGCAACTCACCCGCCGACAACCGCATATCCAACTTCGTTCCATCTGTTTTCCCAATCGTGAACCCGACACCAGGAGTCGACGTCAAGCCACCGACTGCGGCGGGAAGATTTACCAGAAAATCATTCGTTTTACTTCCAAATGCTCCGTCAACACCCGAACTGAAGTTCGACACCCCAGAACCCCGATACTGATTCAGACTCTGGAAACCCCACTGAACGCCCAGCGAACGGGAATAGGTCGTATCAGCCTGTACGATCCTGGCTTCGATCTGGACTTGCGGTACTTCGAGATCGAGCCCATCAACCAGCTGTTTCATCACCCCAATTTTGCTTTCCGTATCCCGTACGATTAAGGCATTGGACCCTTGACTCATTTGCATCAACCCTCGCGGGCCCAAATACTGCCGAAGAGACGTCATGAGTTCCGTCGCCGGCAGATTCCTAATATAGAACACCCGATCGACCAGTTCTTCCGCTTTCACCTTGGCATCCTTCGCCTGCGCTTCTTCATTCTGCTGTTTGGCAATGTTCGCCAGCGAATCGATCCAAAGGATATTGCTCTGCCTGATCTTGCCTAACCCATTCATCTTCAAAATCATATCGAGAGCCTGATCCCAGGGCACACTCACGAGCTTCATCGTGACCTTGCTCTTGACCCCTTCACCGACGACCATGTTAAACCCGCTCACTTCAGCAATGAGGCGCAGCACATTACTGATGTCGGCCTGCTGGAAATCCAGCGAAATGCGCCGGCCGATATAACGCGTTTCTCCAACAACCAAATCTTCCTTTGGCAGGCCTTTCTCACCACCATCTGCCTGAGTGGTCATCTGGACAGGTCGCACATAAAATTTCGTTGAAGACTGTCGAGCCGTGGCCATTGTTCGCCGAGCCACCCGAGAGGTGGCATCCGCCTGGACCAGCGGCCTTACAGGATTCTCCGACTCGATGGTTTCGGCCGCCTCGCCACGGTTAGGGTGTGTATCTGTGCCTATATCCCTACCGGCGCCTTCCCGAAGAGTTACAATAAGATTCGCGCCTTGCGGTTCAACCGAGTAGGCAGCCTTACCGGCAAGATCCAATACCACCCGTACTTTATCGGCATGATAACCCAGACGCACTTGCTTCAAAATTTGGTGATTCACAGATATGACTGGCTTGTGTATGGCGGAAACCACGCCTGGAATGTCGATCATGAGACGTTGCTCATCAAGACGTGTCACCTCATGGGCCAACCTGCCATCCCCCGAGATGACAACACGGATGTCGTCCGTGCCGCGCTGAACATCTATGCGAGTCAGGGTCTGCGCCAGACCTCCCTCGATGCTCGATGGCATGCCTGAATCGACAGCGGGCGCGTCGGATGACGCCCCCATCGATGGCATGGCCATTGGGACACTGAGCGCTCCCACCGCCGAGAGCACGCGAACAAATGCTGTAGTTGTTAGGGTCAGCTTAGGTATCATTCTGCGCCCTCTTTTGGGTGAAGGAGCTTGACATACTCCCGCTCCTGTTTACTCCCATACACATCTGTAAACCTTTCTTGCACCACAATACCCTTCTCCGTCACGGCACTCACCACACCATTATTGGGACCGATTCGCGTTCCTCGACGCACCGTATATCCATTCCCATCTGGCGTTTGAACCATCGCCGTATTGCCATAGGCCCCCCATACCACAGCGATCAGGTTCATCTCAGTGAGCCCAACGCGCTGGAGCGGAGGTAACGTGGGGTCAATCGGCCCGAGTCCCAACTGTTGCAACACTGGCACGAACGGATCGCGCCGCCCAGAAGGGTCGTAGGAATGTGCGCTTGCTGGCTCCAACATTGAATTGGGTGCAACTGGTTGAGCATTCTCATCGCCAGCTGCCGCGGCTGCGGTTGGAGACGGTGCGTGCTGCGGCACATCGTTGAGAGAAGACACTTTTAAGGAATCCTGCCGCATTGGGCTAATTTGTCGGACATGAGAACTCAAACCTGTCTCAGCAAAGCCCAGGCCGACTGCGACGAGCAGACCGGCACATCCAATCAGAGTCATTCTTGTTGCCTTCATAGTCAACCGACAGTTTTCACAGATGGCATTCATCGCTCATGGCCTCGTACATATCCAAGACTCTGTGCCCTATTTCTTCTGAGGAGTCGCCGGAACCACCGCAGCCAGCTTGGTTTCCTCTGGTGCTGCATAGGCGACAAGGTCAAACACGGTCTGTGTGACAACCCGTCCTTTCTCAAACTTTGGAGATCCCATCTTGAGGCCAGACACGGTCACAATTCGCGGCAACGCGTTGATTCGATCGAAAAACAAGGCTGCGGTATGGTAGCCGCCAGAGACCTCTACGTTCACCGGCATCCGCACAAAGAGTTTCGATGGATCCTCGCTCTTGGCACTCGGTTTCCACAGTTTAATGTCGAGTCCAAGGCGAATCCCCAAGTCTGACACCTGCTTGAGCAACATCACCGCCTCCTCTTCAGGCGGCAATCGTTCTTTCTTTTTCGCGAGCTCAATCTCTAGTTGCTTACTCGCAGCAATGAGTTCATCAAGATGCTTGACCTTAATGGTCAACGTTTGAATCTCGCCGTCGAGCGTGCTGATCGCTACCTGGAGCCCTGCAATCTCCGCAGATTTTGGCTCGGCTACATAGTAGTAGAAGCCCACGATAATCCCCGCAAGAACCATCAGAAGAAGCCCCAGCTTCTGAATCAATGGGATTGTCCGCAATAGGTCAAGATTAATAGCAGGCAGCTTCATGATTCTTACTCTTTGAGACGGAAACCAAGTTTAAACTGATAGATATTGAGTTGGCTCTCCACCGCAGCTCGACTTTCTTGAAGATTGATATTCGCGAAATAGTCGGTACGGCGCAGGTTGTTCACGAATTCCACCACATCATCGTTGGTCGCCGCACGACCCTCAAGATCGATCTCTTTCCCGTTGACCGCGAGTCTCACTAGCCACACCTTCAGCGGTTCCAGACTCTGACTGACATGGTCGAGCACCTTGACAGGGCCAACACGTGACTTTTCCAATTCGTCAATAATACGATTTTTGTCTTCCAGCACTTTCTTCCGGTTTTCAAAATCAGAAACTTGCTTCACTTGTTCCTTCAGCTGCGCGACCTGCTTCTCCTTGTCGAGTTTTTCGGTCTGCCGCACATTTATCTCTTCATCAAGTGACGCCGAGTACCACCAGCATCCCGCCAGGGTGATGAACAACATCCCTACAGCCAACAGCACCTGTGCTCTAACATCATACTGAGGCTTCGCCTTATGCCCCTTGTGCCCTGGCAATAAATTAATGCGAATCATCGATCCCCTACCGATCTAAGGGCCAATCCAACCCCCACGGCAGCCAGCGGAGCCAATTCGGCTAACGTATTCTGATCAAAATCGCTCCCTGATGTATCGATTTCGCCGAACGGATTCGCCACCTCGACAACAGCTTGCATTCGGTCTCTCAGTTGCGTGACCAGACCATTGACCTGAGCGCCCCCTCCGCACAAGAGAACCTGCTGAACGTCCGCATTCGACATGGTTGACTTGAAATAATCGATGGTCCGTGCAATTTCCGACGCAACTTCGGCATTGACACTGTCGACGACAGTGGTCACCGCGGCCTGATTGCTCCCTGCCGAACGCTCGCCTTTTTTCGTTTCCTCTGCCTCTTCATAGGACATGCCCACTTCTCGCTGAATGGCTTCCGTATAGCGATTCCCCCCGATCGGAATATCACGTGTGAACAGCGAGGTGCCACCTCGAACAATATTGATATTCATGACACTGGCGCCAATATTGACGAGCGCGGTCGTATCCTCCTGAGAGACAGGATAGTTGATCGCATGCATGTTTTCGATCGCAAAGGCATCCACATCCATGACGATCGGAAGCAACCCCGCCCCTTTGACGAGTTCGGTCAGCTCATTAATCTTGTCTTTTTTGGCCGCTACCAGAATAATCGACATCTCTCCCTGGGTATCGCCTGCGGCCTCGGAAGAGGGCAACACACTGAAGTCGATGTTCACCTCATTAATATCGAAGGGGATGTACTGCTCCGCGGCAAGCCTCACCTGCCCCTCCAACTCCTCAACAGGCATCGGCGGCAGGCTGATCTTTTTAATGATGACCGCATGGCCAGAAATCGACACGGCGACTTGCGTCACCTTGATGTTCGTTTCCTCAAACAATTCCTTAATCGCCGACACCACTCGCCCCTCATCCATCACCGTACCATCGACGATGACTTCCGGCTCGAGTGGTTTGAAGCCAAACTTCTGGAGAATGTACCGCCCTCGGCTTTCCTTCAACTGGACGAGCTTGATACCACTCGACCCGATATCCAGCCCTACGAGCTGTCGCTTCGGGGTAAACATCGAGAACAGATCAGTTTCGGTGAGACTCTTGAATGAACTCAGCATACGTGCCTCTGACTGTACATGACTATCCGCGCAGAGCAAATCTTTATGTGAATTTCGCGCAGACCGTTAATCATGACCATGCCCGCATCTTCAACGTCTCAAAGAAAGAATGTGTGTCGAGACCATTCTGGCTATTCACCTGCGCCCTGCCCTCCACTCCGCATTCCCCTAATATCTATATGGTGAGGAGCCGTTTGGACCTGAATTAGGTCCGACACATGTCTGAACAGCGCGTCTACACTGCAGATTGGCTTCATGCACATGCTAAGTATAGTTCAGATGCTCTACCTGTCAAGCAAATCACTTTTCCTGCAATGGCATAGAGACGAGGACGAGGGCTCTGGTGGTGGGAGGACGTGCCTAACGGCGCCGGGGTTATTGTCTATTGAGATCGCGATGGGCGACGGTCACTTGATATCCAAGTGCTGAAAAACTTTCTTGGAGTCGGCCGGCAATCGCCACAGACCGATGACGTCCGCCGGTGCAGCCAATCCCAACATTCACATAGCTGCGGCGTTCTCGTTCGAAGAGAGGGATGAGGAATTTGAAGAGGCCTTCCAGCTGCCCAATGAACGCGACGGCGTCCGGATCGGACAGCACATAATTCCGCACCCGCGGGTCTTCCCCAGTCAATGGTTTGAGTTCAGGAACGAAGAACGGGTTCCGCAAAAACCGGACGTCGAACAGGAGGTCAATATCGTATGGCACGCCGAACTTGTAGCCGAATGTCACCAGCGAGATGGTTAACCGGCAAAGCGCGCCCTCCTGTCTGAACTGCCGATCCAACAGCTCTCGCAACTCATGCACCGTCAAATCAGATGTATCAATAATACGGTCGGCGTGTCGCCGTATATCGGCGAGACGCTCCTTTTCAAACCGCACTCCCTCCAATACCGGGAGATGCGGCAGGAGCGGGTGGGGTCTCCGAGACTCCGAGAATCGGCGAACCAGCACCTCCTCACGAGCTTCAAAGAATATCAACTCAACCGAATGACCAAGAACCTTAACCCGCTCAAGAATCCCCACGAGATCGGAAAAGAACACGCGTTCCCTGACATCGATACCGAGCGCGACATTTATAATTTCGCCCCCCTGCTGATGACACAGCTCGACAAAGGTCGGGAGAAGGGCCGGCGGCAAATTGTCGACACAGAAATACCCGACGTCTTCGAAACACTTGAGGGCATGCGACTTCCCTGAGCCGGAAAGACCGCTGATCACAACCAACTTGAGGCCTGCCATGCCTGCCAGCCCCTTACGGATCAATCAGAACCACTCGATCACGATCGATACGCTGTAGAATTTGTAATTTTCCCGAAGACAGTGCGGTGAACACCACCAGCGAACCAGGCAGAGGATCTAGCCGGCGCTTCGCGTCCTCCAGAGTCAGAACAGCCCGGACTGGACGAATGACTTCAAGTTCTTCCTCCTCCTTACGAAGAGCCGGACGCGGAATCTTACGCACCGACCTCTTTGTCGGTTCTTTATGATCAGCCTGGCGTTCCTTGTGTTTTCGTATCTGGGCGCCCAAGCGGTCCACGAGCTGGTCGATCGTCGCGTACATTTCCAGCGTCGAAGCTTTTGCCTGAATCCGTCGCCCTTGCATCGTACAGACGACCTCCGCACTATGCTGAAGCTTGCTCACACCCAGGATCACTTCCAGATGGCTCAGCGTCACTTCATACCGCACGAGCCGCTCAAACCGACTTTCAATATGTTGTCTGAGCGCCGGGGTTATCACGAGGTGTCGTCCTGTAATTTTCATAGGCATTCATCCTTTCAAGCTGAATAACCTCGGCCACTCTGTCACTCGACTATGCTTGTTGGTTCTAAGCATCCATAACACCAGGGGGAGACACCAGATAAGAGCCAACTACGAGCGCAGCTGGACAGGGAAGGTCTAAAAGAACCGCTTACGTTGAGTGGCGGATGGAATATGTTCTTCCGCCCGATACTTGGCCACCGTCCGTCGCGCGATCACAACCTGCTGCGTGAGCAGCCGCGCTGCGATCTCTTCATCTTTGAGGGGGTGGCTCGCGTCTTCCTCTGCCACCATTTTCCGAATCATCTCTCTCACCGTCACGGACGACATCATGTCGGAGGGCTGGTCCGTTCGCTGCAGACCAGCGTTGAAGAAGAATTTCAGCTCCAGCATCCCCTGCGGGCAATACATATACTTGTTCGCCGTCACACGACTGATTGTCGACTCATGCATCCCAATATCTTCAGCCACCTGCTTGAGCACCAACGGCTTCAGGTGCTGCACGCCCTTTTCAAAGAACTGCTCTTGAAACTTCACGATACTCGACACCACCTTTACGATCGTCTTATTCCGCTGTTCAATGCTGCGAATGACCCATTGCGCCGCCCGCAGCTTTTCGTCCAGATAGGCCTTCGTCTCCGCCGACCCGCTCTCACCTGCCCCCATCAATTGCTTATAGTACGGGCTGATCCGCATACGGGGCAGTCCATCGTCGTTCAGTAATACCACCCATTCCCCTTCATTCTTGACGACAAACACGTCAGGGACAATTACATAGTTCTGGGTGTTCGTAAACGGTCGTCCCGGCTTCGGCTCAAGCACTTCGATGACCTTGGTCGCCTGGAAAACCTCTTCTACCGTGACATCTAGGGCTTTCGCGATCCTCGCATACTGTTTCTTCTCCAAGTCTTTGAGATGGTGCTGAACAATGGCTTCAACAATCGATCCCTTCAAGGCGCCGGGCCGAGCTCCTAGTGATCCCATGGGACTCTTTCCCAAATGTCCGATTTGTAAGAGCAGGCATTCCGCAAGGTCTCGTGCCGCCACGCCAGTCGGATCAAAGCTCTGAATATCCTTCAGGACTGACTCCGCCTCCATTTCGAGGAAGTCGGTCCCGCCGACCATCTCTGCGAGAGACATGCGGAGGTACCCATCATCATCAAGGTTACCGATGATCAACCGCCCGATCCCCTTTTCACGCTCGGATAAACCGGAAAACGACAGCTGCCAGAGGAGATGGTCTTCCAAGGATGTCGCTTTCGCCATGGTTTGTTCATAGGAAGGAAACTCGTCCTGTGAGGACGACTGAGACTCGGATCCGCCGATCCGACGATCGCTCCCAAAGTACTCCTCCCAACCAGCCGCCGAGACCTCATCCGGCGTATCCCGTTCCTCCGGAGTCGACTCCTCCGCATTCGATGGCTCACTATCCGCTGATGCCGACGCATCTTCCGCCTTTTCCTCTGCACTTGTGGCCTCGCTGTCCTCAGCCTCAGTGGGGAGATCCTCCAAAAGCGGGTTTTCCATCAAATGTTGCGTGAGGCTCTGCTGGAGCTCGAGTCGCGACAATTGCAGCAGCTTGATCGCCTGCTGCAATTGGGGAGTCATGATCAGCTTTTGACTCAGTCGAAGGTCGAGCCTGAGCTTCATACGCACAGTTCCTTACGCATCATAGCTTGAACTTTTCACCTAGGTATATAGCCCTAGCCCTCTCACTCTTGACGATGGATTCGGGAGACCCGGCCTCAAGAATCAACCCTTCGTTGATGATGTAAGCCCGATCCGTGATGGACAGCGTCTCCTGGACATTGTGATCAGTGATCAAAATGCCGATCTCTTTTTCTTTCAATCGAGTAATAATTTGTTGGATGTCAGCGACGGCAATCGGGTCGATCCCTGCAAAGGGTTCGTCGAGCAACATGAATGACGGGCTCGTCGCGAGTGCCCTAGTAATTTCCAACCGCCGCCGTTCCCCACCCGACAACGCATACGCCATGCTCGTTCGAATATGGCAGAGGTCCAGTTCCTTGAGAAGGGAATCGACCCGGTCGCGACGCTCTGCCCGAGAGTAGTCCAGCATCTCAAGAATTGCCAGAATATTGTCTTCAACCGACAAGCGTCGAAACACAGATGATTCTTGCGGAAGATACCCAATTCCTTTCCGCGCGCGTCTGTACATTGGCAGATCCGTGATCACCTCTTTACCAAGCGAGATCGCCCCTTCATCAGGCTGGCACAGCCCAACGATCATGTCGAAAATGGTGGTCTTCCCAGCCCCATTGGGTCCCAGTAAACCCACGACCTCTCCGGCGCGGACTTCGATCGACACGCCTTTCACGACCTTGCGCGCGCGAAAACTTTTCACCAATCCCGTCGCCCGTAAACCAATACTCTCTGTCCCATTCACCGGGGAGCCGGTCGACGGCGCATTCCCCTGAACCGCTTCGATCACTTGGTCGCCCCCCCATCCGGTTCGATCCGCACATGCGAGCCTCCTTCCACCACACTCCGATCCTCTGCCAAAAACATCGTGATTTGTTTACCGCTGACCCTTGTTCCCTTATCCCAGGCCACCGGTTCACCCGTCAGGACAATCTTATCCCCATCCTGGTAGTAGACAGCTTTTTCACAGGTCGCACTCCCTGAATCCTTCTCGATTTTCACTCGTCCGGTCGCCTCTATCCTGGTGACCGAACGATTCGACACAGCCGGCACAACATCAGGCCCTTTCGAAGGCGCGGCGCCCTTGACGGCCTCATACCCTTTCTGGTTATCGCTCGCAGGTGGGTCTTGCGCGCGAAATAGCACCACCATGTGATCGGAATAGACGACCAATGACCCGCGAGTCAATACAACCTCCCCCTCAAACACCGCTTGGTTATCCTGATTTTTTACGGTCATCCTCTTGGCCGTAATGGTCGTGCTTACCGCTTGCTCAACACCACCTTTCGGAATGGCTGCGTCAGCCGATTCGCTCAATGAAGCCATCCCAAGCGGGAATAAATTAAGAAGCAGGAGCCAAATCCACATGTACGTCCTCAAGTACTTCAAATTCTTCGGTGTCCAGATGTCCCAACAACCCACGCCCCGTCACTTCTAATCCATGCCCAACGATACGGACGGGATCTTGCGTGCGTATCTCTCTCGTCTGATCAGTCCAAGCCAGATGGTTGGTATAGATCACGTACCCACTCTCGGTGTGAATCACAAGTGGCTCTGATCGGTTCGCGAGCACAAAGTTCTTCGTCTCCGTATTCAATGTTCCTTCATCTCCGGTCACCGTCAATTCCTTTCCCTGCTGGCCGAATAGTGTGACTGCGACGACTTGGAGCATCGCCCGCTTGTCCCGTTCAAAGAGCCGAGCCTCTTGCGCTTGCACCTGCCATTGAACCGTATCGCCCTTCGTTTGGGTGAACGTAAACTTGGAGATCGTGGCATCAGCTGTGTCCATGGAGCCGGGCGCCGCCGCCGTCGGGGTGGAAACCATTGTCGAGTAGGTCGCGAGCAGGTATGCGAGGAAACAGGCCAACACCACACTGAGCGCTAACAAACCTCCCCGTACCCAGCGTTGCCACACTTTGTCCCTGCTTCCTTTTACGTAGCATGAAGGAGACTGGCACGATAGTAGCATGCACTCAAAACCAAGTAAACTTATGCCAGAACCCCGGCATGGTCTACTCAGTAGAGATGGAGTGAATGGGATGAGAGAATTGTCGAAACGATACCGCGACGTCGCACCCGCCACTAGATCCCATCGACAGGAGACCTAGTCGGCAGCGGGACTCGCGGGAGATGATACATTAGGTATTTGTTTCTTTGCGGGCGCAGTATCCGGCCGCGTGACGAGTTCGATTGCGACTAGCTTCGCGGCATCGCCGATCCGCCGTCTCGTCTTCATCATCCTCGTATAGCCACCGGAACGGTTTTTAAATCGAACCGCCACGTCGCTGAATAATTTTGAGACGATGTCCTTGCTTCGGATAAACGCGAGGGCTTGCCGCCGAGCCGGCAATGTCCCCGCCTTGCCAAGCGTAATCATCCGATCCGTGAACCCTCGAATTTCCTTCGCCTTGGCCTCAGTCGTCTCAATGCGCTCATGTTCGAGCAGCGAGGTCACAAGACTTCGGAACAGGGCCCACCGATGTTTGGTCTGTCGTCCGAGCTGTCTACCTTTTTTTCGATGACGCACGGGTTTCCTCTTATTTCGTTACTCGCTCTTCGAACTGCCGCTGTTCTGTTGCACTGCATCCAGCTTCACACCGAGACCCAGGCCCATTTCCGTCAAGATTTCTTTAATTTCATTGAGCGATTTCTTACCGAAATTCTTCGTCCTCAGCATCTCCCCCTCGGTCTTCTGGACTAAGTCGGCGATGGTCTTGATGTTCGCATTCTTCAAGCAGTTTGCAGCACGAACCGACAGCTCCAACTCGTTCACGCTACGGAACAGATGCTTATTGACCTCACGTTGCGCCTCATCGCTCCCAAGATCAGCACGCCCTTCGACTCGTTCATCGGGATTGATAAAAATATCAACGTGATCACGCAGAATGCCGGCTGCCGTGGACAAGGCATCACGAGGCGAGATGGTCCCATCCGTCCAGATTTCCAAGGTCAGCTTATCATAATCGGTCATGCGACCGACGCGGGCATTCTCCACATGAAAGTTCACGCGTTTGATGGGTGAAAACACCGAATCGATCGCGATCACACCAATCGGCAGCCCCTCTTCCTTATTTCGCTCGGCAGGCACGTAGCCCCGCCCATGCTTCACCGTCATTTCCATATCGAACGAGGCATCCTTGTCCAACGTCGCAATATGGAGATTCGGGGTCAGGATGGTCACGTCTGCATCATGAATAATGTCAGACCCCTTCGCTTCACCAGGTCCCTTCTTCTTGAGACGGAGCGTCTTCGGCTTATCGGTATGTACGGCAAGCCGCAGTCCTTTGACGTTCAAAATAATGGAGGTCACATCCTCCGTGATACCAGGAATCGTGGAGAACTCGTGCAAGACCCCTTCGATCTTCACCGTAGTCACTGCCGCACCCGTCAGCGACGACAACAGCACACGCCGTAACGCGTTGCCGACCGTGGTCCCAAACCCACGTTCATAGGCCTCTGTCGTAAATCTGCCGAACGTTTGGGAATGCGTATCTTTGTCGACTTCTACCCGCATTGGGATCTGAAAGTCTTTCATCGCTTTAATCATGACTCCCCCTTCATCTCATCGAGTAGCCAGCCACTGAACGGCACCAGTTCGCCGCAAAGGGCGACCCCCCTCTCCCAATTCCGCATCTACCTGGAATACAACTCCACCACCATCTGCTCATTCACCGGCAGCGAAATCTGGTCTTTGGACGGCAACGCTCGTACCACGCCCTTAAAGGCCGTCTTTTCCAGCTCCAACCACTCTGGAACGCCTCGCCCATCAACAGACTCTAAGGCAGCCTGGATTGAGATCAATTTGCGACTTCGCTCCCGAACGCTGATGATATCGCCCGCCTTGACCTGCGCACCAGGCACATTGATTTTTCGACCATTCATGGTCAGATGCCCGTGGCTCACCAGCTGCCTGGCTTCTTTTCGCGAGGCGCCGAACCCTAATCGGTAGGCCACATTGTCCAACCGGCATTCCAGCAACCGCAAGAGCACCTCGCCGGTAATACCAGATTGGCGTTCCGCACGCTCAAACACGCCACGGAACTGGCACTCCATCAGACCGTAAATTCTGCGCAGCTTCTGCTTTTCTCTGAGCTGCGTGCTGTACTCTGAGTTCCTCGGACGCTTTTGCCCATGCTGTCCCGGAGGATAGCTCCGCCGCTCGATGGCGCACTTCTCTGTCATACAGCGCGAGCCTTTCAGAAACAACTTCTCACCCTCTCGCCGACACAACCGACAGACGGGACCGCGATACTTTGCCACTGCTCTACCTCCGGTTACCGGACATCACCACGTGGGTGTGTCCAACAATTCTCGTGTCTACGACTCTCCCGACATACGCCACTAGACGCGACGCCGCTTCGGTGGACGGCATCCGTTGTGCGGAATCGGGGTAACATCACGAATCATATGGATCCGCAATCCAGCGGCCTGCAGAGATCGAATCGCCGATTCGCGACCGGACCCAGGCCCATTCACATAGACATCCACTGTGCGCATTCCGCTCTCCATCGCCTTGCGCGCGGCAGCCTCGCCAGCCCGCTGGGCTGCAAAGGGCGTGCTCTTGCGAGAGCCCTTGAAGCCTTGGTTCCCTGAGCTTGCCCACACGATCGTGTTGCCGCTCAGGTCGGTGATGGTGACGATCGTGTTATTGAATGAGGCCTGGACATGGGCCACCCCGCTCTGCACGATCCGGCGCTCTTTCTTCTTCCCTTTTTTGATGCTCATACAGGCTCCCTACTCAAGTCACGGTCCGCACTACGCCGGACGCGCGGGCGGTTTCGGTTTGCTTCCCACACCGGAGCGACGGCCTTTTCTCGTCCGCGCATTCGTCTTGGTCCGCTGGCCTCGGACCGGCAACCCTTTCCGATGGCGCAGTCCACGGTACGTGCCACTATCGATCAATCGCTTGATGTTCATCGAGAAGGTTTTTCTCAGATCGCCTTCGACCTGATAGCCCTCCTGAATAATTTCTCGAATCTTGACGATATGCTCTTCGCTCAAGTCCTTGACGCGAATTGACCCGTCGATCCCGGCCTTGCCCAGGATAGAGAGTGCGGACGCCCGCCCAATCCCATAGACGTAAGTCAGGCCGATGTCCGCCCGCTTGTCTCTTAGTAAATCCACTCCGGAAATACGAGCCATAGTTCCTCCTACCCTTTTCCTGTAACGCTTTCACCGGCCTGGGCTGGGCGACCGCTCCGAGCACATAGACTTCCCGCGCTCGGGCGGCCGGCAGATAAACGAAATCATCCGGCTGCAGGTAAATGTTCTGCGAGAGATCTCCTTCTTTGATCAGCTTTTGGAAATCCACCGGCAGCAATTTCCCGTGCCGAATTACAAAGCTTCGGGGCAAATCGGCCAGTTCCTCGCTGAAACCCGCCACCTCCTGGTCGCGGTAATTCGAAAGCGCCAGCGTCCCGCCCGCCATCGAAACCGCCTCAAGAACCGTCATGGGCGTTGTCATGGCGTACACGCCCGGCGCCTGAACTCGCCCGAGCACCCAGACGCGCTTGCTCTCGACCCCGCGCAGGACGACGGATACCTGGGGCTTTTCCTTCACATAGTTGGACAGCTCTTTTTCGAGCAACGCTTTCGCCTGGCCCAACGTGGCTCCCCAAACGTCAATTCCGGGTAGAAGGTTGAAATAGATTTTGCCGTCGGGC
>Ga0137418_10002123_pt1 | contig 18194 bp, 13 predicted proteins | sample CZODoug3_1_2_16f_FD_122242 | JGI IMG/M metagenome (GOLD analysis project Ga0137418, IMG submission 122242) | Vadose zone soil fungal communities from Angelo Coast Range Reserve, California, USA - CZODoug3_1_2_16fungal (Hybrid Assembly) | ecosystem: Environmental > Terrestrial > Soil > Vadose... | reverse complement strand
CCGTTTTGTCGCCGCGTTACAATCGATCTTTCCCATGGCCATGTTGACTCCTGCCAGCAACCTCGCGGTCCTGCCGCGCACACGCCCCCTGCTCCCACGTGTTCTGCTCACCATTTTGTTGGGCATCGCACTCATCCTGCTCGGTGCAGTCGCCTACGTCTATTCCGTGGCTCACTCCGCGCTGCCGCAGTTGGACGGCACTCTGGCTGTCCGAGGCCTCGTGGCTCCCGTCACCGTCATCCGCGATCCTCGAGGCGTTCCCGCGATCGAAGCAAAGAATCTAGACGACCTCTTCTTCGCGCAAGGCTACGTGACTGCGCAGGATCGTCTCTGGCAGATAGACATCATGCGCCGCTTCGCAGGCGGAGAAATGGCGGAAGTCGCGGGCCCCGCTCTCCTCGCGCACGACCGCGAACAGCGTATCCTTGGTCTGCGCGCAGTCGCTCAGAAGGCTGCGCAGACGCTATCTCCCCACGACCGCCCGTTCTTCGACGCTTTCACGCGGGGAGTCAACGCATTCATCGAAAGCCATCACGACCATCTCCCCATCGAGTTCCGTCTGATGGAGTACAAGCCCGCTCCCTGGTCAATCGAAGACTCCATGGTGATCGGCGCACGCCTCATCCAGGACCTGAGCCACTACACCTATCGCAGCGCTCTCGAGCGCGAGAAGATCCTCGCCAAGCTTGGGCCTGAACTCACTGCCGATTTGTATGTGAATTCCTCCTGGCGCGATCGTCCCCCGACCGCCAAGTCCAGGCGCGTTGAAGAACTGCACCCTCACAACCAAAACACCGATGACGACGAAGATGAAGACGGGCCCGACAGCAACCTAGCCCGCCACTCGTCTCGGCCGCTCCTCACGGCGACCACTCCGCGCGCCACGCTGGTTCCCGGTTCGAACAATTGGGTCGTCTCTGGCGCGCATACCGTAACGGGCAAGCCGATGCTCTCCAACGATATGCACCTCAACCACCAGATGCCCAATCTGTGGTACGAAGCGCACCTGCACGCAGGTGACTACGACGTCATCGGGGTAACCCTTCCCGGCTTGCCCTTCGTGATCGTTGGACACAATCGCCGCATTGCCTGGGGATTCACCAACGTCGGACCCACGGTCGAGGATCTGTACGTTGAAACCTTCAACGACCAAGGCTCGTATCAATCTCCCAAAGGATGGCAGCAACCCGAACATCGCATTGAAACGATCCACGTGAAAGGCAAGCCTGACGTAACTGTGGACGTGCTGCTTACCCGCCACGGTCCAGTCATCACCGACTTCATCCCCGGCGAGACTCGCAAGATCGCGTTGCACTGGACGCTCGACGACTCGATGAGCAACCCATTCTTTGCGATCGACTCCGCCCAGAACTGGGGCGAATTCGTCCGCGCCCTCTCGACCTGGGATGCGCCCTCTCAGAACGCCATGTATGCCGACGTCGACGGCCACATCGGCTATCAGGCCACCGCCCACATTCCGATTCGCAAGTCTGGCGACGGCAGCCTGCCCGTCAGCGGCGCCGACGACGCCCACGAATGGACCGGCTACATCCCGTTCGAAAAACTTCCGACCGTCTACGATCCACCCTCGGGGATCCTGGCCACCGCCAATGGCCGCATCACGCCCAACAAATATCCGTATAGCGTGAGCACGGAATGGGACGCGCCCTGGCGCACCGAACGCATCTATCGCGTGCTCGAGTCGGGCAGGAAGTTTTCTGCCGCCGACATGCTCTCTCTGCAAACTGATGTGTATTCCGGCTTCGACCGTTTCTGCGCGGAGCGTTTCGTCTATGCGCTCGACCATGTCAAGCCGACGAAACGCGCTCAGCAAGCCCGTGAACTTATGCGAGACTGGGACGGGCGCCAGACCATCGACTCAGCCGCCGCCACTATCGAGAACCGAGCACTCTACCAACTCTACCGGCTGATTCTGGAACCGAAGTTAGGGAAGGCCGCCAACAATGTCAGCCCGCCAGAAGGCCCTCCAGGACCGGGTCCGCTGAGCTGGAAGGATTATCGCTGGTTTATGTCGTCGATCTGGATGGAAAACATTCTGGTCAAGCAGCCCAAGCGATGGCTCCCGCCCGACTTCGACAACTACGAGATGACGCTGGCGACCGCTGTCGAGCTTGCTGTCAGTGGCTCCGATGCTCCTGATGATCTTGCGCAATGGCGCTGGGGAAGATTCTCTCCTATCGAAATCGAGAACCTGGTGCTTAGCCGTCTACCCTTTGTCGGTCGCTGGACCGGCCCCGGTCTCAACGATCAATCTGGCGGTAGCTACACGGTGAAAAAGGTCGGTCGCGCCTTTGGCCCCTCTGAGCGCTATACCGCCGACCTATCCGACTTCGATCACTCCACGTTGAACACCGTCACCGGCCAAGCCGGGAACTTTCTCAGTCCTCATTACATGGATCAATGGAAAGCCTGGTACGAAGGCACGACGTTCACGCTGCCTTTTTCTCCAGAAGCTGTGGAGAAGGACAGGGCGCATCGGTTGGTTTTGGAACCGGGGAGGTAGGTGTCAGGTGTCAGGTCTCGGGTTGTCAGCCCTGAACCGCCATCCCACAAGACTTTTGACGGTGGAACCTATCCTCGAGTGAAAGGAGGCTCGTTTGAATTCCAGCGATAAGAATCTGGTCGTGTGGCAACGGGCGATGGAGTTGGTGCCAGAAGTGTGTCGGTGCAGCAAGACATTCCCTCGCGAGGAAACATACGGGCTGGTGGCCCAGATGCGCAGGGCTGCAGTTTCAATGCCGAGCAACATCGCCGAGGGCAAAGGGCGTTATGCGCATAAGGAGCTCACATCCTTCCTTCTCAATGCACGGGGTTCTCTCTTGGAGGTTGGAAACACAAGCGATGATCGCAGAGAAGCTCGGTTATCTGGGCAAAGGGGATGCAACAGAGCTCGCAAGTCGATCAGCAGAAGTTGGCCGATTGTTGAACGGGCTGATCTAGCGCTTCAGGGAAGCAACCGCCCGTGACTAAAGAGTGATGCCCCGGGCCCGTGCTAAGAGCTGAGATCTGGCACCTGAGACCTAACTAACACGCTTCTAAAAATCCACGAGCTTCACATCCACCGCGTGTCCAAACACATCAATCGATGTCGTCGTGTAGATCTTGTCGGTCGTCGTATCGTAGATTCGCAGTTCGCCGCCCTCGACTACATAAAAAACCGTCCGATTGGTGATGGGCTGTAATCCGGTCACATCGCCGTTGTCGGGTGGAATCACCACATTCCCGTTCGTGGTATCGAAGATGGCCAGACATCCGCGCTGTGGGTCGCCGGTTTTCAGGGGTACGATGTTCGTGCAGTTGCGCGATCCAACGAACAGTTGGCCGTTCCCGCTCATGTCCATGTGCGTGTGGTACCCATCGGGAATCTCTATTCCAGCGGTGGTCCCGGTCACTGTCATGGACGGCAGATCCACTACCGTCAGCCGTCCGCAGATTGCTGGCGTAGCACTCGCGCAAGTCTCGTTGCCGGACCCCACCGCCGCGGTTCCGGCTACGTAGAGCGTCTGGTTCTTTATGAATCCGACCGTGGCCCCTCCCGGAATCAGCGTTGGCGGCCCGACCGTCCCATTCACCATGTCGAGTACCTGAATGCTCGCCTGCTGTCCGCCACACTCCGGACCGCAGTTCAAAATCCACGCCTGCGTGTTGTCGCTACTGAAGAATCCAAACACCGGCCGGTCGAATCCGGGTATGACCGTGCAGACGGCCGCCGGCGGCGGGCTGGTCAGGCAGGTGGAGTTCTGTTGTCCCCGCAAAATGTTGAATGGTGAAACGATGGTCACGGAGTCTGAGTTATCGCTGAAAACCAGCAGCTTGCTTCCGTCCCCGTTTTGCACGACATAGTGGGCTCCCGGAATCGGCACCGTACCGCTCGTACCCCCGCTGGTCAGGTTCAACACCACGATGCCACCGGGCGCACCCAGCGGAATGGGGGCGGCCGGTACCGCCGCGTATCCGGTCGACGCGTCTACCGAAATCACGACGCTTTCCGTCGACCCGGGCGCCGACAGGGTGATCGAGCCCGTCACGGCTTCCGTGGTGTTGTTCACCACTTCGACCGAAGTGCCCGAACTGCTCACCGCCAGCGTGAGTTGTCGGTTGTTCGACAATACCATCCGTCCCGGAGAGAACGAACTTACGCTGATCAGTTTCGCTTGCCGGTCCTTGTTGGCGTCGATGAGAATCAGCCCGGCTTGCAGTACCGTGGTCGATACGTCCTGCGAAACCAACACTCGGAATTTCAGCCCTGAAGTCGATCCCGACGACGAAGACGAAGATGACGACGGGTTGTTGTAGCCGCCACAGCTAACAAAGACCAGACTGGTCAGCAAAACGCCCGCCACAACGATGCTGGCTCTCTTCAAACGTGGGACTCCCAAGAGCGTGATGGATAAAGATTTGGATGCGAAGTTTCGGATTATAACAGAGCTAATTTTCGTCTCTAAGCGTTGCTTCACTCATGGAACGATGGGCGTCCTCGCTCGTCGTCGTGGCGCACTCCGTTTCGGGCTCCGCATATGCAAAACCTGCGGTCATCTTGTATTCTCAAAACCAGTATGGCTTCCGACTTCCTCTCCCGGCTTAGCAGGTCTCCCGTCCTCTGCGACGGAGCGATGGGCACGTTGCTTTACGCCCACGGTGTCTTCATCAACCGGTCATACGACGAACTGAACCTGTCGCAGCCCGAAATGATCCGGTCCGTGCATCAGGACTACTTGCAAGCTGGCGCTGAAATCATTGAAACGAATACGTTTGGAGCTAATAGCTACCGCCTGGGACGGCACAGCCTCGCTGACAAAGTGCGCGACATTAATCGCACCGGCGCACACTTGGCCCGCGAAGCCGCCAAGAGCTTCGATGTCTGGGTTGCCGGTTCGGTTGGCCCGCTGGGAATTCGCATTGAACCATTAGGCAAAACATCGTTCGCAGAGGCTCGCGCTGCCTTCCGTGAGCAGATCGAAGCATTGAATGAGGGTGGAGTCGATCTGCTGATCCTCGAGACCTTCGGCTACGTGGAAGAACTTCATCAGGCGATACGGGCCGCGCGGGATGTGAATGCGAAGCTGCCGATCGTTGCCTCCGTCACGGTCGACGAAGAGTCCAACTGCCTCGATGGCTCCGATCCTGAAACCTTTGCGGCCAAACTGGTGGACTGGGGCGCCGACGTGATCGGCTGTAACTGCAGCATTGGTCCCGTCGCGATGCTGGATGCCATCGAACGTGTGCGTGCCGTGACTTCCCTGCCGCTTGCCGCTCAACCCAACGCCGGCATGCCGCGCTCGGTTGAAGGCCGCAATATCTATCTCTGCTCGCCGGAATATATGGCCAGCTACGCCCGCAAGTTTGTCGCGGCAGGCGTTCGCCTGGTCGGCGGCTGTTGCGGAACCACGCCCGATCACATTCGCGTTATGAAGTCGGCATTGCGTGCCGGCGAAGCCAAGGCGGCGAGAGTGCAGGTGGCCGCGACCCATTCTTCCCCGCCTGCCTTCCCAACCCACCCAATCGAAAAACGTTCAATTCTCGGGAAGAAACTGGGGACTGGCGAATTTGTCACGATGGTTGAAATCGTGCCGCCCAAGGGGACCGACATCGGCAAGGAGGTCGAGGGGGCGCGCTTCCTGAAATCGGTGGGAGTTGATGCCATCAACATCCCCGACAGCCCGCGTGCCTCGGCGCGCATCTCGAACCAGGCGCTCTCCCTGATCGTGCAGCGCGATGTAGGCATCGAGGCCATCCTGCACTACACCTGCCGTGATCGGAACGTACTGTGCATTCAGTCCGATCTGCTAGGTGCTTCGGCGACTGGAATCCGCAACCTGATCTGCATCACCGGCGATCCTCCCAAGATGGGCAACTATCCCGATGCAACTGCCGTGTTCGATGTGGACGCGATCGGGCTGGTGAATATCGTCCACAACCTGAATCGCGGCCTCGACATCGGCGGCAACCCGATCGGTGCAGGCACAGGCTTCGTAATTGGAGTGGGCGCGAACCCCGGCCTGCCCAACATCGACGAAGAAATCCGCCGCTTCGAATACAAAGTAGAAGCCGGCGCTGAATATGCGGTAACGCAGCCGGTGTTCGATCTGGCCCTGTTAGAAAACTTCCTGAAGCGCATCGAGCATTGCCGCATTCCGGTGGTCGCAGGCATCTGGCCGCTGGTGAGTGTACGCAATGCCGAGTTCATGAAAAACGAGTTGCGCGTCTCCGTGCCCGATGCGATCCTCGGACGCATAGCGAAAGCAAGCACTCCAGAGCACGCTCGCCAGGAAGGTGTAGCCATCGCCCGCGAAATGCTGATCGCCGTGCGTGAAATCGTACAAGGCGCGCAGATCAGCGCTCCGATGGGCAAGTATTCGTCTGCCGTCGATGTGCTCGAAGCCCTCGGAGTGAATGCGCGCCCGACCGCATCGGCGTGACATTGACGCGGTCGCTCATCGTTACGCGATTCCCCTACCAACAGTCAATAAAAACTCGCGTAATTTTCTTGGCCACGGAGTTTTCCACCAAAATCCAACAGCGGACGACGTTGCCGTATCGATCGTCGGAAATAAGTGTGGTTGCTGAATACGCCGCATTGCCATAACGATTTTGTAATTTGCAATCGTTTTCATCTTTGTTTTCACGCTGCATGGGTGACAAAACACGACAACTCTATCTCGTATTACACGAAATTTACACTTCATACAGAACTGAGTTGCATTAAAATAAGCGCAGGAGCAATCCCACTTGGCGAAGTTCGAAGAGTGCCTCCAGCGCCTCGAAAGGATCGTGCAGGAGTTGGAGAAAGGCGATGCGCCCCTGGAAAAGTCGCTGACCCTGTTCGAAGAGGGAATGCAGCTTTCCACGACGTGCCGCAAGGAACTGGAACAAGCCGAGGGGAAGGTGGAACTCCTTCTCAAGCAGAACGGGAAGCTCCAGGCAGTTGCGTTCGAGCCCCAGACCGAACGGGCACCCGGCTAGTCGATGGCCGGCCGGCCCTAGCCCGGATTCGTCGTCGCTCGTAAGTAGAACGTCTGTGGCCTCCGTCACTCCCCCAGTCTGGCGGGACGGAAGCTACAGCCCCCTCCACCGTCAACGACGGTTGCATCGGGGGAGCGCATGCAAGCCCTGACCATTATTGTGTTCCAGAATGATCCGCGCCTGTCGCAGGCGCTGGCCGCCACCCTCAGCCACCACTTCCATTCCGTGCACGTGGCGAACTCGCTCGACGAATTGTGGATCGCCATTCCCCGGCATCGCGCCGATGTTGCCATCCTCGACATCGAAGCGTCGTGCCTGGAGGAAGTAGCGAAGCTGCACCGCCAATTCCCGGCCGTTTCCATCTTGTGCACGCATCGCGTCGCAGACGAAGAAATGTGGACCGCGGCGCTAAACGCCGGCGCCAGCGATATGTGTCCCGCCTTCGACACCGAAGGCATCCTGATGTCGGCAGAGCGCAACGCAACCTTATCGCAGGCAACAGCGTAAACGATTTCTAATTCTTTCCGGGACGCCCGCGGGTGTCCCTTTTTCGTCTTGAAGTCAGCAATCGAACTCATCTCGAATTGACAGTAAAAGCAGTTCAGCTAACAGCGAGCAACTACTAGCCAGTAGCCAACCGCCATCGCCTGCCTTGTTATACTCAAGCCCCATGTTGCTGCAAGACACCCTGGAACAAGGCCGCGCTGCGGCCAATCATGCGCTGGAGCGCCTGATTCCAGCCGAAGATCAGCATCCGGTTTCCATCCATAAGGCCATGCGCCATAGCGTCTTCGCCGGCGGCAAGCGCCTGCGTCCAATCCTGTGCCGCGAAGCCGGCCGTATGGTTGCGGGGGACCTTCCCGACGGCATCGACGGACTGGGCGCCGCGCTCGAAATGCTGCATACCTACTCCCTGATTCATGACGACTTGCCTGCGCTCGACAATGACGACTTACGTCGCGGACGGCCTACTTGCCATGTAGCCTTTGGCGAAGCGATTGCCATTCTCGCTGGCGACGCCCTGCAGACCCAGGCTTATGAGGTGCTCGCACGCCTGCGCTGTCCCGCCGAAGCCCGCGTCCGCATCATCGAAGAAATCGCGCACGGCACCGGAACAATCGAAGGTATGATCGGCGGCCAGGTCGTCGATCTGGAAGCCGAACGTTCCAAACCCGATGTGAAAATGCTGGAGTACATTCATCGCGCAAAGACAGCCGCGCTGATCACCGCCAGCCTCGTCAGCGGTGGGCTTTACGCCGGCTGCAAAGAGGGTGAAGTCAAAAGCTTGCGCTCATTCGGCCAACAGATCGGCCTCGCCTTCCAGATTATCGACGATGTGCTCGACGTCACCCAGACTTCCGAGCAACTCGGCAAGACCGCCGGAAAAGATACTGCTGCCGAGAAAGCAACGTATCCCGCCCTGTTTGGGATCGATGAATCGCGCAAGAAAGCGGACGCACTGATCCGCGGCGCGTTCGCCGAGCTCGACGGTTTTGGCACGCGCGCCGAAATCCTGAAAGATCTTGCACACTATCTGGTCGAACGCAAGAAGTGAGATTTCGCAGGAAGCCCGGCTTACTTATTCAGTTCCGCCGTCCAATTCAGCACCAGCATCATGGGCGAGGAAGAACCTTCGGGCTGAGTGAATACCACGAAGCGTTTACCGTCAGGGCTCACGTCGAAAGGCTCGCCCATGGCAAAGACATTGCGAACCGGAAACAGTGGCTGTGAACTTCCGACGTCGAACCTGTTCCCCTGCGCGCTCACCTGGACGGCATAGAGGTTAGCATCCAGGGCGAGATAGTAGATTTCCTTGTTGTCGTGTCGCCATACGGGGAAGGTGCCCCCTTCGCGAGAAATCTGCCAGCGTCCATTGCTCTCCGGGAACGACGTGACGTACACCTCTTCACGATTTCCATCAATGGCGCTGTAGGCCAGCCAACGGCCGTCAGCGGAGAGTCGAAAATGGACGATTTTTCCGGTCGGCGACTCCGGTTTCACAAAGACAAATGGTTTCGCTCCGCCGGCCGTGGGCATAGCCCAGATGGCAGCCCCAGTCGGCCCCGATTGCTCCAGATAAACGAGGTAGCGCCCGTCGGGTGACCATTGCGGCCAGAAAAGGCTGGATGGGCTACCCGCGGCATCTTTACGTGCCAGCAGCAGTTCGTCCTGACCACCCCCGCTCGCAGGTTTGGCATGGAGAGTGGAACCGGCCATCGTAGTCGCGCCCACTTGCGAATTGAAGACCACCCGTTCGCCATCGGCCGACCACGACGCCATGCGGTGGGAGGCGCCATCAAAGGTAAGGCGAGTGCGCGTACCTCGTTCCAGGTCGAAGACCCAGATGTTGGTAGATGGGTCCCCCAGAGAGACCGCGAGTCGCTTGCCGTCGGGCGACAACCGCCCGCCTTTGTAGCTGCTGCGCTCGGCAACATGGCCCAGAAGCTTTCCGTTCCGATCCATCCAGAGCAGTTCGGTATCGCCCACGGTGTTGGAGCCAGGTTGGTACAAGAGGACACTGTCATCGGCCACGCTGAACACCGTGTGAAACGTCCCGCCGTCGTGCTGCACATCGTTGACTAGCGTGATCGGGTCGCCCGAGATCGTTCCGTGCGTGGCATCGAATTTCTGCGCCACCAGTGCGGTCTGCTGATGGAAGAGCAGATAGCCGGCGGCATACAATCCGGCCGAGTCATTGGTGAGCACCATCTTGCTCTTGCTGCCGTCGAGTGAGCCGAAATAAATACCGTTGTCCTCGGCGCGTCCGCCCGCATGATTGGTGGCATAAAATAAGAAGTGCTTTCCGTCGGGCAGAAACGTGGGCCACCGGTGTGTGCTGTGCTTGCCGGGATCAATGTTAGTGACCTGCGCCGGCGTGCCGCCCGCCGCGCTGATCTTCCACAAGGCATCGCGGTAGTCCGGGGTGTATAGAATGATATTGTCTTGGTTCCATGCACCGCCTCGGGCGTTGGGAGCCTCTGCCAGATTGGTGACCGGGCCTCCGCTGGCGGAAATCTTCTTAAGTTTTCCGTCGGCAAAGAAACCGAGGAACTTTCCGTCCGCGGACCAGAAAAGCGCGTAGGCACCTTCGGTTCCAGCCAGTTTGTCGGCGTTGGCGCTATCGAGCCTGCGCACCCAGATTGAATTTCCTTCCTTCACCCCTCGCGCAGCGAAGGCCACCCGCGTGCCGTCAGGAGAGAGCGCCGGCGGCCCGGAAAAATCGCCCATGAAATCGAAAGCCGCGTCGGGCGGAGGTGTGAGGTAAGCGCGCACGACGCGGGGGTGGGGCTGCGCGAAAACCGCGAACCAGAGTACCAACCCAACTAACGCGGCCACGGCCGTTGCCCAAATCCATCGTTCCCAAGATCGCTGATGAGGCAGCGCAGGGCGCGCCGCACTCGCCGAAGATTCGGGAGACCGGATCCAGCGTAACTGACGGGCGATGTCACCTGCGCTTTGCCAGCGCGCCTCCGGGTCTTTCAACAGTGCGCCCTGCACCACATGTTGCAGTGTGGGTGGCGCCATGGGCTGGACCACGGAAATTGGTTCGGGTTCTCGTTCAAGGATCGCGGACGCCACCGACAGTTGGCTCTTGCCGTCGAACGCCCGTCGGCCACTAGCCATTTCGTAGAGCACGGCGCCGAAGCTGAAGATGTCGCTGCGCGGGTCCGCCTCCTTGCCTTCGATTTGTTCCGGCGACATGTACTGGAACGTCCCGATCACGGTTCCCTCAGCTGTGAGGGGATGGCTGGCATCGGCCGATGTGAGGGTTGCGGACAGGCCGGAGGATTGCGGCGCGACCGACGCCACGGTCTTGGCCAATCCGAAATCCATCAGCTTGGCCCCGGCGCGGGTCAGCATGATATTGCCCGGCTTCAAATCGCGGTGAACGACGCCGGTACGGTGCGCCTGGTCGAGCCCTTCGGCGATCTCGGCGCCATACCGCAATACCTGCTCGATCGGCAGGCGTCCCTTGGCAAGGCGCGACGCCAGGGTCTCCCCTTCCAGGAACTCCATGACGATGTAGTGGATTCCCTCCTGCTGGCCGAGGTCGTAGAGCTGGCAGATATTGGCGTGGCTGAGCTGAGATATGGAGCGCGCCTCGCGCTCGAAGCGCTCGCGGGCCTCCGGCTTTTCCGAGAGATGCGCGGGAAGAATCTTGACGGCGACCGTGCGATCGATCCGCGTGTCGAGGGCGCGATACACTTCGCCCATCCCGCCAGCCCCCAGCGGTGCGACGATCTCGTAGGGACCGAGCTTGGTGCCGGCGCTAAGCGGCATGCGTGGGGATTATATCGCGGGGCGGTCGTCAGTCTTCAGTCGGCGGTCGTCAGGCTTGAGGTGGCAGCTGTCAGGTCCGAAGTCTTCGATTGCGGGATTTGCGGCTATATCTGAAACAGAACTCCCAATTGGAGGAGACGCCAGTCATCAAGAGCACCAACTCAAGGTAGAGTTCAGGCTTATGCCACACAAGTGCCTAGTCTTAGTCTTAGTCTAGGATCCCAAAAGCCTGGGACCTGACACCCCAAAAATCTGACGACTGGAGACTGATGACTGATTCTGTGATAAAAATCCCTGACGGCGATGGGGTTCGCCATAACCGCCCGCAAGGCTGATAACTCCTACCAGAACTGACCAGGAGAACTCCATCGTGCTCGACTTCTTCGCCATCTCCCTGGGCGCTGTCGCGGGCGCCAACCTGCGCTACTGGACGAACCGCTACACCGTTCGGCTATTGGGGCCGGTGTTTCCCTACGGCACGCTCGCGATCAACGTGCTGGGCAGCTTCATCGTAGGCTTCTTCGTGATCTGGACGACGCAACGCGTCATGGTTGACCCACGCTGGCGTCTGTTGGTGGTGGTGGGATTCTGCGGCGGTTACACCACGTTTTCCACTTACGCCTTCGAAACGATGGCGTTTTTCGAAGCCGGCCAGTGGACACTGCTGACGGCAAATTTCCTCGCCAACAACCTGCTGGCGTGTCTGGCCGCCCTGGCTGGAGTGGCCTTGGCGCGGGTGCTGTAAAATGGCCGGCGCGATGGCAGTCCAAGTCACGCTCTATCTGAACGAAGCTGACCAATGGCACCATCGACCATTGCATCTCGAGATTCTCAACTACCTGCGCAAAGAAGGCGTGTACGCCGCAACCGCCTTGCATGCGGTAGCCGGCTTCCTGGGGCGCCACAAGGTAGAGACCACGCACTTGGTGGACGCCGGCGGCAAGCTTCCCGTCGTCATCATCTTCGTCGACACGGATGAACATGTGAACCGGGTGCTTCCAACCTTGAAAGAGATGGCGGCGCACCGGCTGATTGTGCGCGAAACCGTCGTGCTCGAACAGGGGAGCCTGGATTGAGCCCGTTGACTGTTTCGGCTGGTCCCGCGGCGCTCGACATCCTCGCCATCGCCGCCCATCGTGACGATGTAGAGCAGACCTGCGGCGGCACCTTGCTGAAGATGGCGCAGCGCGGGTATCGCACCGGCATTCTTGATTTGACTCGAGGCGAGATGGGCACGCGGGGCTCGGCGGAAGATCGCGAGCAAGAGGCCGCGGAAGCGGCGCGGATTCTGCGGGCTTCTTGGCGTGGCGCTCTCGATATTCCCGATGGACGTGTCGAGAACAGCTGGGAGAACAAGCTTAAAGTGGCGCGGGTGCTGCGCGAGCAGCGGCCGCGTATAGTAATTCTGCCGTTCTGGAAGGGACGCCATCCGGATCACTACACGGCCTCTACGCTGGGATATGAGGCGTGCTTCCTGGCAGGATTGTCGAAACTAGCAATCAGCACTCAGCAATCAGCACTCAGCCTGACACTGGAGCAACGGAGGTCCTCGCCCGTCGGACCGGAGTTCGGCGCGGAGCAAGCAATAGCGGTGCAGCCTGACGATGCCGGCAGTAACCTGGCTCCCCACCGCCCGTTCAAAATCATCTATGCGACCTTGTATTACGACGTGCGGCCAACGTTCGTGGTCGACATCACTGAGCAGTTCGAGGCGCGCTTCGACTCCCTGATGGCGTACAAGACGCAGTTCTCGGATCAAGAATCCGGCAAAGACCTCTTCCCTGCTCACAAAGCAATTCGCTCGCGGGTCGAGGCCATGGCGCGTTTCTACGGAATGCTGGGGGGCGTGGAGTACGCTGAGCCGTTCCTGCAGAAGGAGGTCGGGCTGGTGGACGATTTGGTGATGATTCCGGTGAAATCAATCTAGGATCAGTCGTTAGCTCTTAGTCGTTGGCTATTGGCAACATTTCATTCTCCAGCCTCTCTGAGACATCTGGTGCTCGACTAACTCGAACATCCAGCGCTCTACAGGTTCGCTAACGACCAATCGCTAATCGCCATTCACAGCCTTTCTACTTTTTCATCGCCACTGCCACCCCGTCGCGAATCGGCAGGATCGTCGTGAAGAAGTCGGGCGATTGATAGAGCTGGCGATTGAATTCCTGGATCGCCTTCGTGCTGGCCTCTTTGGGATTGGGTTCCGTCACCTTCGCGCTCCAGAGCACGTTGTCCGTGACGAACAGCCCGCCCTTTTTGAGGCGCGGCGCGACCAGGCGAAAAACGCGCGGATAGTCTTCCTTGTCGATGTCGTTGAAGACGATGTCGAACTCCTGCTTTTGTTCGGAAAGCAGTTCGATCGCGTCGCCGACATGGACCTTGATGCGGTCCGCGACCCCGGCGCGTTGGAAGTAGCGGCGAGCTTGCTCGGCGTTTTTGGAATCGCTATCGGTGTAGTGCACGCGGCCGCCTTCGCCCACAGCACGCGCCCACCAGATGGTCGAGTAGCCGATGGCCGAACCCAGTTCAAACACCGTCTTGGCGTGAGTCATCAGGGCCAATTGATGAAAAAACCTTCCCACAGCAGGGCCAACGATGGGAATACTCCGGTTGGTGGCCTCCGCCTCCATCTCGGCCAACACTTCGTCGCGCGGCGGAAGCAGCGAGTAGAGGTAGTTATCGACGGACGGCTCGGTGACGTATCCATGATGTCGCCAGTTAGGGGACTGCGGTTGGGTTGCCAAATGACTCCTCCGGGCCCGGCTCGATGTCGCGGGAAAGCAGAAATTCGAGGGTTGCAGGTTACGACACCGTCACTCCGGGCTTCAACTCGACCACGTCCACGTCCGGGGCCAGCTTTTGCAATTGGCCAGGGGTGCCCGTCAACAAAGGGAAAGTCCCGAAATGCATGGGGATCACGGTATTGGTGCGCAGCAGCCTGCACGCATACGCCGCTTCACGCGGCGACATGGTGAAACGGTCGCCGATTGGCAGCATGGAAATGTCGGGCGCGTACAAATCGTGAATGATCTTCATATCACCAAACACATTAGTATCGCCCGCGTGATAGATCTTCACGGCGTTATCGAATTCGATGACGTAACCAACTGCCTCGCCTCCATAGATGATCTGATCCCCGTCCAGGATTCCGCAAGAATGGTCGGCGTGCACCATGGTGATCTTGATATCACCCAGCGTGAGCGATCCGCCTTTATTCATAGGGTTAATCTGCTTGACGCCCTTTTTCTCTAACCAGGTGCACAGCTCGAAGATTCCTACGGTGGCGGGATCGTGCTTCTTGCCGATGTCGACGGCATCAGCAATGTGGTCCATGTGGCCGTGGGTACAGAGCATGACGTCGACGTGATTGACGGATTTATCTTTCTCCGGACATGCCGGGTTGCCCGCGATCCACGGGTCGATGATGACGGTCTTGCCGCCGGGCGTTTCAATGCGAAAGGTCGCGTGGCCGAGCCAGGTGACTTTGATGCCTTTGAGATTCATGGTGAGTGGATGAAACTGTCCAGCATTCTAGTTGGATGGCAATCAGTGGTGCAACATCGCGGCCCGAATAACGGAGCTGTGGATTTCCCGCTCCTTGATATTCTTGTCATTCCAAGGAACGAAGTGACGAGGAACCCCGCTGTTCCCCGGCGACAGCAAGAAGCAGGTTTCCCGCACTTCGCTCGAAATGACAGTTCACAAAAAAGGAGGAATCTCCCCCGAATTTTCCCTGTCGCCCGCGCTCGAATTCTGTTACATATGTCTGCCGTGCCAGACCTGAAAGTTCTTATTACACGCGATCAGATCGCCCAGAAAGTTAAAGACTTGGGTGCGCAGATCACCCGCGACTATGCCGGGCAATCGATCATTTTCGTGGGCGTTCTCAAGGGCGCGGCTATTTTTCTCGCCGACCTGGCGCGTGCGGTGCCGCTCGACTCCACCTTCGACTTTATCGGCGTCTCGAGCTACGGGAACCGACCTTCGCCGACGCAGGAATTGCGACACGGCTGGGATTCCACCGGCGAGGTTCGCCTCACCAAAGATGTGGACCAGCCCATGGACGGCAAGAACGTCATCCTGGTCGAGGATATTCTCGACACCGGCTTGACCCTGACCTTCCTGAAAGAAATTTTTCTGAACCACAAGCCTCGGACCTTCAAGATCGCAGCGCTGCTCGATAAGCCGTCCCGTAGAAAGATGCCGATTGAGGGAGACTACGTGGGCTTCAAGATTCCAGATGAATTCGTGGTCGGCTACGGTCTGGACTACGCCGAAAAATATCGGAATCTGCCGGATGTTTGCGTGGTCCCGCGGGAGTAGGTTGCGGCGGAATCTAGATCGACTTCTTCAGCGACGCCGCTGAACGCCCCCCGAGACACTGAAGCTGCAACAGGTATCCACACACCGGCTGCTATCATAGTGAGTCGTGGATTCCGTAATCACCAAGTCTGACCTGCAGTTGAAAGTCGACCCGCTACTGCTGGAAGTCGCCGACGTGGTTAATACCACGCTCGACCTCGATACCACCCTGCGCCGAGTCGCGGAACTAGTCCGCAAGGTCATCGACTACGAAATTTTCGCCATCCTTTTGCTCAACGAGAAAGCCCAGGAACTGCGCTTTCGTTTTCAGACGGGCTACCCTCGCGAATATACCGATCGCGTGAGAATCAAGGTCGGCCAGGGCGTGACTGGGCGCGCCGCACAGCTCCGGCAGGCGGTGCTGGTGGAGGACGTCACCAAAGAAGACGGTTACATCGAAGCGATTCCCAACGTGCGTTCCGAGCTCGCCGTTCCGCTGGTTGTGAAGAATCGGGTGATCGGGGTGATCGACCTGGAGGCCCGCGAACCCGGCTATTTCACCGAAGAACACCGACGACTGCTGACGCTCATCGGCTCGCGCATGGCCGTGGGGATCGAGAACGCACAGCTCTACACGCGCACCACGCGCCAGGCACGCACCCTCCTGCTGCTGAACGAGATCGCCCGCGAGCTGACCTCCATTCTAAACGTGGACGAGTTGCTCAAGCGCATCGCAGAACTTTTGAACCGGATCATCGACTACCAGATGTTCAGCATCTTGCTGGTCGATGAGGATGGCGAAAGGCTCAGCCACCGCTTCTCTCTGCGCTTCCAGGAGAGTATTCACCTGAAGCATGACATTCCCATCGGCCGGGGCCTAGTGGGGGTTGCTGCGGCCGAGAAAACGGCGGTGCTGGTGCCCGACGTGAGCAAAGATCCGCGCTACGTCATGGCGAATCCGGAAACCAAGTCGGAACTGGCTGTCCCGTTGATCTACAAAGAGAAAGTGATCGGTGTGCTTGATCTGGAACATACTCGTCGTGGATTTTTCACCGAGGACCACAAGCGGACCATCACGACGCTGGCCGCGCAAGTCGCGATCGCTCTGGAAAATGCTCGCCTCTATGAACAGATCGCCCAGCAAGAGCGCCGCCTGGATCGCGACCTGTCTCTCGCCCGGGAGCTCCAAATGCGGCTTCTGCCCCAGATCATGCCGAAGGTCGCTCACCTGGACGTAGCGGCGCGATTTTCGCCAGCACGCGCGATCGGTGGTGATCTCTACGATTTCGTAAACTACTCGCTCTCGCGGCTGGGCATCGTGATTGGCGATGTCAGCGGGAAGGGCGCTCCGGCGGCCATCTACGCAGCCTTGGTGAGCGGCATCCTGCGGTCGCATGCGCCCATCGAGCCGGCGCCGGCGGAAATGCTCTCCGCCGTTAATTTCTCATTAGCGGAACGCCGCATCGAGGCGCAGTACGTGTGCCTGCTGTACGCGGTTTGGGACGACCAGCGCCGCACTCTGCAGGTGGCCAACTCTGGTCTTCCCCGCCCCCTTTATATCCATGACGGTAAGATTGAGATCATCGAGGCCACCGGCCTGCCCGCGGGACTATTCGACGAAGCCGAGTACGACGAATTCACCTTCAAGACCAAGCCGGACGACATGTTCGTGTTCTTCAGCGACGGCATCCTCGACGCACGCAACCGCGCGGGCGAGATGTTCGGGCGCGCGGGTGTCGAGAGGGTGGTGGCGAGTTGCACCGCACAATCGCCCGAATGCGTGGTCAATTCCCTGTTTCAGGCGGTCGAGGAACACGCCGCCGGCGAAGATACCTTTGATGACCAGACCGTCGTAGCGATCAAGGTCAAAGGGAGTGCCTCGAAGCGCAAGTGAGCCCCAACTCCACGACTCCTGAAGGTCGTCCTCCCGCATTTTCTTACCGCGACATGCGTAAAGGACTGCTCCGGCGCGCAGCAGGGCGTGTGCTTTGCTGTGACGAGATCCCGCTAACCCAAATTGCAGAACGCTTCGGCACGCCGGTCTACGTGTATTCGGCTTCGACCATCCGCCAGCGGATGCGCGCCTTTCAGCACGCCTTTCGGAAAACCCGGCACACCGTTTGTTACTCGGTCAAGGCCAATTCGAATCTCGGAATCCTGCGCCTGCTTGCCAGGATGGATTGTGGATTCGACGTAGTCTCGGGCGGAGAACTGACGCGGGTCCAGGCCGTGGACCGACGGGCAACCCGCATGGTTGTCTTCTCGGGAGTAGGTAAAACTCGTGATGAAATGCAGGCCGCCCTCAAGGCAAATATCCTGCTGTTCAACGTCGAAAGCGAGTCGGAACTTTGGGCACTCGCTGAGTGTGCAGCGCGCTTGCGCAAGACCGCCCGCATTGCTTTCCGCGTGAACCCCGATGTCCCCGCCAACACACATCCTTACATTTCGACTGGCCTTCATAAACACAAGTTCGGCGTTCCCATCGGGGAAGCGCGTGCCTTGTACGCCAAGGCATCGGGCACGCGGCACCTGAAAGTCGCGGGCGTCAGCGTACACATCGGATCGCAGATCACCGATGTCGAGCCGTTCAGCGCTACCATGGAGCGAGTGGCGACGCTAGTGCACGAGTT